>Ga0306926_10004238_pt1 | contig 15021 bp, 15 predicted proteins | sample flu12Cox44000178_FD_203759 | JGI IMG/M metagenome (GOLD analysis project Ga0306926, IMG submission 203759) | Lab enrichment of tropical soil microbial communities from Luquillo Experimental Forest, Puerto Rico - flux8day.12C.oxic.44.000.178 (v2)... | ecosystem: Environmental > Terrestrial >...
GTCGCCTGTCGCCTTGACGGCTTGCAGCACTTAATCGGCAACAGGCCGACAATCATCACGTGGGGCAGGAGAGGCGATGCCGCGCAAATGGCAGTGTTATGTGCGCAATGAGAATATTGCCCGTTACCAAAAGCTGATTGCCGAGAATGAGTGCGATCCTTCGCGCGACGAGGCGCGGTATCAATGCTGCGGCGGTCACTTGCCGATGAATTGGCAAAGGACAAACAGCCGCCGCGCGGAGAAACTCTCGCCGACCCCGCTGTTATCGATGTAGCACACGTGTGATCATCCAATGACCATCCGCCGATTGCTCAAAAACTCTTCTCTATCGCCCGAAGGCGTCAACCGGCTCGTTGCAGCCTATCAGAAAACGTTGCGCACGCTTGACCTGGTAGATCGACACGATCCAGTTGCTGAGATCGTCGCGAAGAAAGTCATCGAGATCGGCAAACGTGGTGGTGATGCCATCGAAATTTCAAAGCTCGCAGCCAGAGAGCTTGGCGTGAGGTAACGGCCTGCCAACAGGGGAGCATTCCGCCTGTCAGCGCGAGAGGCTGCAGTCACCTGCGTGCCTGGTCGTTGGAGATTGAAGAAATTGCCACAGCCGTCATGGCCGGGACAAGCCCGGCCATGACGGTGCAGAAGCCATCCCGATTGTAGCAACCATGCTGGCGATTCCCCATGCACGTGCTACATTACCTCCCGCGAGGCTGCGTCGCGCGTCAGGAGCCATATATCCCCGGGGCCTTATCGATCCTTTAGGGAACTGTCCCTGGCCGGGTCCGTGGACCTGGACATATGGTGCCCACCTACTTTCGTAGGGAACTCCGGGATCGAGTGCTCCAACGGCGTCGGCGGCTTCGCACTTTATTTCCACGTCGCCGCACAAGCGGCATTTCGGCGTAAACACCGAAGTCTCTGGAAGTGTGAATCACCGCCTTCGACGCCAAAACGATCCTGGATGGCTGCCTTGCCGACAGAGCGATCGAAAGCCGATCTCCGCGCCAAAGCACTCGCCGCGCGCGATGGCTTGAGCGCCAGGCAGCGCGAAACGGCCGCCCTTGCGCTTGCCAAGCGCGGGCTTCCTCTTGAAATCACGCCGGGCATGATCGTCTCCGGCTATTCACCGATCCGCAGCGAGATCGATCCGCTTCCCCTGATGCGGTCGTTGGTCGAAAAAGGCGCGCGGCTTGCGCTGCCGGCGGTGCTGGCGCGGGGCAAGTCGCTCGCCTTTCGGGCATGGTCGCCGCACGAGCGGCTGGTGCTCGGGCCGCTCGGCATCCTCGAGCCATCGCCTGCCGCGGCCGAACTCGTTCCCGACATCATGCTGGTGCCGCTCGCGGCGTTCGATCGCCTCGGTCACCGCATCGGATATGGCGCCGGGCATTACGATCATACGCTGGCGCATTTGCGCAATCCCACCATGGCGCATCTGCGCAAGGTGAAGATCAAGCCGGTCATCGCCATTGGGCTTGCCTTCGCCGCCCAGGAAATCGGGTCGGTTCCGGCATTGTCGCACGACGTGGCGCTCGATTATGTGCTAACCGAAAAGAAAGTGTTCGATTTCCGGAGCACCTAGTGGGGTGGATTTGACATTCGCTCGAGTTTCACCGCGATTCCTTTTAGCGATTACTGTCAAATCCAAAACCGCACTAGAATCGCGTATTTTGCTGGTGTCCCTTTGGTTCTGACATTCGTAAACAAGCCAGCTGCAACATGATGCGAATGTCGGAACCGGGGGCACTGAGTGGTCCGATTCTAACATTCGCCTTTACTTGCGGCGGATACTTTTGCGAATGTTAGAATCAAAGGACCACCAGCAACAAAATATATCGTGTCCCTTTCGAAACCGAAGTTCGCCAGGAAGGCCGCGCAAAAATCTCGGAGCGAACTTCGGATTCGGGACACGATTTGCGCATTCTGTTCGTAGGCGACGTCGTCGGGAGAGCCGGTCGCACCGCCGTTTCAGAGCTTCTCCCCGGCATGATCCGCGACTGGTCGCTCGATCTCGTGGTCGTCAACGGCGAGAATTCGGCCGGCGGATTCGGCATCACCGAAGCGATCTATCAGGAACTGATCGATGCCGGCGCCGATGCGATCACGCTCGGCAATCACGCCTGGGATCAGCGCGAGGCGCTGGTATTCATCGAGCGCGCGGAGCGGCTGATTCGCCCGGCGAATTTTCCGAAGGGAACGCCGGGCCGCGGGTCGGCGCTGATCGAAGCCAGGAACGGCAAGCGCGCGCTCATCGTCAACGCCATCGGCCGCGTGTTCATGACGCCGTTCGACGATCCGTTCGCTTGCCTCAACCGCGAACTCGATTCCTGCCGCCTCGGCGAGGCGGCGGACGCGATCGTGGTCGATTTCCATTGCGAGGCGACGAGCGAAAAGCAGGCGATCGGATTTTTCTGCGATGGCCGCGCCAGTCTCGTGGTCGGCACCCACACCCATGTGCCGACCTCCGATCACCAGATTCTCCCCGGCGGCACCGCATACATGACCGACGCCGGGATGACCGGCGATTATGATTCGATCATCGGCATGCAGAAGGAGGAGCCGCTGCGGCGCTTCACGACCGGCATTCCGCAGGCGCGCTTCGAGCCGGCGCTGGGCGCGGCGACGTTCAGCGGGCTCGCGGTCGAGACCGATGATGCGACCGGGCTTGCGCTTCGCGTCGCGCCTGTGCGGGTGGGCGGCAGGCTTGAGCCGACGCTGCCGGGATTCTGGATTTCGTGAAGCAGGACGATTTTTGATTGAACTGCAGTGTCAGCGGGCCCGTTAGCCTCTTCCCATCGGGGACGCGACGAGCAAAGCTCGCGCTGAGAGGTCGGATCGCGCCTGCGATCCGAGTGAGGGGCCATTGCTCACAGAAAGACCGCACCCCTCACGCCAATCCTCTTCCAAAGGGAGAGCTGGCACTGTGCCTGTGATGGCAGTGATATGAAAACGAGTGAAATTCAGGAGTGCCGAAAACCCATGCGGAACGCGCCCCAGTGCTGGCCGCGGACAAAAATCGGCGATGACAGATCCTTCATCAGCACGAAGTTGCCGCCGCCCATGTCGCGCCGGTAGGTCTGCAGCAGAAACGGCTTGGTGTTCGCCGCGACCTTCTTCACCGCACGATCGTTGAACAGCCGCCTGTTGCGGCAGTTGGCGTTGTTCCAGACCGGGTCGGCTCCCTGCGGCTTGCGGTAGTTCGGATTGTGGGTTGGAAGATATCCGCCTCTCGCCCATGCCACGCAGAAGACGATACGGGAATCGGATTTCTGCAGCGGGTCCTGGATCGGCGGCAGGAGGCGGTCGGTGAACTCGACGTAGTTGGTGAGGTATTGCTTGGGGTCGGTGCCGGGAATTTCGCGGTAGTTCTCGTCCATTAATTGCTCGAGTTTTATTTCGCCGCGTGAGATAGCTGATTCGAACGCCGTCGAAATCGTCTTGGCGGTTTCGATCACGGTGCGGATCAGTGGCGCATCCGCCGTCTCGACACCACTGTCGGCGATCAGTTCGATCAGGTTTTCGGAGAGGTCGAGGAGTTTTGCGACCCGGTCGTCGGCAAGTTTGAGGTCGGTCGACGACAGATCGACGCCATTGGCGAGTTCGCCGAGTTCGGAGATCACTATGTCGCAATGGGCAAGGTTGGAGGTGGCCGCTTTCGTGACGCCATCGGTCTCCTTGCTGACCGCGGTGAAGCCGTCCTGAACGCGCGCGATGATCCCCTTGATCTTCTCGGCACCCTGGCCGGCGTTCCTGGCCCGCAGCGAGGCATCGCCGCTTTCGCCGATCAGGTTGCCCACCTGGCCGTCGAGGTCACGAACGGTGTCGCCGATCAGTTGCGTCGCTTGGCGCGTCGCTTCCGCAAGGCTCTTCACCTCGCTGGCGACGACCGCAAATCCGCGGCCCGCAGCTCCAGCGCGCGCCGCTTCGATCGTGGCGTTCAGCGCCAGCAAATTGGTTTGCTTGGCGATCGCCTCGATCGAGCCCGACACCTTGGCCACCTGCGCGAGCGCACTTCCGACCGCGCCGAGCCGGGTTTCGATGCGTCCCACCGCTTCGATCAGTTCTGCGATGTGCTGCACCGCCGTCTCCACCACGTCGCGCGATTGCGTGATTTCGCCGACCGCGGCCGATGTCGCGGTTTGCACGGCCTGCGAAGCGGAGGCGATGTCGTGGTTGGCGGAAACCATTGTCTCGGCGGTTTTTTGCAGATGCCCGAACCGCTCGGCCTGGGTTGAAACGCGCCCCGCGACTTCGCGCAGATTTCCAGCGACATCGGCGAGCTCGACGCCCAGCCCGCCTATCTTGTTGGCAAGCTGATCGACCAGCCGTTCGCTATCTGAAGGGGTGGCCGCAGCGTCTGGTTGTCTGATGGCTTGTTGTGCAGCCGACATTGCCGCATTCCTCCGGATCATTGATTCCAATTCTCGAGTTCACGCATGTTCAAAGCTTGTAGGCAGTCCGGAATCCACCCCAGTGCCGGCCGTTGACGCGGACCGGCACGTCGATTTCGCGCATCATGACGGTTTTGCCGTTGCCCATGTCGCGCGCATAACTCTGGATCAGATAGGAGCGCTCGTTGCGCCCGGCGGCGAGCCCGGCCTGATCGTTGAAGATGCGCCGGTTGCGGCTATGGGCCGTGTTCCAGGCGACATCGTCCGCGCGTTGCGGATGTGAATAGACCTTGTTGTGCACCGGCAAGTAGCCGTTGCGGTCGATCATCACGCAGAACACCATGCGCGGGTCGCGGGCGAGAAACGCCTCCTGGAACGGCGGCAAGGCGTGATCCGCCCAGTCGAGGATTTTCGTTCGGTGCTGCACCGGGTTGGTGCCGGGAATCTCGACATAGTCGGCGTCAAACATGTCTTCGATCGAAATCGCGCCGCGTGCGACCGCGTCTTCGAAAATCCTGGTCAGCGCGGCGCCAGCTTCCATGGCGCGCGTGACGAATTCGGTGTTCTCGTCGCGGATCGACCACAGCTTGTCTTCGATTTTTTCGATGAACTCCGCATTCCTTGTCTCGAAGTCGGCGTTGACCCCTGCCTTTGACCGTTCGCCGATGCGAACCCGGCAGGCGCCAATGCTCTCGATCGTGGCATCGAGGGTTTGATTTGCCAGCAGCGTTTCGACGTCCGCTCCGACGATCAGCATGCTGCTCAGGGAAATCTCATAGACGGATGCGGAAATCGGCTGATGCGCAGTCTTCATTTCGATCTTGAGATTGCACGGCAGCCGCTCGTAATTGCGCTGGTTCGCATGCAGGTCCTTGCCCAGCAGCACGGCGCAGCGCGACTTGAGCTTTTGCGCGAACATGGTGACGGACTTGCCGGCATCGGCGACATGCTCGCCATGGGTCTCGGCTTCCTTCGCCGCATTGTCGATATCGGCGGCACTATCGCCAACCGAAGCGATGAACTGCGAGGCGGTGGCGACGTTCTCCGTCATCTGATTGGTGGTGTGATTCTGCTCGCTCACCGTGCCGTTGACCTTGTCGAACACTGGCCGGATCGCGTGGATGGCCTGTGAGATCCGGTGCACCGCATCGACCGAGCCCGCCGCATCCCTCTGCAACGCGTCGATTTTCTTCTTGATTTCCTCGGTGGCGTCCTGGGTTTGCACCGCCAGTGCCTTGACCTCGGAAGCAACCACGGCGAAACCGCGGCCGGCAGCGCCGGCGCGCGCCGCCTCGATTGTCGAGTTGAGCGCCAGCAGCGTCGTTTGTCTTGCGATCTGCGCGATCAGATTGACGACGTTGCCGATCGCCGCCGAGGACTCCTTGAGCCTGTCGACATTGACGCTCGCTTCTTCCGCCGCGGCGCTGGCCTGATCGGCGAGCTTGCCGGCATCGCGTACCTGCGAGCCGATGTCTTCGGCCGAATGGGTGAACTTGTCGGCGGCTTGCGAGAAGATCGTCGCGGTGCTCTGCGCGGCGCTGCTCCGTCCGCTCAGCGCGTCAGTGCGTTGGCGAATCGTGCAAAGGGTCGCAGCCGTAGCCTCGGCCCCGCCGGCAACGGAACTCGCCGCTCGCTCGAGCTGGCGGATCATTCCGCCGAGTTCGAGTTCGAGCAGTTCGAGGATCTGCCGGGCCGAATCGGCGTCGGACGCGGCTTTGACCTCGGCCGCCGTATCGGCCCTTACCGGCTCCCGCTGAGCCGCTGGCAAGGGCGGTTCAGCCGGGCGCTTTCGAGACAGTCCAAACACCATGGGTTCTCTCGGGAAATCGATGTCGGCGATAATCCTCCCATCGCGTCATGAAATCAGGGTTAACGATTGCCTCATTGGTGAGCGCTGCGCCCCCTACTTTTGTCCCAAAATGGGCGCAGATCTTTGATTTTGCCGGGTTACGGGCCTATAACGCCGCCCTTTCCAGCAAAATCGTCGCGGACGAATCCCGAAAGTCAACGCATGGCCGGCCACTCCCAGTTCAAGAACATCATGCACCGCAAGGGGCGCCAGGACGCCCAGAAGTCGAAATTGTTCAGCAAGCTGGCGCGGGAAATCACGGTGGCCGCGAAACTTGGCACTCCGGATCCGGCGATGAACCCACGGCTTCGTGCGGCCGTTATCGCCGCGCGACAGGAGAACATGCCGAAGGACAATATCGAGCGCGCCATCAAGAAGGCCATCGGCGGCGACAGCGAAAGCTACGACGAGATTCGTTACGAGGGTTACGGCCCGGGCGGCGTCGCCGTGATCGTCGAGGTCCTGACCGACAACCGCAACCGCGCCGCCTCCGACATTCGTTCCTACTTCACCAAGTCCGGCGGCAATCTCGGTGAAACCGGCTCGGTCTCCTTCATGTTCGATCGCACCGGCGTCATCGAATACGATGCCAAGGTCGCCTCCGACGATGCGATGCTGGAGGCGGCGATCGATGCCGGTGCCGATGACGTGGTCTCCAGCGAGAGCGGGCATGAAATTTATGCTTCGCAGGAAACGTTTCGAGACGTCGCCAGGGCGCTTGAGGCGAAATTCGGCGAGGCCCGCAAGGCGGCGCTGATCTGGAAGCCGCAAAACACGGTGTCGGTGGATGACGAGGCAGGCGAAAAGCTCCTGAAGCTGCTGGATCTTCTCAACGAGCACGACGACGTGCAGAACGTCTACGCCAATTTCGAAGTCTCGGACGCGCTAGTGTCCCGGTTCTGACATCCTGTCGCGGCTGGTTCGCTTACGAATGTCAGAACCAAAGCGACACCAGTAAATATTGGATTCTGGTGTGGTTTTGGATTTGACATTCGCTCACGGGACTCGCGGTGATACTGAAGCGAATGTCAAATCCACTACACTAGTTGCCAAGTGGGCGCTTAGGGACCCGTCATTTCGAGCGTAAGCGAAGCAATCAGCAAGATCGAGACGATCGTTCTGGATTGCTTTGTCGCAAGGCTTCTCGCAATGACAAATCGCAATCCGGCGGAGTTGATAGCTTTATCCCGCGCTAGGCGCGAGAGTCCGGCATGGGGTATAAACTGCCCCATGAGTTCCCAGCCGATTCGCTCGCCCGTCCGCATCCTCGGCATCGATCCGGGGCTTCGCCGCACGGGTTGGGGTGTGATCGAGGTGGACGGTAACCGGCTCGCCTATGTCGGCTGTGGATCGATCGAGCCGCCGGAAAACCTGCCGCTGGCAAGCCGTCTTTTGACCATCCATGAAGGGTTGGCTGCCGTGCTCGGCGATTTCCGCCCGGCTGAGGCCGCGGTCGAACAGACCTTTGTCAACAAGGACGGGGTTGCCACCCTCAAGCTCGGCCAAGCGCGTGGCGTTGCGATGCTTGCGCCGGCGATGCTTGGAATTTCGGTTGCGGAATATGCGCCGAACCAGGTGAAGAAGACCGTGGTCGGTGCCGGCCATGCCGACAAGAACCAGGTGCTGGTGATGCTGAAGATTCTGTTGCCCAAGGCCGAGCCGAAATCCCCCGACGCGGCCGACGCCCTGGCGATTGCCGTAACCCATGCGCATCATCGAAACAACACGACCCTGCGGCTGAGGATGGTGGAAGTATGATGGGCAAGCAGTCGTTTTTCTCTCCCCCTTTGTGGGGGAGGGCCAGGGAGGGGGGTAAGCCCGCAGAAGCGTATTTGCAGCCACCTCCTCCCCCAATCCCTCCCCACGAGGGGGAGGGGAGTTCACCAACCAGCGGCTCCTGAAAATGATCGGCAAACTCAAAGGCCTGATCGATTCCTATGGCGAGGACTTCGTCATCCTCGACGTCAACGGCGTCGGCTACCAGGTGCATTGCTCCTCCCGCACGCTTGCTGCGTTGCCGTCGCAAGGTCAGGCGGCGGTGCTCTCGATCGAAACTCATGTTCGCGAGGATCAAATCAAGCTGTTTGGCTTTATGAGCGACGTCGAGCGCGAATGGTTTCGCCTGCTGCAGACGGTGCAGGGCGTGGGCGCCAAGGTGGCGCTGGCGGTGCTCGGCACCCTGGCGCCGTCGGATCTCGCGAACGCGATCGCGCTGCGTGACAAGGCTGCGGTGACGCGCACGCCGGGCGTCGGTCCGAAAGTCGCCGAGCGCATCGTCACCGAGTTGAAGGACAAGGCACCCGCCTTCGCCAACGTAGATCCGGCACTGGTGCGCCTTTCCGGCGCGATAGATAACGAACGCGCGCCGCGTCCGGTTACCGACGCGATCTCCGCGCTGGTCAATCTCGGCTATGGCCAGCCGCAGGCTGCGGCTGCGATTGCCGCCGCCTCGCGCAGCGCCGGTGAAAACGCCGAGACCGCGCAACTCATCCGGCTGGGGCTGAAGGAACTGGCGAAGTGAGCGACGTTGGCAAACACGCGAACTTCACCTCGCCCCGCCTGCGGGGAGAGGTCGGATCGCCTTTGGCGATCCGGGTGAGGGGGGGTATCCGCGAATCCAGCTTTCCGCTGACAGCCCGCCGCCCCAGCCCTCTCCTCGCGCGCGAGGAGAGGGAGATTCATGCAAGGCTCGTCGCATGAACACCACCTCCCGGATCGTCACGCCCGAGCGCCGCACCGAGGATGCCGGCGACAACGCGCTGCGTCCGCAGTTCCTGTCGGAGTTCGTCGGCCAGGCGCAGGCGCGCAAAAATCTCTCGATCTTCATCGAGGCGGCGCGCAAGCGCGGCGAGGCGCTGGATCACGTGCTGTTCGTCGGTCCCCCGGGGCTCGGCAAGACCACGCTGGCGCAGATCGTGGCGCGCGAACTGGGCGTCGGTTTTCGCGCCACCTCGGGTCCGGTGATTGCCAAGGCCGGCGATCTCGCCGCCCTTCTCACCAATCTCGAAGAACGCGACGTGCTCTTTATTGATGAAATCCATCGCTTGAGCCCCGCCGTGGAAGAGGTGCTCTATCCGGCGATGGAGGATTTCCAGCTCGACCTCATCATCGGCGAGGGACCGGCGGCGCGCTCGGTCAAGATCGAGTTGGCGAAGTTCACGCTCGTCGGTGCCACCACGCGCGCGGGCCTCCTGACCAATCCCCTGCGCGACCGTTTCGGCATTCCGGTGCGGTTGAATTTCTACACTGAAGAAGAACTGGAAATGATCGTCAGGCGCGGTGCCCGCGTGCTTCAGATCGGCATGACTCCCGACGGCGCCAACGAGATTGCCCGCCGCGCGCGCGGTACGCCGCGGATCGCAGGACGCCTGTTGCGGCGGGTGCGCGATTTTGCTTCCGCTGCGGATGCGGCCTCGATCGATCGCGCCATTGCCGATCACGCGCTGAGCGCGCTGGAGGTCGATGCCGTCGGCCTCGATGCCATGGACCGGCGTTATCTCTCAACTATTGCGATGAATTACGGCGGCGGTCCAGTCGGCGTCGAAACGCTTGCGGCGGCATTATCTGAGCCACGCGATGCGATCGAAGACATCATTGAGCCCTACCTGATCCAGTGCGGCTATCTGCAGCGCACCCCGCGCGGGCGCCTCTTGACCTCGCATGCCTTCCGCCATCTCGGCCTTGCCGAGCCCGCGCGCGATCCCGCGCAATTCGGCCTGTTCGGCAACGGCGGCGAGGATGAGTGATGGACACCGTCACGATCAAAATCGTTGCCGCGCTGATTCATGACGAGACGGGCCGCGTGCTGCTCGTGCGCAAGCGAGGCACACGTGCCTTCATGCAGCCGGGCGGCAAGCGCGCTGCCGGCGAAGATGATATCACCGCGCTCTCGCGGGAGATCGCCGAGGAACTCGGCTGCAGCGCTATCCCCGCCTCGATCCGGCCGCTCGGCGAGTTCAATGCCGTCGCCGCGAATGAACCCGGCTTTCGCGTGCAGGCCAGTCTATATGGGGTTGATGTGACAGGCGGGATCACCCCCAACCAGGAGATCGACGAAGCGATCTGGATCGATCCGGCGGCGCCTCCCGATATTCTTCTCGCGCCGCTGACGCGCGACCACGTCCTGCCGCTGGCCTGCAAGCGCGTCACAATTCAAGATTCAGATTGCAGCCACTATCCAGTTGGTCGATGATCAAGGCGCGCGCTACATGAGGCGGGCGATGGCGATTGACGCCGCGACTGCCGAATATCTGCACAAACGCTCCCCAATTTGGCTGTAATCCGCCATCATTTTTTCTGTGCATCAACATTGGCTCAGATGATCTCACGCCGTCAGTTCTTCCAGTCCATAGGCGGTCTCGGCGCTCTCACCACGTCGACTGCGGCCTATGGTTTTGGTGAACCGGTGTTGCGGCTCGATGTGACTTCCTACGACCTACGGCCGCCGCGCTGGCCGCCCGGCCTCGAACTCAGCATCGCCGCGATCGCCGACTTGCACGCTTGCGATCCCTGGATGTCGCTCGATCATATTGAAGCGATCGTCCATCGAACCAATGCGCTGAAGCCAGACATCATCGTAATGCTTGGCGACTATGTTGCCGGCCATCATCACATCACGCGCCGAATTCCGGCCGAGGAGTGGGCGATGGTGCTTGCCGGGTTGAAAGCGCCGCTCGGCGTGCACGCCATCCTCGGCAACCATGATTATTGGGATGACCGCACCGTGCAGCGGGAGGGGCTGGGCCTCACCGTCGCCCGCCGCGCCATTGAGGCCGCGGGCATTCCTGTTTACGAGAACGAGGTGGCGCGGCTTGCCAAGAGCGGCCACGCATTCTGGCTTGCCGGACTCGGCGACCAGCTCGCCTATCTGCCGGCGCAGCGGTTCCGTCCCGTGCGGCGCATCGGCGTCGATGACCTCGGCGCGACGCTTGCGAAGATAACGGACGATGCGCCGGTCGTCCTGCTGGCGCACGAACCGGACATCGCCCTGCGGGTGCCTTCGCGGATCGCGCTGCAGCTCTCGGGCCATACCCATGGCGGTCAGGTGCGGCTGTTCGGCCGCTCGCCGGTGGTGCCATCGCGTTACGGCAACCGGCTCGCCTATGGTCATGCGCGCGTCAACTGCGACGTGATCGTCTCCGGCGGGCTTGGCTGCAGCATCGTGCCGTTCCGCCTCGGCGTGCCACCCGAGATCGTGCTGGTGAGGCTCGGCTGGCAAATTCCGGCTTTATCGTAATTGTCACGGGCGCAAGCCATGCTTGCGCGCAGAGAAGATTTTGCGCAAAACCGTGCCCTCATCTGCGATCAAGGGGCCGAAGTGACACCAATCAATCTCGACGGCGTGATCCGCGACGGCCGTCATCACATGCAGGTCCGCGTCTATTATGAGGACACCGATTTTTCCGGGATCGTCTATCACGCCAACTACCTGCGCTTCATGGAGCGCGGCCGTACCAACCATCTGCGGCTGATGGGCGCGGAGCAGCACGCGCTGTTTGCGGAAGCGGAGGCGGAGACCCCGAGCTTTGCTTTCGTGGTGCGCTCGATGCGGATCGACTTCCTCAGGCCCGCGCGAATGGATGACATCCTCGACGTGGTGACCTGGCCGGTTGCGGTGAAGGGCGCCTCGATCACGCTGGCGCAGGAAGTGCGGCGCGACGACCATGTGCTGGTCAAGGCCGAGGTGCGCGTCGCCTTTATCAGCGACGGGCGGGCGCAGCCGATCCCGAAATCGCTGCGGCAATTGATGAAGGCTGATCTCGACTAGCGGTTATGATTTTAATCATGACCATCGCCGCCGGCTATCGGCCGATAGGCAGATATCCATCGACTCCTTGAGCTGTGCAGATAGACTTGCCAGCTCGTCGCAACCCCCGAGGCCATCATGTCGCGCCCACCGCTCCCGCCTTTCACAAAACAGACCGCAGCCCAAAAGGCCCGCATGGCGGAGGACGCCTGGAACTCACGCGACCCCGAGCGTGTCGCGCTCGCCTATACCGAGGACAGCAGTTGGCGCAACCGCTCTGAGTTTTTCCAGGGCCGGCCTGCGATCGTGGCGTTCCTCAAGCGCAAATGGGCGAAGGAACTCGATTATCGCCTGATCAAGGATCTCTGGGCCTTCGACGGCAACCGCATCGCGGTTCGCTTTCAATACGAATGGCATGACGATGCCGGGCAGTGGCACCGCTCTTATGGCAACGAGCAATGGGAGTTCGACGAGCACGGCCTGATGCGCCGGCGTGAAGCCAGCATCAACGACGTCACCATCGCCGAAAGGGATCGTCGCTTCCACTGGGTGGCGCCGGGACCGCGCCCGGCAGATGTGCCGGGCCTGAGCGACAGCCCATTCTGATCCGCCACTAGAACGTCCTCCCGTAGCGGCTCGTGTACGGCGCCGTCGCGGCGAGTTGGGCGCTCGCCGGGACGACAATCGGATCAGGCGGCCGCTTTCTTGTGGCGCGCGATCTCGGCCTTATAAAGCTCCAGCTCCTCGGCCATCGCTGTCGCGACGTGCGGACGCGCGCGCATCCGCTCGTAGTAGGCTTTCACGGCCGGCCATTTCGCCAGCTCAACCGGCGGCGTCGCCATGGTCCAGTTGATGACGGTGACGAGATAGGCATCAGCGACGGTAAAGTGATCGAGCAGGAATTCGCGGCCTGTGAGGTAGCTTTCGAGATAGTCGAGCCGTGAGAGGCCTTTGTCGAGAATGTAAGGTTTGATTTCCGCCGGCGCCTTCTTGTCGAGCAGCGGCACGAACAATCCCTTGTGCAGTTCGGTGCCGATGAAGCAGAGCCATTGATGCAGCCGGCTTCGATTCATACCTGACGAAGTGCCGAGGCCTGCCTCCGGAAAACGATCGGCGACATATTGCAGGATGGCCGCGTTCTCGGTCAGCACCTGACCGTCGTCGGTGCGCAAGGTCGGCACCAACCCAAGCGGATTCACCTGCCGAAAATCCGAGCCGTCGGATTGGACCACCTTGGTCCTGGGGTCGACCTCGAGATAGTTGGTTTCGGCACCGGCCTCGTAGAGCGCGATTCTCGTGGCCATCGAACAGGCAAGCGGCGAGAAATACAGGTCCATCGGCATCTCCCTGGCGTTTGGGCTTGAACGGCGGTGAAATTATTTTTATACTGTTTCGCATAAAATAACTTGCGTCAAGGAATTTTTTGCGAGATGGTACAAAAAAGACGAGAGCCGCCGCCGAAGCCAGATGTGCCGTCGCCTTTGCGCGGGCGCCGCGGTCGGCCGCGCGCCTATCAGCCGGAGGTCGCGCTTGGCAAGGCGCTTGACCTGTTCCGGAAGGGTGGTTTTGCAGCGACTTCGCTCGATGATCTCAGCGCCGCCACCGGGATGAATCGCCCAAGCCTCTACGGCGCGTTCGGCGACAAGCGCGAGCTCTATATCAAGAGCTACCAGCGTTATCGCGATGATGCGCGTGCCGCCATGATCGATGTTTTTCGCATTGAATTGCCGATCCGAAAGCGGCTTGAGCGAATCTATACGATAGCGCTCGACATCTATCTCTCTGGTGAAGCCGGGCCGCGCGGTTGTTTCACGGTGATGACCGCGGCGTCGGAAGCGGTCGGCGATCCCGAGATCCGCGCCATGGTGCTGGATGGATTTACAGAACTCGACAAGGCGTTCGCACGATGTTTCCGCCTTGCCAGGGAGAAAGGCGAATTGCCGGCCTCGACCGATCCGGCGGTGCTCGCCCGGGTCGCATCCGCGACCATGCATTCCATGGCGATCCGTGCACGCGCACGCGTGCCGCGCGAGGAATTGGAGGCAATGGCGAAGGGCGCGATCGATGTGATGTGCGGAATTGGCGCGAACCGTCAATAACCCCGCGCGGGGTCGACGACATTCTCAAGTGCTTGGCCCGCCTCAAAGCGCGCGATCTGGTGCGCGACATAGCGCGAAATCTCGTCGGGATCGGTGTCAGCGGCGTTGTGGGGCGTCAGCACGACCTTCGGATGATTCCAGAACGGGCTGTTGGGCGGAAGCGGCTCGGTCGCGTAAACATCGAGCGAGACGGCACCGAGCGTGCCGTCAGCAAGGCAGGCGAGAATGTCGGCTTCGTCCTGCAGGCCGCCGCGACCGGCATTGATCACGACCGGCGCTCCCATCGGGCTTGAACGGTTCAACTTCGCAAACAGGTCGCGGTTGAGGATGTGCCGTGTTTCCGGCGTCAACGGCAACAGGCAGACGAGAATGTCGGTCTGGCGCAGGAACGCGTCGATCTGTGCTTTGCCGTGAAAGCATTCGACGCCGGCAATCGCCTTCGGGCTGTTGCTCCAGCCGGCAACGCGAAAGCCGATCCGTCTCAAGGCGTCCGCGGCGTCGGAACCAAGCGTGCCGAGACCCATGATGCCGACCGAAATCGCGCCAGCCGGCCACTGAAATTTGGGCGCCCACAGCTTTTCGCGTTGGCTGGCGCGCAAGTAAAGTTCCTGCCGGTGATGCATCAATACATGCAGCACGACATATTCCGTCATCCGGCGGGTGAGATCGCCGACCGCGACGCGAACCAGTGGCACTTTCGGCAACGACTTGTCGCCCATTAACGCATCCACCCCGGCGCCGAGGTTGAAGATGACGCGCAGGTTGGGGAAGGCGGCGAGCTCGCCGGGCACTGGCTTCCAGACCGCGGCGTAGTGAACCTCGCCAGGTTCGCCTTTGCCGCTGCCCAGCTGCCAGACGGGTCGATCCCCGCACACCTCGTCGAACCGGCGCTTCCACCGCTCGGGCGACCAGTTTTCGGTCCCGCCGTGAATGAGCAGG
>Ga0306926_10004239_pt1 | contig 15021 bp, 14 predicted proteins | sample flu12Cox44000178_FD_203759 | JGI IMG/M metagenome (GOLD analysis project Ga0306926, IMG submission 203759) | Lab enrichment of tropical soil microbial communities from Luquillo Experimental Forest, Puerto Rico - flux8day.12C.oxic.44.000.178 (v2)... | ecosystem: Environmental > Terrestrial >...
AGCTTTCCGGACCTGATTCTGGTGCTCGACACCCAGGCCCATTACACCTTCGTCAGCCCCCGTTGCTTTGACATCCTCGGTTACGACGTACAAGACACGCGCGAGATGCAATTCGGAGAGCGTACCCATCCCGAAGACCTCCCGGCACTGATGTCTCTGTACGGCGATATCATTCACGGCAGACAGAACTTTTCCTCCCTGGAAGTACGCGTGCGCCATGAGCAGGGCGACTGGCGCCGCATTCTTTTCAACTTCAGCCCGTTGTTCGACCTGGATAACAAGATTGAGGGAGTGGTTCTGTCCGGCCGCGATGTCACTGACCTCAAGCGCCTCGAAGAGCAGCTCATGCAAGCCGAAAAGCTCGCCGCCATGGGGCAGATGCTGGCTGGTGTCGCGCACGAACTGAACAACCCGCTTACCGCCATCCTCGGCGTTACCGAACTGGTGCGCGAGCGCGAAGGCTTGGACGATGCCATGAAACGGCAGCTCGATCTCACTCATCGCCAGGCCCGCCGCGCGGCGCGCATCGTGCAAAACCTGCTGGAATTTTCCCGCCCGGCTTCCCCGCAAAAGAAGCCCATCGACCTCAACTCGATCATTGAGCGCACGCTGCAACTGCACGAACATTCTCTTCGCCGCAATCAGGTGGCGGTGGATTTCTCGCCGCGCACCGATCTGCCGCCAGTCGTCGGCGACGCCAGCCAGTTGATCCAAGTGCTGTTGAACCTCATTACCAACGCCGAGCAAGCCATTCGTGAAGTCCGCGAATCCGGCCGCATTCAGATTCGCCTCAGCCCATCGGGCGGCAACGTGATGCTTACGGTACAGGACGACGGCGTCGGTATCCCGCCGGAAGCGCTTCCGAAACTTTTCGATCCGTTCTATACAACCAAGCGTCCGGGAGGCGGCACCGGCCTCGGCCTGAGCATTTGCCTCTCGATTGTGCGCGAGCACGGCGGAACCATTCAGGCCGAGTCCCTTCCCGGCGGAGGCTCCGCCTTCCAGGTCTATCTGCCCGTTTCTCGCGAGCCCCGTCACTCGCCTTCCCCTCCGCGAACGGGGGAGTCCTCCTCCGGCGATGCTTCCGGTCACGCGCGGACACCCGCAGCGCTTAAAGGCATCGGAGTGCTGGTGCTCGATGATGAGGAGAGCATCTGCTCGTTATTGCAGGAGGGACTGAGCGCCCAAGGTTTAGAGGTCTCTTGCGCGGCGACCGCGGAAGAAGCCGCCGCTCTGATGGCCGCCCATCCCTATGACGTGCTGCTTTGTGATCTCCGCCTCAAAGCAGCGGATGCCTTCGGTGACGGCCGGGCCGCCGCCGCCCACGTCGGCGCGGCCGCCGGGACCCGCAAGCCTTTGGTGATTTTCATGACCGGCGAGTACGCTGACCACAACGACCGGATCGCTGGAGCACCGCTTCTTCAGAAGCCCTTCCGTATCAGCGAGGTCCTGGCGGTAATGAAGGACGCTTTTGCTTTCGCTAAACAGCCGACCGACAATCGCTAACGCCCTAGTTTTTCTTTGCAGTGGAATCTCCGCTTTTGCGGTCCACACCAAAATCCCACACGTACAGGTTCAGGCCGTCGGGTAGGATCTGCGCGAAAGCGTACTCGCCCGCGGGAAGGGCCTCGGAGAGCGTGAAGCGAAAGACATTTTCAGCCACGTCCCATCTCTGCACGGAAATCGTACTGTGCTCCTCACCCACTTGTTGCCCGAACAGACTGCGAATCGATTCGATCTCTCGCTTTCCGCCCTTTACCGTCAACCGGAACAACTCCACGTCAGGGCCGGTGTCGCCCAGCCGGCCGCTTGCGCGTATGGGCGAAACCCGGTCCGGATCAGGCGGCGCCTCCCGCAAATAGAATTCCGGACGTTCCGAATTGATGCGGCGGGTCGCCTTGGCGCCGTCAAGCTGGATGTTTCGCTTGCTCGGGACAATCGGCACCGGCGACAGCACCTGCTTCAACACCTGCTTCTTATCCGTGTGTATCTCTGCGCCCACCTGATCGAGCGGCGTCACCGATTTTCCCTCCACCACGAACAAGCCCTCGCCCGGCGGGAGAAAAATCCCCGGCGCCACCGGCAGACTGGCATCCACATCCTTCGGAATTTCGGTCCTCTGCTCCTCCTCCTGATGGTGGGCCGTCTTCAACAGCGCATCGTCGGACGCGGCGGCCGCCGCGTTCGCTTTTGCGGTCGCCTCCCAGTCCACCAGGGCCGCGGGAATCTCCTCCCATTCCCCGCGTTCCGCGCTGAGATATTTCACGCGGTCGCCATTGCGCTGGTATTCGCGAACCACCTGAAAGCTGCCGTCTTTTAAAACCAGCTTCCTTCCCCGCGCGGCTTCACTCGTCTGGGAACTGCCGGGCGGGCTCTGTTGCGGCCAAGGTAGGGAGGCGAGCCTGCCGGGAACAGCCAGAACGGCACAGCAGGCTAAAACCGCTGGCGCATGTTTGGCAAAGCTCATGTCTAGGGGCCTGTGGGGTTTGATGCGCGTTTCGCCCACAGCGAGAATAGCATGTTCGGGCGCGCCCGAATACTCGTCGCGCACACTGCCGCGTGCCTCGCGCATGGCGAGGACCCGCACAAAATCAGCTTTTCAGCTTGGGGCCGGCCTACAAATCAGCTGTGGCCGGCGGCTTGCGCCTTGGCCATCTGCGCCATCCACTCCTTCGAGCGGCGCTCCATCTCCGCCGGCGCAACGTCTTCCTTGTGGGTAGCCAGATTCCAGTGGTGTCCGAACGGATCAATGACCTTTCCGAACCGGTCCCCCCAGAACATATCCGCTACGGGCATCGCCGCGGTGCAGCCGGCGGCAACGGCCTTCTGATAGACGGCGTCCACATCGTCCACATAAAGAAACATCGACTGGGAAGGCGGCGCTCCCGGTGTAGGCGCCGCAGCCATTCCCGGGAACTCGTCGGCCAGGAACATTCTGGAGTCGCCGATCTGCATCTCCGCATGCAGGATCTTCCCGTCGGGACCCGCCATCCGGCTCTGCTCCACCGCTCCAAAGGCTTTTTTGTACAGCTCCATCGCAGCTGAGGCGTTCTTGCACGTGAGACCGGGAGTCAGGCTGTGAAAACCATCAGGGATTGCTTTGACCGGCATAGGAACCTCCGCACTGAGTTTGCGCGCCGCGAAAGGGCAGGGAAGCGAAATGGCGTGCCGAAGCTTTTGATACTCCCAACCTAACGACTAGTCAACTGCTTTCCGAGGCTTAGGAGCGCAGCTCACTTGAATTTTACATTTCCACGGACAAAGCCGCCATGCTGCATAATTTTCCCGGGGTACCCTGGTATTTCCTGGTATGGCCAAACCTGTCTGCGCGAAAGATACTCCTCCCTATCCGGACGGTTCGCGGCGCCTTTCCCGAACCGTCCTCAATCGCAGCACTCCTCAGTAGTACCCCGTCGGGGGAGGGGCTACCGTGAAGCCTCTCCCGTCCTTCCCGCTTCACAGCGGTTTCGGATGCGCTGCCAGGGCGTCACGGAATACTTTTACAGTGCTCTTGTCCACTATCGCGGTTCCGGTATCGACCCACGTCGGCATCGACGGTGCCGGCGCCGTCCGCCAGTCCTTGAATTCGTGGACCGCATTATGGTGCAAGTCGTCGGCAAACTTGATCGCGTAGTATGCCATCACGTACGGCTTCTGGGTGACCGTGGCCGTGATGCCGTCGCGGTCGATCCAGTCGAGCGTTTCCGGATCCTTGTCAAATCCCACGATCGGAATCTTGGCGTCCACGCGGTGCAGAGCTTCCGCTGCTCCTGAGCCTCCCGAAGCCTCCAGGCAAATGATGCCGTCGATCTTGGCTTTGGCCTTCAGCAGCGCCGAAATGCTGTCGTTGGCAACCCGCGGATCGCCGTTGTCGTCGATGGTCTGCGTCACTTTGATCCCGGCGTATTTCTTCAGCGCATCATTCACGCCGCGTGCGCGCTCGTCCAAGTTCAACTGTCCCGGAATGGTGATGATCACCACCTGGCCCTGACCTTTCAGGATCTCTCCCATGCGCCTGCCGCTCTCCGTTCCGGCGCGGAAGTTGTCCGTCCCAACAAACATCACGCGCTTCGAGTTCGGGGCGTCTGAGTCCACTGCGATCACCGGAATCCCTGCCGCAACCGCGCTGTTGATGGCGTCTTGCAGCAGTTCGGGCCGCGTCACCGATACCAGAATGCCCGCCGGCTTGCTGGCAGCCACGGTTTGAAACGCCTGCAGTTGCGCTTGCGGATCGAACTTTTCTGGCCCGGTTAGCTCGGCTCTGACTCCCATCTGTTGCGCCGCATCCATCAGTCCGGCCTGCGCCTCTTGCCAATAAGGAAGATTCACGTTCGAGGCCACAAAGACGTAGCGCTCGCCATCTTCGTGGTACGGCTTCAGGCAGGAACTCATGCCGCCGGCTGCCAGCACCAGCCCTAGAAACACACCCGTGCTCTTCTTTCTCATGGTTTCTCCTCCTGCCCATGGACGATGACAACGCATGCCCGGAAACACAGGGATCGCTGTGAGGCACAAACGGGGAGAGCCTACCACAAACAAGGCTGCGCGGCGCGAAAAAGGGTTCGCACACCGGTCTAGCGGCAGCCAGGAGAGACGGCGGTGAACTGCCGCCGCCCCGCGGGCGCAACGGATAGCGGTATCGCCTACTCGGCTTTCGAAATCACTCCGCAGGCGATGCGCGGCGGGGCGCCCCCATCGGTTTCGCTCTGGACCGCATGAATGACCAAGGCAGTCCCGCCATTGCTGAACACCGAATGATCGTCGCCGCCCAGCGTCACCTTCGGCGCGACCACCGAGGCGTGTGCGGTTCCGTCGCCGCCCACTACCAGGATAAAGTTGGGAATGTCTCCAGCGGGAGCTCCACTATGATCGTGGCCCCCTGCGGCTCCTGTGAAGTGGGGCCCGGCCGACTTGAAGTCCGGCCCCTCGCATTTTGCAAATTGATGGATGTGAACCGAGTGCTCGCCGGGCGGCAAAGTACGGATGTCCAGCTTGATGCGCACTCCCGGAGCTGCGTCGGTTAGCGTCGCCGTTCCGATGCTCTGGCCAACCGCGTTCTTGATCTCCACGATCACGGATTTTGCGCCCGGATTTGCGAGCGAGCTGGGCAGCCTTGCGGCGCCGGAAGCGATCAGGGCGGTACACGTGAGAACCATGGCAGCTTTCATGACATTCCCTTCTTATCGGACATTCCGAGGACACTAGAATTCTTCAGTGCCGACAGCAGGGAATCCACAGATTCCTTGTCTAAAATTTGTTAAATGTCGCTATTCCGCAACTATCGCCAGGCCGAACCGGCTTTGGTTCGCCTAGCGGTACAGTTCCGGATAGGCAGCCTTGAGCTTGGCGATCTTCGGCAAGTCGTTGTAGCGGATGTAGGGATTGTCGGGATGCTTCTCGAGATAGCCCTGATGGTAGTCCTCCGCCGGGTAGAAGGCGGAGTACGGGGCGAGTTCGGTGGTGATGGGGTGATCGTAAACCTTGGCTAAGTTGATCTGGGCGATATAAGCCGCAGCGATCTTCTTCTGCTCGGCGGTCTTGTAGAAGATGGCGGAACGGTATTGCGTGCCGATATCCGGCCCCTGCCGGTCCCTCTGGGTGGGGTCGTGCGCCACCGAGAAGAAGATCATCAGCAGCTTGCCGTAGCTGATCTGTGCAGGATCGTACTCTACTTCCACCGATTCTGCGTGCCCGGTCGTCCCACTCGAAACCAAATCGTAGTAGGGATTTTCGACGTTGCCGCCCGCATATCCCGACGTCGCTCGAACCACCCCTTGCACATGCTGAAAGACGCCTTGGACGCCCCAAAAACATCCTCCCGCAAATACGGCAGTCTCTTTGCCGCTGTGCAGTGGCGCATCCACCTCCGGCGCCGGAAACGTCCCTTTGGGCTCCGCCGGTCTGCCGGAGGAGATACGAACTCCCCACCACACCAGCATGGCCAAAATCGCCACCACGCTGCTCGCCCGGCCAAGAAAAGGTGATTTCATATCGCTCCTCCCCCGCTTGTTCGATGCCGGAGGAGCCCACAGATTACAACCCCGCTGCCCCCTGGCGCTTGTGAAGACGCGCCCGTAGCGGGATACTACTGGCGCTGACACGGATCTCCAGTTTCACCGGCTTTAGAGAGCCCGCTAGTCTGCTGACTCCACAAGGATACATCCGCATGAATCTGCGCGCGCATTCCGAAGAGCTTGTCGCGTCTCTCATGCTTTTCGCAGTTCCCGGACTGCTTCACGCCCAGGTCACCCACGGTCAAAAGCCGAATCTGCCTCCGCCATTCGCCACCAAGTCCGCCGGCAACGGTCCCGGCAGGATCGAAGCGCCCGCAGGTTTTCTGCCCTCGGTACCTAAGGGTTTTCACGTCAATATTTTCGCTACGGATTTCCGCCGGCCCCGGCTGCTCACAGTGGCGCCAAACGGCGACATCTTCCTGGCCGACACCGGTGCCGGCCAGGTCATCATCCTGCGCGACCCGAGTCATACCGGCGGCGCGCAGCAGCGTGTGGTCTTCGCCGAAAATCTTGTCCGTCCCTTCGGCATCGCCTTTCACGACGACTACGTCTACGTCGGAAATATGACCAGCGTCGTCCGCTTCAAATATGATCCGAAAACCTCACAGCGCCTGGGCAACGCCGAAAAGCTTATGGATCTTCCCGGTGGCGGACACGACACGCGCAACCTGGCGTTCACTGCGGATGGCCACCACCTGCTGATCGCGGTCGGTTCCGGAAGCAACATCAACACCGGCGAGCCTGCCGTTCGGGCCGCGGTTACCATCTGCGATCCGGACGGGCAGAACGCGCGCCAATTCGCTACCGGACTGCGCAATCCCGTGGGCTTGACGCTCGAACCAGTCACCGGAAAGCCCTGGGTCACCGTGAACGAGCGCGATGAACTCGGCGACGACCTTCCACCCGACTATTTCACCACCATTCAGGACGGCGGTTTCTACGGTTGGCCGTATAGCTATATCGGCGGCCATGTCGATTCGCGCGTGCAGCCGCAACAGCCGGATCTGGTCGCCAAAGCCATCATCCCCGACGTCCTGCTCGGCGCCCACGTCGCGCCGCTGCAAATCACTTTCTACAACGGCAAGCAGTTTCCGGCCAGCTACTACGGCGGCGCTTTCATCGCCGAGCACGGCTCGTGGAATCGGTCTATCCGCTCCGGTTACCAGGTCGCCTTCGTCGCCTTCAAGGACGGCCAGCCCTCCGCCGATCCGGTTCCGTTTCTCACCGGGCTCGTTCCCGATCCCGGCAAAGAGCTTGTCTATGGTCGGCCGGTTGGCGTCACTACCGCCCCAGATGGTTCGCTGCTGGTCTCCGATGACGGCATCGGTGTGATCTATCGCGTTACCTACGCGCCATGAAGACGCTCCATGAAGACGTTCAGCCACTTCGCCGCAGAACCGGGTCTTAGCGTCGCACTCTCGAGCCCAGCCATCCCGTTGATCCGTTTTTTTCAGGAGCGGACGCGAGGGAGACGGCAATTCCATTAATTGGTTGCTTTCGAATTCTGTTCTTTTATGACGTGGCCGAGGCGATCGACCTCGATCGGCTGTTGCGGGAGTCCCACCGCGCCGAGCCCGCCCCCAGCCGCACCGCTTTCGTCCCGCAGTATCTGCGCTTCGAAAGACCACCCGTGGCCGAGCCTATCGAGCCGTTGCTGCTGCTCGAAGCGGGAAGACAGGTCGGCGGCAGCGCCAAATTCTACGACTATGGGGTGGTCAGCATCGAACTTGAGTTGCCGTTCGAAACCGAATGGGAGTCTCTGGTCCTGCAGTCCAGCCGGTTGATCGGCAATACGGAACTCGAGAATCGCGCCGCCGAGTGGCTCCGCGTTCGTCTGCAGTCGATTCGCCCGGCGCTCCTTAAGCCTTACGAATCCTGGCTTAGGGAGGACTATGAGGTGGTCTGGCTCTACGAAGTCATCGAACCGGACGGCCGCAGGCCGTCCGCCGCCGAACTGCTTTCGTCACACGCACAGCACGTGGCTCAACTCGTTCGCGGAGAGTCGATAATCCTTTCCGATGCCGAGCGCCAGGAGGTGCTGCAGTCGAGCATCTCCTATTCACCGCTGGACCTGCTGGTCGTCGGCTGGACCGGGGCTCTCGTGTACGGAAAGGGCGAAGTTGCCGCGGCGACGATTCAACTTCTTGAATACGCCAACACGCAGCTTCTCGAGTTGCGCTACTACGACCGTCTGCTCACCAACGTTCTGAACAGCGTCTATCGCTTCATGGAGCACAAAGGCGGGCGCTTTTCTTATTGGCGGCTTTCCGGGGAATCCTCCCGCGTCAACACCATCCGTCTCGACGTGATGGAGCTGACCGAAAAGGTGGACAACGCCATAAAATTTCTGAGCGACATGTATTATGCGCGGCTTTACGGGCTGATCGCCGCAAAGGTCGGTGTTCCCGACTATCGCAGGCTTGTCGACCAGAAACTGCGCACTGCCGGCGAGCTCTACCACTTCATGGTGGACCAGTTCAACCAAAGCCGCAGCTTTGTCCTCGAACTTGCCGTGGTGGTCATTCTGGTGATCGAAATCGTCTTCCTGTTTCGCGGCAAGTAGCTTCGGGCGATGCCCCTTCTATGGCTCGCGCGCGGCAAAAGTTTTCGGGTTTCGTTCGCGAGCGAGGCTGTGACGGGGCATTAACATTTTATTCATGGACGAGAAATTCGCATTGCGGTACCTTCGAGGCTTATGCAATCGCCAAGACTCGAAATAGCACAACAGCCGGGCAGTGATGGAGCCTTGATCGCTCGCCTGAACGGCAAGCTCAGCTTGGAAACCGTCAGCATCTTCCTGCAGCAGACCCGGGGCATGGCGGCCGAAAGGCTGGTGCTCGATATGTCTGGCGTCAGCTTCATGGATTCGGCCGGAGTTGGCGCGCTCGTGCAACTATTTGTTCATCGCAAGGCTCAGTCGAAGAGACTGGCGGTTGCCGCGCTGACATCGCAGGGCACTGCCGTCATGCAGGTGGCGGGCCTGTTGAAGCTGATTCCGACCTTCGCCACCGTCGAACAAGCCTCCGTCTAGGGCTGTTGGCGTCGCTTACCTCCCTGTTTTCTGTGACTTACGCTTCAATGGGGTGTCCAGGTAGGGTGCGTGGTAAACAGGCCGTCCACGACTCCTATCTGATAGGCGACCACCAGTCCGAACACCAAGCTGACCACACCGGTCGCGGTGACTAGGCTCCGGGTGAGCCAGGCGAAGCGGTTTGCGGCGACTGTGAAAGGCAGGGAAAAAAGCAGCGTCATCAGCATCATACCGACTATGGTTCCGAGGCCGAAGACCAGCAGATAGAAGATCGCCCAGCGCGGTTCGCGGATGGTACTGAGCACCAGCAGGGCTACGGCGGCCGAGCCGGCCAGGCCGTGCACGATGCCGATCAGAAACGGCCGCAAGGAATGGAAAACTCCCAATCTGGCGAAGGGGGCAGCGAACCAGCGCGGAGGCTCGACTTCGCTACCGTGGTGTTCCCTTTCGGAGCCGTGCGCGTGTGGATGGACGTGCGCGTAGTCGCCGTGGCTGTGGAGGTGGGCGTGGGCGCCGCGATGTTTAGGATGGGTGGGCGAAAAGCGATCGCTGATAGTGCGCATAGCGCCGGTTAGGTTAAGGACGCCGAGCAGAATCAGCATCAAAGCCACGGAGAACTCGAGAGTCAAGCCGAGGCGCGGCGGGATGGCCACTCCAAAAAGGATGATGGCGGCGCCCACTGCCAGTATGGTCAGGGTGTGCCCAACCCCCCAAAGGACGCCGATCCAGCCGGCACGCGAAATCGAACGCTCGCGGCTGACAATGGTCGAGACGGCCACCACGTGGTCGGGATCGGTGGCGTGACGCATGCCAAGGAAAAAGCCGATGCCGAGAATGACGAGGGCGCTGGTCATGAGATCCGGCAACCATAATATGCGACGAGATCGCGGAACAGATAGGCGCCGTTCGACTCCCGGCTCAAGACTTGAAACTGTTCATGTAGTCGTAGTCCACCTTAATGGCCTCTAAGGCCGGCATCTCGGTGAACGGCGGCTCTTGTTCGACGAACAGAGCTCGAATTTGGGCTTTTTGAGCGGCGGCGAAAACTCTGGAGTAGTCGATGGCTCCTCGCCCAAGTTCTGTAGGTACGGGCGCTCCGGGGTCCTGGCCGAGCAGTGTCGTGCGGGGCGTAAAGCCTTTACGGAAATCTTTGATGTGCAGCAGGCTGTATCGCTCGGGATATTTCGCAAGGTACGCGGTCGGATCCTGGCCCGCCACGGTCGCCCAGCCGCAGTCCAGTTCGAGCTTGACCAATCGCGGATCCGTCAGCCTAAGGAATTCGTCGTATCCGGTCACATCGCCGTACCTTCGCCATTCGAAATTGTGATTGTGATAGCCGAGCTGCAACCCGGATTTACCGATCTGCTCGCCCAGTTTGTTGAATTGCTCCGCGTTCCACTTCCAGTCGTCCAGCGTCAGGCCACTGATGATGGCCATAAATAAGGCGAACGGACCGCCTCCGGGGTTGGCTTTAAAGCGGGACGGGTCGGCAACCCACGGCACGGTCACGATCATAAACTCCTGGCCAAACAGATGCGCCAGATCGACCATCTCCGGCAGTCTGCCCATCAGATCGGGAAGCAGATAGTGCCCCGACGGATTCCCGAGCCCGGAATCATCGAGCATCTTCTTAAGTTCCTTTGGCGGCGTTTTGGAGAGCGGAGACAACTCGACCTGTTGGTAGCCCGCTCGAGCCACCGCGCGCAAAGTACCCACCGGATCGCTGTCCATCTCTTTGCCCACCGTATAGAGCTGCAGACCGACAGGAAGGTTGAGAGGACCCGCATTCATGAATGGAACCTCCCAAAGCGAAGCCGCAAGACCGGAAGCGGCCGTCTGAATAAATGCTCTGCGCGATCTAGCTTTCGTCATTAGGTTTCTGCCTGCCGTTCCCGGCACCGCTTCCTGCGCCGGCTTCAGATCACCGCTTTTGCGCCGAAATCGCTTTGCGGACTGGGGCGAGACGACCGGTTGGGCGAATGCCTAAACGAGCGCCCGATTCAGATTGTCGATGGCCTCGTCGATCTCGGCGGTGTTCTTGTAGCCGACGGTGACAGAATCCACTCCGGCGTTGCGGAAGGCAAAACGCATCGCCGCCTGGCGGTCTTCCCGGTTGAACGCCCCTTCACCGACGAGCTTCATGCTGATTACGCCCATTCCCGCTCGGCGGGCCTGCTCCACATGAGCCACAACCTCAGGGACATTGCCCGGCCCGGCGGTGTCGTAGTCCTCGGCGTCCATGTGCGCGCCTTTGTGGTTCATTCGGATCATGGCCACGTCGAGCCATCCGTCTCCCGGAACCTGGCGCAGCGCGGGGAGCCCGTGAACCGAGGCGCCGTGACTTAGGATGGCCTTTCGCGACTGGGCTTCCAGAATGCCATCCTGCCAGGCCTTGGAGTCGACCGGCCAGCTGGCGGTGTGCTGCCAGTGGAGCAGCATGATGTCGAAGTAGTCGGTTCTCGCGAGCTTGCGCAATTCGTCGAATTTCTCCTGCGGATTCACGCCCGCGCGGGTGGTAACCTTGGACATAATCCGATAGCTATCGCGCGGAATTCCCTCGAGCGCTACGCCGAGCATGCGGTGCATGTCGCCGTAAGACTCGGCGGTTTCGAAGAAGCGGATGCCACGGTCGTAAGCGTAGCGAACCAGCCTCGTGAACTCCTGCTGCCCCAGGTCGCGCTGCACTTTGCCGCTAACGCTGCCTGTGCCAAAGGCAAGCCGCGTGACTTGCACTCCGGATTTCCCGAGCGTGACCCAATCCGTCGCTGTCTGACGCGCCGCGGCCAGCGGCAAGGCCCCGGTCACGACTAGAGCGCCGGCGGCAGCTCCGGTTTTCAGGAATTCGCGTCTGGTGTAGGGAGACACAGAAGCACCTCGAAGGAAGGCGCGCTGTCGGCCGGGCGCGCACCATGCCTTGACACCGCCATCCTATTACGAAATCCTGCGATCGCGTACCAGGAATCTGGCGGGCTGCCGGGGCAGGTTGCGGGAAGGGCGCGGCCGCGAAACTTCGCCAATTGACAGTTTGCTTCGGCCACGCTCTAGGATAGCTCAGAGGACTTGGCGATCACTCAGCCCAGCCAGCCGAGGTAGGCGAATGCATCGCTTGCTTTTGATAAACACTCTATTCGGTCTGGCTGTTTTCAGCACAGCGCTAGCAGAACAGGAGGCCAGCGGCAACGGCGCGCGCGAACAGGGGCTGGCGGCGTTCTACAGCCGGGCGCTCGAAGGCCACAAGACGGCCTGCGGGGGAACCTATAACGGCTCGGAAATGACCACCGCGCACCGTACTCTGCCGTGTGGCACCCGGGTTCGCATCACCAATTTGAAAAACAGCAAGAGCGTGGAAGCGACGGTAAACGATCGCGGGCCCACCTCGCCAAAGCGCATTGTGGATGTCTCGCGGGCCGTTGCCGAGCAGCTCGATTTCGTGAAACAAGGGACCACTACGGTCGAACTAGAGGTGCTGCAGTGAGAGCTGCCCGGCGTGCCGGGAATGTCGGAGAAGCTCAATCTGTTCTGAGCAGGCGGATCAGTTCGGCGGCGGCATAAGGCAGACGCGCGCCCCGGCGAGAGATCATATAGACGTGCCGCGGCAGATTGAGCTGTCGGACCTTAATCTCTTTCATCCAGCCATGATCGATTTCCCAGGCCACGCACATGCGGGGCACAATGGCTACGCCCATGCCCATTTGCACGAAGCGCTTGATGCTCTCAAGCGTGGGCATTTCGATGGGCATGTTCAAGGTGGTTTTGTTGCGCCCGAAAAGCTCAATGACGCGGCGCCTAAACGGCGATTCGACACTGTGCGCGACGAAGCTCTCGCCGCCGAGGTCGGCCACATCCACTTCGCGACGCTTGGCCAGCGCATGTTTGGGATGCACCACCAGCGTCAGTTCGTCCTTCAGGATCTCGGTAGCTTGCAGCTGCGGATCGCGGGGCACGAACGAAATGGCCCCTAGGTCCAGCCGGTAGTTCAAAACCTCGTGCGGAATGTCGCGGGAAAACATGCGGTGTACGCGAATCTGTATGCCCGGATGGAGTTCCCGGAACTGCGCCAGGGCCGGCAGAAGCGCATGAATGGAGCTCTCGTTCACGCCGAGCGACAGCTCACCGCGCGTCAGGCCTTCCAATTCGGAGAGGCCCTTTTTCACTTCGTCGCGCAAGTTGATCAATCGCTCTGCGTAGTCGCGCAGCAGATTGCCGGCATCCGTTAACCGCACGGGACGCGCTCCCCGCACAAACAACGGCTGGCCGAGCCCATCCTCGAGCTTACGGATGGCCAGACTGACCGCCGGCTGCGTGCGGTACAAGCGCTCGGCAGCGCGGGAAAAGCTGCCTTCGCGCGCAACCGTAAGAAAAACCTGCAGTTCGCTGAGGTCCATGAAATTGCTCAGGAATGCATTATAAGGCAGGATTATCAAAAGCAGAACAAAGATAAATTTGACCCGAGGGGCCTATGACGGCATCCTAACTCCAGGGGATCTATGGACGTCGTTCGCATCTTCGACACTACGCTCCGCGATGGCGAGCAGTCGCCCGGCTTTTCCATGAATACCGAGGAGAAGATCCGCATGGCGCGGCAGCTTGCCAAGCTTGGCGTGGACATTATCGAAGCCGGTTTCCCGATCTCCTCGCGCGGGGACTTGGAAGCGGTGCAGAACGTGGCCAGGGAAGTGCGCGATGTGCCGATCGCCGCCCTCGCGCGCGCCAAGAAACTGGACCTAGACGCCGCGATTGAAGCCTTAGAGCCGGCGGCTTCCTCGCGCTTGCACGTCTTTCTGGCTACCTCGGACCTGCACCTTAAAGCCAAGCTCAACATGACCCGCGAGCAGGCCCTCGAAGCGATCAGCAGCATGGTTCGCTACGGCCGTCAGCAGGTTGCCGAAGTGGAATTTTCCGCCGAAGACGCCGGGCGCACCGATATTGAGTATCTCTGCCAGGTGTGCAAGGCCGCGGTCCGAGCTGGCGCGACGATATTGAATTTGCCGGACACCGTGGGCTATGCCGTACCGGAAGAGTACGCGGAGATGTTCCGCCGCGTCCGTGATCATCTGGACGATGCGCCAAACGTGGTCCTGAGTGCGCATTGCCATGACGACCTGGGGCTGGCCGTCGCCAATTCTTTGGCTGCAGTGCGCGCCGGGGTGCGCCAGATCGAATGCACGGTGAACGGCATTGGCGAACGCGCGGGCAATGCCTCGCTCGAGGAGCTCGCCGTGGCGCTAGCCGTTCGCAAGGAAAGTTTCGCGGTCACCACCAACATCAAGCTGGATCAGTTGTTTCCTGCGAGCCGCATGCTCACCGAAATCACCGGCGCGCACGTTGCTCCCAACAAAGCCGTGGTAGGGGCGAACGCCTTCGCCCACGAAGCGGGAATCCACCAGGACGGCATCATCAAGAACCCGCTCACTTATGAGATCATTTCGCCTGAGACCGTCGGCGTCCCGGCGCGTTCGCTGGTCATGGGAAAGCACTCCGGGCGCAATGCCTTGCGGCTGAGCCTGCGGGACTTGGGCTTTGAGCCGAACGATGCAGAGCTGGCGGAGATCTATCGCCGCGTGACCACTCTGGCCGACCAGGCCAAAACCGTTCGCCCACGAGATATTCTTGGGATTGCTCATGAAGTGATTCGGCGTGGCGGCTCGTCGGTCGCAACCGAAGCCTCTTCTTTGGCTTAACAGCGCTTTGAAGACCGCTTGAAATAAAGGCCGCAGGCACGACATGAAAAAGAACATTGTCCTTCTCCCGGGCGACGGCATCGGTCCGGAAGTCACTCACGCCGCCGCCAGCGTACTGAAAGAGTGCGCGCGCGAATTCCATCACCAGTTTGAGTTCCAGGAACATCCGGTGGGTGGCGCGGCGATCGATTTGACCGGCACCCCCCTGCCGAACGCCACCGTCGATGCGTGCCGCAGGGCGGACGCCGTGTTCCTTGGCGCCGTCGGCGGTCCCAAGTGGGACGCGCTCGCGGTT
>Ga0306926_10004241_pt1 | contig 15019 bp, 13 predicted proteins | sample flu12Cox44000178_FD_203759 | JGI IMG/M metagenome (GOLD analysis project Ga0306926, IMG submission 203759) | Lab enrichment of tropical soil microbial communities from Luquillo Experimental Forest, Puerto Rico - flux8day.12C.oxic.44.000.178 (v2)... | ecosystem: Environmental > Terrestrial >...
TTTCTTCAGCATCGCCGGACACGGCAAAGCGACTCGGAAGGGCCATCGGGGAAAGATGAGCCTGCCTAAGCGCGTCGTTCTGCGTCCAAAAGCCGCCTTTTCGGCACAGAGAATCCAACCGACAGAGATGGCTCTTCCCTTTGGCAGTGCGTTCAATAGAGAGACGCATGATGCTACCGCTGCGCGCATCCAATTACCTGCCAAGCGTTGCCTAGTGAACCATCTAAGCAGCCAGTCAGACTAACGGGAGGAGGAGCGCGCCGCCGAATCGCGGCCCGTCCAAGTCCGGGGGTACAGGCATGCGTACTTGGCTTGAATATGATCTGGTAGCTCTAGCAGCGCTTGTACTCGGAGTTGCCGTTCGCGTTCATTATCGGAGGCTGACGCCTGTCATGCTTCATGATGCTTGTGCATTAGATGACGCGAACCACATCGGCGTAGGTGAAGCTTGAGACTGACCATCCGCGCATGCTCCGATGTAGCTAAAAGCAACAGTGGGTGCGATGTCTGAAAATGGTCGCCTGCGCCACACAGAGGTCGTGGTTTAATTGGAGTTGCATTATCGGTGCGCCTACTCCCTTTTGGGAATTAATCACTCGAATTTCTATCACCGTATACTTTGGTTGGGTAGGACTCAGCATAGCCGGCAAGCAGGCACGATGGGCGCTCAACCAAGATTTCACAAAATTAGCAACCGTCGATTTAGTAGATTTTACTGCGGAAACCGTCGATGCCTTTTTTTACTTCGCAATTGCGATATTGATCGTCATGCGATATCGGCGTGTTGCGGCCACAGGCGGCCTCTATCCCAGATCGGTTGCCTTGCTTGGCTCCTTCCTGTTCCTATCGCTCGTTCCTTTTCTGCCAAGACATGAGTTATCGCCGGCTGTAGATTTGCTCTCTATTATTTTGATGTTCAACGGAACCATCCTTGCAACAGTGGTGCTGCTGTATCTCGGTCGTTCATTTAGTATCTTACCAGAGGCGCGCCGGCTTGTGGTGACAGGACCTTACCGCTTCGTTCGTCATCCACTATATGCAACTGAGCTGATTTCTATGTTAGGATTGTTGATTCAATTTGCCCTCTGGCCAGCGGTGATCGTGTTTCTAATACAATGCGTGTTTCAGTTGGAACGGATGCGGATTGAAGAGGAACTTCTAAACAGAACCTTTCCAGAGTATCAGATGTATGCCAACAACACAGCGCGCATAATTCCAAAGTTCGGCCGACACCATCTACTAGAATCTGGAAAACCAATTTGAGTACGCGATCTATCGCTGCGTCTAGCCGAAGTCGAGCGAATGGAAGACGACAGATAGCTGTGGCGGCGCCCGACATCGATTGCAGCAACCAAGGTCGAAACTCGCTGCCCGGCAATTTCTTTTCTTCAAGACTGATGCCCGTCTTGTGTCCAGCAAGAGCGATTGACCCCTTCACGACCAGGCAATTCACCAGGCAAGTGGTAATGCAGTGCCCGCCGTTCTATGCGGCACGTTTCTAGGCAATTGCGTGCTTTATGCCACACCAGAAGTAGTTACCTGATCTTTGATTTTCTTCTGAAAAAAGCGACGTCGGTCTGGGTTCGCTGGCAGAGCAAGGCCGACGCCTAACCCTTGGCTTTCGGAGAGTTCCACAGAGGGCGCCGGAGGGGTGGCGTATTATATATCCTCTAATTGCGTCAGACAGCCCGTGCTCGAATACCATCGCCCAGGCCGAAGGAAACCAGGTCATGCCTCCCGAACCTATAACCGATGCTGATGTCAGGAAGCTCGATGAATTGATCGGTCGCTACGGGATCAGCGAGTTAGTTCGAACTCTGTCCATGCTCTGCGATCAGAGATCAGAAGACCTCACTCAAGATGAAAGCTCGGAAGAGCTTTGGACAGAAAATGCAACCGTTCTTAATAGCATCGTTGAAGAACTGATTGAGCCATAGCCCTTTTAATCCGAACCGTCCTCATCATGTGCGCGGTCACAGCCATCGTGCTCTATTGGGTCGTCGTGCGCCCGCAACGACAGCCGAGGTCTCTGCACGAGGCCAATAACTTGGTCGCCGTCGACCGTTCTAGTTATTGGCCGGCTCGCGCTAAAGCTCTACACGAGCGCAGACCGGCTCGCCGATAGTGGGCGGGACTCTTCGGCGTGGCAGTCGGCGTTCAGCGCAAGTAGGTGCGCAAGGACCTCGTCGTGGATAGCCTTTCATTTAACAAAGCTCGGCCGGCAGGCTATGCGAACGCGGCAACATACCCCCTGACGAATCCTGATTTTTTTGGGTTAAATTGGACCTGGTTTCTTGGACACCGCAACATTTGTGTTCAAAGAGTCCACGATGGCGAAGACGAGACGACCCTACACACCGGAATTCCGTCAGCAGTTGGTCAAGCTGGTGCACGCCGGCCGCTCGCCGGAGGAACTGGCGCAGGAGTTTGAACCACGCAAGCGAAAATAGGAGACGCGGCGGCGTCCCCTAGTTTGCAGGACTCAATGTCCGCACCCGGTTGAAGCTGATATAAGCCCAAAAGGGCGGCTTCGGCACTCGGCCACCTCGATGGGACATTCCGACTCACCGATGAACCGATCGACGCACCGCTCCATGACGTGCTCAATCTTTCTTCGCGAGAATTGCTGTCGTCGCCTCAATCCTGGTGCGCGGTGCCAAGCAGGCCAACATTCGGGATCGGGATCGCGGGCCGCATCAAAGGCGGCGGCGCTGTCAAGTCAGCCGGAAGCGTCAGGCTATGCGTATTCGTGCGGTTGGCTGGTGTCCGTCGGTTCAGGTAGCGCGCGGCAATTATTGGGCCAATTCCCCTTGTCGCACGCGAGTTGCTGATGACTCGGCGCGGGCATGATGCAGCCTTCGCCCATCCCAATGATGAGCGCGAAGGTCGCCAGGATAACAATCCGTTTCATGGTGCCGTCTCCTTCTCCGTGGAGTGCATATTAGTCTACCACGGTCAAGAGGCTCTAGCTCGCCGCGCTAATGGCGAGGCTCTAACCGATATTGGTCGAAAGCTATGGGGTGAGCCACTCGACAATATCCAGGCTGTGATGGCATGTCCGATGGTCAGTCCACTGCGATTACTGGGACGAAATAGTGGTTCACCAAGATAACGATCGCAAACGTTGCGACGATCACTACAACCCACAGCGCGAGATTACCATCAATCCGTGACAACCGCATTAGTCACAGAGAGGCTACCCCAGTTGAAGCGCGGCCCCCTGCTGGGGACAGGGGGCCTAAGCCACCCAGTGAGGGGTTTGGGGGATCGGGGGTGGCCTGAAAAACATTCTACGGCCCCTGAGTGATTGATAGAGGGCCTCTGCTTACCTCCGAATAAACTCTTCGCGAGTTCCCCCATTTGGAACCGCCGCAACGCCAGCGGATCGCTTTGCAGAGTTCTGGTCGGATTAAAGCGAAGTTCGCGAAGGACCCTACGCCAACTGTGTGACGTTGGGAGACGGTTCCAGTCCGCGCTTGGTCCTTCGCGATCTCCCGCCTGCCGTTGCGAGAATTAGGCAGCGCGAGGGGCTGAACCTCGTGTCAGCGGGGTTGTTCAGCTAGTAGGTAGACCCCCATTCCCCTTCCCCGCGCTGCATTCGAATATCTAATCGATTATATCGCAGGCAAGCGGTAATGCGCTGCTTTATCGTCTTGAACGGCACGCTACTGGGTGATCGCGCCCTTTATGCGACACCAGAAGCAGTTACCTGATCTTTGATTTGTTTCTGAAAAAAGCGGCGTCGGTCTGAGTTCGCTGGGAGAGCGCAAGACCGACGCCTAACCCTTGGCCGGAGAGTTCCAGGAAGTGGGCCGGAGGGCTGGCGTATTATATCCCTCTCCACCTGATAGGGTCGGGTGTATATTACCATCTTGGGAACATGGGATCATGTCATATATCTGTCGTGAAAGTTTGCATGTATTATTAGCTCGTCTTGGAGAAACGAGCTGTGAAATCTTTGGTCGTCAAGCATTCGATCGTCGTCGATCATCACAAGACAAGCGTGAGCCTTGAGGATGATTTCTGGAACGCTCTAAGTGTGATCGCGCACGGACGCGGCGAGACCTTTTCCCAACTGGTGGGTAGTATTGATGCCAACCGCCAAACAGCAGCGAAGTTGTCGGCGCTTATTGTAGGTCAATAGCTTGGTAATGTCCGGTCATGTCGAGCTGCGTGCCCCAAACTTTATGCAGAGCTTGGTGCTCAGTGCGCCCGAAGCTGACCGGCGTTCCAAGCCCCAAGTCGAAATCGTGGAGATTCTCAAGAGAATCCACCAGTCTTTCGGTGTCAAGCTGCGGCCCGTTCCGTTTCAACGCTTCCACCAAGACACTGCCTGCCAGGTAGCCTTCAAGGGACACATAGTCCGGCGACTCCCCGGGAAAATATTTGGTGAGTGCGGATTTGTAATCAAGGACTATCGAAGAATGCCCCTCAACCGCCGGCACCACCTGGGTCACGATGACCCCAGTCGCGAACTTCTGGCCCAGGAGCATCAGCTCGCTAGCCAATGCGGTGCTCCCGACGAAGGACACGCTAGTGTAGATCATGCTCGGGTAGAGATCCCGTGTCTTCTCAATAAATTTCGCCGCAGCCCGATAAGTAGGTACCATAATTACCGCCTTTATTGGGGCGCGGCTTTTTTTAAGTTGCGCAATCGCCTCATCCACGTCCACTGTGTTGCGCTTGTAATTGAGACGCAAGATTGTGCTCTCATCGCTCCCCTGCAGTGAACGGATAGCCTTGGCGACACCGGCAAAGCCCGCGTCTCCGTAGGAGTCTTGCTGGGCAAATATGGCGATCTGCTGAGGCTTTAGCCGCCGCATCTTGACCAAATAACGCACCACAGCGTCGGTCTCTTCGGCGTAGCTGGCGCGGTAGTTGAAAACGTAGCGGTCCGGGGGATCGCGCCTGAGCAAGCCGGCACCGGTGAATGCTCCGTAAAACAGAATCCGGCGCTCCAACGCGTAGGGTAATGCGACTATTGCGGTAGGAGTTCCAACGTTGCCGACGATCCCGAAAACTCGATCCTGCTCATAGAGCTGCTTCATGGTTTCCGCGGTGCGGATGGGCTCGTAGCCATCGTCAACTGAAATAAGCCGAAGCTGCCGACCGTGTACTCCACCGTTTGCGTTAGCTACCTTGAATGCGGCATCGAAGCCCAGCTTCATATTTTGGCCGAGCTCTTTGGCAGCTCCGCTGAATGGTGCCGAAATCCCAAACCGAATTTCGTTGTCGGTTACCCCTTGTACGGGACTCTCGATGGATTGTTGCTCTGACTGGAGCGCAAGGGGTGCAAGCTGAGCCGGCTGCGCCTGCATATTGCTCGGCTGCTGCTTTTCGGACGTTGCTGCAATTCCCGTAGCACTTTCCGTCGGCAGCCGGTCAGAGAGCTTCAATGGCGGTTCTTCTGAGCTGATGTCGCGCTGCACGCTCAACCCGTGCCAAAGTGGTTTCGCGAACACGATCAGCATCGCGGCGCACGAGGTTACGATCATAAGCCAGCTGATCCACGTCGGTACGGAGTATCGTCGGTGTTGGATTTGCGGCAGGGAAACGTCTTCCGGCTCATATGGTTGTAGGACAGCTTCGCTCTTTAAAAAGGAAGGTAATGCTTCTCCTGAGTGCGAAGGAGACATAGACGACGGACCTGCGCGGAGCTGTGAGACCGCGGGGATGCGGGGCTGCTCCCGCAACTTTTTAGGGGCAAATGCTTTATGTCCGGAGCTCTCGTTGTCGTTCGTCGAAGTGCTCATGATCGTATCCCAATCTCGGCACGTGATTGAGCAAACTAAGATAGAAGTAGGACCGTACCGAACCCAATTTCGACGTCCGCCGGCCAGCAACGTTTCGCACTGCGATGGCCTTCACTGCCCGACCAGCACGAGAAGTAGACGATCTCGCAACGTTGGCAGTCCGGTCAACGATCAGGGAAACCTCTAATCGCACACTTGCGACCGTCGATCATGGACTGGTTTGAATCACTCACAGGATTTCGTGAGGCCGGGTATCAGGACACCTGCGCCAAACTGCAAGTCGAAGGGAGCTGACTGCGATCCCTGGTGAACGGGAGAGCTTTGGCATTGGCGAGCTCGAGCTGGTGGCGCTGCAAACCCTGCGCGAGCGGTGAAAGGTGGCCGCGCATTGCCCGGCCGGCTTAAAGCAAACGTAGTGAGAGGCGACGTGCGACAGATGCACCAGGCGCCCGAGAAATCTCGACGACCAGGCATTAAATTTTCCCATTTTTTTAGGCGCGGGATTAAATTTCGGACCCGTTGAAAATAATCAAAGAAAATCATCATGCCTCGAGGTGGTTGCAGACCCGGCGCAGGCCGAAAGCCGGGTTCATTGACACGGCGAACCCGCGAAATTGCAGAGCAGGCCGCGGGGGACGGAATTACGCCTTTGGAATATATGCTGGCCGTGATGCGCGATCCAAAAGAGCCACCGGAGCGCCGCGGCGAAATGCCGGCCGCATCCTCAAGAGCGAGAAACCTGCCGACTTACGCGTGGTGCAGTCAGACAAATTCGAGCTGGTCATCAACGCCGAGACCGCGCGGATACTCGGCCTCACCGTGCCGCCGTCGATGCTCGCCACCGCCGATGAGGTGATCGAGTAAGCTTGCTTACTTTGCTGCACCTGCTTAGGTCTGGAATTGGCAGATATTGTTGCAAAAGTCCCAGATCGCTGGGAGCTAATTTTTCTGCTGTTAAAAAACTCCACCGACGACCGCTGATTCGTGTGCCCTCCAATCGCGTTACGGAGATCGTCAGTCAGTTTATCGTCAGGCGATGAGGTCCCCCACATCTTTACACGAAAATCGCGTGTACAGCCAAAAGAAAATTTTGATGACGAGTGCAAAAGGACTTTTGCAACAAAATCGGCACCAATCAGACATAACAAGATGTCCGCTTTTCCATCGGTTATTGAAACGATAGCAGACATTGGCCAACGGTTTAGACCAATTCTTCTTGGCTTCGCCTGTTGAATTTTTCGCAAAACTCGCTGATGCCTAAGGGCCTAAGTAATAACCCGGCTAAGCGCATGGGTCGGCTTTGCCATCGTCCACTCGCGTTAATTGGTGATAACACAATCACTCCACGCGGCCGGTGCCGTGCTGTCTTGGTCCTGCGTGGCGCAACCAAACAATGCTGTTGCGACCAACAGAACTTGTGGCGGCTTGATCAGGGGGAACACCCCCTGGGCGACGCATAAGGACCGCCCGGGGTGCTCATATTCGGCTCATTATCGTGAATAATTTCGACAAGGGCTTTGCCCTTTCCCGATCATCAGACATTCGGTTATCATTGATAGTCAAAGAACTAGCGTCAGCCTCGAAGAGGCGTTCTGGAATTCTCCGGCTTGTCATGCCGCTAGGGTCCATTGAAGTACCACAGCAGCTCACCGTGGTCGAAAAGATCGCGCCCGGTGAAACGCGGATGCGCTCCATTACCCTCGTGCGCTTCGTGCCCTTCACCCGGTCCCAGGATTGAGCGGTGAGAGTGCTTTTTGCTGCAGTGCATGAGTCCGGTTGTGGCAGATATTGTTGCAAAAAGTCCCAGATCGCTGGGAGCTAATTTTTCTGCTGTTTAAAAACTCCACTGACGACCGCTGATTCGCGTGCCCTCAATCGCGTTATGGAGATCGTTTTAGCCTCGACTAGCCGACTAGCTTCGTGAAGCCCAAGAGCTTCGCTTAAGAGCTTACTGACGTTCACTCATATTCCCCAGCGAGAAAACCAAACTTCGCGTCATACGAAATGCGACCGAGCAAGGACCCATTCCATGCGAGGTTGACCATTTTATCCCACTGGAGATTGGTGGATCCGCATATACATATCCAAGCCGGACGGACAACGAGGCCCGCTCGTGGTTGCACAGACTGTAACCAGGGCGGGACGGCCACCTTCTCCCCAAGCCGGAGCCTTTAGGTTGTGAGCCGCCCGAAGCCGGTGTAGGTCGCGGACGCGGCCCAGTCTGTGTTGGCCACCTAACGGCGGCTGTTAACGCCACCTCCGTTCGTGTGCTTGGCGGCTCACGAGTCGGAGTCTTGCGGTCCGGCGTGTCGACCTCCGGACACGTCAAACTTTTTGCCGCCTCCCCGGCAGATCCGGGCAGTTCCATTTCTACTTTTGATTGTATAAAATATGATATACAATCGATTCGCGTTTTTGGCAAAACGAACCCAATCTTCCCGGTACCGAGGCGGGCCCGCTGTTTTTTCGCTGTATTTACAGCGGACGCAGCCGCCGCCTTGACGAGCTGCCGCAGCTGTTCAACGTGCTGGTGGGCGACATGTCGCTGATCGGCCCGCGGCCGCTGCTGCCGCGCGATCAGCCCACCAATCCCAGCGTGCGTCTGCTGATCCGCCCCGGCATCACCGGCTGGGCGCAGGTCAACGGGGGGACGCTGCTCACACCGAGCGAGAAGGATGCGCTTGACGAGTGGTACCTGCGCAACGCCTCCTTGTGGCTTGATTTCCGCATCATCCTGATGACGGCGCGCGTGATGATCTGGGGCCAGCGCCGGCCGGATGACGCGCTGGCGCGGGCGCAAGCAACGACGGCGCGCAACGAGCCGGTCTGGCCCGAGGTCATTCGCCCCGAAGGCATTGCGCTCGAAGCGGCAATGGTTCCGCGCCCTTACATGGTGCGTTCGGTCACGCCGCCGAGGGCGCCGCTTTGACCCGCTCGGCCGCTTATCACATCTCGCTCAATCTCACGCAAACTCCAGGATCACTGCATCCACGGCCAAGCTGTCGCCACGCCGCGCGTGGATGCGCTTGACCACCCCGTCGCGGTCCGCGCGCAGCACATTCTCCATCTTCATGGCCTCGACCACGGCGAGCGTTTCGCCGGCCTTGACCTCCTGCCCTTCGCCCACTGCAATGGACACAACCAGCCCCGGCATCGGACAACGCACCGCCTTGCCGGAATCGATGACCTTCTTCGCAGGCATCAGCCGCGCCGCCGCCGCCTCCCGCTCCGTATACACGTAGGCGCGCGCCTCAATCCCGTGATGGGAGAGATCGAACCCGTTAAGGACGGGGCGCACCTGCACCGTTAGCGGCCGGCCGTCCATGCTGCCCGACCAAACGGGATCACCGGGCTTCCATTGCGAGACCAGGGTATGCGCCTTGCTCTGCGCAACCCGCTTCCCTCCCTTGCGTACCTCATTGCCGATAAACCGCACTTCAAGCGCCGCGGTGCCGGGACGCGTCGCGTTCGACTTCTGCAACTGCGAGCGGGTGGCGGCAGCCGCCGATCCGGGATCAACACGTCCGATCTCGAGCTTGATTTCGCTCTCGCCCAGCCCCACGCAGCGGCGCCGCTCGCGTGTCACCGCACGACCGGCCTGCTGCCCGGAAATCCGGCGCTTCCTTTCTCCCAGGACGTGATCGATGGCGGCCGCGACCGCGGCAAGCACGCGCCCGACCTCGCCTTGCGGAGCGACGGCGGAAAAACCATGGGGAAACTCTTCTGCCAGGAACGCAGTCGAGAGCCTGCCCGCCTTCCAGCGCGGGTGCTGCATGAGGGCTGAGAGAAACGAGATGTTGTGGCGCACGCCCTCGATGGTGAAGGCATCGAGCGCATCGACCTGGGCCGCGATCGCCGCCTCGCGCGTGCTCGCGTGCGTGATGAGCTTGGCGATCATCGGATCATAGTAGAGCGAAATCTCGCCGCCTTCCTGCACGCCGGTATCGTTGCGCACTGTAATGCCCTTGGCGGCCGTCTCGAGCGGCGGGCGATAGCGCACCAGGCGGCCGATCGAGGGCAGAAAATTGCGCGTGGGATCCTCCGCGTAGACGCGCGTCTCAATCGCCCAGCCCGACGGCTTCACGTCGGCCTGCGCGAGCGCGAGCTTCTCGCCCGCGGCGATGCGGATCATCTGCTCCACCAGGTCGATGCCGGTCACGAGCTCAGTGACGGGATGCTCGACCTGGAGTCGCGTGTTCATCTCGAGGAAATAGAAGCTCCGGTCCTGCGCCGCGACGAACTCCACCGTGCCAGCGGAATCGTAGCCTACGGCTTTGGCCAGCGCGACCGCCTGCGCACCCATCCTACGGCGGGTGGCGGCGTCAAGCAGCGGGCTTGGCGCTTCCTCCACGACCTTCTGGTTCCGACGCTGGATCGAGCACTCGCGCTCGCCGAGATGGATGACGTTGCCGTGCTTGTCGCCCAGCACCTGGATTTCGACATGGCGGGGATCGTTGATGAATTTCTCGATGAATACGCGTTCGTCGCCGAACGAGGACCTCGCCTCGGAGCGCGCACGCTCGAACCCTTCAGCGACCTCTGACGCGGAGCGCGCAATCCGCATGCCCTTGCCGCCGCCACCGGCGGAGGCCTTGATCATGACGGGATAGCCAATCCCCTCGGCGACTTGCACCGCCTCATCGGCGTCGGCAATGATGCCGAGATGGCCCGGCACGGTCGCCACCCCCGCGGCGGCGGCGACTTTCTTGCTCTCGATTTTGTCGCCCATGGCGGCGATCGACCGCGGATTGGGACCGATGAAAACGATGCCGGCTGCGGCCAATGCGCTGGCAAAGGTCTCGCGCTCGGAGAGAAAGCCGTAGCCCGGGTGCACGGCTTCTGCGCCGGTCTGCTTGCAGGCGGCGATGATCTTGTCGATAGCCAGATAGCTTTCCGCGGCAGGCGGTGGGCCCAGCAGCACCGCTTCATCCGCCATATCGACATGCAGCGCATCCTGGTCGGCCTCGGAATAGACCGCAACCGTCTTGATACCGAGCCGGCGCGCGGTCCTGATGATCCGACACGCGATCTCGCCCCGATTGGCGATCAAAATGCGCTTGAACATACCGCAAACGGGCCCCGCCGGGACCTAAGCCTTTGCGGCGGCGATGGACAAATGTCAAACCGGCGCGGGCGCGCCGACGCATTGCTCGGATTTGCTGTGACCGTCCGCAATGCCCCCGGCGATGCCAGCCGAGGAATTACATGATCCCGCGCAATTACATGAACCTGCGCGGCGGTCGGCGCGGACCGCGCACATGGCTGGCAATCCAGGCGAGCACGAATGCATCCACTTCCGGAGACTTACGGATCCTTGCCCATTCAGCCGCTGAGAGAAGGCGCGCGCCAAGCCGCACCATTATGGGCGAATTTCCTATCGCCGCGATCAGTGCGCGCAACCTGCCGGAAGACGAAAGCCGGCCCATCAACGCTCTCCCAAATCCCTTTGCCGCCGCCGGCGACAGCCGATCCCGAAGAAAACGCTCGCCGGAGGGGGCAGTTCCTCCCGCAGGGAAATAGTCGCGGAAGCGTGCTTTCCGGTTCGAATCGATTCTGCTCAATATTCTAGGCCGTAAACTCGTGGCGGTGACGGCAGCGAGGGGGCGAAGTTGCGACAGGTCCACGCTAATCCAATGAACATTCACAGGTAATTGGCCCCGGGGAAGGGAGCGGCGGCCGCGGCATACCGGCTGGCGCCTGCGCGTCGAATTGTCGCTAACCAGCAACCCGGTCCCGCGTCCGGCGAAGGCCGGGCTCGCCGCTCTGGCCGATGATCCGCAGAGGGCCTATATTACCGGTTGATCCCGCATTATTGGCTCTTCATCCATTGGCCCTTCATGCTTGGCACCTGGCGACGGAGGTAAGTGATGACTCTCGCAATCAACGATGCTGCGCCGGATTTCACCGCGGAGACAACGCAGGGGAAAATTCGCTTTCACGATTGGATTGGCGACAGCTGGGCCGTGCTCTTCTCGCATCCCAAGGATTTCACGCCGGTATGCACAACCGAGCTCGGCTATATGGCCAAGATAAAACCGGAATTCGACAAGCGGGGGGTGAAGATCATCGGGCTCTCGGTTGATCCGGTCGACCAGCATGGCAAGTGGGCGAACGACATCAAGGAGACGCAAGGCTTCGCGCCGAACTATCCGCTGATCGCCGATACTGATTACAACGTCTCCAAGCTGTACGGCATGCTGCCTGCCGCCGTGTCGGGAGATCCGGCCAAGCGCACGCCCGCCGATAACCAGACGGTGCGCAACGTGTTCGTGATCGGGCCGGACAAGAAGATCAAGCTGATCCTGGTCTATCCGATGACGACGGGCCGCAACTTCGACGAGGTGCTGCGCGTAATCGATTCCCTCCAGCTCACCGCCAGGCACAAGGTGGCAACACCGGTGAACTGGAAGCATGGCGAGGACGTGATCATCGCCGGTTCGGTGACCGACGAGGACGCACGCAAGCAGTATCCGCAGGGTTGGAAGGCACCGCGGCCCTATATCAGGATCGTGCCGCAACCACGGACCTGACCATCACAATTCGAGCCAAGTCGATGCGGGGGCGGGTCCCAAGCCCGCCCCTCTCGCGTCAACAATGGGCTTTCGTCGATGCTCCGAGGAAGGTCACCGACGGTCACCTGATCCTGCAACGGCCTCGGGACGGGCATGCAGATGAAGATTCAACGCCAACATACGATAATACCGCCCTGATTTTTTGATGGAATTGACGTATAATCAATAACCCATATCTAAGCGTTCGATTGCCGCCAAGCTGATCCATCAATGCAATTGAGCGCAGATGCGCCCTGCCGTGCAGCGGACGGCGCTTGGCAGTGTCGAGAAAACGCATGGGCGACATTGTCAACCTTCGGGCTGAGCGCAAGCGGGCCAAGCGTGCAATGGCCGAGCAGGCCGCGGCCGCCAACCGGCTGCTGCACGGCCGCAGCAAGTCGGCGCGCGAGCTCGATCAGGCACGTGCAGCAAAGACGAAAAGCGACCTCGACGGGGCGCGTCTCGAAATGGACGAGAAATAATGAAATCCGCGGTCATCAAGCGTTCCATCGTCATCGCCGGTCACAAGACCAGCGTCAGCCTGGAGGATGCATTCTGGAAAGCACTCAAGGAGATCGCAGGCGGTCGCCACATGACCTTGTCTGACTTGGTCGCCGCAATCGATACCAGCCGGCAGCACCGCAATCTCTCGTCGGCTATTCGACTGTTCGTGCTCGAATTCTATAAGGACAAGGCGTCCGGGGGGGCTGCTCTGCGCGAGGAGGCGCGCCAGGCAGTAGCTGGCCGGCCCAGCTCGACTTGAGCCTTTACCGCACCCCAAACCACAATTGATACGGCATCAGCTGCAGCGGTTCGCCGACGGATGGCTTCGGCTTTTGCACGCGCGCCGTCGGTCGCGGGTGTTGCGGCGGGCTTGGAGGAGCGACGCGCGCGTCGGCCGGGCGTTCCGCGCGCGGGGTCTCCTCCGCGGGCGCGCCCGGATCTGCGGCAGCAGGCACTGACACTTCGCGCCCTTCGAGCACATCGAGCTTCTTCGCCTGCTGGTCGACGGCGCGCAACGCAAGCCAGCTCGCAAACACGGAAATATCGATGCTGCGAGTGGGCGAACCCATCGGACCCTTGAGCGCGATGGCGATCTCAGGCGGGGCATTCGCGGCGGCGCCGGATGCGAGCGCCCTGGCGAGGACCAGACGCGCCTCGACATCGCCGCTGGTCAAATCGACGCGTCCGCTGACCGCAAGCTCGCTGCCCCTTTCTCCCGCCATCGCATTGCTCACGCGTGCCTGGCCGGCCGCAATGGAGATGGCGCCTTCCCCACGCGGGAGGGCAAGCGCGCCGCTCGCAAGGGCGCTGTCCGTTCTCTCGCGCAGCCTGTTCGCATCAATGGGAAGACCCTGATCGACGGCATGGATCACGGCCTCGAAAGCCCTCGGATCGAGCCGCGCCAGTTTTCCATCTTCGAGAGTGAAATTGCCGCTGCCTTCGAGCGAGCCGATCAGCGCCACCGCGCTCATCCCGGTTCCCTGGACACTCAGCTGTGCTCTGAGCCGTCCGGAGATCGCCCCGTCGCCGGGCAGCAACTCGGCCGCGTTGGCGCCGTCAAGATTGAAGCGCGTGCGCGCAACGACGCCGCCTGGCTCGCGCTCGAAGCTCAGCTCGCCGACGAGCCGCCCGCCCGCCACGGTAGCCTGCGTCAATTCGAGGGCGGCCTGCGATGGTCCGAAGCGGGCCGCTGCACTGAAATCGCGTGCCTCAATCGTCGGCGTAAGCGCGACACGTGTGGACTTGATCGCAAGCTCACCGCTCAGCGGGCCGATCATCTGCTCGAATGGTTCGGCGGGCCAATGCATGCGACCGTCCGTGCTCGTCGTTGCCGCGCTGGCGGGAGCTCCGATCACGACAGCAACCACCCGCGGCAGGTCGAGTTCTGCGAAATCAAGCCCGCCGTTGATCGTCATCGGCCGCGTCATTCCGACCGCGAGCTCACCGCCAACCACGGCCCCTGCGACAGTTCCCTTGATATTGCCCAGACGAGCCGTGCCCTGCGCGAGAGCAAGCCGCGTTGTCAAGGAGACCGGGAGGAACTCGGCAGAGCGTCCGCCGGCCGCGATCGATCGCGGCAAGCGAATGTCCGCATTGCCAAGCCGCAGGTCGAGCGAAGCACTCGGGCTTGCCCATGGTAACATGCGGACCTTGCCCCTTGTGGAAGCGGCAAATGAGCCGGCGGTGAGTCCGCCGTCCACTTCGATTTCGCCGCCTAACGTCCCCTTCATCGTCAGCGCCAGCCGGGCCGGTCCCTTGCCGACCGAGATGTATCGGTCGAGCCGGGCCAGATCGATCAACAGGGCCCCGTCGTCTGCTTCGAGCCGGCCGATGAGATCGAGCTTCGCGGCGCGCAAAGCGGCGACCTTGTCCGCCTTGAATGCGCCGGCATCGCCGCTCGCATCCCCCAGCACGGCGAGACGAAGCGTCCCGGCTCGCCCGTCAACCTTGAGTTTCGCGCTCGAAGGCGCATTGGCCGCGGCACCCGGATCCATGGTGAGCGAGGCGCGCAATACCACCGGAGAAACGCGCCCCGCCGAGCGCCGAAGCTGCTCGGCCGTGTCCGGTGCGAATCGCTCCACAACCGCCAAAACGCCGTCCAACGCGCGCGCATCAAGGTCAAGCGTAACCGTGCCGCGCGGCGAGGCCGTCCTGGTATCGATGCGGCCTCGCACCGCCAGTGACGCCCCCCCAAAATCCGCAACCACGAGC
>Ga0306926_10004242_pt1 | contig 15017 bp, 14 predicted proteins | sample flu12Cox44000178_FD_203759 | JGI IMG/M metagenome (GOLD analysis project Ga0306926, IMG submission 203759) | Lab enrichment of tropical soil microbial communities from Luquillo Experimental Forest, Puerto Rico - flux8day.12C.oxic.44.000.178 (v2)... | ecosystem: Environmental > Terrestrial >...
GCACCACAACATCCTGAATAATGGATTTTTCATCGGCGAGATGTGCCGGTACACCGAGCAGGACCGGGTCTGCATCCCGGTGCCGTTCTATCACTGCTTCGGGATGGTGCTCGGCAACCTGGCCGCGGTGACCCACGGCGCCTGCATCGTGATCCCGGCGCCGGGCTTCGAGCCGGCCGCGACGCTGCGTGCGGTGCAGGACGAGCGGTGCACCTCGCTGTACGGGGTGCCGACCATGTTCATCGCCGAGCTCGCCCTGCCCGACTTCGCCAGCTACGAGCTGTCCACGCTGCGCACTGGGATCATGGCCGGCTCGCCGTGCCCGGTCGAGGTGATGAAGCGCGTGATGAGCGAGATGCACATGTCGGAGGTCACGATCGCCTACGGGATGACCGAGACCTCGCCGGTCTCGTGCCAGACCAGGCCGGACGACGACACCGAGCGGCGGGTGTCGACGGTCGGCCGGGTGCACCCGCACGTCGAGGTCAAGATCGTGAACCCCGACACCGGGCTGGTCCTGCCCCGCGGCGAGCCGGGCGAGATGTGCACCCGCGGCTACTCGGTGATGCTCGGGTACTGGGACGAGCCAGCGAAGACCGCCGAGGCGATCGACGCGGGCCGCTGGATGCACACCGGCGACCTGGCCGTTATGGATAATGCGGGTTACCTCAACATCGTCGGCCGGATCAAGGACATGGTCATCCGCGGCGGCGAGAACGTCTACCCGCGTGAGGTGGAGGAGTTCCTCTACACCCACCCGGCGATCGAGGACGTCCAGGTGATCGGGGTGCCCGACGAGAAGTACGGCGAGGAGCTGTGCGCCTGGGTGAAGGTGCGCCCCGGCACCGAGCTGACGGCGGAGGACGTCAGGGCCTTCTGCGCGGGCAAGATCGCGCACTACAAGATCCCGCGGTACGTGCACCTCACCCAGGACTTCCCGATGACCGTGACCGGGAAGGTGCAGAAGTTCAAGATGCGCGAGGCGTCGATCGCCGAACTCGGCCTGGAGGCCGCCAGCCAGACCCGCACCGCCTGACGCCGCGTTGCTTCAGGCGGCACGGTCGCGACGCATCCCGACCATCGGCCATAACGGTCAGCCCCGCCCCAAGCTCAGTCCTTGCGGCCGGTCACGGCGAGGGTAACGCCCAGCCCGATGATGGCTAGGCCGCCAGCGCCGCCAACCAGGCTGAGCCTGCGCGGAGAGCGGGCGAACCAGGCCCGCACGGTGCTGGCGGCCAGCCCCCAGCACGTGTCCGAGGTCAGGCCGATCACGATGGAGATCACGCTCAGCAGCAGCATCTGAACCGGGATGTGCCCGGCTGCCCGGTTCACGAACTGCGGCAGCACCGCGGCGAACAAGATCACGGCCTTCGGGTTCGTGACGCCGACCACGAACCCCTCCCGGGCCGCCCGGATCCCGCCCCGGGGGGCGGCGGCCTCGGCGAGCACCCCGGCCAGAGCGTGGCGCCGCCGGAAGGCCTGGATGCCCAGCCAGATCAGGTAGGCCGCGCCGGCCAGCCGGATCGCGGTGAACACGGCCGCCGATCGCTCCACGATCGTTCCGATGCCGAGCGCGACGCAGACTGCCACCACCCAGTTCCCGGCCGCGTGCCCCGCCACCGAGGCCAGCGCCACGGCGCGGCCGTGCGCCAGGGCCCGGCCGACCACGAACAGGACGCCGGGCCCGGGGACGACGATCAAGACAAAGGACGCGACGGCGAACGCCGCGACCTGGTCACCGGAGACCACGCGCTAAGCCTAGCGAGGCGGGCCCGGCGCGGCCGGGGCGCGATACTTGGCGGGTGCCAGGCGATGACGGCGGCCGGATCGCCGAGATGACCCGCGCGGGGCTGGCCGCCGCGGTCCGCGTGGCGCGCGAGCAGGGACTCCCCGGCGATGACCCGGAGGTGCTGTCCAGCCGCGGGAACGTGATCGTGCACCTGCGCCCGGCGCCGGTCGTGGCGCGGGTGGCCACGCTGACGGCGTGGACACGCAGCGACCCGCTGCGCTGGCTGGCCCGGGAGGTGGCCGTGGCCGGGTACGCTGCCGGGCAGGGCGGCCCGGCCGTGGCGCCCACGGCGCTGGCCGATCCCGGCCCGCACCGGATGGACGGCCTCGCGGTCAGCCTGTGGACCTGGGTGCCGCCGTCGCCGGCCCGGCCCCAGCCCGCCGAGGTCGGCGAGGCGCTGGCGCGGCTGCACCTCGCCGCGGCGGGCTTCCCCGGCGAGCTGCCGCTGCTCTCGCCGCTGCGCGCCCTGATCACCGAGGGCCTGGCCGCGCTGGAGCGCGAGCAGGCGGCGGCCCCCGCCGTGCTGGCGGCGCTGCGCGAACGCCACGACGCGATCCTCGCGGAACTCGACGGCGTCACCGGGCCGGTCCTGGTGCTACACGGGGATGCGCATGCGGGCAACCTGCTGCCGGCCGACGGCGCGCGTCCCGGTCCGGGCTGGCTCTGGATCGACCTGGAGGAGACCTGCCGCGGTCCGCGCGCGTTCGACCTGGCGGTGCTGGCCGACCACCAGGGCGCCGACGCTGGCGCCACGCTCGCCGCGTACGCGGCGGTGACCGGGGAACCGCTGCCCGAGCCCGAGGTGCTGGCCCTGTTCACCCGGGCCCGCAGGCTCGAAGGCGCGGTCTGGACCCTCGGCATGGCGTACCAGTACCCGGCCAGGTACCGCGAGCCGGCCCGCTTCCTGCTCGCCGACGTGCTGGGCCAGGATGCCGCGGACGGCCGGTTCTGATCCGTGACCCCTCGCCTGGGCTGGCCCCGCCCCGGCGGCCCCCGGGCGTAGATGATTAGCTAAATAACTATGCGTATACGGTGCGTCCGCCGCGCCGCGCAGAAGCGAGAAACCGGAGGCGAATGGTGACCGGGGCGACGACGCCGACCGGCGAGACCAGCACGCTCACCCCGGCGGCGGTGGCGGCCGTCGAGCAGCGCATCCGGCCGTATGTGCGCCGTACGCCAGTCATCGAGATTGACCGGGCCGACTTCGGCCTGCCGGCCGGGCCGCTGACCCTCAAGCTGGAGCAGCTCCAGCACTCGGGGTCGTTCAAGGTGCGCGGCGCCTTCGCCAACCTGCTGCTCAGGGACATCCCCGCCGCCGGGGTCACCGCGGCCTCAGGCGGCAACCACGGCGCCGCAGTGGCCTACGCGGCCGGGGTCCTCGGGGTGCCCGCCCGGATCTTCGTTCCCGAGGTCTCCTCCGCGGTGAAGATCAGCCGGATCCGGAGTTACGACGCCGACCTGGTCGTCGAGGGAGCGACGTACTCCGACGCGTTCGCGGTCAGCCAGCGCTGGGCGGCCGCCTCCGGCGCCATGCCCGTGCACGCCTTCAACCAGGCCGAGACCGTGCTCGGGGCCGGGACCGTGGGGCTGGAGCTGCGGCAGCAGGCCCCGCACACCGGCACCGTGCTGGCCGCCATCGGCGGCGGCGGCCTGCTGTCCGGGATCGCCACCGCGTGCGACGCGGGGAGGGACGGCGGGGTACGGGTCGTCGGCGTGGAGCCGGAGGGCGCCCCGACCATGACCGAGGCGCTGGCCGCGGGACGCCCGGCCGACGCGGCCACGGGCAGCGTGGCCGTGGACTCGCTGGCGCCGCGCCGGGTGGGCGAGCTGACCTTCGGGGTTGTCTCGCGGCGCGTGCATGCGGTGGTGCTGGTCAGCGATGATGCGATCGGCCAGGCCCAGCAGGCGCTGTGGGAAAAGCTCCGGGTGGTGGGCGAGCCGGGCGGATGCGCCGCGCTCGCCGCCCTGCTGTCCGGCCGCTACGTCCCCGAGCCGGGCGAGAGCGTCGCCGTCGTGATCAGCGGCGCCAACACCGGCGCGGTGGACCTCGGCCGCTAGTGCGGGGCTGTGAGCCGGGCGCACCATGGGACTATGAGCGCCCGAGTCCGCAGGCATGACCTGCCCGGCCCGCGCGGCACCGCCGCGGCCACCGCGATCGCGTCGCTGGCGCGCAGCCCGCTCGACGGCTACGTGCGGCTGGCCGCCAGGTACGGGGACACGGTCGCGGTGCCGTACGCGCCGGGGCACTACTTCTACCTGCTCAGCCGGCCGGAGCACGCTGAGCACGTGCTGGCCGCGAACCAGGACAACTACGTCAAGGCCGTCACCTACCGGCCGTTGCGCGCCCTCGTCGGCGACGGCCTGCTGACCAGCGAGGGCGAGCGCTGGCGGCAGCACCGGCGGCTGGTCCAGCCGGTGTTCTCGCGGCGGCACGTGACCAGCTTCGGCCCGGTGATGACCGAATCGGCGCGGCGGATGATCGCCCGCTGGGACTCGCTCCCCGATGGCTCGCTGATCAACGTGTCCGGGCAGATGAGCGCGCTGGCGCTGGATATCGTGGGCCGGGCGCTGTTCGGCTCCGACCTGAGCGGCGAGACCGCCATGATGGCCCGGGCGATGGACGCGGGCCAGCGCGTCGCGGTGGCAGCCTCGTTCCTGCCCGTGAGCTGGGGCCCGGCGTCGACCCGCGCGCTGCAGGCCGTGGCCCGCCGGGTCGGCCACACCTCCGAGGGGGTCGAGGGCCCGGTGGGGCGGATCGTCTCCCAGCGCCGCGCCGCGGCCCGGCCCGGGCCGTCGGCCGATCCGGTTTCAGGGTCCGCAGGCGCGGCGCCCGGCGACCTGCTCGACCTGCTCCTGGCGGCCCGGGCCCCGGACGGCTCGCCGCTCACCGACGCCGAGATCGCCGACGAGGTGGCCACGTTCCTGCTGGCCGGCCACGAGACGACCGCGAACACGCTGTCCTGGTCGCTGGCGCTGCTGTCGGCGTACCCGTCGGCCCGCCAGCAGCTCGAAGCGGAGGTCGACTCGGTGCTCGGCGACCGCGATCCGGACGCCGGCGACGCCGACAAGCTGCCGTGGACGCGGGCGGTCGTGGCCGAGACGATGCGGCTCTACCCGCCGGCCTGGACCATCGAGCGCAACGCGCTGGCCGACGACGAGATCTGCGGAGTGCGCATTCCGGCGGGCGGCCTGGTGGCGACCCCGCCCTACCTGGTGCACCGGCATCCGGAGTTCTGGCCGGACCCGGCCGGGTTCGACCCGCACCGGTTCCTGCCGGACCGCGCGGCGCCCGGTCTGCCCGGCCCGGACGACGGGGACCAGGCCGGGCATCCCCGGCACCGCTACGCCTACATCCCGTTCGGCGGCGGCCGGCGGGCCTGCATCGGGGCCTCGTTCGCCGAGCTCGAGACCGCGCTGGTGCTGGCGGCCGTGGCCCGCAGGTACCGGCTGGAGCTGACCGTGCGCGGGATCCCGGTGCCCAGCGCCAACATCACGCTGCGGCCCGGCCGGAGGCTCCCGATGCGGCTTATCCGCCGGTCATGAGGCCGATCGGGCGGCCGGGCGTACGTCCAGTTCGTCGAGCAGCGTGAGCGTGGCCCCGGCCACGGCGTCCACCGCGCGGTCGAAGGCGTCGGCGTTATGCCGGGCCGGGCGGCGGAAGCCGCTCACCTTCCTGACGTACTGCAGCGCGGCGGCGCGGACGTCCTGCTCGGTGACGTTCTCGGTGTAGGGCTCACGGAGGGTCTTGATGCTGCGGCACATAGCGCGACGTTATGTCATCGGCGGCATGCTTCGCCACGAACGTGGCACGGGTCCGTTACTGGGTCAGCTCGCCGAGATCGAGGTCGACGGGGAACGTGCGCGCTCGCCCTCACCACCAGCACGTCGGCTTGCGGGCCGTTGTCGTCGTCGAACCAGACGGTCTTGTCGCGGTCGGCCCGAAGCCCCGCCGGGCACTGGCGATCGAGCAGGGCCTGGAGGTTCCTGATGATCTGGGCGTGGAACTTCGACGGCGGGCTCATCGGGATGAATGCCCCGTCGATCAGCTCGATGTGCTGCGAGCTGTCCGGCGTCGGGCCCAGGAGATCTTCAAAGTGCCAGCCCTCGTGCGGAGGGACGAGCCAGTCCGGGACAGCGGGCACGATGAAGAGCTTAGCCGCGCAGGGCACGACGATCCTTGACGCCCGGCCCGCCCGCGCGGCGGCTCCCGCAGTATCATTTGCGCAACCCAAGGGTTGCGCCTCAGAGCAATCATGAGAGGACGGAACATGGCTACTGACCGGATCGAGCGCGAGATCATTATCAACGCGCCGCAAGACCGCGTCTGGGCGGTGCTGACCGAGGCCGATCACGTCGCCCGCTGGTTCGGCGACTCCGCCCGGGTGGACCTGCGGCCCGGCGGGAAGATGGTCTTCGGCTGGAAGGAGCACGGGAGCCACTACGCACGGGTCGAGAAGGTCGAGCCTCCCGGCTTTTTCTCCTACCGCTGGGCCCGCACGCCCGGGGCGGAGCCCGTGGCCGGCAACTCCACGCTCGTCGAGTTCACCCTGGTCCCCGAGGGCTCGGGCACCCGGCTGCTCATGGTCGAGACCGGCTTCGACAGCCTGGACGTCAGTGAGGAAGAGAAGGGCACGGCGGTCAAGCAGAACACCGAGGGCTGGCTCGCCGAGCTGGGCGACCTCCGGGAGTACGCGGAACGGCTGCCCGCGTGACGCTGAGCCTCCTTTACCCGGGCCGGAGGCGGGGATGAGGGTCCCGCCGGACGAGGTTCTCGCCGCGATGGCCGACCCGACCCGGCGGTGGCTGCTCGAGGACCTGGCCGCGCGGGGCGAGGCCACCGCGACCGCGCTGGCCGCAGGGCTGCCGATCTCCCGGCAGGCCGTGGTGAAGCATCTCGCGGTGCTCGACCGGGCGGGCCTGGTCAGCGGCAGGCGGCAGGGTCGCGAGGTCCTGTACGCGGTGCGCCCGGGAGGCGTCGCGGAGACCGCGCGCTGGCTGGCCGGGCTCGCAGCCGGCTGGGACCGGCGGCTGAGCGGGATCAAGCGCATCGCCGAGTCCCTGCCCGGTCGGGAGGATCCGGCGTCCAGGCCGGATTCTGGCTCGCCGGAACCGGCCCGGGCGCGGTCAGGCGACGCCGGCGAACGGCCGGTCGCTGGGGACGATCTGAACCCCGAGCGGAACCAGCGTGATCGGGATGATCTTGAAGCTGGCCACGCCGAGCGGGATGCCGATGATGGTCAGGCACATGGCGATGCCGAAGACCAGGTGCCCGATCGCGAGCCACCAGCCGAACAGGATGATCCAGATGATGTTGCCGATCAGGGAGGCCACCCCGGCGTGCGGGTGCCGGTCGATGGTCCGGCCGAACGGCCAGAGAACGTAGTTCGCGATCCGCCATGACGCGATCCCGAACGGGATCGTGATGATCAGGATGAAGCAGACCACCCCGACGAAGAAGTAGGCGATCGCCATCCAGATCCCCTCGAACACCAGCCAGATGATGTTGAGGATCGCCCTCATCGGCTTGCTTCCCCTCTCACGTCAGGCCGAGCAGGCCCTGCAGCCCGACCGTCAGGCCCGGTGGCAGCGCCGCGATGCCCCGTACCGCCAGCAGCACCCCCGGCATGAACGACGACCGATCCAGCGAGTCATGCCGGATGGTCAGGACCTCGCCGTGCCCGCCGAGCAGCACCTCCTGGTGCGCCAGCAGCCCGGCCAGCCGGACCGAGTGCACCCGCACCCCGTCCACGACCGTGCCCCGTGCCCCGTCGGCCTCGGTGACCGTCGCGTCCGGGGACGGCCCGAGTTCCGCGGCACCTCGGGCCGCGGCGATCAGTGAAGCGGTCCGCACCGCCGTCCCGGACGGCGCGTCGACCTTGGCCGCGTGGTGCAACTCGATGACCTCGGCCGACTCGAAGAAGCGGGCCGCCTGGCCGGCGAAGCTCATCATGAGCACGGCGCCGACGGAGAAGTTCGGCACGATCAGCGCCCGGGCCGAGGGCGCGTCCCCGAGCCACCCCGCCACCTCGGCCAGCCGGGCTTCGTCGAACCCTGAGGTCCCCACTACGGTGCTGCGGTCGTGCGACAGGCACCACCGCAGGTTGTCCAGGACCGCGCCCGGGTGAGTGAAGTCGACGATCACGTCGCAACTGGCCAGCGGGTCACGCACATCACCGACGTCGACGGCGGCGGTCAGTTCCAGGTCGTCGGCGGCCTCGACCGTCCGGCACACCTCCGACCCCATGCGCCCCTTGGCGCCGAGCACGCCGACGCTGATCATCGGGTTCCTCCGCTCGCCGTTGCCCATCGCAACCTACCGCCGGCCGCAGCTGGCGGGCAATCGGGGCCTCAGCCGAGCGCCGCGGTGAACGCGTCGGCGTCGTCGAACGGCCCCACCACGGCCAGCGCCTTGGGCTGCGCGAGCACCGCGGCGGCCACCTCGCGCACGTCGTCGTGGGTCACCGCCGAGATCGCGGCCAGGATCTCCTCGACCGGCTCGAGCCGGGGGTAGACCAGCTCGGCCTTGCCGAGCCTGCTCATGCGGGACGAGGGATCCTCGAGACCGAGCACGATCGACCCGCGCAGCTGCCCCTTGCCCCGGTTGAGCTCGTCGTCGGTCAGCCCGCCCGAGATCACCTTGGCGATCTCGTCCTGGCAGATCGACAGCACCTCGTCGGCCTTGGCGGGCATGCAGCCCGCGTACACGCCCCACATCCCGGAGTCGGCGTGCTGCGAGGCGAAGCTGTACACCGAGTACGCCAGGCCGCGCTTCTCCCGCACCTCCTGGAACAGCCGCGAGGACATGCCGCCGCCGAGCCCGGCGTTCAGCACGCCGAGCGCGAACCTGCGGTCGTCGGTCCGCGACAGCCCGCCGCACCCCAGGACGAGGTTCGCCTGCTCGATGCCGCGCGACACGAGCCGCACGCCGGTGCCGGACGGCCCGGAAGCCACGGCCTGCCCGGGCACGCGGGGGGGCAGCGGGCCCGCCTCCCCGGTCAGCACCGCGCCGAACGCGGATCGCGTCAGGTCGACCACCTCGGCGTGGTCCAGGCTGCCCGCGGCCGCCACGACCAGGTTCTGCGGCTTGTACCGCGCGGCGTAGTGCCCGGCGATCTGTTCCCGGGTGATCGCGTTGATCGAGTCCACGCTGCCCAGGATGGGGCGGCCCATCGGCGTGTCGCCGAGCAGCTGGGCGGCGAAGGCCTCGTGCACCGTATCCGACGGGTCATCGTCGTTCATGGCGATCTCGTCGAGGATCACGCCCCGCTCGGCGTCGACGTCCTTGGGCTCGATCAGCGAGCTGGTCACCATGTCGGCGAGCACGTCGAGGGCCAGCGGCAGGTCAGCGTCGAGCACCCGCGCGTAGTAGCAGGTGTACTCCTTGGCCGTGAACGCGTTCAGCTCGCCGCCGACCGCGTCTATGGCCGCGGAGATGTCCAGGGCGCTGCGCCGGGAGGTGCCCTTGAACAGCAGGTGCTCCAGGTAGTGCGTGGCGCCGGCGTGGGCTAGGTCCTCGTCCCGGGAACCCACGCCGGCCCAGATCCCGAACGCGACCGACCGGACCGCCGGCAGCGACTCGGTGATCACCCGAAGGCCACCGGGCAGCACGGTGCGGGCGACGTGCGAATCACCGCCGTTCGGCGGCCCCGGGCGCTGCAGATGAACCGTCATGAGTTGCGCGGCCCGCGGTGGCGCTCCCGGGTGCGGTGATGGTCGCCGCGGTCGCCGCGGTCGCCCCGGTCGCGATCGCCGCCGCGGTCACGGTCCCGGTACCCGCCGCGGTCGCCGCGGTCGCGGGAGCGGTGGTCGTCGTGTCCGCCGAGGTCCTCGCCGGCCGCTTCCCGCTCGACGACCTCGACCGGGACCAGCGACAGCTTGCCCCGGTCATCCACCTCACGGATCTCGACCTGGATCTTGTCGCCGACCGAGATGACGTCGTCCACGTTGTCGATCCGCGCCCCGCCGTGCAGCTTGCGGATCTGGGTGATGTGCAGCAGCCCGTCCCGGCCGGGCAGCAGCGACACGAACGCGCCGAACGCGGTGGTCTTCACCACGGTGCCGAGGAACCGCTCTCCCACCTCGGGGATGTGCGGGTTGGCGATCGCGTTGATCGCCGTCCTGGCGGCCTCGGCCGAGCTGCCGTCGGTGGCGCCGATGTAGATGGTGCCGTCGTCCTCGATGGTGATCTCGGCGCCGGTGTCCTCCTGGATGGAGTTGATCATCTTGCCCTTGGGGCCGATCACCTCGCCGATCTTGTCCACCGGTACCTTGACCGTGATGATCCGCGGCGCGTACGCGCTCATCTCCGCCGGGGCGTCGATCGCCTCGCGCATCACGTCGAGGATGGTCAGCCGCGCCCCGCGCGCCTGCCGCAGCGCGGCGCCCAGGACCGACGCGGGGATCCCGTCCAGCTTGGTGTCCAGCTGCAGCGCGGTGATCACATCCTTGGTCCCGGCGACCTTGAAGTCCATGTCGCCGAACGCGTCCTCGGCGCCCAGGATGTCGGTCAGCGTGACGTACTCGCCGCCCTCGTGGATCAGGCCCATCGCGATGCCGGACACCATGTCCTTCAGCGGCACGCCCGCGTCGAGCAGCGACATCGTGGACGCGCAGACCGAGCCCATCGAGGTGGAGCCGTTGGAGCCGATGGCCTCGGACACCTGCCGGATCGCGTAGGGGAACTCCTCACGGGTGGGCAGCACCGGGATCAGCGCCCGCTCGGCTAGCGCGCCGTGGCCGATCTCGCGGCGCTTGGGCGAGCCGACCCGGCCGGTCTCGCCGGTGGAGTACGGCGGCATGTTGTAGTTGTGCATGTAGCGCTTGGTCCGCTCGGGGTTGAGCGTGTCGATCATCTGCTCCATCCGGAGCATGTTCAGCGTGGTCACGCCGAGGATCTGGGTCTCGCCGCGCTCGAACAGGGCCGAGCCGTGCACCCGCGGGATCACGCCCGCTTCGGCGGACAGCTGCCGGATGTCGGTCAGGCCGCGGCCGTCGATCCGCACGCCGTCGCGGATGATCCGCTCCCGGACCAGCTTCTTGGTCAGCGACCGGAACGCGCCGCTGATCTCCTTCTCCCGGCCCTCGAACTGCCCGGCCAGCCGCTCGGCCGCCAGGGCCTTGACCCGGTCGGTCTCGGCCTCCCGGTCCTGCTTGCTAGCGATCGTGAGCGCCTTGGCCAGGTCGTCGGAGATCTCGGCGGCCAGCGCGTCGTAGACGTCCTGCTGGTAGTCGACGAAGACGGGGTAGTCGGCAACCTCCTTGGCGGCGTGCGCCGCCACCTGCAGCTGGCCCTCGCAGAGCAGCCGGATGAACGGCTTGGCCGCCTCGAGCCCGGCCGCCACGGTGTCCTCGGTGGGCGCCACCGCCCCGCTGCCGGAGTCGGCCAGCAGGCGCAGCGTGCTGGTGGTGGACTCCGCCTCCACCATCATGATCGCGACGTCGCCGTCCTCGAGCACCCGGCCGGCCACCACCATGTCGAACGTGGCGTCCTCCAGCTGCGAGTAGGTCGGGAAGCCGACCCACTGGCCCTTGATCAGGGCCACCCGGACGCCGCCGATCGGCCCGGAGAACGGCAGGCCGGACAGCTGTGTGGAGAGCGAGGCCGCGTTGATCGCGACCACGTCGTAGAGGTAGTCGGGGTGCAGGGCCAGGACCGTCTCGACGATCTGGACCTCGTTGCGCAGGCCGTGGGTGAACGACGGCCGCAGCGGCCGGTCGATCAGGCGGCAGGTGAGGATAGCGTCCTCGGACGGACGGCCCTCGCGGCGGAAGAATGAGCCGGGGATCCGGCCCGCCGCGTACATCCGCTCCTCCACGTCCACGGTGAGCGGGAAGAAGTCGAGCCCTTCCTTGGGGTGCTTGGACGCGGTGGTCGCGGACAGCACCATGGTCTCGTCGTCGAGATACACGACGGCCGAGCCCGCGGCGAGACGGGCCAGCCGGCCGGTCTCGAACCGGACCTTATGAATGCCGAATGAGCCGTTGTCGATGATGACCTCGGCGGTATGTACACCCTCCTGGGCTGTACTCATGAGTGAGACCTCCTTGACTGAGGTCCCGCGTGTGCCCGCCACCAGTGGATTTCGCACCGACCGTCAGGCCGGGCCGTCTGCCGGCCGGTCTTCGATCGAAGTCCTCGGCCCGGCGGGCCGGCGCTGGCGCCATTCCCCCTTGACCCGAGAACCACTACCGAGGACCGGCCCCTGGGCGCGGTAGGCGCGCTGCTGGGCCGGGGCCGCGGGACGTCGTTTTCGTTTCTTCTTGCCGTTATTCAGTTGCCGCCCGGCCGGCCAGCCCGGCGGGCGGGTGTTGCCCTCAACCTACCGGCGCAGGCCGAGCTTTTCGATCAGCGCGCGGTAGCGGGCGATGTCCTTCCTGGACAGGTACTGCAGCAGCCGCCGGCGCCGGCCGACGAGCAGCAGCAGCCCGCGGCGGCTGTGGTGATCATGCTTGTGCACCTTGAGGTGCTCGGTCAGCTCCTGGATCCGCCGTGTCAGCAGCGCAACCTGGACCTCCGGCGAGCCGGTGTCACCCTCACTGGTCGCGTGCCCGGCGATAATCTCCTTCTTCACCGTGGTCTCTAGCGGCACGTTGCTCCCTCGTTGCTTGATAGTCATTGGACGCCCCGCTGGTATCCAGAGAAGCCCTTGGGGCCGGGAGCGCGCCGCGAACCGAGCCGCGGCCGGTTTCCCTGTGGCCAGCCGCATGAGGGCGCAGCTGACCTTGCTGGCTACGCCAGCCGGTTACTTACCGTACCATGCCGGCCGGCCCTGCCAGACCAGGTGCCAGACATACCTGGTACTCATCACTACAACGTGATCGGCGGCGGAAAACTTCCTAATCGCCTGCCAGGAGCGCGCGGGCGGCGTCCACGTCGCGGTGCATCTGCGTGACCAGCTCGTCGACGGAACCGAACCGCACCTGCTCCCGCAGCCGGGCGACGAAGTCCACCGCGACGTGCGTGCCGTACAGATCCAGGTCGTCGCGGTCCAGCGCGTAAGCCTCGACGCTTCGCTCGGTCCCGTCGAAGGTGGGGTTGGTGCCGACCGAGATCGCGGCCGGCCAGCGTTCCTGTTCCCGGCCGCCGGGGTCGAGGCTGGTGAGCCAGCCGGCATAGATGCCGTCCGCGGGGATCGCGGTGTGCGGCGGCGTCTCCAGGTTGGCGGTCGGGAAGCCCAGCGCCTTGCCGCGCCGCTGACCGCGTACCACCACGCCCTCCACCCGGTGCGGGCGCCCGAGATCGTACGCGGCGGCTGCGACATCCCCGGCCGCGAGCCGCTCCCTGATCTCGCTGGAGGAGATCCGTACCCCGTCGTCGGCCAGCAGCGGCACTCCCTCCGCCGTGAAGTCGTACTTCTCGCCGAGCTCGGCCAGCAGCGCGACGTCGCCCGCGGCGCGGTAGCCGAACCGGAAGTCCTCTCCGACGACCACCCGGACCGCGTGCAGCCGGTCCACCAGCACGGCGTGGACGAACTCGTCCGGGCCCAGCTCCGAGAACTCGCGGGTGAACGGCAGCACGCAGACCGCGTCCACGCCCAGCCCGGCCAGCAGCTCCGCGAGCCGCCGGGCCGTGCTCAGGTGCGGCGGGTGCGCACCCGGCCGCACCACCTCATCCGGGTGCGGGTCGAAGGTAACCACCACCACCGGCAGGCCCAGCTCGGCGGCGGCTTCGGCGGCCCGGCCGATGATGCGCTGATGGCCCCGGTGCACGCCGTCGAAGACCCCGATCGTGACCACGGAGGGGCCCCAGCTGTCGGGCACGTCGTCCAGGCCCTGCCAGCGATACATGTACCGATCCTCCCCGCTCGTTCTGCGGTGACGCTCCAAGCCTGCCATGCGACCCGCGGTGCGCGCGGTCGGCGCCGGGCCCGCCGCCGGTCGTACCGCCGTGGCCGTACCTACAGGTGGCGCATCCACAGGTTGGTTTCGGCGTACGTGCCCCGGTCGGCCGCCCGGTCGATGCGCACCAGGTCCAGCGCGTCCGGCACGACGTAGCGCCCGGTCTGCGGGAACGCCATCTTCGCCCAGTCTTCCCACTCGGCCACGGTCCCGGTGATCACCATGGACCGCGGGGCGGGCCGCAGGATGCGCGCGCCGAGGCGCTGGTGGGTGCGGATCCACGGATCGAGATGCAGGCCGTCGCCGCGTGCCCACCGGGCGAACTGGCTCATCGGGGTCAGCGGGTACCGGGCCTTGAGCGCCGGCCGCACCGGGGCGATCACGCGGCGCAGCCCGCCGGAAACCGCGCGCTCGCGCAGCGCGGTCAGTGCCCGCCCGGCGAGCCCGGTGCCCTGGTGACCCGGCTTGACCGCGGCGGCCATGACGCACAACGTGTCCGGCTCGACCGAGTTCTCGTGGCCCTCGACCGCGCGGACCATCGCCCCGTCGTAGCCGCCGTCGGGCAGATCGGCCGCCGCGGCGTTCCAGGCGATGGGAACGCCCCAGCCGCCCGCCACCACATCGCCCTGCGCGAGCAGGAGCACGTCGTAGCGAGGGAAGTAGGCCTCGACCCGTTCGATGTAGGCGGGGACGAGCGGATCGTGGAAGATGAACTCGGGCCAGACCCCGCGCAGCGCGGCCCGGACCTGATCGTCAAGGTCGCGGCGGTCCGCGGTGGTCACGATCTCGATCTCCGCCACCGGTGCATGGTAGCGGCGCCGGCGTCACGGCGCGAAGACGGCGAGCGGCCTGGCCTGCCCGGCCTCCTGGGTGAGCAGCGCGATCAGCGAGCCGTCCGGGGCGAAGGCCGCGACCGGCCCGGGCCCGACACCGAGCTTCGCCCCGGGCAGCCTCCGCCCGTGCGCGACCAGGCGCGCGTCCTCCTCAGTCAGATTCAGTCGCCTGAACGCCATGTCCGCGGCCTGCGCCAGCGGGATCACGGTGAACGAGGTTTCGAGCTGCTCCAGGGTGCGGGCCTGGCCGATCTCGTAGGGGCCCACCCGGGTGCGCCGCAGCGCGGTGAGGTGGCCGCCCACGCCGAGGGCCGCGCCCAGGTCACGGGCCAGCGCCCGGATATAGGTCCCGCTGGAACAGGTCACCGCCACGTCGGCGTCCAGCAGGCCGCCGCGGCGCCGCACGGCCAGGACGGTGAAGGAACTCACGGTGACGGTCCGCGCCGCGAGCTCGGGGGCGGCGCCCTCCCGGGCCAGCCGGTAGGCGCGCTTCCCGGACACCTTGATGGCGCTGAAACCCGGCGGGACCTGCTGGATCTCGCCGGTCAGCGCGGCCG
>Ga0306926_10004244_pt1 | contig 15014 bp, 9 predicted proteins | sample flu12Cox44000178_FD_203759 | JGI IMG/M metagenome (GOLD analysis project Ga0306926, IMG submission 203759) | Lab enrichment of tropical soil microbial communities from Luquillo Experimental Forest, Puerto Rico - flux8day.12C.oxic.44.000.178 (v2)... | ecosystem: Environmental > Terrestrial > Soil...
GCTCGGGGGATGCCCTGATACTGCCCGAGCGGCATCCGGCATGTAGGCGGCGCGAAGCTCGACCAGGCTTTCGTATGGAACGTGAGAACCTGTGCTTCGCCACGTCTGAGGACGTGAAGGGACAAGCCGCAAGCGGCCCCAACCGCGAGGGCGAGAGTACCGAAGCGAGGCGCAGGGGCGGAGCCGCCCGTAGTAGCGTCGAAGGCCCTGTAATGGGGCTGGAGCGAAGGGGCTGCGTTGTTCGGCCTTGGCCATTGGCCAACTGGAAACGGGAGGAGCCAGTGGACGAGGCAAAGCCGTTCACGCAACGACCGAACATCGGGAGCCGTGTGACTCGAGAGGGTCAATAACATCCCGTGAAGCGCTTCCGAGTATCGTCTGCATACGTCGGTTGATCTAGGTCAACGACGCGGCGACCAAAAGCCGGCCATTCTTGTTTGGGATCAGGCGGGAAATGTTTCGATGCGAGCAATGGATGTGATGACCACGGGCGTTATTACCGTAAGCCCGGACATGTCGGTGCAGGCGGTAGCGAAGCTCCTTTCCGAGCGGGGGATCAGCGGGGTACCTGTCGTCGATGCCGCTGATCGGTTGGTCGGTATTGTGAGCGAGGGGGACCTTTTGCATCGTGTCGAAACCGGGACGGAGCGCCTGACCGGCGACCGTCGCTCATGGTGGCTGGACACGATCGCATCGGACCAGGAGCTTGCACGCGACTACGTCAAGTCCCACGGCCGCACCGCAAAAGACGTCATGACGCGCGAGGTTATCTCGGTCGCTGACACGACCGACCTCGCCGAGGTCGCAATGCTGCTCGAAACCAAAAGAATCAAGCGCGTGCCGGTCCTCCGCGATGGCAAGCTCGTCGGTATCGTCAGCAGGGCAAACCTCGTGCGGGCCTTAGCGATAACGGAGAACGACCCGGTGATCGACGCCGATATCGACGACCGTGCCATCCGCTCCAAGCTCCTTGCCGAACTGATGGGACAAGAGTGGTTCAGGGCTCTCAAGTGGTTTAAGATCTGGACGGCGGACATAATTGTCAGGGGCGGGGTCGTGCATTTCTGGTTCTCCGACGACCAATCCGAAGAGGAGAGGCGGGCGCTGCGCATCGCCGCCGAGAACATCGCGGGGGTTCAGCGCGTCGAAGAGCACATCGTCCCGGCCCGTTACCTCACAGCGTCGCCAGATAGGCGGTGACCTCGCTAATCTGCTCAGGGGTCAGATCCTTCGAGTTTTCGTGCATAATCTCGTTGGCTCGCGCCATTGACGCGAACGCTTCCAACTGACGCGCGAGGTAGGCTTCGTGCTGTCCGGCCAGACGCGGAATCGGGCCATTGCCTTCAGCATTCTCGCCATGACAGCTCATGCAGGCGGGCACGCCTTCGGAAGGAATGCCTTCAGTGAATATCTTCTTGCCCGCGATTGTTTGTGGTGAACCGCTGGGTGCTCCGGCGACCGGAGCCTGGGAAGCATAATAGGCGGCGATGCCATCGATCGTGGGGTCACTCAATCGTGCGGCCATGCCCCACATATAGGTCTGCGCGTGCGGGTCGGCGCGCGTCTTGTCGCGAAAGGCCTGGAGCTGTGCGACGATGTAGTCCTTCTGCTGTCCGGCAAGGCGCGGGAAAGTCGGGGAGATGCTGCGGCCGTCTGGGCCGTGACACGACGAGCAGACATGCACCGTGCCGGCCACGGTCGAGTCCGCGCTGCCGCTTTCGGGCGCCGTACCGCCGCACGCTGCGACGGTGAGCGCCACAAAAGCAAACGCGGCCGGGATGGAGGCAGTCCGCCGCTGCCCCTCTTTGTCAACCATCTCTCTCTCCACGCCGTAGCGCCTGCCGTCGCGCGTCAGAATGCAAACCAGGCATATGCGAAGATGGTGTTGTTGTCCCCGGCATTACGGCCGGCACCGTCATAATTCAAGGCGGCGCCATTGAACTTGTTGTAATGCACATATTGGAGCCCGAACTTCACATTGAGCCACGGCCAGAAGTCCGGGCCGCCGTAATTAAACGGAATGTAGTTGAGCTCGAGGGACCAACCGCCCGAGTTGGGGCTGTTGACGGCCGAGATGGGGCCGTAGAGCAGCGGGTCGCCGCTGCCGTCGACATGAAAAGAACCCACTGTCAAGCCGATCGTCTGATTGTAATAATAGGTGCCTTTGACCCGCCAAGTACGCAGATTATTGTGCGAGTTGGTGGAAAGGCCGAGCGCTTGGCTCGCGCCCAAATTCTGGTTCTCGGTGATGAAGCGCGCCTGCGCCGAGAAGCTGTCGCGCGCGCCGAGGAACTGATACTGCGTATCGACGCCGACATCCGTCAGGTGATCGGTGCCGCTGCCGGTCATCCTCTCGGGTATCAAATTGGTCGCCAGCCCGAAGGTGCCGAATTCCCAGGTATTCCGTCCCCACGCCGGTTCTATGGCGAGCCGCCAAGAGGGTGCGATTCCCTGAAAGGCACTGGTCCCCTCTGGTTCTACACCGAGCGTGGTGTTCGTCCTCGGTGACAATGTGCCATATCCGCCGACCTCGGCATAGACCAGCCGGTTCCAGTATATATAGGGGTTGAGGCCGATAACCTGCTGCGCGAAAGTACCTTCGATCAATGTCATAGCGCCCGGACTCGGCGCCAGCTCGGAAGCGAGATAGGGATAGCCCCAGGCCGGCGTCGAATTCCAGACATCGTTCAGCGTCGGGTTGTTGTTGGCGCTCACACCAAAGACCGACTCGTGACCGAACAGCTCGGACGGGGTGGCGTAGCGGAGATCGATGTTGTCCCAATGAATCCTATTGGGCACATTGTCGTAAGTTACTTGCGCGAAGGTGCCGAGACCGTCGAAGATCTTGCCGCCATAGAAGAGGCTTCCCGTGAAAGCGAAGTCGTTGTTGTAACCAAAACCGGGCAGGAGCCCGCCATCCACACCCTTCCGGACGTTGGTGAAGGTCGGGATCACCATGGCGGCGATCGGCGGCAGGTCCGATGTGCCGCCAGTCCAAGTGTAGCCGTTGAGCTTGAACTGGCGGCCATAGGGTGTGAGTTCGGGAAAGCCGTTGTGACAGGCCGCGCATTGCTGCCCGGTTTGTCGGGCATAGCTCGGCAACGCCTGCACCGGCCTGACGCCCACGATGCACACCGCAGCGGCCGCGAGAAGCGACACGGCGGCAAGTACGGCGTACGCTGTGGCGGTAACCTCTCGCCCTGGCTTGGATGGACACTCGCCCGACACACCCCGTCTCCCCATGCGCTCGTAACGGCATAAGACTGCACAAAAATCACACCTGACATTGATTTGAATCAATAACAGGGTCGGGATAGTTGGGCTTCGCGTGCCGGCCCGGCGTCACATTCATTCGGCATAGCGCAGCGCCGCGACAGACGGGTGCCTCACAACTCGGAGAAACGCGTGATGAAGTTGTCGAATATCTTGAGCGGCGCGGTGGCGCTGTTCCCGTTAGCCCTGGCGGCGCAGGCCCAAGGCGTAGGCGACGCGCAACGCGGGGCGCAAGTCTTCGCTCAATGCAAGGTGTGCCATAGCCTCGAGGCCGGCAAGAACATGGTTGGCCCCAGCCTGCACGGCCTCATCGGGCGCAGGGCCGGCACCGTACCCGGCTACGCCTATTCGCCGGCGATGAAGAACGCCAATGTCACCTGGAATGACGACACGCTGAGCCAATACTTGTCCAACCCCAAGGCGTTTATTCCGGGCGACAAGATGCCGTTCGCCGGCATCAAGGACCCGAGCAAGCTCGGCGACCTGCTCGCTTATCTGAATCAAGCAACGAGATAAAGCTACTCAGCCTCCGATAGCGATGCAAGACGGGAACCCCAATGAGTCTGGGGGAACCGCTGACCACGAGCGAAGAGGTCTGATTATTGATCTTGGGCAGACTCACTTAATCTAAGATCAGTGGGCCTGCTGGGTTTCGTCCGCAGATTGAGCCCGAGCTTTTTTCAGTTTTGCAGCAGAGAATAATCCAGCACGCGAGCAGCGGAGAGCCCCCGCGCGTAGGTGCTTGACCTAAAGGCGCGCGTCCGATGCCGCGGATGCGGAGCGAGGGGACGAGCGGTCGTCTCGGTCAAGTGGGGGCGCGAAATCCTGTGAGCCCGTTCTCCTCGCCGCGATCTGGTAGAGGCCGGTTCCACAGCCGGGCTGGTTTAAGCTGGACTAACTTGAAATCGACCGGGGCGGGGCTGTCGCACTCAAAATAGCCAGTCGGTTAGCCGACATTAATTTTTTGTCCCTTACCCGTCGCACTTGATCCAGATCAATGCCGCGCAGCAAAAGAGAATCATCATGTAAACGTGTGGCGGGGCTACACGCAACCAAGGGAGGGTAACATGCTGTTCTGTTTGACGGCAGAGTACACGCCGCAAGCTCTGAACGCGATGAGGGAAAACCCCAACACCGACCGGCGAGCGGCAGTGGAACAGTTGCTTGCGGCTGCAGGCGGGAAGCTCGTCGCCATGTACGGCAGGGCCACCAATGGTCCTGGTGCGATGGTCATCTTTGACGTGCCTGACCCCGCGATGGCACCGGCGGTGTGCGGCGTTGCCGTATCAGCCGGTTCCGTACGGAACGTCGAGCTGACGCGCCTCTTCACGATGGAGGAGATAAGCGACATTCGGCAGAAGGCGAGACGGATCCACGGCGCCTACAAGCCGCCTGGTCAGCAGTAATCGGCTAGGGGGCGGCGGACTACCGCCCCCGACTTCCCGTCGTCGGGCGGAGTTTTATTTTCGGTCGGGATGTGCCGACACGGGCGGCATCGAATTTCAAGATCGGTGCCTTAAGCTTGATCGCCCGGTTGCGGGCACCACCGGTGCCGGCATGAAGGGTCAGGGAGAGCAAATGCGGCGGGCAACGAGGGGCCAACAGTTTTTCAGCTCCGTCTAGCTAGATGACCGAAAAAAGTAAGGAAGAAGCGACACGGGGAGGTGGAGCGGCTGGCCGTGGCGGAGCGCAAGCCGCTGACGCTCGCAAGCTTCAACGCGACCCCAGCTAAGCCCGCGAAGGGCGAGACGGATGCTGCACGCCACTGTCTCCACGGGCCAGTCTCCTTATGTGTATTAGTCGAGACTTGGTCTGACAGACGCTGTTGGCTGATTGAGCCTTTGCAGCTGTCACCTGTCGTCACGCCGCCATGATTTTCTCCTTTGCCAGAGGGATCGCGTCAAGGAAGGTCTGCATCGGGGTTTTGCCAAAGCACCAGCGGCCGTGATGCGGTCGCCGTTGGTTGTAGTCGACGAGCCAGGTGTCGAGGTCGCTCTAAATGTAGCACAACTCTCGCGCATCAAGACATTCGCCCGACACAGGCCGGCGGCGGTACCCCCAGGCGGGCGCAGTAGAAGGCGTCAAGGCTGAGGGCGGGAAAGAGGACATGCAAACCTACGATTACATTATTGTAGGCGCCGGGTCGGCCGGCGCGGCCGTCGCGAACCGGCTGTCGGCAGACCCGCACAACAAGGTGCTTTTGCTCGAAACCGGTCGGGCCAGCCGAGGGCCGCGCGGCGGACACACCGTACCATGCCGTATCCTCTGCGACTGCCGCCTAACCTTAACCACCTGCACGGGCTCGGGATCACGCTCGGCGCACGCTCGGCCGGGTTGTTGTCGAGGCCGAGGCGGCCGTCCTCCATCGTCCGGCCGTCAGTCGCAGACTCCGGACCCCGGCGGAAGGCGGTGGCCGGCGGTAGGATATTCTGGCCATTACGCCAGCCTCGGCCGCGGTTCTGGGCTATCCGGTTATCCTGAGAAAGCCCCGCAGGTTCATCTCGATCGTGGTAGAAGCACTCAAGCCAGCTCAGGCACCAGCCGCCAAGTAATGCGACCGACCTCAAGGCCGCTATAGAGCTGGCGGATGGCGACTTCGCACGGGAAGCTGCGATGTTTCTCTGGGATATGCACCAACAGGTGACTGGCAGCTTTGACGGCAGTGCCCAACTGGATTTGGCCAAGTCGCTGGCGCCCCTGCGAGTGGAGTGCGACTCGGACGCGACGGTGATTATCGGGGTCGGTGTCCGTATCCTCGTGGTCTTCGCAGTTGGCGTGAGGCGGGTTCAGGCCGCGACCCAGCCACTCGGGAACCTGGAGGGCCAGCCGGCTCTCCTGCGGGAGGTCGACGAGAGTTTCAAAATCAAAGGTATGCGGCTTGTCCCAGGCGCTTGTGACGAGGAAAGGCAAGGGAATGAATCCACCGAAGCGGCCGCCTGATCGATGTTGGCCCATGGCGACGACGTTGAAGTTCCGCCAGGTGATGTTGTTGTGAGCGTATATGTAGTCCACGAAATCGTTGAAGGTATTGAATGACCCCGGGCTGGGCGCCGGGTCGGCGTCATTGCCCGCGGCGGCTACAAAGCAGTAATGGCCAGGGCCGGGAACGCCGGCGGCAGGCCACGTGATCCCAGGGCTGGAGACCTGGACAAGATTGCCCAGAGGCACATCGGCAAACTCAGAACTACCAATAAGGGTCCAGAGGTTAGGCGAGACGAGCGTAGAAGGCGGCGACCAGTAGACCGTCGCGTTGACGAGAGTGGCATCCGTGCCGCGGTTCCAGACGCGAAGGTAAAGGTAGTTGTCTTGGTCACCAATCACGTTTGGATCACTTTCAGCATCGCTGTTTATAGAAGCGGGAGTCGAATAAGTAGCCTGAGGATTGGCGACGGGATTGTTCTTGACGATAATATCAGGGCTGGAGGCCAGCGAGCCTGTCTGCGACGTTCCGTCATCGGCCAGATTATGGCGCATGTAGAGGTCCGGGCGGCCGAGCGGGAACGGGTCGTCGTCCTGAAGGCTCGCCGTTTGGCCTAGTGGAAAATACTCCGCCAGTAGCGCGGCGAAATTGGCGAATGCATTAGCGACACCAAGATTCGCGGCGGTTTGCCCGAGAGTTGGAGCGCCCGCAGCGATGATGTCCCGCCAACTGAAGTTCAGCTGGTAAGCAAGATAGTTGTAGAACAGCGTGCCGCAGCCGATGGAGACGAAGTCCTGGTCGGTGGGATTAGTGTTGGTCACCCAATCGGGGCGGGAGGGATTCATGCTGTTGAGCCAGCTCGTGCCGTTCATGAAGCGCCAACGGAGCTTGGGGTAGAGCACCGTGGGAAGGACGCGGGATAGCGCTTCCCCATTGCTGAAGCCGCAGTTGACACCTTGTGCCTGCGTGGCCATGAAGACTTCGGCTACTTCGGCATCCACGGTAAGCGGGACGCCCACGGTATCGCTGTTATGCGAAATGAAACAGGTGATGACCGTCGACAAGCAACCAGGATGACTGGCTCCGCCGGCGCCGGGAACGAGGCTTATCTGGACCGGCAACGATGCTGGTGCCGGCATTATCCCGCCAAACAGGTTGCTGAATGTCGCCAGGTCGTTCTCGCAGCTGGCGAGCACGGCTTGGGCGAACGCGAGCCCGCTGGCCTGATAACCGTTCGCGACGGTAATGGTGTCATCGTAGGATACAGTGAAGTTTGGCGTAGTTCCCGCCAGGACCATTGTCATGGGCGTGTCTCCTCGTCAGCGATCATCATAGGGTGCATTCCCATCCCGAGTGGCCGTCCGCTGGGCGGAGTATACGTGCGTAAATCGAAGGCATAGTGTGAACCAGTTCACAGGCAGCTCAGAAAGCTTGGCGTGCCTTGGGTCGTCGACAGATGCCGGGGCCTGATCGATCTCAGCAAGGGGTCGATCATGATCCGCAACGTGGAAGCCATCGAGCGCCTTATCTAAGAAAAGCGCGCCAGCCGAGTTGAATTCTCGCGCACCCGCCCGAAAGCCCCCTCGACCCGGCGATCACCGGTGTCCCGCTGCTCGTCATGGTCGGCGCGCTGCAACGACCAGGATGCTGTCAGCATCGTGCGCGTATCCGCCATTTGCCGCGGCAGGTCGCGGGACGGCCCGCGAGGGCACTGCCTGTCGCGTGTCAGCGCGGAACGGCAGTTGGGGCTCCACCGGTTAGGAACCAAAAGTTCGCAGACTCGCCGCTGGAGGGAACCGGATTCGAACTTCCTGTCCCGTGGGAACCGCTACCGGGGGCGAAGCGAAAGTGATCCGCGTTGACCCAGATCAAATCTTCCGCGGCAACGACGTCGTAGCGTCCCTGGCGTGCTGCGGCGAGCCGTACCAGAGCTGATGCGCGGAGCAATCGGACGTGAGGGACAAACCAAACGACATGACGCCAGTCGTGGATCTGACCCGGGAGAAGGGGACAGGCCCTATTCGAACCCGGCGCCCGATTTACGTCGACCTGCTGCCGCCCTGCAATAACGCGTGTCCGGCCGGCGAGAACATCCAGGCCTGGCTTGCCTTGGCGCAAGCTGGGAAGTATCGCGACGCCTGGGAGGTGCTCGTTCGCGACAATCCGATGCCTGCCGTGCACGGCCGCGTCTGCTATCACCCTTGTGAAAGCGCCTGCAACCGCAAAGACCTCGACGCGGCGGTCAGCATTCATGCTGTCGAGCGCTTTCTCGGTGATCTGGCCTCAAGGGAAAGATGGGCGTTCAAGATCGAAGGGTCGCCGAGCGGCAAACGCGTCCTCGTCGTGGGCGCCGGACCTAGCGGGCTTTCCGCTGCTCATCACCTCGCTCGCCTGGGTCACACGGTCGCGATTCACGAAGCCGGGCCGCTGCCTGGCGGCATGATGCAATTTGGCATTCCGGCGTTTCGTCTTCCGCGAGAGGATCTGCTGAAGGAGGTCCGACGGATCGAGGCCATGGGCGTCGAGATCGTCTTCGAGCGGAAGGTGGAGGATTTACTCGCAGAAAAATCGGCAGGACGGTTCGACGCCGTTTTCATCGCCATCGGCGCCCATATCGGCAAGCATGTCGATGTCCCGGCCCGCGATGCGGTGCGGGTGCTCGACGCCATCTCGTTCCTGCGCGATGCAAAGACCAGCGGGCCGCCGCGTCTTGGTCGCAGGGTCGTCATCTATGGCGGCGGCAATACCGCCATGGACGCGGCGCGCACGGCGAGGCGTCTTGGCGCCGACGAGGCGCTCATCGTCTACCGTCGTGACCGCGCGCACATGCCTGCGCAGGCGTTTGAGGCAGACGAGGCGCTCGAGGAAGGCGTCAAGATCAAATGGCTGACAAGCATCAAGGCGATCGACGGATCGGACGTCACGGTCGAAGTCATGGAGCTCGACGAACAGGGCCGGCCAAGGCCGACCGGGCGGTTCGAAACCCTCTCGACCGACGCGGTCGTGCTCGCGCTCGGCCAGGAGACCGACAGCGGCTTTCTCCGAAAGATTCCGGGGATCGAATTCCAACCGGACGGGACGGTCATTGTCGCCCCGAACATGATGACCGGGCATCCGGGCATCTTCGCGGGCGGCGACATGGTGCCGAGCGAGCGCACGGTGACCGTGGCGGTCGGCCACGGCAAGAGGGCTGCGCGCCACATCGACGCCTGGCTCCGCGGCGGCGCCTACGACAAGCCCGCAAAGCACCCGGTGGTAGATTTTGCGCTGCTGAACCTGCCGATCTACGCCGATGCTGTGCCGTCGACGCAGCGGGAGCTGGTGCCCGAAGAACGCGTCGGTGGATTCGACGAGGTGCTCGCAGGGCTCACCGAGCAGGCGGCGATCCATGAAGCCAAGCGGTGCCTTTCCTGCGGCAACTGCTTTGAATGCGACAACTGCTACGCCGCCTGCCCGGAAGACGCGATCATCAAGCTCGGCCCGGGTCAATACTACCGTTACGACTACTTGAAGTGCACGGGCTGCGCCGTCTGTTTCGAGCAATGCCCGTGCCACGCCATTGAAATGATCGCCGAGCCAGGCTGATCCGCTGAGGGAGAGGATAGCCCTAATGGGCGTTCGGACGATAATGGACGGAAACACGGCGGTCGCCCATGTCGCCTACCGTGTGAATGAGGTTTGCGCAATCTATCCGATCACGCCGTCATCGACCATGGCCGAGCTCGCCGACCAATGGGCTGCCGAAGGGGTGAAGAACATCTGGGGCAATGTGCCGGTGGTGCAGGAGATGCAAAGCGAGGGTGGCGCCGCGGGAGCAGTACACGGCGCGCTGCAATCGGGCGCCCTGACCACCACCTTCACTGCTTCGCAGGGTCTCCTGCTGATGCTGCCGAACATGTTCAAGATCGCGGGTGAGCTGACCGCAACGGTCTTTCATGTGGCGGCGCGCTCGGTCGCCACTTCGGCCCTGTCGATCTTCGGCGACCACTCCGACGTCATGACCGTACGGACGACCGGCTTCGCCTTGCTCTCATCAGGCTCGGTACAGGAGGCGCATGACGCGGCCTTGATTGCCCAGGCCGCTACGCTGCAGGCACGCGTTCCTTTCCTGCATTTTTTCGACGGGTTCCGCACCTCTCATGAGATCAACACGCTGAGCCTGCTGAGCGACACCGACATCCGCGCCATGATCAGCGACGATCTGGTGCGCGCCCATAGGGCCCGAGCGCTCAACCCGGAAACCCCATTCGTCCGCGGGACCGCGCACAACCCTGACACGTTTTTCCAGACGCGCGAGGCGGTCAACCCGTTCTACGCCGAGGTGCCCTGCATCGTGCAGTCTAGGATGGATGCCTTCACACGACTTACCGGACGGCAATACCATCTCTTCGATTACGAGGGGCCAGCGGATGCCGAGCACGCAATAGTCTTGATGGGGTCAGGAGCCGAGACCGCCCGCGCGACGGCGGACGCGCTCCGCCGGGCCGGCACAAAGGTCGGCGTCCTCCAGGTTCGTCTCTATCGCCCGTTCTCCGCAGAGCACTTTCTCGCAGCGCTACCCGAGAGTTGCCGGGCGATCGCGGTGCTCGAGCAGACCAAGGAGCCGGGAGCTACCGGGGAACCACTGTATCTCGACGTGGTGACCACGCTGGCGCAGGCAGTGGCGCGGGGTGCGCGGAAAGGCATGCCACGCGTGATCGGCGGCCGCTATGGCCTTTCGTCGAAGGATTTTACGCCGGCTATGGCCAAGGCCGTGTTCGACGAGCTCAAGGAACCCGACCCCAAGAACAGCTTCACGGTGGGCATCATCGACGATGTGTCCCACACCAGCCTCGAGGTCGATTCTGGGTTCTCCGTCGAAGCGCCTTCGGTTACGCGGGCCGTGTTCTACGGCCTTGGCGCCGATGGCACCGTCGGCGCCAACAAGAACGGCGCGAAGATCATCGCGGAGGATGCCGGGCTCTACACACAGGCGTACTTCGTCTACGACTCGCACAAATCGGGCGCCCAGACGGTGTCGCATCTGCGCTTTGGGCCGGAGCCGATCCGTGCACCTTACCTGATCGCTTCGGCCGGCTTCGTCGCTTGCCATGTGTTCGGGTTCCTGGCGCGCCAGGATGTGCTGCGACTCGCGGCGCCGGGTGGTGTTTTCCTCCTCAACAGCCCGTTCGCCGCGGACGCGGTGTGGGACCACCTCCCACGGTCCGTGCAACAGCAGATCATCGACAAGCGACTGCGCTTCTTCGTCATCGATGCCTCCAGAGTTGCACGCGAGGTAGGTCTCGGCGTGCGAACCAACACAGTGTTGCAGACCTGCTTTTTCGCAATCTCCGGCGTGCTGCGGCGCGAGAGTGCGATACAACATATCAAGGAAGCGATCCGTAAGAGCTACGCCGGCAAGGGCGAGGCTGTGGTTCGCCAGAACTACGCGGCGGTCGACGCCACGCTCGAGCAACTGAATGAGGTCCAGGTTCCGCAGACCGCGACGAACGTCGTCGATCGGCCACCCATCGTGCCCGATGACGCACCGGACTTCGTGCGCAGGGTGACCGCCACCATAATGACGGGGCGCGGCGACGAGATACCGGTCAGCCTGTTACCCAGCGACGGCACCTTCCCTTCGGGCACATCCGCTTGGGAGAAGCGCAACATCTCCGACATCGTCGCCGTATGGGAGCCCGAATTGTGCATCCAGTGCGGCCAGTGCGCTTTCGTCTGCCCGCACAGCGTCATTCGCGCCAAATATTTTCACGAGGATAGACTGGCGGGAGCACCCGCCTTGTTCAAGTCCGCGCCGGTCAACGCCCGCGGCTATCCGGAAGCACGGTTTACACTGCAGCTTTATGTAGAGGATTGCACGGGCTGTGGCCTCTGCGTCGAGGCCTGCCCGGCGGTGAGCCCACGAGAAGTCGGCATGAAAGCCGTCAATATGACCGAGAAGGCACCTCTTCTCGACGCTGAGCGGAGCAATATCGCGTTCTTCGAGCAGCTGCCGGTCAACGACCGTGCTCTGGTCGACTTCGCCAAGGTTCGGGGTGTGCAGTTTCTCGAGCCGCTGTTCGAATTTTCCGGCGCCTGCGCCGGCTGCGGCGAGACGCCGTACCTCAAGCTGCTCTCGCAGCTGTTCGGTGACCGGCTCCAGATCGCCAACGCCACTGGCTGCTCCTCGATTTATGGCGCTAACCTGCCCGTCACACCCTGGGCCAAGAATCGCGAGGGGCGAGGGCCGGCATGGTCGAACTCTCTGTTTGAGGACAATGCGGAGTTCGGGCTGGGCTTCCGGCTTGCTGCCGATAAGCATCTCGAGCTCGCGCGTGCCCTGCTCCGGCGGCTGGCTCCGGAGGTTGGCCAGGAAATTGCGGAGGCGATGTTGAGCGCCCCGCAGGTCCGCGAGTCCGAAATCCGCGGCCAACGCGTTCGTGTGGCGGAGCTCAAGACTAAGCTACTGAAAATCAATAGCGAGGCAGCGCGCGAGCTTCTCTCGGTGGTCGACCATTTTGTGCGGCGAAGCATCTGGATCGTCGGCGGCGATGGCTGGGCCTACGACATCGGTTATGGCGGTCTCGATCATGTTCTCTCGACGGGCCGGGACGTCAACCTTCTCGTGCTCGATACTGAGGTGTATTCGAACACTGGGGGCCAGGCGTCGAAGGCAACACCCTTGGGCGCGGTCGCGAAGTTCGCAGCTGCGGGCAAGCGCGTCGCCCGCAAGGATCTGGCACTGCAGGCGATCGCCTACGGCAATGTCTATGTCGCGCAAGTCGCGATGGGCGCCAACGCGCAACAAACGCTCCAGGTCTTCCGCGAAGCAGAAGCCTATGACGGCCCGTCTCTGATCCTGGCCTACAGCCACTGCATCGCCCATGGCATCGAGATGCGATACGGCATGAAGCAGCAGGACCTTGCCGTGGCGAGCGGGTATTGGCCCCTCTTCCGTTTCAACCCGGCAATGCGGACCATTGGCGAAAATCCGTTCCGCTTGGATTCGCCGCGCCCGACCATTTCATTCAAGGATTATGCCTACAACGAGGTTCGTTACACCGCGCTGGCTAGAGCGAAACCCTATGATGCAGAAGCGCTGCTCGCCATGGCACAAGCAGTGGTTACGGAGAAGTACCGGCAGTATGAAGACTTTGCTGCACGAGACGGCAGCCGGTTCCATCCCAATGCTGACGATTTCGGCCCACGGAAGCAAGCCATAACCAGCGGTTCAGCGCAAGCCAAGAGAGCTCGAGTGCCATGAAAGCTACGATCTTCGACGATCCGGGGTTTCACCGACCCGTGTTCAATACGCGGGAAAACTGACTCCACGGCTGTAGAAACCGCTCGGCGGGAATTGCACCACATGGATTTGGCGACACGCTATATGGGGCTTGTGCTCAAGAACCCACTCGTTGCCTCGGCCTCGCCCCTCACCGCCGAACTCGGCAACATCCGGCAGCTCGAGGATTCGGGCGCAGCCGCGATCGTCCTACCTTCGATCTTCGAAGAGCAGATCGAGGCAGAGGCCCAGCGCTACGATCATCTTACTGGCGCCGGAAGCGACAGCTTTCCCGAAGCGCTTAGCTACTTCCCTCAACCAGCCAACTTTCGGATTGGGCCGGACCATTACCTCGACCTTATCGACCGTGCGGTCGAGGCGGTCGCCATCCCGATAATCGCCAGCCTGAACGGCACGACCGATGAAGGCTGGATCGGATATGCGAAGCAGATCGAAGAGGCCGGAGCCAAGGGGATTGAACTCAATGTTTATTTCATTCCGTCCGACCTCTCTTTAACGGGTCGCGAGGTCGAGCAGCGCTACCTCGACATCCTTTGCACGGTGCGGGCCGCTGTCGCGATCCCAGTTGCGCTAAAGCTCAGTCCATACTTTAGCGCGGTTGGGCATATGGCTAAGGAGTTCGACCGTGCTGGCGCCGCCGCGCTCGTCTTGTTCAACCGCTTTTACCAGCCTGATATCGATCTGTCACAGCTGCAACTGCGCAACGATCTGCAACTGAGTGAGCGCTACGAGATTCGACTGCCGCTGTTGTGGATCGCCCTTCTGTCGGGCCGTATCGGCGCTTCACTTGCTGCAAGCAGCGGAGTCGAGAGTTCCGAGCAGGTCTTGAAGTACCTTCTGGCGGGCGCTGATGTCGTGATGACCACCTCGGCGCTCCTAAGACATGGCGTGCGATACATGGAAAGCCTCCTCATAGGCCTCAAATCCTGGCTGTCGGCCCGCGAAATCCATTCGCTCGACCAAATTCGAGGTGCGCTAAGCCGCAGCCGGGTTCACAACCCGGCTATCTTCGAGCGCGCGAACTACATCAAGATCCTGGAAGGATACGTTCAGCTATGAGTCCGACCGCAATCGCGACCGAGGCCGGACACTGCGGCCAATCCCAGCGGGAGAACCGGTGTGACGCTTTGAAGAATAGGGGATGACGCGATCCGTTCGGGCGCGTGATAGGCTGCGGGCATCACGACTAGCGCCGGCAGATTATATAGACGCCTTGATGTGGCAGCCTGCGGCGGCGCGATCGGGTGCCTCTCATGTGGGCGAGGGTCAGGCGCAACGCATTGGTTTGGTTATGGCCGATCCATTCCCAGCCGAGCTTGCCGCCCTCCTCGATGATTTCCGGGTTCGCACCTGACTCGCCGCTGGAGGGAACCGGATTCGAACCATCAGTCCCGCCGAGAAAGAGACACCCCTCGAGAGAGGCCCCCGCGGCCGACCATGGTCGTCTCGCGAGACGACCTGTGCTTAATGACGCCAATCAGCTTATCGGTCCGGCATCTCTCGTCGGCAACAGCCGCGAGACCCTTCACAAGAGCGGGA
>Ga0306926_10004247_pt1 | contig 15012 bp, 13 predicted proteins | sample flu12Cox44000178_FD_203759 | JGI IMG/M metagenome (GOLD analysis project Ga0306926, IMG submission 203759) | Lab enrichment of tropical soil microbial communities from Luquillo Experimental Forest, Puerto Rico - flux8day.12C.oxic.44.000.178 (v2)... | ecosystem: Environmental > Terrestrial >...
GCGATGCGAAACGGTGCACCAGTGATTGGGCTGAACGACTCGGGGGGCGCGCGGATTCAGGAAGGCGTGGCATCGCTGGCCGGCTACGCGGACATTTTCCTGCGGAATACGCTGGCCAGCGGAGTGATTCCCCAGATCAGCGCGATTCTCGGGCCGTGCGCGGGTGGCGCGGTGTATTCGCCGGCCATAACGGATTTCATTTTGATGACCCGCGATACGTCGTACATGTTTGTGACCGGGCCCGACGTGATCAAGACGGTCACCCACGAAGAGGTCAGCAAGCAGGAACTCGGCGGCGCAATGACGCACAATACGACGAGTGGCGTGGCGCATTTTGTGTCGCGGGATGATGCGGACTGCTGCGCCATGATCCGCGAACTGTTCAGCTTTATTCCCTCGAATAATCTGGAAGATGCGCCGCGCCGGGCCACCCGCGACCCGGTGGAGCGGCGCGAAGAATCGCTGAACCGTTTGGTGCCGGAAGACCCCTTGAAGCCGTACGACATGAAGGACGTGATTCACGGCGTGGTGGACGACGGGTATTTCTTCGAGGTGCACGAACACTTCGCGAAAAATATCGTGGTGGGGTTCGCGCGCTTTGATGGGCGTCCGGTGGGGATCGTGGCCAATCAGCCGGCGTTTCTCGCGGGGACGCTGGACATCAACGCGTCGGTGAAAGGCGCGCGGTTTGTGCGATTTTGCGATGCCTTCAACATTCCACTGATTACGTTCGAGGATGTGCCGGGATTCTTGCCGGGAACGCAGCAGGAATACGGCGGGATTATCAAGCACGGAGCGAAATTGTTGTTCGCGTTTGCCGAAGCCACGGTTCCGAAGATTACGGTGATTACCCGCAAAGCGTACGGCGGCGCCTATTGCGTTATGGCGTCGAAGCATATCCGCACGGATTCGAATTTCGCGTGGCCGACAGCGGAAATTGCCGTGATGGGTCCGGAAGGCGCGGTAGACATTGTCTACAAGCGGGAACTGAGCAACGCCCCGCCGAACGAACGGGAAAAGCTGCGACAGGAGAAAATCGCGGAATTCCGGAGCCGCTTCGCGAATCCGTTTGTGGCCTGCGAACGTGGTTACCTGGATGGCGTGATCGAGCCGGCGGAAACGCGGCAACACATTATTACTTCCCTGCGCGCGCTGGAGAACAAACGGGACAGCAACCCGAAAAAGAAGCACGGGAACATCCCGCTGTAGGCGCTCGGGAAGCCGCTCCGCTAACGGCGTACATATTCGAGACTGGCGAGTGGTTTCCACCCGTCTGGCGTTTTTTCCGCCAGCTGCCAGATGTAACGGTCGTTATTTTTGCGAGTGAGCTGGACTCGCAGGTCCGCGGGCTTCTCCTCAAAATCGGTACCCTGAAACAGGAAGTTGAATTCGTTGTCGTTGATTCGAATGCTGCCCTCGGTGATGTCATTCCGAGCGTTCATGTACCACATTTTCAGAGCTTGCTGCCGTGGATCCCAGAAGAACTGGCCGTCGTAATTGTGCAGCGTGCCCTTGTCGCTGACGAAGTGCGTATTGAAGCGCAGGAAAGCGTGATTGTCGGACCATTCGTAGCGGGTCTCGATGCGCTGCATGCCTCCGCCCATTTTCGAGGCATCGGCCGTCCAGACACCGCCGACGAGCCACGCCAAGGGAGCCATGGGCTGGGGAGGCTGCGCGGGGTGGGGCTCCTGAGGAAAGACACCGAAGGAACAGAGTGCCACCAGAACAGACCCGGCAATGATATGGCGCATTTCCCCTCCCGGACGGCTTCAGTCTTTGGCTGACACCTGCGTGACTTCACCGTACTGCGGATTCTTCCAGAGTTCGCCTTTATATTCCATATAGTCGGCGGTGGCCTGAGCGATCGCGCGGCCGTAGTAGCGTTCGACGACGTGCAAGGCCAGATCGATGCCGGAACTCAGGCCGCCGGCGGTAGACACGTTGTCGTTTTCGACGAAACGCGTGCCACTGACGAACTGCACCGATACGGTGCTTTGCAATTGCTCCGAGTGCCTACCGCGGACGATTTACGTCAGGGCCCGCGGTGCGCGGGGCACCGGACGCCGTTAAGTGGCGCTAGCGCGGTACCAGGCGATCTGCTAGAATTTCGCCGGTTGATGTGGGCTTTTCGCTTCGGTCCGCATGGGAACGTGAATAATGTATCAGCCCCGTCACATCCCCGCGGTTTGATGCGCCAGTAGCGCATACCTGAACTTTTCTCTCCTGTTTCTTATCCACCTTTTTGGCGCGGCATCGTTTTTCGAAACGGGCATGCGCAGAAATGACGGGATTTTATGGATGCGCAGGAATTGGTTATGGGCTCACCGCCACCCGCGAGCTTTTGGAGCTCGATCCGGGAAGCTTTGCGCGGTTCGCACCAGGATTTTACGCAGGGCAATTTGAATCGAGCCATCGTGCTTCTGGCCATTCCGATGGTTATGGAGATGGTGCTGGAGTCGCTGTTCGCGGTGGTGGACGTGTTCTGGGTGGGACGTCTCGGAGCCGAGGCGGTGGCGACCGTGGGTCTGACGGAGTCCCTGCTGAGCGTTATTTTCGCGGTGGGATTTGGGTTGGGGCTTTCAACGACGGCGATGGTGGCGCGGCGGATCGGAGAGAAGGACGCTCCGGGCGCGGCCGTGGCCGGGGTGCAGGCGATTGTGCTGGGCTTGACAACTTCGTTGCTGATCGGCGTGCCCTGCTGGATTTATGCGCCTCGGCTGCTGGAGGTGATGGGTGCGTCACCGGCGATGGTGGCGAGCGGCGCGGGATACACGCGAATCGCACTGGGCGGATGCGGCGCGGTGTTAATGCTGTTTCTGAACAACGCGATTTTCCGGGGAGCTGGCGACGCGGCGGTGGCCATGCGGCTGCTCTGGGTGTCGAACATCATCAACCTGATTCTGGACCCCTGTCTGATTTTCGGTTGGGGACCTTTCCCGAAGCTGGGTGTAACCGGCGCGGCGCTGGCGACATTCACGGGACGGAGCATCGGGGTTTTGTACCAGTTCTACCGCTTGCTGCGCGGTACCGAACGCATACGCATTCTGGCGAGCCAACTCCGCGTGAATGTCGGTGTGCTGCTTCGCCTGATGCGTGTTTCCCTGACCGGTATCCTGCAATTCGCCGTGGCTGACGTGAGCTGGATCGGTCTGGTGCGCATCGTGAGCCTCTTCGGCTCGGCCGCACTTGCCGGCTATACGATTGCGATCCGCATCGTGATCTTTGTGATTCTGCCAAGCTGGGGGCTGAGTAATGCAGCAGCCACGCTGGTGGGGCAGAATCTCGGGGCCAAGCAACCGGAGCGCGCGGAGCGCTCGGTGTGGCGCACCGGGCTGTACAACATGCTGTTCCTGGGCAGCGTGGGCGTGTTCTTCGTATTTTTTGCCGATCCGATTATCCGGCTGTTCACGAACGATCCGGCCGTGGTGCCGTTGGCGGTGAGCTGCTTGCGGATCTTGAGCTACGGGAACATCGGATATGCCTACGGCATGGTGATGCTGCAAGCATTCAACGGAGCCGGCGACACAATCACGCCGACGGTGGTGAACTTCTTCGGGTTCTGCATGCTGGAACTGCCTTTGGCGTATGCGCTGGCGGTTCCGCTCGGCTTTCGAACCAACGGCGCATACTATGCCATCGTGTTTGCCGAGGGAGCGATCGCGGTCGCGGGTGTGCTGCTGTTCCGCCGCGGCAAATGGAAGGGCCAGCAAATCTGATTGCGCGATGCCACCGCCCGCTAGGGCAGCAGGAATTCCTGCAGGAATTCGATGGTGGCGTAGAACTCGTAATCCTGATTGGCCTTTTTCTGGAAGCCGTGGCCTTCATCTTTGGCCATCAGGTACCAGACCGGGGTGCCCTGTTTCTTCAGGGCGGCAACGATCTGGTCGCTCTCGCTGACGGGAACGCGGGGATCGTTTTTCCCGGCCACCACCATCATCGGCTTTTTGATCTTGTCGATGTTGTTCATGGGCGCGATGCGTTCAAGGAATTCGCGCATTTGCGGATCGCGTTCATCGCCGTATTCGACGCGGCGCAGGTCGCGGCGATAGCCTTCGGTGTGCTCCAGGAAGGTGACCAGGTTAGACATTCCGACGATATCGACAGAGCAGCGGATGCGATCGCTGTAGAACGTGGAGATGGCCAGGGTCATGTGGCCGCCGTAGCTGCCGCCGGTGACCACGATGCGGCTGCCGTCGAGTTCGGGTTGCGTCGCAATCCAGTCGAAGAGCGCGTTGATGTCCTTGTAGGAGTCTTGGCGCAGGAAACCGTTATCGAGCTTGGTGAAGGTTTTTCCGTATCCCGTGGAGCCGCGAACATTGGGAACCAGGATGGCGATGCCGAGTTCATTCAAGTAATAGTTGTAACGGCCGAGGAAATCGGGGCGCGACTGGCCTTCCGGGCCGCCGTGAATTTCGACGAGCACCGGACGCTTGCCTGAAAACCGAGCGGGCGGGCGGTAGAGGAAGCCGCTGATCATTTTTCCGTCGAAGCTTTTCCAGCGAACCAGCTGCGGCTCCGGAAAATGCGAAGTGTTTACGGCGGTTTCACTGAAGGTCCAGCGGTCGAGCTTACCGGAGTCTACATCGAGCGAGAAGCAATCGCCGGGAGAAGAAGCGGAGGAAAGACTGAAAGCCAGATCCCGGTTGTCGTGGTGCCAGAGGAGGCCGCTGACCAGTCCGACCGGCAGCTTCGGCACGGATAATTCCCGGCCGCTTTGCGTATCCATTAGATGCAGCACGCTTAGCCCGTCTTCATTCGTGAGAAACGCGATTTTCCTGCCGTCCCAGGAGAGCGCAAATTCGTCGACATCCCAGGGAATCGCTTCCGTGAGCACCTTGGTCTGTTTCGTTGCGAGATCGAAATAGTTCAGGCGCTGGAACTCGGAGTTCTGGTCGGAAGTGAAGTAGATGCCTTGGCCGTCCTTGCTGAATCGCGGGTTCGCATACGCGACTTTTTCGCCGGCCGTGCGTGGTGTGAGTTCAGCTTTTTCTCCGGTCGCGGCTTCAACCAGCCACATGTACGTTTCGTTCACGGAGATTCCTTCGAGGACCAGGATCTTGGAATCGTCGGGAGACCAGTCTTGCGGCTCCCATCCGCCGCCCTGGAGTTGCGCGACCATACGATCGGATTTGCGATCCGTAGGATGGACAACCCACAAATCGGTGTCTTGGCCGGTGCGGCGCGTGGAGGTGTAGGCGACACGGTCGCCCTGGGTGGACCAGGGTCCTTGAATGTTCCTGGATTGCCCATCGGTCAGCAGCGTGGAATCGCCGGAGTCGAAGTCGTAGCGATACAGCTGATACCATTCCCCTCCACCGACATCTTTCTGAAACACCATGTACTCGCCGCCGTGTGGCGGAAAACTGCCGCCATAGACAGGCTCCGGGAAGAAGGTGAGCTGTTGGCGAGCGCCGGCCGGTTGCTTCACGAGATGCGCCTGGTAGGTATTTCCAAAGCGCGTGCCGATGAGCATTTCGCGGCGCGTGGGATGCCAGCTGGTGACAAACGCCGAGCGATTTTCGGCGTAGCGGCCGGCGGTCTCGACCAGTTTCGCAGGAACAGCGGGCACGCCTTCCGCAACAATTCCTTCCGGTGGCGCTACCGTAGCTTCCTGCGCCGTGGCCCCGTCGACGAGGCCAAGAACCAAGGCACAGCCGGCGATCAGAACAGTAAGCGGTCGCATGGAACCTCCTCGGAAAGACTCGCGGTCCCTGTCATACACCGGCCACGATACGACACGCAAGTGAGGCATTGCGCGGAGGCGGCGCGCGGGCGCGTGGTAAAATTCGCGTGGATCATCAGGGCTTCCATGTTCCGAAAAATGCTCATTGCGAACCGCGGCGAAATTGCTGTGCGCGTTGTGCGCGCTTGCCGCGAGTTGGGCATTCAGACGGTCGGCGTCTTCAGCGAAGTGGATCGCAGCGCCTTGCACGTGCGGCTGGCCGACGAAGCCTACCGGATTGGCCCGGCGGCATCGCGCGAAAGCTACCTGCGAATCGACAGGTTAATGGAGGTTGCGCGGAAAGCCGCGTGCGATGCGCTGCATCCGGGCTACGGATTCCTGGCGGAAAATCCTGCCCTGGCACGCGCTTGTACCGAGGCCGGCATTACGTTCATCGGCCCCTCGGCGGATGCCATGGAGAAGATGGGTTCGAAGACCGCGGGGAAACAGCTCGCGCGGCGATCCGATGTTCCCACGGTACCGGGCACGGATGAGCCTATGGAAAATCCGCAAGAAGTACAGTCGCTGGCGCGAAGCATGGGTTATCCGGTGTTGTTGAAAGCGGTGGCCGGCGGCGGCGGGAAAGGAATGCGCATCGTTCCGAACGACGCGGCCTTTGCGGCCGCGTGGCGCGATGCGTCGTCGGAAGCGCTGAACGCCTTCGGGGACTCGCGGGTGTTTCTCGAAAAGTATTTGATCGGCCCACGGCATATTGAGATTCAGATTCTTGCTGACGCCCACGGGCGAGTGGTGTCGCTCGGGGAGCGCGAATGTTCCGTGCAGCGGCGGCACCAGAAGGTCGTTGAGGAAGCGCCGTCCCCCGTGATGACACCCGATTTGCGGAGGAAAATGGGCGAAGCGGCGGTGCGATTGGCGCGCGCAGGCGGCTACATCAACGCCGGAACCATGGAATTTCTGGTGGATGAGAATCTCAATTTCTATTTCCTGGAGGTCAACACGCGACTTCAGGTGGAGCATCCGGTCACGGAACAGGTCACGGGACTCGATCTCGTGAAACTGCAGATTGCCATTGCCGCGGGGCATCGTTTGCCCTTTGCATGGGAAACCATCACGCCGCGGGGTCATGCCATGGAAGTGCGGTTGTACGCGGAGGACCCGGATAACAACTTCTTCCCTTCCCCCGGAAAGATTTTGTCGCGACACGCGCCGACGGGACCCGGCACGCGACTCGACGAAGGTGTGTACGAGGGCTATACGGTGCCCATGGAATATGATCCCCTGCTGAGCAAGCTGATCGCCTGGGGCAACAGCCGGGAAGAGAGTATTTCCCGGCTGCGGCGCGCATTGGACGAGTACAGGATTACGGGTATTCGCACAAACGTCGGCCTCTTCCAGAGAATTCTCGCGGAACCGGAGTTCTTGCGTGGCGAGATTCACACAAGATGGCTGGATGACCTGTTGGCCCGTCCGCGTCCGCCTGCCACACCGCCACGGCCCGGGACCGAGGAAGCTGCGGTGATCGCTGCGGCACTTTGGCATATGGAACAAGCGAACCGCTCGGCAAAACACGAGGGGGAAGCACAGGCCGCGCCTTCACCATGGAAGCGGCAAGGTCGCCACGAGCAAGTGGACCGTAGGCCATGAAATTCGACGTCCATCTGAACGGGGCGCACGGTTCGACGAAGCATGTCGTGGAACTGGAACGCACCGCTAGCGGTTATCGCATGATTGTCGATGGCCAGCGGGTCGATGGAGATGCCGCACTGGTGGCTCCGGGCACGGTTTCCGTCCTGATCGGCGGCCAATCCTTCGAGGTGCAGGTCGCTCCCGCGAACGATGAGCAGATCAAGCTGCAATGCGGAGCGCACGAATTCACCGCAGAACTCAGGGATCCGCGGGCCTGGCAAGGACGGCGGCATGGCGCGTTGGAAGCGGAGGGCCGCCAGCAGATTGTTGCACCGATGCCGGGCAAGGTGGTGCGCGTGCTCGTGCGCGCGGGGGATGAAGTGGCGGCCGGCCAAGGTCTCCTGGTCGTAGAAGCTATGAAAATGCAGAACGAGATCCGCTCGCCGAAGCAGGGGAAAGTCGAGCGATTCGAAGTCGAGGAAGGACAGGCGGTCAACACCGGCGAAGTGCTCTGCGTCGTTTCCTAAACAACGATGGGCAATTGGTACACCAACATCGCGGTGAAGCATCCCAACGCAGCTGAGGTGTTGCACACTCTCGGGCAACTCGGACGACATGCCATTGTCCATCCGGCACAAAATCGCTGGCTAACCGTCTTTGACGAGGAATGCGACAAGTTCGATCTCGACCTGCTGGAGTCGCTGGCACTCACGCTGTCGAACGAGCATGGCTGCCTGGCGCTGCCGTGCTTCAACGCCGACGACGACCTCCTGTGGTTGGCACTTTATGAAAATGGCCGGCGGGTCTCGCGCTATGCTTCGTCCGTGCGGGAGTTCGAAGATGCCAACGAGTTCCCGCCGATCGCGGATTTTGCGAGCGGACTCTGCCGCGCGTGGGATAGGCCGGAACAGGTTAACGCGGTCCGCGGCGTACTCGGGCGGCCGCATGGGCCGCTGGGGCTGCTGCGGCTCGTGCATCTGAACATCGCGTACGTTGCGGAGATCCAACGGCACGTGGATTTGGCCAAGATTGTGGGGCTCCCTGGGGCCTCCCTGGGACTTGGCTATACCTACGTAGCTCGCGGCGAACTCGCCGAAGGGATGCAAGCGGAAAACTTGCTGCGAACCTTCGGGCGCACGACGAACTGATGGTCGAAACCATGGCACTTACGGGTTGGCAGGGGGAGGCGTGGGCGGCGGTGTAGGAAAGGAGCCTGCCGGGGCGCCGGCGACAGGAGACTTCGAAGCGTCGGGCAACTTGCCAGCGGTTTCGACGACCTGAAGCGCGAGATAGTTGGTGACGTGCGCTTCGTCGCGAGCCACGGCCAGATAGGCGTTGCGCAGCAGTTGTTCCTTGCGGTTACGCAGCGTGTCACGAATCATCTGCTGCACCTGGGGATCGTTGACGCCACGCTGGCCGGCCGCTTCCTTGGCCACCAGCTTGAGAATGCGAATGCTGCCGTCGTGCAACGGAATCGGAGGACTGACCTGGCCCGGCTTCAGGCTTACGACCACTTTCTTCAGCTGCGGGTCGGTCTGGGGAGCGTTGAGAGACGATTCCGGGATGTAGCCCAGGTCGCCCCCGTTTGCCGCGGTATTGGGGTCCTCGGAATAGTCCATCGCTAACTGCGCAAAGTCGGCCCCGCTGTTCAGCTTGTCCTGAAGCATTTTCGCCTTGCGTTCCGCTTCCGCCTCGTTGGTGGCGTCGTCGTTCTTGCGGTTACGCACCGAGGGATCTTTGCGGGGAGTGATGACGATCTGGGAAATGCGGAATTGCGGCTCGGCGACGTTGAACTGGTTGCGATTGGCGTTGTAGAAATCGGCCACGTCCTGGTCGGTGATGGTGACTTTGGCCGCGACTTCGCGGTTGAGCAGCTTCTGGATGGAAAGCTGCCGGCGCAGGTCGCGTTTCAGGTCGTCGACCGTCATGCCGCCTTCTTTCAACTTGCGCTGAAACTCCTCTTCGGTGTACGGGCTCTTGAGCTCCGTGAATTTGTCCTCGACTTCGCCGTCGCTGGCTTCGAGATTCAGCTTCTTGGCGCGTTCCAGCAGGATTTCGTTGTTGATGAGCTGTTCGACGACATTGAGTTTTCCGGAGAGAATCTCCTCGGGAGAAGTTTCCTGGGAGGCTTCGGGATTAATGCGCGACTTGTAGTATTTTTCGACTTCATCGCGCTTGATTTCGACGCCGTTGACGACCGCCCAAACGTCCGGCGCGTGGTGCTCCTGCGGCTTGCAACCGGAGAGCAGAGACAAAAGGATCGCCGCCAGCGGAACAAACGCCGGGGTGTGGCGCGCAAAGCCGTTCGTTCTCGGCAATCGGGCAGAACGATTCAGCAGAAGGTTCAAGGTTTTGCTCAGGCTGCTTTTTTCACGCGACCCATGCGAATGCAGGTGGTGCAGACGCGGACATGCTTGCGGGCGCCCTCGACCACCGCGCGGACCCGCTTGAGGTTGGGATTCCAACGGCGGCGCCGGGTATTGTTCGCGTGGCTGACCACGTTGCCATAGTGCGGCGCTTTGCCGCAGATTTCACACTTCAAAGCCATAACGGTATATCCACTCCAAAAGATTGATAGATAAGAAGTTTATTTTAGCAGAGGTGTGCGGAAATACCAAACACGGAGCGCCCGAGTGGTCGGCGCTTTCGCCCCAATTTTCGCCGGGTTTGAAACGGTCGCATGATTCATCGAATGTCATGGGAAGCACGGGCCAGGCCCCGGGGTTGCGGAGCCTTTGTTATACTGGATCGGCCGTTTTGGCGACCCAAAATTTCGTGAACCCGCTTCGCATCTCGGTTGTGCAATATTTGAACACGGCGCCGCTCGTTCGCGGCTTTACGCACGGACCCCTGCGGGGAAAATACGCGCTTTCCTTCACGGTGCCGTCGCAATGCGCGGAGGAGCTCCGATCGGGCACCGCAGACATCGCCATTATCCCGGCCATCGAGTACCCGCGAATACCGAATCTGATGATTTTGCCGGATATGGCCGTGGCGTCGAAGAAAACGGTGCGTAGCCTGCTGCTGGTTTCAAAGAAAGGCATCCCGGAGATCCGCAGCATCGCTTTGGATCGCACGTCGCGTAGCACGCAAACGCTGGTGCACATCTTGTGCAACTGGCGCTGGCGAATTGCGCCGGAATGTTTCGAGGCGGAGGCCAACCTGCCGGCGATGCTGGAGCGCGCGGATGCGGCCTTGCTCATCGGTGACCCGGCGCTGAAACTGGCCATCGCTTCGAGCCCGGAAGCGAAGCGCAACGCCAGCGGCGAAATGCGGATACCCGCGTTTCAAGCCGGTGTCGCGAATCCTGGGGAACTGCTGGTGCTCGATATCGTCGAGCAATGGCGAGCGATGACGAACCTGCCGGCGGTTCTGGCGGTGTGGGCCGCGCGTAATGAGCTGGCCACGCCGGAGGTGGTGCAAGATTTTCAAGACTCGCTGGCGTTTGGACTGCGACACCTGGACGCGATTGTGCAGGAGTCGGCGATGACGATGAACTTGCCGGCCAGCGATCTGCGGCGCTACTTCACCGACAACATCGACTATCAGCTGGACGAAGAGAATTTGCGGGGCCTGACTTGGTATTATTCCCTAGCCGCGCGACTCGGATTGATTCGAAGGATGGATACGGTCGCCATCGCCGCAACACCAGGACGAGCGGTCCGATATATGGATTTTAGCGCGGCGAAACCAGGCATCACGCTCGCGGGTGGCTGAACCGCTTTCGAGAGGATCTATCGTGGGAATCGGCAAACAACAAGCTCTCGACATGCTGCAGGCCGACGACCTCGTCGGCATCGGGATGGCGGCGCACCAGGTACGGCTGCAGAAAAATGATCCGCGCATGGTCACCTACCAGATCGATCGGAACATCAATTACACGAATTTCTGCACGGAATATTGCTCCTTCTGCGCGTTTTACCGGCCACTGGGCGCCAAGGATGGATACATCCTGCCGTTCGAAACGATTTATGCGAAGATCGACGAAATGCTCGAACTCGGCGGAACCGGGATTCTTCTGCAAGGCGGCCTGCATCCCGATCTGCAGATCGGCTACTACGAAAATCTCTTGCGGTCCCTCAAGGCGCGTTACCCGCAGGTGCATTTACACTGTTTTTCGGCGCCGGAGATTCTGTGCATCGCGGAAGTCAGCGAACTGAGCTTGCGCGACACAATTCAACGGCTGATGGATGCCGGCCTGCAGTCCATTCCCGGGGGCGGGGCGGAAATTCTCGATGACGAAGTACGGGCGCGGATCGCACGGCTGAAGTGCAGCAGTGACGACTGGGTGGAGGTACACCGCATCGCGCATTCACTCGGCTTGCGCACGACGGCCACGATGATGTTTGGGTGCGGCGAAGAGTTGCGGCACCGCGTGAATCATCTCGAGCGCATACGCCAGTTGCAGGAAGAGACTGGCGGGTTCACCGCATTTATTCCCTGGATCTTCGCAGCAGAGAACACCGCGCTCGGGAAGAAGGTTCAGGAGACGACCGCGGTCGATTATCTGAAAACCCTGGCGGTGAGCCGCTTGTATCTCGACAATATCGACCACATCCAGTCCAGCTGGCTGACGCCGGGGATCAAGGTTTGCCAGGTCGGACTGCAGTTTGGCGCCGATGACGTGGGTAGCATTCTGATCGAGGAGAATGTGGTGTTCGCTGCGGGTGTGAAACGCCGCACGAACGAGGAAGAATTGCGGCGCATCATTTATGATGCGGGATTTTTGCCCGCGCAACGGGACACCTTGTACCGGTCGTATGCGTTGAAGTCGCCCTATGCGGCGCCGCGGGCCAGCGCGGCCTAAAAGCGATTCGATTTCTTGTCACTGCTGTCCCGGTGCGTTATCCTCCGGCTAGATGCCTGGACCTGGAGGCCCTATGACCCTACCCCCTTTCGACTCACTGCTTGTGACCATTGTGCTTGTGGCACTGGCGATCGGGCTGCCGATCCTCACGGTGTTGGCGATCCGTTTTCTGTGGGACCGCCAGCTGTACCTTGGCCGCTCCAAAGAGCTCGAAAAGCTCATCTGGCAGTTGCACCGCATCGCAAGTGCCATGGAGCACCAGATGAATTTGTCGTTCCCTGCGGTCCAGCCAGGCACGGAAGAGGCCAGGGATCTGGTCTATCTCCAGCCGACGGCTGCGGCGCCTCAAGCAAAGGCCGCAACGGCGACACCGGCTGTGGCGGCTCCCGCAACGTCGCATCCCGTGGGGCAACCGGCTGCTAGTGCCGAGCAGCCTGCGGAGCCGGCAGCTTTGCCTCCGCTCGTGGCCAGGGATCCTTCCGTCGAAGTCCCGCGTGCCGGCGTCAACTCCATGTTTGGATTATAGGGTCGGCTCTCCCGCGTCGGCCGGTTGGCTGTGAGTCATTCGGTCGCACATCAGAAGGAGTCTCGAGAGAGAACGTGACAGGACGCTTCGTCAGATTTCCCCGTGCACCGCATCCCGTTCATCTTCTGCTCCTAAGGATCGAACTGTGGGGGATCCCTTTCGAGGCAGGCCTGCTATCGGCTGTTATGATGCCCGGCCAGCAGAGCTTCGATAAGAATTCTGTGTATCGAGGAACCGACGCGGTTGCTACCGGCACCCGGCGTGGGAACCACCGTCTACGTGGAGGATCTCCCCAGTCACTTGGGCAGCCTGTGCCAGGTACAGGACCGCGTCGGCGATGTCTTTCACCTGGACGATCTTGCCGAGTGGCGGCAACCTCTCAGGCGAATCGCTCGGATCATTCTTGTGCATCGGCGTGTCGACGACTCCGGGGGCCACAGCGTTGAAACGGATACCGTCTTTTGCATATTCCATGGCGAGACTGCGCATCACGGCATTCAGGCCGCCTTTGGTAATCATCGAAAGCGAGGCGTTTACGCCGGCGACGGGCTGGTCGACGAGCGCCGCCGTGATGCCCACGACGTTCCCCGATCTCTGCTTGAGCATCTGTTTCACGGCGAGTTGAGTGATATAAAGAAATCCGAGCAGATTCGTCGAAACCAACGCGTGGAAGTCCTCGGCAGTAAACTCCGTGAAAGGCTTGACAACAAAAATTCCGGCGTTGTTCACCAGAACATCGATGGTTGCGAACCGCGTGAGCGCCGCTTCGACCGTTTTGGCCGCGGTTTCTGGTCTGCCGATATCGCCATCGACCGGAACCAGGCGCGGTGTCGCGGCCAATGACTGGCTGGCGTTGCGTGACGTCGCGACAACGTTATACCCGTGCCCGAGGAACGCTTCGACCAACCCGGCGCCGATGCCGCGCCCGGCTCCCGTGACGATTGCAGTTTTCTGGTCTGGCATAGACAAAACCTCGCCGTGCGTTCGATGCCACGGAAGACAGGTTGGACGCATGAAAAGTTCGCCGTGCCGGCGGCAGCCGCGTGTGTCGATCGGAAACCGTGGGGCGCGGCCTGATTCACCGGGCGGTCGGATGGAAGTAGTGGTAGTGTGCCTGGTTGACGTGGATGGGGAGAAAAGCCGATGCGAACAACTCACTGGAATTTGCGGTTGCTCTTGCTGGCGGTGGCCATGGCTGCTTTGTTCCGGGGTACGCCAGGTTTGGCGCAGACACGCGACAGCGATTCTCCGACGGATACCGTGAGCCCGGAAAAGATCGATCAGTTATGGCAGCAAGCGAGCGCGAAATACGATGCGACGCGGGTGGCGCTGCTGAAACGCGTCGACGAGGCCGACCAGAAAGGTCCGTTTCGCGCGGATTGGGAATCCCTGCGAAATTACAAAGTGCCCGACTGGTATAAGGACGCGAAGTTCGGGATCTTCATTCACTGGGGCGTGTATTCCGTTCCGGCCTTTGGCAGCGAGTGGTACCCACGCCAGATGTACCAGCAGGGATCGGAGGAGTACAAACACCATCTGGCGGTGTACGGGCCGCAGGACAAATTTGGATATAAGGACTTCATCGCAAAATTCACCGCGGAGAAGTTTGATCCCTCGGGGTGGGCCAAATTGTTCAAGGAGGCCGGAGCGAAATACGTGGTTCCGGTGTTTGAGCATCACGACGGCTTCGCGATGTATGACTGCGGGTTGTCGGACTGGACCGCGGCGAAGATGGGGCCGCGCCGCGACTTGTGGGGCGAATTGGCCAAAGCGGTGCGTCAGGAGGGATTGCATCTGGGCGTGTCGTCGCACCGCGTGGAGCACAATTTCTTTCTGGATGGCGGACGGAAGTTCCTGTCGGACGTCAATGATCCGCAATACGCGGCGTTTTACGGCCCGGCTCACGCGTGGATGGTGAACAAGCAGGGCACGCCGCTTTCGAACGACTTCACCTATGTTTCGCGGGCATGGACGGAAGATTGGTTGGCGCGATCGGCGGAGATCGTCGAGAAATATCATCCCGAGGTTCTGTATTTCGACTGGTGGATCGGCCAGCCCTCGGTACGCGGGGCGCTCATGCGGTTTGCGGCCTTCTATTACAACACCAGCCTGCAGGCGAGCGCGCCGCTGGGGGTGATCAATTTCAAGGATTATGCCATGGAGGAGCATTCGGGCGTCTTGGACGTCGAGCGCGGCCAGCTTTCGGGAATTCGCGAACTGTACTGGCAGACCGACACTTCGGTAAGCAACAAGTCCTGGGGTTACATCGAAAACGATACGTTCAAGTCCCCGGAATTCCTCGTTCACCAACTCGTGGACGTGGTCAGCAAGAACGGCAACTTTCTCCTGAATATTGGCCCGAAGTCGGAC
>Ga0306926_10004254_pt1 | contig 15003 bp, 13 predicted proteins | sample flu12Cox44000178_FD_203759 | JGI IMG/M metagenome (GOLD analysis project Ga0306926, IMG submission 203759) | Lab enrichment of tropical soil microbial communities from Luquillo Experimental Forest, Puerto Rico - flux8day.12C.oxic.44.000.178 (v2)... | ecosystem: Environmental > Terrestrial >...
CAGCCCGCCCAGCAGACTGCATGGCAACGCCTTGTCGATGCTTTGGGAGGCCAGTGCTGCCGCGAGCCGGTCGATCTCCTGCGCGGCTTGCTGAATCAACGTCAACGCGAGCCGAGTCTGAAGCTTCAACGAAAGATGTGCTTATCTCGGCGACAAAACACAAACCGCGTTATGCTCGTTTTGCGCTGGTCGATTTCTTTGTGCTGGCCAAAGCTCTCAACGCGCGCGCAGCCTTGTCTGCATCCGCGTTCTCATCAAAGCCAAGGTAAACCACAAACTTCCGGCCGACGACGGCCCCGGAAACACCCCGCAGGTTCACTCCTGAATCGGCAATGGCTGATGTGATCCGAAATCCGAGGCCGGGTGCATCGTTACCCTCTACTTTCAATGTTGCGAGCTTTTCAGCAGGTGCGAGGCCTTCTTCTTTAGCAGCCTTTCGGACGTTAGCACCCTTGACCGGTGTGAGAAAAGCAACCCCTTTGCCGGCGTTTGCGGGATCACGGCGAGCAACCACGCATTCCAGGTTGGCGCCCGCGCCGGCAAGTGCCCCTAAAAGTTTCGCCAGGCCGCCGGGTTTGTCTTCAATTTGGGCGGCCCAAACATCGATTTTCGTGACTGTCAGGCTCATGGAATATCGCCTCCTCTGGCGATCGATTCTAAATGGTCGCACCATTGGGGCAAGCGAATTTTCGACGCCCCAGAGCATTTCCCCGGGGACAAATCGGGGCGGCGACCCTCCAAGAGGTTAAACCTTAATCCCGAAATTTGGAAATGGTCCTCGTGATCGGGCTGGTCCCGACTTCGCCAAGCCTACGTCGCGGCCAAAGTTGCTGGCGCAGAACCGGCTTGTCGCAAAGCGAAAAAGCGCGCCGAAGCGTAGCGAAGGAGGCCTCGATTCAGTGGGCTTTCAGACCTCAAAAAGAGCCCGATTTTCCCGCAAAAATCTTTGTTCCGCTGGTTTAATGGCGAGATATCAGGAATCTCGAGCACGAGGCCGCCGTCGCTACGCTTTGGCGCGCCCGTGCAAGATGTGAAGAACACCGAGGGCTGGCCGCGACGTAGCCTTGCGAAGTCGGGACGACGACGAGCACGAGAACGAGTTCTCAACTTCGAAGAGGTTAGAATGATGGGACACTAGCCCGCCGCAAGCCAAGCCGTGAAATCTGCTTTGATTGAGTTATATTAAGCTGAGGAAAATGGGTGCTTTACGATGCAAGGCACGCTTTCCAGGTTGATCCGGAGTCACTGGTCACGGAAGCCGTCGGCGATAGGCTGTTGCCAGGTTTGCGGAACAGAAAAGAAGCATTCTGTGCGAAAGCTTTGTGTTCTACTCAGCCTCTGGGCCTTTCTGAGCCCAGCGGAAGCGACAATTGACGACGCGATCTCTTCCGGTTTAGAGGGTATCAACACATACGCGAAGCAAGGCTACACCGTTCATGACGAAGATGAATGGGGTGGCGATCTGGGAGTGAGAGAGCAGAAGGCGATTCGCCATACGTTATTCAAAGGAAACGATTACTGGTTTTACATGAGCGCTGACGCGGACAATGCTCGGGTTGCCATTCACGTCTACAATGATAAGGGGAGATTGGCTGAGGTTGACTCTTGGCAGAATGGATCTCACGCCGCAGCGCGAACGTTGAGCAGGACGACCGCCACATACTACATCGTTGTAGAGGTTACAGATTCTTCGGCAGAGAGGACACATTGGGCGATGGTGTACGGTTCAAAACCCATTCCTGTGAAGAAGGCCTTTTGAGATAAATGCCTGCATGATCGTCTTATTATCTTTATAGGTGCCGTCTAGACATGGATTATGACCGTTAGACTCGCCTTGTTTAGCAAATGGTCTAAGTTCTAGTATAACAGTAGGGTCAAGATCCCTCGAGACAGCAATCGAAGGATCTTTCGGAGCGTACGTCAATGCGGCCACTCCAGCGGCAGCTGCCAACGCCGCTAGCCCACAGCAAATACCACAGACGATTTCGTTTCTTTCGGTTGTTTTGCGTTAGCTGGGTATCCGTTTGAGCGCCTCCAATTCTTCGAGAGTGCGCGGCCACTCCGATCCGAACAGCCGAGATAGACTGCGATCGGCGAGAACGATTCCACCGGTCTGGCATCGGGCGCAGTAGTTTGTCTCGTTATCGGCGTAGCGACCGCAGGACCTTTTCCCCACATCGCGGGCACGGTTGGCCATAACGGCCATGGACAGCCATGCCCTTGTGAAATGCCGTGACGTTCTCGGGGAAATCCGTACCGGCTTCGGCTTGGAGGCGGTCCACCCAGTGCTCAAGCGTCTGACGGGCGGCGACGAACAACCGTTCCCATTCATCCGGCTTGAGTTTGTAAGTCAGCGCGATGGGTGACAACTGCGCGGCATGCAGAATCTCATCTGAATACGCGTTGCCGATGCCGCTTACTAAGCGGGGATCAGTCAGGGCTCTCTTAAGCGTGCGGTTTTCGACGCTGAGTGCGAAGCGAAAAGACTCCAGATCGCTTGTCAATGCATCGATTCCTCCGGGATCCATAGAGCGGAGGCTTTCTTCGCCATTGAGGAGATGTAACGATGCACGGCGCTTGGAGCCGGCTTCGGTCACGATAAGAGAACTATTGGGAAAATCGAACGCCGCAAGATTGTTGCGGCCGGCTAACGAGGCCTGGCGCGGTCGCCAGTGTAGCCGGCCGGCTATCATCAGATGAAGCACTAGCCAAAGGTCGTTCTCCACTCCAATCGCGATTCGTTTCCCGATTCGCCGCAGTTCGCGAACGACACGCCCCTCTACTTCGCGAATCGGTGGTTGTGCACTTCGAAGCAGAAACGAACTGGCGACTCGAACTCGAATGAGCTGCTCACCGACGATGCGTGATTCCAGCGCTCTGATATACGTGACGATATCCGGCAGTTCCGGCATTGTCACGATTTACCTTCGGAAGGAATCTTCGGCAATTCGCATTTCCTGATGATGGATCGCAAGTCCGAAAGGCTTTCCACCCGCATGACGAGATGGATCGACTCCGTAACTGAAAGACTCTAAGCGAAACAGAGGCGCATTCTTTCATTTCTGCGGAGGGACGGCCTCCGTGCCGTCCCGTTTTCCTCCTGCTGCCCGAATTGAAGTAATTAGCCTGACCTCTCACAAATTTGTGAGATGGTCACCGGTCGCAAGCTGCTTGGAAGCAGGTTGCCGGGGCGAATGCTTTCGCGACTAACGCCGATCCCGCGGCCGCGACGCGGCCGCGGGATGCGGGTTAGCCTTGGCTTAGTCGGACGGATGCCGTCCCTCCCGCAGCACGTATTGATTTTTCGGTCACTACAGGGCCATCGTTTGTTTAAGTCTGCGTTCCGCCTGTTCAAGAAGGTTCGGCGTAAGCTGGATATTGTTCAACAAGTAGAGGAAGAAGTTATCGATCGGCATTGAGTTCCGAGGGGCGGCCCCGGCTTTCTCCTTGCAATGTTTGCACTGAAAGCTGGGCTCGAGTACAGCTCCAGCTTTTGCGCTTTGGCTGTCGCAGATAGCAATTCCTCCAGAATAGTCCTCAATAACACCGCCGCAAACGTCGCAGCTTATCTTTGGTCTCGCGCGGCCCTTGTCGTCTATATAGAATTTCAGTGCCATAGATGTCAGACTACAATCTGCCGCCAGCAACCGCAATCGAGTTGAATCGCTTTGTAAACGTCAATACGCATGAACCAACCCTCAAATTCGAACACTCAGCGCCTACGAACTGAGGTCTACGGTGTCGTGAAACTTGCTGTAGTCCACCGTATAGCGGCCAATGGAATCTTCGGTATAGATCTCTGCGAAACGCCGGTTCCAAGCAATTTGCTCGCATAGATACTCTGTCTGGCTTTGTACAGGAGCCTGAATCACCGGATCGACGCAAACGATCGAGGCCAGCATGCGACTGTCGGCCAGTTTCAAGCCCTCTGGGGTCAGTCCAAACAATGGGCTGGTTTCGTCGATCACGTGTCGAAGCGTGAGCGCTGCCGGAAAATTGATCAGATGATCGAATTGCAGCCGCAGCGGATAAAAGCGCCGGACGTCTTCCCCTTCTTTGGTCAATTCACTGCGCATAAAGAGCAGTCGAAATTCGGCCTCGACCATCGCGTGATTTCGCTGGTTGGCCAGGCGGATCATGAGAGTCGGAAAACCATTAAACGGCGCGACCACGGCAACGTTACTGAATTTGATCCGGGCAGTGGGCCGCGAGAAACGGACGAAGATCAGACCGGTCATGACAGCCAGACCAAAGAGGCCGGACATGATTTCCAGTGTGGCCACGGAATGACCGTAAAGGGTGTCCGGGTAGGCGTGCCCATAGCCGACAGTGGCCAACGTTTCCACGCTGAAGAAGAAGGCGTCGCAAAACGATCCCGGAACTAGTCCAGCGATGCAGGGCCCACCGAGGAGGTAGAGCGTGGCGAAGCAGAGGTTAATCAAGACGTAGATTGCGAGAATCAGGCCGGCAAACTGCGGCCAGCTAAGAGTCAGGATGAAGTGGTAAATATCGCGCCAGTCGTACTTCATTACGTTGACCTTGAGGAACTCGCGGTGTCCGGCCTGGACCTTAATTGGGGCAGAGGATTTTTTCATGAAAGTGGCTCCCTTCAGCATCCACTTGCCATGGGATAAGCCGAGTTTCATGACTTTTCCTTGGGGGATATTCTGCAAAATTAGGAAGCCGCAAGATGCTCTTTGGAGTTATAGCCAAAAAGAATTTCGAAGTTAACCAAAATGGCCAATAGGCTGAAGCAACTTATGACAAGAGAATTCGACGTTTTAGTGATCGGGACAGGGACTTCTGGCTATACATTGGCGCTTGCCTGCCGCGAAGCGGAGCGCAGCGTGGCTGTGGCTGACAATCGGCCTTACGGGGGAACGTGTGCGATGCGCGGTTGTCAGCCCAAAAAATATCTTGTAGCCGCGGCGGAGGTTGTCGAACTCGCGCATCAGATGTCGATGATTGGCATTCACCCGGTTGCAGGTATTGACTGGGCGGCGTTAATGCGCTCCAAGACTGCGTTCACCAGCGCGGTGCCGGGTCGCACAGAACATGATTTCCAGAAAGCCGGCATCGAGATGTTCCATGGCACCTGTCAATTCGTGTCGCCGGCCGAGGTCATGGTTAACGACGACACACTGATGAGCGCCAAGAATGTCGTAGTTGCCGCCGGAGCGCGCCCGGCTCCACTCGGTTTTGAGGGCGAACATCTGGTGATGACGAGTGACGATTTTCTGGAACTGGCTTCGATGCCTCCGCGTGTCGTGTTCATCGGTGGCGGATATATTTCGATGGAGTTTGCGCACGTCGCGCGAGCCGCGGGCGCAGAGGTGACGGTCCTGCACCGGGGGGATCGCGTGCTGAAAAACTTCGAGCCCGAGGTCGTCGATCAACTCGCAGATGCTGCGCGCGATTTTGGAATTCGCATCGTGACGAATTTCCAGGTTTGCGGCGCACAGCGGCGCTATGGATCGATTGCCATTCACGGCAACAAAGATTGCGCTGACGTCTATCAAGCTGACCTTGCTATTCACGGAGCCGGTCGTGTAGGCAACCTGGAAGAGTTGAACCTTCGGGCAGGCGGGATTGCCCATTCCTCGCGCGGTGTAATTGTGAACGAGTTTCTGCAAAGCGTCAGCAACCCGCGCGTCTACGCGATCGGGGATGCGTCGGCAACTCCGCTCCAGCTTGCTACTACCGCGGACATGGACGCCGGCGTAGCCGCGGAGAACATACTCCGCGGAAACCACCAGAAGGCAGACTACGAGTTGGTCCCGAGCGCGGTTTTTACATTGCCGCCGCTGGCGGGAGTGGGCATGACCGAATCGCAAGCGAGCGAGTCAGGGATCCGCTTTCATATCAATCGTGGAACGATGACAGGCTGGGCGTCGTCGCGCCGGATCGGGCAGAAGCACGGTTTCTACAAAGTTCTCGTTGAAGACGGCACTGGCCGCATCCTGGGTGCTCACCTGTTCGGTCACAACGCCGCTGAGGCGATCAATATTTTTGCGCTGGCGATGAAATTTGGTTTAACCACCCGCGACCTTAAGAAAGTGCTTTGGGCGTATCCGACGCACGTCTCCGATGTAAAGTACATGCTCGATTGATTGGCTTAGTTCAGTTAAGACATTCTAACCAAAAGCTTTCTGAAATCTCAAATCCGGCTCAGACTCCTGGCTGACAGAGGCAGGAGCTCTTAATCTGCATGTCGGCCTTAGACCAAATTTTCTGGAAGCGAGCGTCAGTCGCGGCGGCCTCTTCCTCTTTACCCTGACGGTGGAGGCTCAGCGCGAGACCGAACAGCGACCAGCCGTTATCCGGTAGGCGCGCGAGGTCGTCTCGATACACCTGTTCGGCTTCGGCAAAGCGGCGCTCCTGCATGAGTGCAGCGCCTAGCGAATGACGCGCCGGCAAAATCCAGTCGGGCGGCTCGCTGTATCGTAGCGCGTCCTCGGCCTTAACCGCCTCACGCAGTTTGGCGAGACCCTGGTTACCCTTGCCGTCGCGATAGAGAATTTCGCCCGCCAGCATGGGAGTGACAACGGACAGAATCGCCCGTCTGGTGTCGGGGCCGGCGGTTTCTTTTGGCGGCACAAGCGGCACCGCGGCCAGATACGCCTGCTGTTCGAGCTTGGCTCCTACGACGTCACCTTTGGCCGCAAGCGCGATGCCGCGCGCCGCAAAGCGCATTGCGCGCGTGAGCGGCATGAAGTCGGGATGATCGGGTGCGGCCAAAACGTCGTCCCACCGGCCGAACCGGATTAGCACTTCGTAGGGCAGAGCGACGAAACTCTCGGCCATTGCCGCGTGTTCCTTCACGAAGTCAAGAGGGATACCCTCCACCATCACGTGGATGTGTTGGATAGCCAGTTCGCTCTGGCCAGTCATCATCGCGGCATAGGCGAGCATGTGTTGGTTATGGGCGGCGTATACAATGAGCAGACCCTGCGGTGGCCCAAAGACCGCACGGTAGTGATCGTCCGCAGCAATGGCTCTCAAGTTTGCGTCAATGGCTTTTTGCCAACGCCCGCGGCGAATATCAATGTGCGAAGGCATGTGCACGTTGTGCGCGAGGCCCGGTTGCAATTCACGCAAGCGATCCGCCGCGGCCTCAGCCAACTCGGGATGCGGCGAAGCCTCGACGGCGTGGATGTAGAGGTGATTCGCCAATGGATGATTCAGGTCGAGTTTCAACACGGCATCGAGGGTTGCGAGAATTTCTTCGGTACCCGGCTGCGGCTGACCATCCGGGGTCCACTGGTCCCACGGCCGCAAGTCCATTATCGCTTCGGCAAAAAGCGCGCCGACATCCGGATCATCACCGTGCGTCCTCCAGACCCCGCGCATCGCGTCGGCGTAGGCGTGATCCAGCGGACTTCGATCCTCGGGCTGCGGATTAGCATAGCGGTGGCCCAGCGCCTCGATGAGTGCGTTCTCCACTGCCGACGCGTGTGACGCGTTTTCTTGGGCTAGTACGAGTTCCTTCCACGCCAATTCGGCCGCTGGAGGCGATACGTGCGGGAAGTTAATGTGAGGCCCGCATGCAAGTGCGATGCCCCAATGCGCCATGGCACAAGTCGGATCAGCCTTCGCCGCCGCTTGGAATGCCCGTATTGCGGCACCGTGATTGAAGCCGAAGAGGAAGTCGAGACCCTGATCGAAGTATTTCTGCGCTTCGGGAGAGTCTGTGGAGATCTTTCGCGTGTGAGACCCCAGACCTTCGAAGAACGGTTCCGACGCACCATCGACGCCAGCGCTGGCGATCACTAACGCGAAAGCGAAACTGCTGATAACACTGGCTATTTTCATCATTGTCCCCTCGCTAAATTTTGCCCATTTCAGGCGGAACCGGGAAAAGTTTCGCACGGCGCTTGGGCAGGGCTACTGCGCCGTCCAGCCACCATCGATGAGAATGTCTGTCCCTGTGATGAAGCCCGCATCGTCCGAGCAGAGGTAAAGAGCAAGACGACCGACTTCCTCCACGCGTCCCCAGCGGCCAAGCGGGATTTTTGAAAGGAATTGCCGGTTAAGATCAGGATTCTGAAGCAGTGGGGTATTCAACTCCGTTGCGAAGGGGCCCGGGCTAATGGCGTTGACCGTAATGCTCTCTTCAGCGAGTTCCAGCGCCAGTGCGCGTGTTAAGCCGAGCAACGCCGTCTTGCTTGCCGAGTAGGCCGAGCGACCGGCCAGCGAAACCCGGCTCATCATCGAAGCCATATTAATAACGCGTCCGTAACCTCTACCTTTCATGTGCGGTACAAACGACCGGCACATCAGGAAGACGCTCGTCAGGTTGGTATCGAGAACGCGGCGCCACTCTTCCAGCGTAAATTCGACCAACGGCTTCCGAAGATTGATGCCCGCGTTGTTGATCAGGATGTGGACGCCGTTGAAGGCTCCCATCACATCGTGTTCAAGTTTGCGGATCTGTTCCTCTTCCGAGACATCCGCCTGAAAGACTTGCGCCTTACCGCCCGCATCCTCCACCGCTTGTTTCACTTGGTTCAACTGCTCGACGTCGCGTGAAGCGAGCGCAATGCTCGCGCCGGCTCCGCCCAGCGCCAAGGCCATCGCCTTACCCAGTCCTTTACTGGCGCCTGTGATGACCGCTCCTTACCGTTCAGGTTAGTCATTTCTTTCGCGCTACAGAGCAGCCGCTTAAGTTTTGAAACACTTTTACGACGGCGGAATCATCCTCGGTTCCCAGGCCCGCAGCGGCGGCGGCGAGAAATACTTGGTGTGCCAGTGCTGCCATCGGCAGCGGAAATTTCAGTTCTCGCGCAATGTCCAGGACAATTCCAAGGTCCTTTACGAATATGTTGACAGCGCTCCGCGGGGTAAAATCTCCAGCCAGCATGTGAGGCACGCGATCGTTAAACATCCAGGATGAACCCGCACTGTGCGAAATCACCTCATATAAAACGTCTGGATCCACGCCAGCCCTTGCGCCGAACGCCATCGCTTCAGCTGCAAGAGTGATATGCGCGCCGGCTAATAGCTGGTTGACCGTTTTTACCATCGAACCAAGCCCAGGTTCCGTTCCGATGCGGTAGATTTTTGCCGCCATCGTCCTTAAGAGGGGTTCGCCCGTTTCGAAAGCGGCTTCCGATCCTGACGCCATAATCGATAGACTTCCGGACTCAGCGCCGACCACGCCTCCGCTTACCGGCGCATCGAGATAAAGATAGCCGGCTTCGGAAAGTTGTTTTCCCAGGCCTTTGCTGTACGAGGGGGACACCGTACTGGTGACGATTACGACGCTCCCCTGGCGCAGATTCTTCAACGCGCCTTTCTCTCCAAGAAGGACGGAATCGACCTGTTCGGAGTTGACAACCATAACGATGATGGCGTCGGCATCGATTGCTGCTGCCGCCGGCGACTCGCCCCACGACCCGCCCGCGGCTGTCCAGCGTCCTTTGACTTCGGATCGCGAATCTACCGCCGCAACCTGAAATCCTTTGTTCAACAGTTGTGTTGCCATGCCGAATCCCATGGCACCGAGTCCCACGAATACAATTTTTTTGAGTTCAGGCATAAAAAGATTGTGGCAACCAGCCGAGACCTTTGTTTGTATTCAAGAGTCCCATTCTGCTCCGAAAGTCTCGCGCAGTTGCTTTAGTTGGACTGCATCGAGAGTCCGGATCGGCTGGCCATGCAATAACAGCATAAGCTTGGAGGTTTCTTCGAGTTCTTCGGCGGCGTACATCGCCGATTTTAAGTCTGTCCCTGCTACGACGGGTCCATGATTTGCAAGAAGCACCGAGGAATGCTTTGCCGCGTATTTCTCGATTTCCTGTGCGAGCGATTTGTCTCCCGGCGGATAGTAAGGTAGCAACGGCAATTTCCCGACGCGCATCACGAAATAAGGAGTGATCGGCGGAATGCAACTTTGCGAATCAAGACCGTTGAGACACGAGACGGCGGCCGCAAAGGTGCTATGGAGGTGCACGATAGCGCCGCTTTGTGGTCTCTTCCTGTACATCGCGAGATGAAGAAAGGCCTCTTTGCTCGGCTTCTCGCCGGAAAGTAGATTTCCGTCCCAATCCAACTTGGAAAGATTGCCGGGATTGAGATTCCCAAGAGACGAATTAGTTGGTGTGACGAGCCAGCCGTCTTCCATACGAACGCTGATGTTGCCGCTGCTCCCCGGGCTAAGTCCGCGACGATAGAGGTTTAATCCGACCTCGACGATTTGTTCTCGAAGTTCCTGTTCCTGTTTCATATTCGCGCCTCGAGAAGTTCCCAGGCATCGACAAAGAACCGCTCCGATCCAAAGTTTCCGGATTTAAGCGCCAACGCAATTTTACCTTCTGCCCTGGACGCGAGGGTCCACGGGACGCCTGGAGCTATTTCGGGACCGATCTGAAGATAATCGATCATCAGCGCCTTTACGACGGCGCCGGATGTTTCACCGCCGGCAACGATGAATTGCGAGTAGCCCTCACAAACTAAGGCAGCGGCGAGCGATGCGAGGAGTTTCTCACACAGAATTCCGGCCTGCTCGATTCCGATCTGCTGTTGGGTTGCGGCGAGCTCAGTCGGAGCGGCGCTGGTATACACCAGGATAGGGGACGATTTTTCGCGTGCCCAGCGCAAGACGCTTCGGAAAGTAGTTTCAAAATCGGATTGGAGTTCGTTCGGCTCGACGCTAAACGCCGGAAAGCTTTTCTTCGCATGGTCGATCTGCTTTAGGGTCATCTGTGAACAGCTACCCGCCAGGATCACGCGCCTGCCCGGTGGCGCCGTAAACATCATCGCCGGCCGATTTCGAAGCCCGAAATTCTCACCCAGACCGAGTGCCAGGCCGGAACCACCGGTTACCAGTTTCATTCCTTTCGCCGCTCTGGCCAAAATCACGAGGTCTTCGTTCGACGTGGTGTCGGTGATGGCTACGCCACAGCCCTGATTTTTGAGCGCTTCGAAAGTCGCTGCAACGGCTGTCTCGCCTTGGCGGATCGTTTGTGAGCGCACAAGGCCAACGGATAAATTGGTCTGAGCAGCCAATATGCGAACGATGTTAGGGTCTGCCATCGGCGTCAGCGGATGGTACCGCATTCCGCTCTCGTTCAGGAGCTGATCGTATACGAAAAGATGGCCGTGATAAACCGTACGGCCATTGTCGGGAAACGCGGGGCAAGCGATCGTGAACGGTTCAGCTAATTCCCGCAAGAGAACTTCGATCACAGGCCCGATATTTCCTTGGGGCGTCGAATCGAACGTTGAGCAATATTTGAAATAAAATTGGCGGCATCCAACGGATTTCAGCCACTCAAGCGCATTTCTTGACTCGGTCACAGCGAACTCGACCGGACTCGTGCGGGTCTTTAGCGCAATGACCAATGCATCGACTTCATCCAACGAACCCAGGCTTTTCGGGGTCCCGATTGTTTGCACGACGCGAAAGCCGCTCTTGACAAGATTATTCGCCAGGTCTGTTCCGCCGGTAAAATCGTCTGCAATACAACCTACGAGGGGCATGGGGTTACGCTCGTTCAAAAAGTGTATGATAGTGGAAGGATGGAAGAATGGAAGGATGGAAGGGCGGAAGAATGGAGGGATGGAAGGATGGAAGGGTGGAAGGGTGGAAGGATCGATCAAAGCATTTGATGGTCAATAACAGCCATTATTCTTGATCAGGACCTGGAAGGCGCCGATAGAGCAACCGTGTGAGACCCATTTCTTTTTTTAAAATCTGTCCGGATGAACTCGCTAATCGGTAAAGTTGGATTTTGAAAAAAACTTGACTCATCTGTAATCCGTTTAGCTTTTCAAGAATTCCAGAGGGAATAAATTGGATCGGCATTGAAGTTCCAACTCCGTGAAAAACGGGTCCTGCCCAAAGGGTCCAACATCGCCTATGATAGTAGTGCAGCCAACACTTCGCACCGAACGTCTCATACTCAGGCCTTTTTCCTTGGTCGATGCGCCAGATGTCATGCGACTTGCCGGAGATCGGAGAATCTATAAAACAACTTTTTCTATTCCCCATCCTTACGAAGAGGGGATGGCTGAATCGTGGATCTCGACCCATCAGGCCGTCTTTTACGAAGAGGGGGGAGCTGTTTTTGCCGTTTGTCTGGCGAACGGTTTTTTGATTGGGGCGATATCGCTGAGCAAGGCGGGCCCCTTTAACCGCGCCGAGTTAGGATATTGGATTGGTCCTGAGCACTGGAATTGCGGATATTGCACTGAGGCAGTCAAAGCCGTTCTGGAATATGGTTTTACCGGGCTGGGATATCACAAGATATCGGCTCGACATTTTATGGGAAATGTATCTTCGGGCCGTGTCATGCAAAAAGTGGGTATGATCCGCGAGGGAGTCCTACGAGATGAAGTCGTGAAGGATGGGCGTTTCGTTACCGTCGTGCTTTATGGTATGCTAGGTTTCGAGCGGGAATGTTGAATCGGGAAATGATAGTCTGCGTGCCGGGACCGTGGGAAAACCGGTCGGACTTCGCTCGGCGCGTTTTCGCTTTAGAACCGAGCGGCCGTTACACGTTTGCGGGGGGCGTTCTGGCCGACGTGCAGCACCAGGATCAAATCCAGGTCGAGTTTTTGGGACAGCATCCTCGCATGGCAGAGGCTTTTGAGGCGGCAACGCGCGGCGATCTGCCCTTCGATGTTGCATCCGCGATAGCTAAGCATAGATCGAGCATCTATTTGCGCTTTCCGTCGAACGTGGTCGAAGAGCGCTTGCGGATATTGAAATTTACCGAACTGGCCAAGAGACTAGGAGGCATCGCATTGAAGCTCGAATCATGCGGGGTGGGACACTGGTGGGATCGGTGGTTTCAACTTCTGGCTTCGAAAAACGAGTTCGACTGGTACTGCGCCGTCGTCATGCTGCTGGCAGGGGATGATCGCTACTACTCGTGTGGGATGCATCATTTCGGTCTGGCGGATTCCACCGTGGAAAAGCGCATGGTCATCCGGCAGGCAGCCAATCTGATCAACAAGTTTAACTACTGGAGAATCATTAATCACCGGACTGTTCGATCCTCTGAAATCTTGCGGCTTGATGAATCCGGCGCGCGGTTTCGGTTACTTTGGGAGCCGGACAGGTTAAATCCGGAGGGAGATTTATTTCACAATCCGTACGGGATATGGTTGCTCCGTGAGGATTGAACGGCGTTTTCACCAGTGTCCTGTCCCCGAAACAGGACGAGGACACTAAACCTGAGCTCCTCCCTCTGGAGCGAATCCACGGCGCAGCGTATTCTCGGTTACGACCCGCGGAAAAGTAAAATGAAGCAAATAGTCGCGGCCGCCTGCCTTTGTGCCGCTCCCTGACATTTTAAATCCCCCGAAAGGGTGGCGCCCGACGATCGCGCCAGTAATCGGCCTGTTAATGTACAAATTGCCAACGAGAAATTCCGACCGAACTCGCGCGATGTTTCTCGGACTCCGCGAATAGAGACCACCGGTTAACGCAAAGGGGGAGTCATTGGCGATTTTGAGCGCCGAAGCGAGGTCCTTGCTCCGAAGTACAGACAAAACCGGCCCAAAAATTTCTTCCTGGGCAAGTCGCGAGGCAGTGTCAACATCGGTGAAGATTGTCGGCGGAATGAAAAGCCCCGTGAGCTCGCTCGGGATTTGCGCCTGATATGCAAGCGTGTGCTCACGCTTACCAAGCTCGGTATAGGACTGGATCCTTTCCATCGCTGCCCGATCGATTACCGGCCCGATGTCCGTACCGGGATTTTCCGGCAGCCCAATCTTGAGCGCTGCGGTCGCTTCGATAAGCCGGGGAAGCAGTTGTTCGTGAACGTCACCAACTGTGATCAGGCGCGAGAGTGCGGAGCATTTCTGCCCTTGAAAACCGAAAGCTGACTGAATGATACCAAGTACGGCTTCGTCGAGATCGGCATCCGTGTCGATGATCATGGCATTCTTACCGCCCATTTCACACACAACTTTCTTCAGGTTCTTCTGATTCGGATGCGTAACGCCAGCCATTTCCCATATCTCGGTGCCGACCTGGCGGGATCCGGTGAATGCAACAAGATCGACCTCCGGATGCACAACAAGGAGGGCGCCTACTGTTTCGCCATCCCCAAAAAGTAGATTGGCGACCCCTTCCGGCAGTCCAGCTTCCTGCATCAGACTCATGAATCGAGCGCCGATTACCGGTGACTGTTCCGCTGGTTTGATGACGATCGTATTTCCGGCGACCAAAGCCGCTATTGCCATTCCGCAAAGGATCGCGAGAGGAAAATTCCAGGGGGCGATAACTGCACCGACTCCGCGAGGCAGGAAGCTTTCAATACTCACTTCACCCGCAGTTTTCTGTGTCAATCGTCCCAGGTTCAGGCGCCGCATTTCCTGAGCGTAGAATGAGCAGAAATCAACAGCCTCGGAAACGTCGGCGTCTGCTTCCGGCCAAGTCTTACCGACTTCGAAGACTTCCCATGCAGCAAGTTCGTATCGGTTTTCTCTAAGCCTCGCAGCGAGGCGCTCAACAAACTGGCAACGATCTTCTCCGGATGTCTTGCTCCAGTCGATAAAGCTCCGCCTTGCGGTCTCCACCGCATCGACCACATCTTTGGCGGTAGCTTTTGAGACAGAGCCGACAATCTGGTTGGGTTTTGCAGGATTGATGGAAAGCATCTGCTCGTCAGAAATTCGAGACCTGCCGGCAATGACGCTTGCATAAGTTCCCCCCATTTTGGCGCTTACAGATTTCAGCGCCTGAGCCATCTTTTCCCGTACGGATGAAACGGTGAAATCGGCTGGCGGTTGATTGATGAATAAGGGAGCAGGACGAGAAGAAATGGCATCACCTGGACGCGATTGGTCGGCTGCAGGGTGGTCACGCATCAAGTGATCGTCTTCTTCCGGCCTTCGTGACGCCGGATCGCGAAGCAACTCCTTTACTGAGGCGTTTGTGCCAAATTTTGCCCGCAGAAATCCTTCGTTCGACGTGTTTTCAAGCAACCTCCGAACAAGGTATGCCATGCCAGGGACAAGTTCCCCAATGGGACAATATTCACGTACGCGGTA
>Ga0306926_10004255_pt1 | contig 15002 bp, 11 predicted proteins | sample flu12Cox44000178_FD_203759 | JGI IMG/M metagenome (GOLD analysis project Ga0306926, IMG submission 203759) | Lab enrichment of tropical soil microbial communities from Luquillo Experimental Forest, Puerto Rico - flux8day.12C.oxic.44.000.178 (v2)... | ecosystem: Environmental > Terrestrial >...
AACCCGCCACGCAACTAGCCCGCAAGTTTAGCAAGCCCAAGGCCCGGCCGAAACATCAAACCGCTACATCATGAGATTCCCTTCGTGCGCCGTACCGAAATTCCTCTACAACGCGTCCTATTTCCAGTGCCACCCACCGGGTGTGCTTAGCGCTTTCGCTCTGCCAGCCGCAAAGCTGAGGCGCCGGGAAATCGATGCATCGAGTAATCTTGCGAAATCACAGTCTAGCTTTCGGCGCCGCTCTATGGCTGCCCGTCCTTCAAGCGCTGTTCGTGGTGCACCCGTCGGCCGGCCAACAGCCCGCTCCGCCATCGCGTGTGCTGGGCACCATTCAGTCGGTCAAAGACAAGACCCTGACGGTTCTTTCGGACTCCGGGACCGCTTCCACGGTCTCGATCGAAGACGCAACCAAGCTTCTGCAGATTGCGCCGGGTAAGACCGACTTGAAGGAAGCCGCGCCCCTGGCACTGGCCGATCTAGAGCCCGGGGACCGCGTGCTGGTGAGGGGAGCCCTGTCCGAAGATGGAAAAACGCTTCGCGCCTCTTCGCTTGTCGCCATGAAAAAGGCGGCCATTTCCGAAAAGCAAAACAAAGAACGAGCGGAATGGCAACGCGGCGTCGGCGGCCTCGTGAAATCCATAGATCCCGCCGCGCAAACCGTCGTTCTCACGACCAACGGATTTTCCAGCAACAAAGAGGTGGTGCTGCATCTTGGCAAGGACGCCGTATTGCGCCGCTATGCTCCGGATTCGACGCGTTTCGATGCCGCAACACTCGCTCCGCTTTCCGCGCTACAGGTTGGCGATCAGCTGCGCGCTCGCGGATCTCGCGGCCCCGACGGGGCCAGCTTCGAAGCCGTGGAGGTGGTTTCCGGCACGTTTCGCAGTGTCGCCGGAACCGTGACTAGCATAGACGCATCGGGCCACACGGTAGTGATTCACGACCTCGCCAGCAAGTCCGACGTCACCCTGAGAGTCAGCGGCGAATCGCAAATGCGCAGGCTGCCTGGGCCCTTCGCGGAACGCCTGGCAGCCAGGCTCAAGGGGCAGCCCGGAGAAGCGCCCGCGCAACCGGCTTCCGCTCAACCCAACGGAATTGCGGCCGCGCCGCCGCATCAAGTGTCGCAGCAGGCGGATCAAAGCGGCGGGCCAACCGGCGCCAACCGAGGAGGCGGCGATTTCCAGCAGATGCTTGCCCGCATGCCCGCCGCTGGTCTTGCCGATCTGCAAAAAGGCGATGCGGTTATGGTAGTCACCACGCAGGGCAGCGAAAAAGAGTCAGCGACGGTCATCACACTGTTGGCCGGCGTTGAGCCCATCCTGCGCGCTTCGCCCAAAGGCGCACAGGACATGATCCTTTCGCCGTGGACTCTTGGCGGTGGAGAACCTTCCGCCAATTAAGTGTCAAACTCGAAGCAGGAATTCCATAGGAGAGGGAATGAATCTGTTCGCCGGAGCCGCTCGACTGTGTTTGGTGTTCCTTTTGCCTTCGTTCCTCGGCATGGCGATAGGCGCGGCGGCGCAAACCGCCACCGGCTCTCTGCGGGGACAGGTCGTGGACCCTTCGGGCGCTGCCGTCGCCGGCGCGACCGTGCTGGTTCTGCCAGCGGAAGGCCCGACCATCACATCAAAGACCAATCGCGACGGCTCCTACGAAGCGAGAGTGCTTCCACCCGGCAAATACACGGTTCAAGTCTTTGCCACTGGCTTCGCCCCCTTTGAAGCGAAGGATATCGTTGTCACAGTGGGCAGCACCGCGGTTCTGAACGCTCATCTCAACATCGAAGAGCAAAAAGAAAAAGTCGAGGTTTCCGAGAATGCAGCTACCCTCGATACCAGCGGCGCCGGCAACGCCAATTCCATCACCATCACCGGCAAGGACCTCGAAGCTCTTTCCGACGATCCCGATGAAATGCAAGACGAGCTGACCGCGCTAGCCGGCCCGTCCGCCGGTCCAAACGGGGGCCAGATCTACATCGACGGTTTCACCGCCGGCCAGCTTCCTCCAAAATCCTCCATCCGCGAAATCCGTATCAATCAAAATCCGTTTTCCGCCGAATACGATCAACTCGGGTACGGACGCATTGAAATCCTAACCAAGCCTGGCACCGACAAATTCCACGGCCAGTTCATGATTCATGGCACCAGCGACGCTTTCAACGCCAAGGATCCTTTCCTCGGAACGGCCGAGCAGCCGAGCTATCACTCCCTTCTCTACAACGGCAACATCGGCGGTCCGATCAGCAAGAAAGCATCCTTCTTTTTCAATATCGACCGCCGCAATACGAATGACATCTCCATCATCAACACACCGGCTCTGGACGACAATCTCGATCCCATCCAGTTTACGCAGGGCGTCGAGAATCCGCGCACCCGCACCAATCTCACGCCGCGCCTCGACTACCAGCTCACCCCCTCCAACACTTTGACCGTTCGCTATCAGTATTACCGGGAAAACGAACGGAATGACGGCATCGGCCAATCCAGTCTGCCCACCCAGGCCTACAACTCCGTCGATACCGAACACACCGTCCAGGTCAGCGACACGCAGACGCTCGGCGAGCATGTGATCAATGAAACCCGCTTTCAGTACGTACGCTCCAACTCCACGCAGACTGTTGTGGACACCTCTCCCTCCATCAACGTGAGCGGGGCGTTCACCGGGGGCGGCAACACGCTCGGGAACCTGCTTGAAACTACCGGCGGATACGAAGTCCAGAACTACACCTCCATCGTCAAGGGAAAGCATTTCATAAAGTTTGGTGTGCGCGCCCGCATTGACCGCGATTCGACGGATAAAACGCTGGGCTTCAACGGAGCCTTCACCTTCGATTCGCTCACGGCTTACCAGATTACCGAGCAAGGGCTTGCGGCCGGCCAGACGCCCGACCAGATTCGCGAGGCGGGCGGCGGTGCCGTGCAGTTCAAACAGACCGTCGGCAACTCGTTTGTGCAAGATAACTATGCCGATCTCGGTTTCTATGTCCAGGACGAATGGAAGATTCGCCCCAACCTCACCGCCAGTTACGGCCTGCGTTATGAATGGCAAAATCAGCTCGGCAATAACGGCGGGCTAGCTCCCCGCCTGGGTATCGCCTGGGGGCTCGGCAAGAACAAGCAGGGCACTCCCAAAGCAGTGCTGCGGGCCGGTTTCGGCGTCTTCTACACTCGCCTGAAGCCGCAATACATCGAGCAAGCGTTGTTGCTAAACGGCGTCACGCAACAAGGTTTTGTCGTGATCAACCCCGATTTCTTTCCGAACCTGCCGACGCCAGCCGAACTAGCCGCGGCACAGACTTCGCCCACGGCTTACCGGATTGCCCCGGATTGGAGGACTCCGTACATCATTCAGTCCGGCATCACGCTTGAAAAACAGGTGACGCGCAACGCGAATGTGGCATTCACCTACCTCAATTCGCGCGGTGTGCGCGCGCTGTTGACGCGCAACATCAATGCTCCCCTGCCGCCGACTTTCGATCCGGCCGACCGCCCGCAGGACGGCGACGACAACATCTATCAGTACGACCCCTCCGGCGACTTCAAGCAGAACCAGTTCATCGTCAACGGCAACGTCCGCATGGGCAGTAAGCTTTCGCTATTCGGCTACTACACTCTGAACTACGCGAGCAGCAACACTTCCGGCGTTACCAGCTTTCCCTCGGATCAATACAACCTGGCGCTCGACTATGGACGCAGCGCATTTGATGTTCGCAACCGGTTGTTTCTGGGGGGCAGCATCAGCCTGCCCTATCTGTTTCGCTTGAGCCCGTTTCTGGTGGCGAGCTCCGGCGTTCCGTTTAACGTCACCAGCGGAACGGATTCGAACAACGACTCGGTGTTTACCGACCGGCCGACCTACGCTCAGTTTCAGGCGGCGCTAGAGAACGCAGAAGCGCTCGGAACGATCCGCAGCGGGGTCAGCTTCGCTTGCCGGCCGTCCGACGGACAAGCGGAAATTCCGATCTATTGCGGCCAGAGTCCCCGGCGCTTCGCTCTCAATCTTCGCTTGAGCAAGACCTTCGGCTTCGGCAAGAAAGCGCAATCGAACGCTGCGGCCGGAGGCTCGCAGGTTGGCGGCACGTTTGGCCGTGGCCCCGGCGGCCCGGGCGGGGGACGCGGCGGCCGCGGCGGCGGAATGTTCGGCGGTGGCGACAGTTCGGGGCAGCACTACAGCCTGACGCTGGCTGTTTCGGCCCGCAATGTTTTCAACAACGTGAACGTGGGCACGCCGATCGGGGTCATTACGTCGCCGATTTTTGGCCAGTCCACTTCGCAGCCGGTCGGCCCCGGCAGCGGCCTGTACTCGAACCGCCGCATCGAGCTGCAAGCCAGCTTCGCGTTCTAGCCGCTAGTCGAGGTCCCGCTCCTTCTTGTGGTGCGAAGACTTTGCCTCTTCGCGGTTCTCCTGCGTCGCCGGAAAAACATTGTGTTTCGGCGCGAACATGGGTTTGTCGCCCATGGCGTCCTGCCACAGGAACCTGTTCAGCAGCGCGGCATCGATGGCGTCGGCGCGGCTGAAGTCCATGTCCGCGCCCTCCTTCCACTCCTTTTCATTCATCTTGTAGACCAGGCCGTTTTCGCGGTTGCGATAGTCGGCGGTAAAAGGGGGCTGGGTGCCGTCGCCGCTGAAAAGCGGGGCCATTACGGCGGCGCATGCGTCGTTGGAATTCATCGGCGGGGCGCCCAGCAGCGCCTCGATGGTGCGCAACATATTGATCGTGGTGTAGAAGTTGTGGTCCACGAAGGGATGTGCCTCGCCTTCCGTCTTTGCAGGCTGCGGCGCGTACTTGCTGATGACCAGCGCGTTGCTGCGGTGGGAATCCACGTGGTCGGGCCCGTCTTGCGCGTCGTCTTCCAGAATGAAGAAAGCCGTGTCGTCCCAGTAGGGCGAGTGCGAAATTGCGTCCACCACGCGGCCTACGGCCAGATCGTTGTCGGCGACGGAGGCAAACGGAGTGGGCTGGTTCTTGTTCAATCCCGCGGTGTGATCGTTCGGCAGGCGCAGCAGGATGAACTGCGGCAGCTCATCCGTGCCGGCCTTACGTTTTTGCATGAACTGGTTGAACTCGTTGAGAAATTCATCCACGCGAAGTTGATCGGGATAGGTGACCTCAAAATCCGGAAAAAGCGGATCGAAATGGCCGCGCAACTCCGACTCCGCTGCGATGTTCTTCGCGAGTACCGGTATATCCCACGCGTAAGGGCTCGGGCCGCCGCGCGGATCGCCGACATTCTTCTCGAGCGCTTCGCCTTTTTTGATCACCGTGCGTGAACACTGGACCCCCGCGATCTTCGGCGGGCCGGCGGTGGGAGATGTGTTCGCCTGCTTGGCATTACACCAGCGCGAGACGATGTACTCTCCGTAGTGGCGATAGGTGATGCCGTGCGCCGCGAAATTCTTCCATAGATAGCCGCCGGTCGGTTCACCCGCATCGGGCAATTCGTCTTCGACCGAGATGCCTTCGAGCAGCGTGCCCTCCGAATCGTAGGTATGTTCGTGGCCGCGATAAGCCACGGGAATGGTTTTGGCGATGTAGTCGGAAACCGAAGCGGAAGTGGACCACACGTGGCCGTCGCCGGAAACGTCGCCACTGACATAAAAGTTGTCGAGTACGCCGAACTGTTTCGCCAACGCATGCTGATTAGGCGTGATGTCAGCACCGTACATGGTAAGGGATGGATCGCCGTCGCCTGCGCCAAGATCGCCGAACACCTGATCGTAGGTGCGGTTCTCTTTGATGATGTAAATGACGTGCCTGATTTTGTTGTCGCCGGCCGCGAACTTGACGCGGTCGGCGTTGCCGCGGACTTCATTGCGGTCCCGCGTCTGGTTCGTGTACGCCCGCAAGTTGTTTTCGATCTCCGCGATCGGCAGGCGGGCCAGGGAGCCGCGCAGCATCGCCAGCACATAAGGGTGATCCGGGCTGCCGTCTTCGTTTTTGCCGATGGGCCTGGGGTTAGGGCCGGAGCCGTGTCCCTTGGCGCTGGCGATCAACAGATCCTTTTCCGTGGCGGCGACTACGGTCGGATACCACTCAGTGGGTATGAATCCGGCGGCTTCGCGGCTGGCGAGATGGAAGACCGAGACAGAATCGGAGATGGCGTTGGCGGAGAAGAGATACTTTTCGTCAGCGGACAACGCCAGCGATTGCGGATCACTGCCTCCATAAGACTGTCCCTGCGGCTTGGTCGAAAGGGTGAAGGAGGTTTCGCCGGAGCGGGTATCAAGCGCGGCGATCTGATCGCGATTGGCGAGGGCCACAAAAAGCAGGGAGCTGTCGCGGTTGAGCAGGAGCGCCGTGGGATGCGAGCCGCCCGTGAGCGCGGCCTTCGGCTTGGCGAGCGGGATCTTGCGGTTGACTTTGCCGCCCACCAGGTCGAGTTCGACGACGGCGGAAGCGTTCCAGAGCGAGACGTAGCCGCGCTTGCCGTCGCGGGTAATAACCGTGGTGTAGGGAAGCGAGCCGGGGATGCGCTTGTATGTGGAAAGGTCAAAGCGGAAAACAATCTTGCCGTCCGCCGGATTGAGCAGCAGGGCCTCATCGGACTGCTGGCTGGCGATAAGGAGACGCTCTTCGCCGCCGATTTTGCCGACGCTGATACCGGCCGGGTAGGTTACGTCCTTGAATTCCTCGCGGCGGACTTTGCCACGGGGAATTGCACTGCGCGGAGCGAGCGGCAGGAACTTCTCCCAGGCGATCCTGCCTTCGACAAAGGTATAGACAGCGATGCCATTGCCGGTGTGGTTCTCTTTCCCGCCGCGTGGATCGGTATAGGACGCGATGGAAGCGTAGAGATGCTTGCCGTCGAGGCTGAAGGCAAGCCCGAGAAAATAGGTCTGACGAGCGCTGTGGTCGAGGCGCGTTTCGGGGTAATCGGCGAGCTCGTCCGTGGCGACGTTGAGGACTGAGAGAGACTGGTAGGAATGCTTGCGGTCCTCCGAGTATGCTCCATAGCCGCTGTGGAGGAAAACGACAAAGCGGCCGTCGGGAGAAGCCGCGGCGGCAGTGGCGAGGTTGTTGATGGTGCGCGGGCGGCCGGGAACTTCGCCGAGCAGGCGCCCGTTCGGAAGCGCGGTCGGTGTTTGCGCGTGGGTTGGCAAGAGTTGAAGAAGGAAACAGCAAGCGAGGGTCTGGATGAGCCGAAGCCTCAAATTGGACATGCGAGGAATTGTAGCGGCTCGGTGTCAAAGGGTGGTAAATGTGATTTGGCGATAGCGGAACATAAAGGGGCGAAGTCGGAGGCACGAGCGGGGCAGACGATGAGGAAAAAGAAGAAACTGGAAAAGGGAACTGAGGCGCGAAGGCGGGCCCGAGCGGCGGGCGTAACTCCGGCAGGGACACGGGTCATCGAGGACAAGAGGAAGAAGCCCGAGAAACACAAACGCCGATGGCTCGAGCAAGAGTCGGCATGACCTGCCGGGCAGCCTGAACGGCCTGAACTTGTTTAAGCGAGCGCTCTGGCGACGGCTTTCAGCGCGCGCTCGGGGATAGGCAGCGGCCGCGGTGCTTTTCCGGACTTTCGTTTGGCTGGTCTGGCTTTTCCAAGACCTGGTCTTGCGTAGTCGGTGCGCAGCCTTTCCGCCGTGGTCAGCGCGGTGTGCAGTTTCAGCCGGTTGATCTCCTTCAGTTCCCGAAGCAGCGGGCAGTGAGGACCGTGGCCAAGAATTTTCTCGGCGATGGCGATCAATTCTTCCCAATCATGCCATTCGCCGATGGCGTCATTGCACTGGCCGAGCCCGCCGGCAAATCGGCTGTCCGCGGTTCCGCCCGCCATGCGCAGCGCGTCGCGCAGCTCTTTCACCTTGAGACGGTACGGGTGCAGGTCAGCCCGGGTGAGGTGAGCCGGCTCGCTCAACCCGGCGGTCAACTCCAGGACTTGCGCAGACTGTTTGGTGTGCGCCTTGCGGGCGTTCTTGCCGCTGTTCCGGCCGGTGTCCTTGGCGATCCCTTTGCCTACGCGGCGCAGCTCTTTGCGCAGAGCCGGGCCGGCGTCTTCCAAAAGGCGGGTCAAACGATCGGCGCGACGATAGCGCTTGGCGCCCAGGTATTCAAAAAGCTGCGTGCGGCACGACGGGTCGCTATCGGAATGCAGCGCGGCCAGGTGCGAGGTGAGGACATCCATGTCGCGCACCCGGCTCGCGCGTTTGCGGATGCGCTTGAGTGCTTTTTTGAGATTGGCCTTGGCCAGCGACGGCAGCGAGTCAGAGTCAGTTAGCGACAGGAAGCGGCGAGCGCGGGTACGCAACCTGTGGACGTCTTCCGGTGTGAGGCGTTTTGACCGGCGCCTTAGCGATTTTCGCAGCTTGCGGAGGTCGGCTTGCAGTTCGGATTTAACGACCGGCATGGGATTTTTGTGCACTCTCCCGAGTTGCGGCACCGGACTTCTGATAGGTCGCCATCAGTTCGCATTGCTCGATGACTTTGCCGTCGAGGACAAGCTGGACTTCATCGGCGGTGGCTCCGGCAGGCAGGCCAAGTTTGTCGCGAAGGGCGTAGAGGCGGGCGAAGTAACGATGGCGGCCAGTGGGCGGACAGGGCCCGCGGTATCCGATTTCGCCGGAGTCATTGCGGCCCTGCAGGGCTGCGTCGGCCAGGTGCTCGTGCCTGGGAACATTTTCGCGGACGCGGTCAATAGCGGCGGGAATGTCGTAGAGCAGCCAGTGAGTGAAGCCGTTGCGGCGCGGCGCGTCCGGATCATGAAGGATCAGAACGAGAAATTTAGCTTCCTTCGGCACGCCATCCCAGGAGAATTCGGGTGAGATGTTTTCGCCTTCGCAGGTGTAGCGTCTGGGGAATTCTCCGCCGTGCGGAAATGCGGGACTTTGTATGCGCATAAAGTCCTCCGATGCGTGTCGCGCGGTTATCGCCAGGCCGCCTCGTTTTTCTTTTCGATGTCGTCGAAAGCCTCGTGCAGGCCAAACAAAACCTCAGCTGTAGTCTCGAAAAGCGCTTGTGCCTTCGGATCGGAAATTTCGCTGGAGTCGCGGTGCGCACGGGTAGCGACATCGTTGAGCATCTGCTTCATTCGGGCTACGTGATGGCGCGGACTACGTTCTAAAGCCGTATTTGGTTCTGGCATAGGGGGTTCCTCGGATCGGTAGCTGGCGCAGAAGGACCAGCCGATAGGATGGCGCGGCGCGGGGCGGCAGACAATCGGCGGAAGTTGGTAGAGAAGAAGGGGTCGATGGCGAGAGGGGGGCCGGAAAAGGCTCAACGCAAAGGGGTTCCCAAATGGGGAGGGGCTTTGTCGCAAACCGATCACTGCCTTTGCTAAGTACTCATTTTAAAAGGGTTAGACGTCGTTTGCAGACCTTCGCCCATGAGAGATCTCTGAACCGTGGTCAGAAAGAAGTCCGACCGATGCGTGGCGTTCGGCCGAGGCCCGGCGTTAGGAGCTGCCGACTGGGGAGTCGGCCGCACAAAGCGTACCTTGTTGGGTGGCTGCGGCGAAGGCTGCTGCTGCTCGCTGCTGGGCGGCACGATGTTCTTCATGCGCATATAAGTGACCAGGTTGCCGTAGTATTCGAGATCGTGCATGTTGTTGACGGTTAGAGCGCTCAGCCTCGGCGCATCATTGCCAAACAGCTTGATCGCTTGCACGGCAGTGGCATCGGTCATGCCGTCATACGCTTTATCGCAGTAGGCGAACGCGGTATTCAGCGCGGCAACCAGATCGGCTTTGCAGTTTTTCGTATGTTCGATGTCCGGCGCGGGACTTTTCAATCCGAGCGCGAGCGAGCAGAACTGGTATTGGGCGTCGGCCCACGATCTGTCCATAGCTACGTACGGTGTCGACGGGTTTGAAAGTGTAACTCTCCTCCGGTGGAGGATGCGGGCCCGCGAACAAGGCCTAGAACCAGGGCAGCTAGCCAAAGGTGCTGGCGGCTTTTGAGGTAGTGCCGGCGACGACGGGTAATTTTGCTACCACGGCGGCGCCCTTTCCATCGGACTTTATTTCTAGACTTCCGCCCAATTGGCTGAGGCGCTCTCTCATGCCCCTTAGCCCGACGCCCGGGCTACCGGTGACTGCGACTTCGGAGATTTTCTCTGCGGGTATACCCTTCCCTTGATCGCGCACTTCGACTTCCACCACCCCGTCCGACCGCGTCACCCGAATTTGCGCCGCCAAACTTTCCGAGTGGCGATGGACATTGGTGAGGCATTCCTGCACGAAGCGGAAAATAGCCGTTTCGGCGTCTCTCGGCAATCGCGCGAAGTCTGCCGGGAGGTCGAGATCGACCGAGATCTTGCTGCGTTCGGCGAATCCTTCGATATACACCTGAAGCGCCGGCCGTAGTCCCACCTCGTCGAGCAGAGGCGGGTGAAGCAGATGGGAAATGGTGCGAATGTCGCGGATCATGTCACTGACCAGAGTGCTGCTATCAGCAACCTTGGTAGCGGTCTTGGACAGACGCTCCAGGTCGGTGCCGATACTGGACAGGTTCATCGAGAGAGCCGCCAGCAACTGTCCGACGCCGTCGTGCAGGTCACGCGCGAGCCGCCGGCGCTCTTCATCTTGCAGGTGCAGAACGTGGCCCGTGAGGTCGCGGACGTGCCGGTGAGCATTGCCAAGTTCGATGGCCTGCTGGCGATTGAGGGCTTCGAGATTCTCTTGGGCCAGACACATTCGGGCTCTATCGCGGCGGTGCATTTCTCCAAATGCCACCAGCAGTGCTGACGTCAGCAGGAAAGTAAAGAGCCCGAGTGAGTGTGACAGATCCGGCGCCGCCAAAGAGTGTGTGGGAGGGATGAGGAAGTATCTCGCACCGGCCGTTGCGAACGCCAGCGACACCAGCGATGGGCCCATGCCGCAGAACCAAGTCGAAAAGGCTACCGCGACGAAGAGCGTGCCATAGAGCAGGTAACCATCGAGGACGGGTGTGAGCAGGACCCGCGCGAGGAGCGCGATTCCGGTGGCGAGAAAGGCGACTGCGTATCGCGTCGCGCCGCTCTCGAAAGTAAACGCTGCGCGCAGAAGAACTCCAGTGGATCCGCCAAGCTGACCGGGGAGCTGCGGAGTACCTACGGATTTTAGTAAGGCGGCACACGGGGGTCAAGAAAATGCAACGGATCAAGGTTCGCGCAGGGTCATTGTTCGGGGTGGAACGTATGGAGCTGATCACTCGCTGGCAATGACCAATTCCTTACCTTGCCGCCTTCGGTTTTCCGGAGCTGGGGTTCCGGCCCCCAAGAACCTGGAGTTTGACAAGGGTGGTGCCTTGTTGGGTGAAGTTGAGGGCCTGGGCAGCGGCGTAGGAGAGGTCAACGATGCGACTGGCGGACGAGGGGCCGCGGTCCTCGACGGTCACCCGGACGGTCTTACCGTTGCGCAGATTGGTGACGCGGAGTTTCGTGCCGCAGGGGAGTCTGCGGTGGGCGGCGGTGAGTTGCGTGGCGGAGTAGGTTCCGCCGCAGGCGGTCTTGTGGCCTTCAAGTGAGTGGCTGTAGAAGGCGGCGTAGCCGCGCTCGGGCTCGAGCCTAGAGGCGGAGGATTCTTGCAGAGAGTCCTGGGTTGAGCTGGCGGCCGTGGCTAGCGTTGTGAGCGTGACGATGGCGGCGAAGATAGCGGGCAGTGCGCGGGGACAAGGTGCCATTCGTTGCGTCTCTCCGTCGGTCAGACTCCGTAGGACGAGCTCTAGTCCGACTGAGAGCTGGTGAGTGGAAATTACATCGGATGAGCAGCGAAGGCAAGGAATTAGCTCCAAGAAGGGCTAACCGTTTCGCGGCAGGACGCTAAAGGGTAGCCCTTCCCGAAGATACCTTGGCAAGGCCGGCGCTGCCGTCAGGGCGGTGGCGGAGGCGGCCGATTCCCGGAAGAAGGCGAGGAGATCGGCGTTGATGACGTCGGCGTGGGTGGTGGCCATGCCGTGTGGGAAGCCGGGATACACCTTCAGCGTGGCGCGCTGGAGCAGCTTGCGGACCGGAGGGGGAGGCCCCAATCGGAACGATCTGGTCGTCGTCGCCGTGCGCCACCCAAACAGGAATGTCGATCTTTTTGAGGTCTTCGGTGAAGTCGGTTTCTGAAAAGGCTGATGCAGTCATAGTGGGCCTTTACGTCGCCGGGCATGCCCTGCAACCACCAATGTTCGCGAATGCCTTCGGAGATTTTCGCGCCCGGACGGTTAAAGCCGTAGAAGGGCATGGTGAGATCTTTGTAGAACTGCGAGCGATCAGCGGTAAAGCTGGCGCGGAGCTGATCGAAGGCTTCCACGGGCAGGCCGCCGGGGTGACCACAAATCTCTGCCCTTGGCTAGTTCAGGCCTAGTCCCACGCGCTGACGGCGACAATCACTCAGTGGTATAAGTAATTCCAACGCTCCTGACCTGTCGGGTCGTCCATGGAATGTGATTGAGCGGCCATGAATGAATCTCCCTTCTCCGAAAGCACAAAGCCCGGCCGCATCGTCAGTCCCACAACGCAAGTAAATCGAACCGGCTGGATACACTGGTTTCCTGGGCTAGAGACTCTGCGTCATTACAAGTCATCCTGGCTGCGACATGATCTTAGCGCGGGCCTAGTAATGACCACGATGCTCGTTCCGGTAGGCATCGCGTATGCTGAGGCATCCGGTGTGCCAGGAATCAACGGTCTTTACGCAACTATTGTCCCGTTGCTCGCGTACGCTTTGTTTGGTCCGAGCCGCATTCTTGTACTCGGCCCCGATTCTGCGCTTGCCCCAGTGATCCTAGCGGTCGTACTGCCGCTTTCAGCTGGAGAGACACAACGTGCGGCGACACTCGCTGGAATGATGGCAATTGTTTCCGGTGTCGTGTGTGTTACTGCCGGGCTGTGCCGTTTGGGCTTCATCACGGAACTGCTTTCAAAGCCAATCCGTTATGGCTACATGAACGGCATCGCCCTCACAGTGCTGCTGAGCCAAGTCCCAAAGCTCTTCGGCTTCTCTGTTAGTGCAAAGGGACCAGTGCGCCAGGCATGGGGAATCTTTCAAAAGATTTTTGAAGGGAAAACAAACATTGCAGCACTCTCGATAGGAGCCAGCACGCTAGTTTTGATTCTGTTGCTGAAGCGCAAACCGCGTCTTCCGGGTGTTCTGATCGCGGTCGTCGGGGCCACGGTGGTGGTCGCGAGCTTCGACCTAGCTACTCGCGCCGGTGTGTCCGTGCTTGGCCCTCTGCCCCGCGGATTGCCATCGCCTACGCTTCCTTTCGTCCAAGTCGAAGACTGGGTGTCAATATTCATGGGCGGCATCGCGGTCGCTCTGGTTTCATTTGCTGATACGAGTGTGCTTTCTCGAACCTATGCGGCGCGTCTTCGGACGCAGGTTGACCCGAACCAAGAAATGGTGGGCCTAGGTGTCGCCAACCTTGCCGCGGCATTCTTTCAGGGCTTCCCGATCAGCAGCAGTTCATCGCGCACACCGGTGGCCGAAGCAGCGGGTGCCAAGACACAATTGACTGGAGTCGTTGGCGCAATTGCCATTGCATTTCTGCTAGTGTTTGCGCCTAGTATTCTTCAGGATCTACCACACCCCGCCCTCGCAGCCGTGGTCGTTGCTGCGGCCATCGGTCTAGTCGAAGTGACGGACTTGCGCCGCATCTATCGCATCCAGCGCTGGGAGTTCTGGCTTTCGATGACGTGCTTTGGTGGGGTGGCCGTGTTCGGTGCCATTCCAGGCATTGCTATCGCTATCGTGATTGCGGTAATTGAGTTCCTTTGGGATGGCTGGCGTCCGCATTCAGCTGTCCTCGGCCGCGTCGAACGTGTGAAGGGCTATCACGACATTGCCCGGTATCCCGAAGCTCGACTGATCCCCGGCCTCGTGCTGTTCCGGTGGGACGCACCTCTCTTTTTCGCGAACGCCGAGCTGTTTCACGAGCGGGTTCTGGATGCCGTGGCTAAATCACCCACACCCGTGCGACGGGTCGTAATCGCGGCGGAACCCGTCACGAGTGTCGACGTCACTGCGGCCGATGCCGTCTCCGAGCTGGATGAAAACTTGCACACGGCCGGTATCGAATTGTGCTTTGCAGAGATGAAGGATCCGGTTAAGGACAAACTCAAGCGATTCGGACTTTTCTCGCGCTTCGGTGAACAAACCTTCTTTGCGACTCTCGGCGAGGCCGTGAATGCCTACCTTGCGGCGCATCCCGCAGACTGGATCGACTGGGAAGACCGAGTCACCGACTAACCTCCCATGCATTGCGGGCGGGAACGAAACCTTAGCCTGCGAGGATTGCCGACCATGTGTCGAGTCTACAAAACTGCATCGAACCCGCTGCGAGTACCTGATTAACGCCCCCAACTTAGACACCAACGGAAAACATTGATGTGCCCGAAGAGACTAGGTCAATGAGAGTCACTCTGATTAACGCAAACCGTCCAGTGGGAAATAGTCGCCAGTTTTAGTCAGCTCTCGACTTGCGAAGTGTGCGACGAAGGTCGGGCCAGAATTCCTTGGCCCCATTGCAGACTGCATTCAGCATGATGTTGGTGCCCCAGACGCTGAGCTTGTCGCTTAAGGAGCGCTGACGAAGGAAATGGTGATGGGATCGGACATCGTTTTCGCGGAGAGCTTGAACTTTGTCTTTGCAGAGAGGCCCAAACCGGTCCAAATTTTCGACGGTCAAGTAATTCGGCAAGACGAAAAAGAGGCGATCATTCTTGGGCGCGATCTTTGATGGACTCGCTGCTGCCGTCGGCTCAATGCCAGTGATCGTCAGGCTGGCTTCCGCCTGCCCAGACAGCACGCTATAACTCGCTGGCGAAGCTTCCTGCGCGTGAATTGGGATCGCGCACAAAAGCAGGACCGGAGCGACCGTCCGGAAAAGTCTTCCCGCAGTTCGTAATTGGGAATGATTCCGCGCTGTTTCTGCCACCTCTTGATGATGCCGCTATGTTTCAGTCCGCAATACTAGGTTCAGCTGTTTCCGGTACGCAAATATGGTCCATGTCCCGGGAAGATCGGAAAGGCTCCCTGGTGAGGTGGACTTACCGGTTACCCAACGCCCATGATAAGTCTTTGTCAAGAGGGCACCGCTGC
>Ga0306926_10004259_pt1 | contig 14998 bp, 10 predicted proteins | sample flu12Cox44000178_FD_203759 | JGI IMG/M metagenome (GOLD analysis project Ga0306926, IMG submission 203759) | Lab enrichment of tropical soil microbial communities from Luquillo Experimental Forest, Puerto Rico - flux8day.12C.oxic.44.000.178 (v2)... | ecosystem: Environmental > Terrestrial >...
CGCTGCACTGTTGGCCACCTCACGGCTGACCTGCGCGCGCCTGCTCTGGTGCTCACCGTGTGCCCACCGCGCTGATGGTGGGGGCTGGCGGAGGGGGCGGGATTCGAACCCGCGAGACGATTCATCACCGTCTACACGCTCTCCAGGCATGCGCCTTCAACCGCTCGGCCACCCCTCCTCCCGGCCGGCTCACCCTAGCCGAGCCGGCATCGCGGCGCAATAAAGCCCGGACCAGTCAGAGCATCCCGAGCGCGCTGTTGCCCTTCGACGGCGGGAAGGCGCGGTCGAGTGCCGAGAGATCTTCCGCTGTTAGCACCACATCGAGCGCACCCCGGTTGTCGCGCACATGCTCGAGGCGTGCGGCCTTCGGGATCACGATCATGCCCTGCTGCCGCAACAGCCAGGCCAGCGCCACCTGCGCCGGGGTCGCGTTGCGGCGGCTGGCGATCTCGGTCAGCGTGCGGTCGCGGAGCAGGCTGCCCTGGCCGAGCGGCGTATACGCCATGATGGCGATGCCGCGCTCGCGGCACCACGGCACGAGATCCCATTCGGGGCCGCGGCGCGACAGATTGTATAGCACCTGGTCGGCCGCGATCGTGTCCCCGCCCTTCAGCGCCACCCATTCGGCCATGTCGGCGCGGTCGAAATTGCTGACACCGTAGTGCCGGATCTTGCTGTCGCGCCGGAGCTGCTCAAAGCCCGCGAGAGTCTCCGCGAGCGGGATCGATCCGCGCCAATGCAGCAGATAAAGGTCGATGCGGTCGGTGCGCAGGCGGGCGAGGCTGCGCTCGCAGGCGGCGACCACGCCGGCGCGCGAGGCGTTGTGGGGATAGACCTTGCTGACGATGAAGAGCTCGTCGCGCAACCCCTCGGCGGCCTGCGCGACCATCTCTTCGGCGCGGCCGTTGCCATACATCTCGGCAGTATCGATCAAGGTCATGCCGAGCTCGATCCCGAGCCGCACCGCTGCCGCCTCCTCGGCGACGCGGCGACGGGCCTCACCCATATGCCAGGTGCCCTGGCCGAGCGCCGGCACGCGCTCACCACCGGGCAATGTCACCATCGGCAAGTCTGCGGTCATCAGTTCCCTCCTGACAAGGCCGGCCGATAAATCACGCTGCCGTGGCGTAGGTGGCGCGACCGATCGCCAAGAGCTGCCCGGCCTCGTTCGCGACATCGACATCGACAACCCCCACCAGCCGACCGCAGCGCCGCACCGTAGCGGTCACGACCAGCGCCGTGTCGATCGCCGGGCGCAGGTAATCGACGCGAAAATTCACCGTCGGCAGTGGCCGGCCCAAAAGCATCACCAATGCGTAATCGCCCGCGGTGTCGATGATCGCCGCGATCGGACCGCCATGCCACTGGCCGCTGCCGCGCCCGCGCTCGAATTCCGGCCGCATTGCCGCGCGCATGACCAGCTGCTGCTTCGCCGGGTCGGCGCTTACTACCGTCAGATTCAACAGCTCGATAAACGCCGACTGGCCGAGGCGGCGTTGCAGCTCGTCCTTGCCGAGCGGCAGATCGCTCACGGCACGATCACCAGCTTGCCGAAGACCTGGCGGCCCTCCAGCCGCGCCAGCGCTTGCGTCGCCTCCTCCAGAGAATATGTCGAGTCGACCACAGCCTCCAGCCGGCCCGCCTGCACCATGTCGAGAAGCGACGTTATATCTTCGCGGGCCCAGCCGTTGGAGCCGAGGATCTGCAGCTCGAAGGTCCAGATGAAGCGGATGTCCTCAGGCGGGTCGTAACCGGCGGTGGCACCGCAGGTCAGCAGCCGGCCGCCGACCCGCAATACCCGCAGACTGCGGGTCCAGGTATCGCCGCCGGTGTAGTTGACGACGACGTCGACGCCGCGGCCGCTGCCGGCACCGCGCCGCGCCGGCTTGCCGTGGCGGGCGTAGATCGCCTGGACAAAATCCTCCTGCGTGTAGTCGATCGTCTCGTCGGCGCCCAGCGCGTGCAGGCGGGCGGCCTTCTCCGCCGAGCCGGTGGCGGCGGCGATCACGGTGGCGCCGGCGAGCTTGGCGAGCTGGACGCAGCACACCCCGACCCCGCCCGAAGCGCCGAGGATCAGCACCTTTTCGCCCGCCGTTACGCGGCCGTTGGTGAGCATCATCCGCCGCGCCGTGCCATAGGCGCAGGGCAGCGCCGCGGCTTGCGCGAAACCGACGCCATCGGGGATCGCGACGAGCTGATGCGCGCGCAGCCGGCAATATTCGGCGAGCCCGCCATGCACCGTCTCGCCGACGAGCCCACCCTCGACCCGGTTGATCGGATCGCCGAGCACCCGGTCGCCGATCTTCCAACCGGAAACGCCGGAACCCAGCGCGGCGATTTCGCCGGCGACGTCGAGCCCCATGATTGCCGGCATCGGGATCTTGATCCCCGGCATGCCGCGGCGGGTGAAAATGTCGTGGTAATTGAGCGAAGCGGCGCGCACTCGCACCACCACGTCGCCGGCAGCGGGCGCGGGATCGGGAAAATCCGCCTCATAGCGCAATCCCGCTGCGCCATGCTCGCGCAACACCACAGCCTTCATCTCGAAACCCCGGGCGGTTATGCCTGGTCAGGCTGATCGAGAATAGCGCGCGCGCCGGCGATGATCACTCGTTACCGGCGATCGGGTCGGGTTCCGCCAAAAGCTGCGCCGAATTTCGCAGCGCGATGCTAGCGCTCGAGCCCGCCGACCAGGTCGGCGCGAAACCGGACGATGTCCTCAGGGCCGAGGTAATTGATGTCGCCCGGAGTGGCCAGGCCGATCGCCGCGGCAAAGGAGCCGAGACGGACCGCGAGGTCGAGATCGCCGTCGAGCAGACCGTGGATCAATCCTGCGACAAACGAGTCGCCGGCGCCGATGCGATCGACGACCTCCACTGCGTAGCGCGGGGCGTAGCGGAACTCGCCGCGGGTCAGCAGCAGCGTTCCCGGCTCGGCCTCGGGCGGTCGTGTCAACGCCACCAATGGAGTGCCGTAGCGCGCGGCGATCGCTGCGGCGAGCGGCTCGCCGGACTCGCTGAAGCCCAGCACCCCTTGGGCATCGCGTTCGGCGAGGACCAGCAGATGCAAGTGCGGCGCTGCCGCTTCGAGCACCGCACGGGCTTCCAGCGGGGTCGTCAAGGTCGCGCGGTAGTTGAGATCGTACGACACCGGCTTTCCGGCGGAGGCCGCCAGTGCCGCGAGCTGCAGGATCAGCGCCCGGCAGCTCGGGCCGAGCACCGGGGTGATGCCGGACAGATGCAGCCAGGCGCTCGCCTGAACCAGCGCGTCCCACGGCGCGTCTTCGAAGGCGAGCTCCGCGGCCGCCGAGTGCTTTCGGTCATAGATGACCCGGCTCGTCCGGGGCTCGGGTCCGGGCTCGTAGAACATCAGACCCAGCCGCGCGTCGGCCATCCAGCGCACCCAGCGGGTATCGACGCCATGCCGTCGCGCCTCGCCGTCGATGATGCGGCCGAGTGGTCCTTCCGGCAAGCGCGACACCCAGGCGACGCGCCGCCCGAGCCTGGCGAGGAGGCAGCCGACATTGAGCTCGCTGCCACCCACGCCGACCTCGAAGAGCCGCGCCTGCTCGAGCCGCTGGTCGGCGGGCGGCGATAGGCGCATCAGCGTTTCGCCGAGCGTCAGGAGGTCGTAATGCCACTCCAAAGGGACGTTCATCTGCGCCGCCCGCCGGTGATGTTGATCACTTGACCCTGGTCATATACGGGGAGGACCGACCCGACCGTGCCCGGAACAGCCCGGTTAGGCGAGGCTCTTCGACACCATCTCGTAGGTGTTTTTGCTGAGATCGGAGGCAGCGAGGACGCGCTCGAGCTGGCGCTGAATCAGCACCTGGCGCGCCGGGTCGTGCCGACGCCACGCGCAAAGCGGCTGGACGAGGCGCGCGGCGGTCGTCGGATTGAGCGGATCAAGGGTGATGACCTCGTCGGCGAGAAACACGTAGCCGGCACCACTCGCATCGTGAAAACGCAATTGATTGCCTTGCGCGAAGGCACCGACCAGCGCCCGCACACGGTTCGGGTTCTTGCGCTCGAAGGCGGGGTGCATCGTCAGCTCGCGGACGCGTTTCGGCGTTCCCGGCAATGAAGAGCGGGCCTGCAGCGCGAACCACTTGTCGATCACCAGCTCGTCGCGCGACCAGGCGGCGTAGAACCGCGCGAGTGCCGCCGGGCGCTCGGGTCGATCGAGGTCGGCCAGCACGGTCAGCGCCGCCAGCACGTCGGTCATGTTGGCGCGCGCATCGAACTGCGCCTTGGCGAGTGCCGCGCCCTTCTCGGGATCGGCAGCGGCCAAATAGGCAAGGCAGGTGTTGCGCAACGCCCGCCGACCGATCGCGGTGTCATCGATCTGATATGGACCGGCATCGGCGAGCGTCACATAGGTCGAGGCGAACTCCATCGCCAATGCGCAGCCGACCTCGACCCGCGCGTCCTCGCGGACGGCGTGGATCGCGTCGACATCGACGACCTCGAGCTGGTCGGCGAGAAATGTCTCGCTGGGCAGTGCCAGAGCCTCGGCGGCAAAGGCCGGGTCGAGGCCGGCATCGGCCAGGATGCGGCGCCGCGCCGTAACGAGATCGGGGTCGAGCGTTACCGGAGCGGCGCCGCTCCGACGAGCCCGGATAGCGTCGAGTAGGGCGCGGGTTGCGACCTGTTGGCCGGCCTCCCATCGGGCGAAGGGCTCCGGATCATTGATCGCGAGAAATTTCAGCCGCTCAAGCGGTATCTCCTGCAATTTGACCGGCGCCGAAAATCCGCGCAGCAGCGATGGCACCGGTGGCGCCGGCAGGTCGACAAAGCGAAAGCACTGGCTGGCCTCGGTGAGCGCCACTACCCGCGTTCCCTCTCGGTGCTCTGCCTCCTCCTCGAGCCGGGTCGGCAATTCGGCCCCATCCGGCCCGAGAAGGCCGATGGCGAGCGGGATCGGCATCGGCAGCTTCGCCGCCTGACCCGGGGTCGGCGGCACCCTTTGCGCAATGCTCAGCTCGTAGCTCTTCGTCGTTTTGTCCCAGCGGTCTTCGACCGTGATCTCGGGCGTCCCGGCTTGCTCATACCAGCGTTTGAACTGGCCGAGGTCGACGCCGTTTGCGTCCTGCATCGCAGCCACGAAATCTTCGATTGTCACCGCCTGGTTGTCGTGCCGCCGGATGTAGAGGTCCATGCCGCGGCGAAACCCCTCGCGGCCGAGGAGCGTGTGGATCATGCGCACCAGTTCGGCCCCCTTGTTGTAGACGGTCGGCGTATAGAAATTGTCGATCCGGATATAGCTGTCGGGCCGCACCGGATGGGCGAGCGGCCCGTCATCCTCGGGAAACTGCATCGCGCGCAGGGTCCGCACATCGCCGATGCGCTTGACCGCCCGGCTGCCCTGATCGGCCGCGAACTCCTGGTCGCGAAAGACGGTCAGCCCTTCCTTCAACGAGAGCTGAAACCAGTCGCGGCAGGTCACCCGGTTGCCGGTCCAATTATGGAAATATTCGTGGGCAATGACGCTCTCGATATTCTGGTAATCGGTATCGGTCGCGGTTTCGGGCTTGGCCAAAACGTAGCGCGTATTGAAGATGTTGAGGCCCTTGTTCTCCATCGCCCCCATGTTGAAGTCGCTGACCGCGACGATGTTGAATACGTCGAGATCGTATTCGAGCCCGAACACTTCCTCGTCCCAGCGCATCGCCTTTTTCAGCGAGGCCATCGCGTGCCCGCATTTGTCCTCGTCGCCGCGTCGCACCCAGATGGCAAGCGCCACCTCCTTGCCCGAGCGCGTCGTAAAGCGGTCCTCGACGGCGAGCAGATCGCCCGCGACGAGAGCAAAGAGGTAGGAGGGCTTGGGATGCGGGTCGACCCATTTCGCCCAGTGCCGCCGTGCGTCGTTGTCACCGCGTGCGACCGGGTTGCCGTTGGCGAGCAGCACCGGATAACGCTGCTTGTCGGCGGTTATCGTCGTCGTATAGCGCGCCATGACATCGGGCCGATCGATGAAATAGGTGATCCGGCGAAAGCCCTCCGGCTCGCACTGCGTGCAGAAATTTCCGCCCGAGGTGTAGAGACCCGACAACGCGGTGTTGCTTTGCGGTGCGATGCGGGTTTCGACATCGAGGGTGAAGGCATCGGGCACATCGGCGAGGGTCAACCTGCCCTCCGGCTGGAGCTGGTATCGGTTGGCGCCGAGCGGTTCGCCATCGAGCGCCAGCGAGACGAGCTCGAGCGCTTCGCCATCGAGATGCAACGCAGCTCCGTGTTCGGCGGCTGGGTTGCGGCGAATGCCGAGACGCGATTTGACGCGGGTGTCCGCTGCGCCGAGCTCGAAAGCGAGATCTACGGTGTCGATAAAAAAGGCAGGTGGTCGGTAATCGGCGAGCCGCACCGGTTGCGGTGGCGCTGTATCGGGCGAAATGTCGAGCATGGGCGCACCGGGAGCGATTTGCGGAAAGCCCAGCCTATCCCTTCATCCTCGCCGTGAAAATCCCTCGCGGGTCAGGCTTCGGCGTCGCTACCCCCGCCTTCGGCCGCATCCTCAATCTTGGCGTTCTCGGTATAGTCGATCGCGATCGCGCTACAGTCCGTTGCAACGCGCCAGGGCCTATGGCGAACTGGCTCGTTGGCTGGGGGCGAACAGCCGAGCGCGCATTCCCGGCGTGATAACGGTTGCTGCAATCGTCCGGATCGCTGGTTCGCCGCGGCATCAGATGCCCAGGATTTGACATATTGCCGCATGGATTTGCCGGCCAACCGCTCGCCGACTTCGACCTTCGGCGGCGGCGCACCATCTACGCATTGCTCGGTTCTTCGCCGGCGGAAAATTTGGGCTGACGATGGCAAAGAACCGGCTACGCGAAGCGGGTACCGCTAGGTTGTTTAATCTCAATCCCCGTTCACGAGGCCGATCTCGCGCTGCAACGGTTGCGTTTTGCGCCTCGGCTGTTCCGCCGGCAATCGCGTTTGCGCCCACCCGACTAGGCGGAGCTGCGCCGCAGCCTCGACACAATCGCCGCTCTGTACCGCGCCGCCAAGCGCGGTACAAGAGTTCGAAAAACTGGGATTCGCGAAAGCGCAGCGGGCGCTTTTGCGCGTCCGCCAACAGCCGGACCAGCTCGTTCGGTCTGATGCGGCGTTCGAGCTTCTTACCGACCTTGACGGCGAACTCTTTCGCATCGACGCGCAACAGTAGCGGGAAACAATAGATGCGACCCTAGTTCTCGAACAGCAGAAGATCTTTTTCGCTGGCTTGTTTGAGGTCGGCGACGAACCGCCCATCCGTTAGATAACCCGACACGTCGAACCTCCAGTCGTTCGCCTGGTCGATCCGCTGCAAGATGACACCGAGCCCCCGGGAAAATGTCGGAGACCCGACCGACTTTAGGCGCTGCCCGGGTCCGCCCGATCACCGCCACGACTGCTTTCGCGAGCTTTTGTGCGTCCTCCAGCTTGACGTCCAACGCGAGAAGACTTTGCTCGAAAGTGGACACCGGCGTCCCTCATTCTGCACTGCTCGAGATGCGGTCGAGAGCTTCGGGCCCACATCCCCTCGTTCGATGGGTCATCGGCAGCCGTGCCTCTGCCGCCCGGCATGAGCAAAGCAAGCGCGCGGCCTATCCCGAGCCGGTCGCGGCGCGGAGCGCCGAAATATAGCTCTCGATGCGGGCGGCGTTGACGCCGAAATCGCTGCGCCCTACGCGTGATGAGGAACGCAAATCGATGCGGCTACCCGAACCCGACGCGGTGATGCGGATCACGATGTCGTCGGTGAAGCCGAACCATCGGCTCCTGTCGCTCGCTTCGATCCGTCCCGCCGCATCGTCGGCGTTGACGATCGTCCATCCCATCCGCTGGGCCGTGTCCAGCGCGCGATTGAACGCCGCCGCAGGCGGCACCGCGAGGGTCAGCGGAACGATGTCGGGGTAAGCTCGCCGCTGGAGTTCGGCGATTTTGGCACCTTCGTAGGCTAACCGGTCAGGGCCCGCGGCCTCGCGCAGCGGAACCACCGCGACAAACGCGGGGGGATTGTCCGGATCGGTCGTGATGTCGTGGATCGGCGGCACCGTCCGCCGGATTTGATCGTAGTGCCAAGGCACATAGGCGATCAGCCCGCCGACCGCAAAGGCGAGGACCGCGATCGAGATCCCGCGCCGCTCGATCCGCGTGCGGCCGAGGAGCAGGGTCAGCCCCGAGACGATCAGTGCGGCGATGCCGAAATAGGCCGCCCAGGGCATCAATCTCAAGAGCGCGAAGCGGAAATGCCACCAGCCGGCACGCCAGCCGATCGGGCCGAGCGCCAGCAGCACCACTGCGATCATCGCGAGAACGAGGGCACACACCGGCGCAAAGCGCAGCAGCGAACGCCGGGCACTCGAGGAGGTCGAGGCGATGGCCATCGGTTCTGCTCCTGGGTCGTTCGGGGCAACAGCGCCGCGGAACGCCTAGCAAAATGGCATTGTCAGGTAAAGCCCGATGGCAGTCGCCGCAAGCCGCAAGGTCGGTCCGTGTCTATTCCATGAACCAGCCGTGGCTGACTACCAGCGACTGCCCGGTCAACGCGTTGGTCTCGAACCCGGCCAAAAACAGCACTGCCGCGGCGACGTCGGTGGTCGTGGTGAATTCGCCGTCTACCGTATCCTTCAGCATCACGTTCTTGATCACCTCCGCTTCGCTGATGCCGAGCTCTTTGGCCTGCTCGGGGATCTGCTTGTCGACGAGCGGTGTGCGCACAAAGCCGGGGCAGACGACATTGGCGCGAACATTGTACGGAGCGCCCTCCTTGGCGACGACACGGCACAGCCCCAGCAGCCCGTGCTTGGCGGTGACGTAGGGTGCTTTCAGCACCGATGCTTCCTTCGAGTGCACCGAGCCCATATAGACGATGCTGCCGGATCTGGCTTTGTACATGTGCTTCAGACAGGCCTTGGTGGTCAGAAACGCACCATCGAGATGGATCGCCAGCAGCCTCCTCCAATCGGCGAACGAAAAATCGACTATGGGTTTGACGATCTGGATACCGGCGTTGCTGACCAGCAGGTCAACCCGGCCGTATCTCGCCATCGTGTCGGCCACCCCCTTTTCGACCGCCGTCTCATCGGCGACATTCATTGCGACTGCAAACGCGTCTCCTCCCTGTGACCTGATCTCGCGGGCAGTGGCGTTCGCTGCGTCGACATCAAGGTCGGCAATGACGGCCGCGCCGCCTTCGGCAGCAAAGCGCAGCACAATCTCCTTGCCGATGCCGCTGGCGGCCCCAGTAACGATCGCGACTTTCTCGGAAAAGCGGGGCATCTGGCACTCCTTTCACTAATCTCTCGGGTGATCGAACACCACCTCGCCGTGACCGAACATCAGACGGTGAGGTAATGGGGAAGCCGAGACCACCTCGCGCAACGACAGTGACATGCATCGCACATTGCCTGCTTGCAGCTCAATGGGTGCATCGGTCGGATCTCGTCTATTCGCGGCCATCGACCGCGAGATCGAAGGTAAAAACGCCGTCCAGCCCTTCCGGGCGCCGCAGAACCTCCGGATGCCGCAAGTTGTGCACGGCGTCGTTGTAACCTGATCTCCAGTGCTCCTCCATCGTCACGCGAGAAAACTCGTAATCCTTGGAATTGCCCTCATATGTCTTGGCGTGATAGATTAGCTGGATCAGGTTGCAGACCGTTTCGTCCGCTTCCAATGCCAACATTCGCGCTTCCGGTGTTTGCAATAACTCTGGCGGGACTTTGGCGAGGAGGCGGGCGGCGGCGCGGCGAAGCAGCTGCTTCTTCTTGAACTGATCGGTCGCGGATCGTGTACGGCTGGAGTAGCGGATTTCCTTTTGCCGTGTGTCAGCCTCGATCAGATTGCGGGGAAACTCGCCGCGCGCGCTCCACAGATCGATCTGAAAGGCGAGCGTGTCCCCGCCCCGGCCGGCTGTCGAGCACCCACTCGAGCGGGGTGTTGGAGACGAGCCCACCGTCCCAATAACGCTCGCCCTCAATTTCGGTCGCGGCAAGGAGCCGCTGGCTATCGCGTGCGCCGGGCCGATCAAGTGGTGGTGCTGTCGAAATACACGAAGTTGCCGGTGCGAACGTTGACGGCGCCGACACTGAACCGCATCTGGCCGTCATTGATCCGGTCAAAATCCACCAGGCGCTCGAGGGTCGCTCTCAGTGGGGCGACATCGTAGTAGCTGAGCGCCTCAGGTCTGCCGCTCGGATAGAGGAACGGCGGGGGCACACGGGGCTGAAAGAACCCAGGCGCGCCACCGACGAGCGTCTCCCATGAGCTCGCCTGATTGATGAGAGTGTGGGTGAATTCGTCGCTGCCCTTGATCGCCGTGATATAAGGCCCCCCAAATGGGGGTGCACTGATGGTTTCCCAGAACTCGCGCAGCTTCTCGACGCGCCTTTCCGGTGGATTGCCGGCGATCAGTGCCGAGTTGATGGCCCCGATCGAAATACCCGCGACCCAATCCGGGTGCAGGTTGGCTTCGGCCAGAGCCTGATGGACGCCGGCCTGATAAGCGCCGAGCGCTCCACCGCCTTGCAACAGCAGGACGACACGTTCGAAGGGCGGCCGCTCCGACGGCACGTGCGTCTTTCGCAGAAAGACCGGCTCAATTCGACAAATCCTTCTATCGCCCGGATGAGCGGCGAGCTCGATGCCTCGTTGCAGGCCGCACAGCCGCGCTGGTGGGCGGAACGAGGCAGATGCGATCGAGGCGGGGTTTGGCGCTCTGACCCAAGCCGACAACTCCGTGTAACACAGGTTTCGCACGCAGGCTCGCCGAAACTGGCAGCCGGTGTTCGAGGCTCCTCCCCATCGATCCTTTGGATTGGCCAGGCGGCACTTCCGGCTCGCATGAAAACACGGATTCCGACCGCCGACAACCGGCGCTGCTTTACGTCGCCAAGGCCCGTAATGGTGAAATTTCTCGGGAGGTGTGAAGTGGCTCACATTGCTTGGGTTAATCATGATGCATCTTTCTTAACCAAATGAGCGGTACAGGGAGAGCGCAATGCCGACCCCATTTGAACTGATGCTTGACCCGAATGGCGACGAGATCAAGGTGACGTGGCACAAGGGTAGCGGGCCGTTCTCAAAGCCGTTGAAATTGTCGAGTGGCTTGCTCAGCCGTCGCAGCCATGATGTTCGAGCGGCCTTGAGCGAACTCAACGCATATGTGCGAACCAACCAGGACCTCAGCGAGGAAAAGGACCCGGCCTGGAAGCGCTATGCCGGCGTACTCAAGGAGCTGCGCCAGCGCGGCGCGGCCTTGTACAATGCGTTTTTCGACGACGGCGATCTGCGCGCGCAGGCGCTGCTGCAAGCGCTGCAGAGTCTCGAAGCTGGCGCCGAGCTGCGGATCCATTGCTCAGACGAGGTGGTCAGCCTTCCGCTCGGCTTCCTCTTCGATGGCGATGTCCAACCACTAGGAGACAAGCCCTCGCGTGCCGATTTCAGCGGCTTCTGGCTGGATCGATTCAAGATCACCATGCTGGTAGCCGGCGGCGGTGTCGAGCCCGCTTCGCTCGATGTCGATCCCCAGTCACTCAGGGCCCTTTACGCCCTGCACCGCACGGAAGTGGAAGATGCGTCGCTGCATCTCGGCCAGGATTTGGCTAGGCTATCACAGCTGACCCGGCTTCCGGTTAACGCCCATTACGACTGGGCCAGTGCGAGACGTGCCTGCGCCTCGATCTGCGAGACGAACAATATCGTGTTTGTCCTCGCTCATTCCGATGGTGATTGGCTCGAGCTCGCCGACAACGAAAAAATCGACTGCCAAGGCTTTGCCAGGATGTTGCACAAGGGCCACATCGAGAGCCGCGCGGTGCTGCTGGTCCTAAACTGCTGCCTCTCGGCAACCGGTGGCGAGGGCAGGTCACTGCTATCTGCGGTGGCGCAACCCGGTTTTTGTGGATTGATCGGCACCGAGGCCGAAATTCTGAACACTTTTGCGCTGCGCTGCGGCACCCGGCTGATGTGGGACCTCTGTTTCAATGGGCTCACCCTCGGAGAAGCGTTCGAGCGAATGCAGCATGACGAGGATCTGTTTCCGTTGAGCCTCTTCTACACTTGCTATGCAGAGCGGTGCTTTCGACTGCAGCACCCGATCGATCTGCCGAAGGCGGCCTGACCGATGGACACCATCCCGTTCACGACGCATTGGCCAAAGCACCCGTATCGCGGGCTCGACTTTTATCGTGAGACCGATGCGCTCCTGTTTCGCGAGCGAGAGACGGACGTTCGGGAATGTGCTGACATTATTCTCGGGTTCGGCGTCAAGATCTTGCTGCTCCAAGGGTCGAGTGGATCAGGCAAGTCCTCGTTTCTGCGAGCGGGGCTGATCCCGTGCTTGAAACGCGAGGGGCGGCGAAATTTCTTCCTCAACAGCGGAGACGCCGTGATTCGCTGCACCAGCGATCCTCTGCCGGAGATCGCCCGATCGCTGATCGGGGCGCTCGAAAGTCGGCAAATATTCGCGGAGAGCGGTGACCGGCCGGGCGAGTGGGACGGAGAGACGCTAGTCGAGCCGACGCTTCGCCGCGAGGTGTGCGGCGACCTCCATAAGGCGATGGGCGCTTCGCATGAACGGCTCGCCGAAACTGTCGTCGATGCCCTCGTAAAAGTATGCGGTGATCTTCCCGGCAAACTCGTCCTGGTGTTGGACCAAGCCGAGGAAGTGCTGACGCGGACGCCGGGCGAAAGGGCGGGCGACGAAGCCGCGGCGGCGTTCTTCGACTTCCTCGAGGAGGTATACCTGCGCAATGTCGACGCGCGCCTCGTCGTTGCCTTGCGGACCGAATATTATGGCCGGTTCCGCGACGAGCTTCGCATTAGCGACGATCGCCTCGGCAAGCGGCCACGCAGCGGCGGCATAGATTCCTATTTGCTTCGGCCGCTTCGCGAAAAGACCACGCTGCTCCGGGTCATCGAGGCTCCGACCTTGGCTTGTGATGGCACCGGCGCCGCGGTTTATGGCTTTGCGTTCGAACCGGGATTGATTGAGCAAATCGTCGACGACCTCGTCCAGGAGTTCCCGCACGCGGCGATAACCCCGGCGCTGCAAGTCGTCTGCGCCAGCCTCTACGAGCGGCTCACGCCCGGCAATCGGACGATAACCTGCGGTGATTATGACACGCTCAAACGCATCCGCGGCATTGTTCGATCCTATGTCGAGCGGGGCATCAGCGCGGCGGCGCCGCGAACGAGAGCGGAGACCGATCAATGGCACCTTCTGCTGCACTCGCTAGTCAGCCGTCAGGGAGGCGGCACCGTCGTCTCGCTGACCGAACCGCTCGAGGAACTGACGAGGCGAGCGCAAAATCTCGGCATCAGCGGAAATCTCTCGGATATCTCAGCCGCCCTGGTCAACCTCACCGGCGGCCTGACACCGTTGTTGCGAGGTGAGCCTGCCGAAAGCCCACGCTCCTTCAGCCTCAAGCATGACGTCCTCGCAGTCGTGCTGTCACGCTGGTTCCACGAGCATCGGGCACGGCTCAAAGCGAAAAAGGAGGAGGTGCTGAAGCGACGTTTGATGCTCAGCATCAGCGTCCCGGTGATCCTAGCTATGTTATTAGGGGCGGCTTTTGTTGCCTATGAGCGCGGACAGGAGGCGCTCGCGGCCAAGACCAGAGCCGTCCAGATCACCAATCGGCATGCCATCCGCGCACCTGCAGGCGACTTCCGCCGTAGTCTCTTGCTGACCCTCGCCAATCTCGATGCCATGGCACAGCCGAGCGGTTTCTACGAGCAGGTCACCCGCGGCAACCAATCGGTGCGCGCGGAGGCGCTTACCTCGCTCCGCGAAGTGTTGTCCCGCACGCCTTGGTTTGCGGGGCGTTTCGGGGCGGTAGGTCTGGATCCCGCCGAAGGGCGCATGGCGTTGCTGCAGCGGGATCAGACAGCGCTGCTGACACTCAGGATGCCATCGGTGGACGGCGAACAAGCCGATCCGAGGCTGAAGCCTTATAGCCTGCCCGCTCGAGCCACGCGACAATCCCTGCTTCGGCCGGCCGCGGGTTTTGTCAGCGGTCTAGGTCCGGTCGCCCTTGTCGGCGGTTACGTATACTTCTGGGACGAGCTCGGAGATCGGCAGGAATGTGACTTGGAAGCGCACCTGCCTCAGGGCATCGGGTCGGGATCGTGGGTTCGCGCAGAGTTCATCGCCGGCCGGCTTCAGTTGTCGACGGCAGAACGCCGTGGGCGAGTGGCCAATCTGCTGATCCAGCGTCTCACAGGCTCGGACCTCAAGGCCTGTTCCGATGCCGCGGCAGAAACGATGCAGGTCGCGGAGCGCCCCTCGTCCCAGCCTGTCCCGGTCTTCGCCGACGCGCCCGATGCGCAACATCAGTTCGAGTATATAGAAGAGACCGGTAGATCTCCGCAGAACGAGCTTGCTGCGAACCTGCCTGTAGATCCGTCCCTCGCCGAAACTGGGAGACTGGTCGAGCTCGACGCGGTGCTGAGCCCAGCGGATCGCCGCGGTCCGCCAACGCGCATTGCGGTCGGACAGGTCGCACCGGAGCGAGCAGTCCCCGAGCGCCTGCACTATACGCTCGCCTTCGCGGTTAATGCTCAGGCAACGATATTCAAGTTCGACGGACCCGACTTTTACGTGTACGACCTGTCGGACCGTCGGCTAGGCGACAACCCCGACCACGTCGGACCACCACGACACGTCGCTGTCGCAACTGATTTCCCGGACAATGATGCTTGGCGGCTTCGGCCGGGGAGATTGCCCTGGCTTTACCCACCGCTCGCGGCGGCCAAGATCGCTCAGCACTGGCGGGTCGCGTGGCTGGCCGAAAATGGGGTTTGGGCAGTCGAGAGCAGCGACCGCGATCCCGGTACGGCGCGCCCGATGCTGAACGCTCCGCTGATCGGCGAACCCGATGGTATGAAGCTTCAGTTTACCGCCAGTGGCGAGTTTCTCGTGCTGACGGCGGCGCAAGGGCCACGGGCGCCGGTATCGGTACGAATTTGGAACCTGCGACCGTCCTGGCATAGATGGATCGAAGCGCAGACCA
>Ga0306926_10004261_pt1 | contig 14994 bp, 24 predicted proteins | sample flu12Cox44000178_FD_203759 | JGI IMG/M metagenome (GOLD analysis project Ga0306926, IMG submission 203759) | Lab enrichment of tropical soil microbial communities from Luquillo Experimental Forest, Puerto Rico - flux8day.12C.oxic.44.000.178 (v2)... | ecosystem: Environmental > Terrestrial >...
CCGCTTTCACGGCTCGATTCGGCGAGCCATTAGGAAGGCCGCTGGTTAGTTATTTCGGGGCGGCCAGTACCTACACATCCCCAGATTTATATCTTCGTCATTCCACGACGCCGACGCCGCAAACGCCTCAGTGCACCTCGACCCGGCGGATATAGAGAAGTTGCACGACCACAACGACAAGCAGGAACGGGAACATGGCGAGAGAGACCGCTGCGCCCTCGCTGAGGAGACCGGTGCCGACGCCAATCTGATAGGCGTAGGTGGCCAACAGCTGCGTCGCATTGGCAGGACCACCGCCGGTCAGCACATAGACAAGCTGAAAATCGGCGAATGTCTGGATCACCGAAAACAACACCACAACCATGGTCACGGGCAGCAGCAGCGGCCAAGTCACGTGCCAGAAGCGCTGCCAGGGACGCGCGCCGTCGATCGCGGCGGCCTCTTGCAATTCGGGATTGATGGTCTGCAGGCCGGCGAGCAGGCTGATCGCGAAGAACGGCACGCCGCGCCACACATTGACGATGATCACCGAAATCAACGCCAGATCGGGATCGCCAAGCCAATTGATCCGCCCGTGGATGAGGCCGAGCTGGAACAGCGACCAATTGATCACGCTGAACGTCGGGTCGAACATCCACTTCCAGGCGAAGGTCGAAAGCACGGTCGGAATGATGAAGGGCAACAGAATAAAGGCGCGGGTGAAAGCCTTGCCCTTGAAATGCCGATTGAGCAGCAAAGCTAGCCACAGGCCAAGGCCGAGTTTGAATACGGTGGCGACCGCCGTGTAGACGAAGGTATTCCAAACCGCCGTGCGAAAAATACTGTCGTGCATCAGCGCGATAAAGTTCTGTAGGCCGACAAAACGGCCGGGAACGCCGACCTTAGTGTCAGTGATCGCCAGCAACACGCCTTGCACGAAAGGATATGCGATAAACAGGCCGAGCAGCACGACGGTCGGCAGTAGCAGCGCGGCCGCAAGCCAGCGTTCGTCCTCAAGGAGATGAGTCGCCGCACCGCGCTGCGCCACGCCAGTAAGCGCCCGCTGGGTTACGGCTTCGCTCAGAGCCATTGATAGTTCCCGTTAGCTTGGTGCGGGTCGCGCCGCTCCCTCACACTGGCGAGCGGCGCGACCGATGCGGTACTTGGCGCTCGTCATACCTAGTATGAGGTATGCAGTCTCGCAGGGCTATAACAGGATGCGACAGGAATGGGCTGGACTGGTTCTAGGAGGGCCGCGACGGTCGCTTCGCCACCCGAGCCGGCGCGCTCCCCGGCGGGCATTTGAAATCGGGGTGGCTTGTGCCGGGCTGTCGGTGAACCGGCTGCTAATCGTTGGGATTTTGCTCATTGGGACAGTGCCGCTGTCTGCGCAGGGTCAACAGCCGAGTGCTGCCAAGTTGAAGGCGGACGCACGAAACCTCGTCGGCGTTATCGGTGGCGACAGGGCAAAGACCCAGGCCTATTGCCAGATCCTTGATCTCATTGCGCAACTCAACCGCGAAAAAGACAGCAAGACGGCCAAGGCACTGTCCCAGAAGATAGATCAGTTGCAGAAACAACTCGGCCCCGAATTTCTTGCTGGTTAATGGCCTTAACCGCGTCGAACTAAATTCGGCAGACGGTCGGGAAATCCTTTCAATAATCAACACACTCAACCAATCCTGTGACTAGACCTGTCAAGTCAGCCTGCTCGGTGCGGCTTGGGAAATCTCCGTTCGACCGCGAATGCGTGGTGGGGCTGGGAGATGTCCCACGTTGCGCTGGATCAAATACTTACGAAAGGTGCGGGTAGAAACGGACGCTTTCAAGCGAAATAAGGATTTTGCTTCTACCCGAACCCCTCTCTCCCTCATTCCGGAGTCTGCTTTACCCCCAAAAGCGGACATTGGTTGAGTGCATCGGGATGTGCCAAAAGCGGACATTGCGCTATTCAATCGCGACGCTATCCCGAGGGTGCTTCAGAAAAGGCATTGAGCGGAATCTTTAGATATCGACGGCCATCGTCTTCTGGCGCTGGCAGCCGACCACCCGCAGTGTTCACCTGCAAGGACGCTAGCATCAGCGCCGGCAGCGGCAGGCTTCGATCCCGCTGCTTGCGAAGCCGGATGAATTTAGCCTCGTCGCAATCCCTCAAATGCACATTGTGCGCGGTCTGAGCTGCGGCGCCGCTCTCCCACTGGGCCGGTCGACCATTTGGACGATAGTCATGCCCGGTAAATAATCGTGTGTCCGCCGGCAGGTGCAGAATACGTTGGATACGTTGGATGCTTCTCCACAGCTGTCGAGCGTCACCTCCCGGGAAATCACATCGCGCCGTACCCGAATCCGGCATGAAAAGGGTATCATGCACAAAGGCTGCGTTCCCTATCACGTAGGTGATGGAGCACAGGGTGTGGCCCGGGGATAGCAATACACGCGCCTCCATTTCGCCAATTGCAAATCGCTCTCCATCCGCAAACAAATAGTCCCATTGTGAGCCGTCCATCGGGAAAGTGTCTGGCAAATTGTAGAGTGTTTTCCATAACCTCTGCACTTCCACCACGCGCTCGCCGATGGCAGTTGGCGCGCCAGTCTTATCTTTCAAATAACCGGCGGCAGAAAAATGATCTGCGTGTGGATGTGTATCGAGAATCCATTCCAAGGCGAGCCCATGTGCTTCGATGTACCTTAAAAGTAGATCTGCAGACGTCGTTCGCGTTGATCCAGATCTTGGATCAAAGTCCAGAACTGGATCGATGATGGCGCACTTCCGCGTGCTTGGATCGGCCACGATATATTGAATGCTCCCCGTAGGGACATCGTAGAACCCCATCACGTCAGGGTTCACATCTGTTTGTGATAGCAAGTGTTGATGACCAGCTGTAGCCGATACATTCTCAATAATCGCGTTTGTCATTTGTTTATACCCTTCCTCGGCGTCAGGCCGCCTGGCGCGTGCGCCAGTTGCTACTACGATCGACCGATGCGTAGCCAAGTTTTGGACCGAATCGACCTCCGAGCGTCCGCACCATCGAGACGATGGGGCGATTGTCTGGAGCGAAGTTGAATTCTGCTGACTCTGCGCCTCGCGCAAACGCTGCCGTAAGCACGCGCGCAACAAGGCGCTGCCCAAGGGCGCGGTGCCGAAAGGCGGGATCGATCGAAACGGCGACCTCCACCGTTCGCGCTGCGCCAGTGGGATGCGCCTCAGCCAAGCCGACCAGGCGCTCGCTGGGCTCCAAGGCCCCAATCAATACCGCGTGGGAAGGATCAAGCCGCCGTGCATAGGCGGAGATCGCCTCATCGGTCAACTTGCCAAAAAAGCGAGCCCAGCGATCCAACGGTGCAAGGGCCAAGAGGTGCTGTTCAATTGCGCCCGCGTCGCTAGTCCCGAGTTGCCGCACATGCAGCACGACATCGCCTACTTCAACGGTGGGTTTTCCATTCGATCGAATGTTGGACAATGGCTTTAGGGCCATGACGCCGTTCTCTTTTTGCCTTGTAGTCCGCGGTGGCTGGTGGGGCTGTCACGCTAGGAGCCGATGGCTTGTCTCAACGTGACGGTCGTGATCTGTGCTTTTGAACGCTTGTGCGCGCGCAGGTTTGCCCACGCGAGCAATCCATCAAACACCGCCGACGAACAGGCGGTTGTACCTTGCACTAGATCCAACAAGTCGGGCCGAACCCCTTCGAAATGCATGGCATCGAGGGCGGGAGCGACGTCATTGATTTGGAGTGACATTGTCTTGTTCCTTTCTTGGTTGGTGTTCTGTTGAGCCCGATATGGCATTGAACCTTCCATCGATCCAATGCATAATTAATCAGTAAATCGATGCTTTAGGAGCATAAGCAGCGCAATGGACCTCAGGCGGCTGCGCACATTTGTTGTTGTGGCTGAACAGGGCACCGTCTCCAGCGCGGCAAAGACACTGCGTATTACGCAGCCCGCCCTCTCCCGCCGGCTACAGGATTTGCAGGCTGAGTTTGGTGTTCGGCTTTTCGATCATGTGGGACGGCGCCTGCGGCTGACCGCGGAGGGTGCCGAGTTGGTACCCACATGTCGCAACCTGCTCAATCAGGCGGACAATGTGTTGGAGCATGCGCGTTCGCTCGCCCTGGGCGACAGCGGAGAACTAAACGTCGGCTCGACGCCGCATATGATCGCGAGTGTGTTTCCCGGATTTCTGCGGCAATTCGCAGCGAAATATCCACGCGTGCGCGTAAAGACGGTGGAGGCCGGATCGGTTGATCAGCTGGAATTAATGCGGCGGGGCGAACTACACGCCGCGGTCGGCTTCTTGGAGGCAAAGCAGACGGAATTTGTCGCCTACCCGCTGCCGCCGGTCAGACTTCTGGTTGCCTACAATCCCACGGGCGGCTTCTCGTTCACGAAGAGGGTGGAGGTACGCGACCTCGCCGACGTGCCCTTGCTTCTCCTGGTACAGGGATTTGGCACGCGGAAGTCGTTTGATGCGGCGTGCCGCCTGGAACGCATGGTCCCCAATGTTTTCATGGAAAGCGCAGCGCCTGAGACGCTTCTGGCTCTCGCACGAGAAAGCCACGGCGCAGGGATCGTTCCGTCGACCGCACAGATCGACCGGCGAGCACTCCGGGTGTCGCCTCTAATATTCCGCGGCAACCAGTTGACAGTAGACATTGCCTTACTTTGGAGCGGTACCCGCCGGCTGCCGCGTTACGCCGAAGCCTTCAGTGCGATGTTGGCTGCGCATATGCGGGCGGTAATTCCAGAATTTGGGGCGGGGGATGGAGGTAGGCGTTCGATACGAAGACAAAAGCAAATGGCCCGCTAAAAAAGCATGTCCGTTTTACCCCCAAAAGCGGACATGGATCAGCACAGTCGTGATGTCCGCTTTGTGCCAGAAGCGGACGTGAGCAACCGCAGCAAAGCAGGTAGCTATTCGATCACCTCGTCGGCAGTCGCGAGCAGCGAGAGGATGTGTAACGGAAGAGGCCCGCTGAAGCTATTCCGGGCAAGAATAAACGCCCACGCCAGACGGCATGGAATATCGTGTCAACGGCTTCGCGAGCGCCGAACCTGTTCATTCAGCTGTTGGCGCGCATGCTTGAAAGCGTCACTGATAGCGAATGCCAATTCGGAATGGCGTTCGTCCTTCGGCGTGCGCTCGACGTTCACCTCATGACCTTCCGGGAGCAGGAGGCGGATATGCACTTCATATAAGCCGCCTTCGCGGTGATGTTGACTGGGTGCCTTCACTACGACCCGGCAGGCGGTTATTCGTCTGAAGCGTTTATCAAGCTCAGCTATATGCGCAGAGATCGTTTGCTCGATCTCCGGCGTTCCCTGCATGCCTTGAAATTGGATTTCGGGCAGCGTTTCCATTTTTCCTACTTAGCTATGATAACTGTCTTATGTCTGCCGTAGTCGGCTGTGATTTCTCTTGATTGAAAATCAAGGATTACCGAGCCGCGGTTGCATATTATTTCAATTTAAACGGCAAGTGAGAAGCGGTGGCGATAACGGAAACCTCGATGTGCTTTCCTGACCGGACTAGTGGCAGGAACGACCGCAGACTTCCGGTTCCTGCGCCAGTCGAACAGACCTGCAGCTGCATTTTCACAAATCGGCAGAATGGTCGTCTCGGGGTATGATGACAAATGGACCGAACCGAGATTTATAAGGGCTTTGAAATCCGTGCCTACGAGCGTGAGCCGCAACGGTGGCGCGCTGAGATTCGGAAAGCGGATGGCTCAACGCTAAAAACCCTCGTTGAGGACAGCGGACACTGCATGTCGATTACTACGTCCGCTGATACCCTGACGGCGGAGACCTCGATTGATGAGGTAAAGAAAGCAATCGACGCTGGCGCCATGAGTTAGAGGCGGCGGCCCACTCGGTGCAGATATGCCGTTGTGACCAAGGCGGTCGCCGTGGTCGGCGCGGTAGAGGCGATCCCGCTCGCATCCTTCGCGAGATATCAGTGGAGCCCGACGCACAGGCGAGGCCCGCAGGGGCAAAGCGTGGCAAGTGTGAGCGCATATGGTTGATGATGTTAAGCCCGATCCCAAGTTTGAGCTTATCGGCTCCGACGGATTATTTAGCGGGTTACGCCACCTTCGATACGGCACAGGGCACGATGACCCCGTGCCCTTCATCCTTACGCTGACGCCGCAGTACGTGGCACGCGAAATCCAGAAAACGCTTCCGGTCTCGTACCTAAAGGTTCAAAGATACGCGGAGCGAAACGCCGACAAGTTGAAGGCCAAAGCTAAGTTCGAAAAGGAGCGTGGGTTCAGCACGCATACCCTCGAATAACCAGTCATATAGCAGTCGAAGGGCGGTTACACGCTTTGGGTCACATCGCGCGGATTAAACACTCGCACTGCGTCGTCAAAGCTTTCAAAGCGAACTCAATGGCTTTCTTGCATTATAAAGCTTAGGGCGCAGAGGTCGACAAGGGTGAGCCACGCAGGCAACCGAGAGGGGCGCCCATCAGCAGTTTAATTGGGTGCCGCATGACGGACAACGAAATAGACGTGGCGTGGAGTCGTGCGGTTGCCGAGTTGGCCGCCGACAGCCTAGTTACAGCAATGATTCTGGCAAAGGATGACCTTCAGAAGGCCACCGAGATAATTGCAGAAGAGATTTACGTGCGCCTGGTGGCCGGCGACCGACCGGACCGGACAAACTGGCGCTACAAATCAATCTCGACTTGACGCCCTTGACGATTGCACGCGCGCACAGCACTGCACCGTTCTAGATATTAGCGTCTCCGAGGGCATGCGAAGGTCATGCCGGAATTATCGCGTCGGCAAGGTGTTCTTACCTGAGAGAATTGTCGGGAAGTATCAAATGAGCATTCGAACAGGATTGAAACGTGCGTCCATTCTGCTGAGCCCGCTTTTTGTGCTTGGGATTGCTTCATTCGTTCTAAACTTATTTGTGCACGGAACTCCGGACTCGCCCCACTTCGTGACAGTTTTGATCGGCTGTATTCTCTTTGCCCTCGGTGCGATCGCTTTCATTGCAGTCAGAGCATTTCGTGGAACTGGCATGGAAGAACGTAGTCGGCTGAAACAAGCGAGAAATGCGATGACCCATAACGCCGCCACAACAAACGAAGAATGGCAACGTCGTATGGAGGAAAAACTCAAAGAGTGCGAAGAAGCGGGAATGGTGTATCCGTTCATTGCGTGCGCGATTAGTCCCAACGGCAGCATCCTCGCCACCCGTCTAGACGGCGTCGCCCGTACAGAACAACTCCTAGCTAAACATTTGGAGCCTGACGAGTTTAAGGGACCCATGACGATTGTAATGTTTGATCAAAAAAATAACGCTGTTCGAATTGCAATCGACGTCGTAGACAACATTGTTCGCCATTAAGTCGCATGAGCACAAGCAGGCGTCGAGTTCTTCAATCGTCCATGGTGGTGGGAAGCGACGACCCGACATTCGTTTAACTTAAATAATATTTCGGCGTGCCCGATGGCGGATACTCATAAACGTAACGGTCCTTCGCCCAAAATACAGGCGTGTCAGACGGGGGATAATCGTACCAGTATTCACCCTTAATCCAGTACGCTGGCCTGCCGCTACTCATTGGGTAAACGTAGTCGCCAGTGATCTAGAATTTCGCTCCGCTACCAGATGGAAAATCATAAACGTAGGTCATGTTGTTGGGCTCTCTTAATGGGGAGAGAATAAGATGTCGAACGCTTATGCAATAGTCTCGGCCCTGATTTTTGCCCTAGTGACAGTCGGGCACGTCGTGAGGCTAATCAATCGATGGGCAGTCGTGATTGGGCCATACAACGTATCGATGAATGTATCGTGGGCTGCCCTTGTCGTTTCTGCCCTGCTCGCAATTTGGGGCTTCATGCAATTAGGCTAGTGCCGCGCAGCAGCGCCCCTGTCGGGCTCACAGCATCGCCAGCGCCAAGCGTTATATATGATATAAAAGCGTTATGAGCGTCATGGTGATTGTACTCAGCCTTGGCCTTTTCGGCATTATCGTGGGTGTGGCCTATTGGTTTGCCCGCGAGGAGCAGAAAACGATCAGAAAAATTCCGCCCGAGGAAATGGACGAAAAGACACGCCAGGCACGACGCGAGGCCGCGGCCAGCATCTCTAACTTTCCACCCTCTTAGGAAGACGCAAAGGCGCAGTCCTCTTTTTGTTGGGCAGGCCACGGGTGTTTACATTTAATTTCATTTGGTCAGCAGCCATCAGCTTTGTGATTGCATTAATGCTGACTACTTGCGCGTCGCCTTCGCGAGTAGTGTGGGAGTACTACGATCAATGTGCTCGGGAAAACCCATCATTCCTTGCAATGGCGGAATGTGGGAGACAGAAGCGGTTGGCGGAGTGTGTCCCCAACAATACTTGTTCGCCTGAGGGTAATATGTTCATGGAGTACATAGACACACTAGTACTCTCAGTTAAGAAGAAGGAATTGACTGAAGCCGAAGCTATGCGGCGTTACACAGCATATAAAGCCGGTGGAACACCGTCGCACCCGTAAGGACGAAGCGGTGGCGGGTGCTGGATTAGGTGCCCACCCCGCGGCCCGTCGATGTCCGCTTGGGGTCAAAAGCAGACATCGGCGCATGTCCGCGTCATGTCCGCTTTACCCCCGAAAGCGGAGTCGGGATCATAGCAGGTGACGGCAAAGCTTTTTGTCCCCTCTGGCGCGCCCGACCACTTCAGATGAGGCGACCTGTTGCGTCCGGCGCAGCCAAACCCAAAATCGGACGAGAGAATGAAATCACTCGGCAGGTAATCGCCGTCTTTGAAGCTGTTGCTGGCGACCGTGAAAGTCATGTGCCGTCTCCTTCGTCTTGCGTTCGACAGAGCGAACCTAGGCCGTTAGTAATACGCGACGTAAGGTGCGACCGTGAGTATGATTGTGAAAGCGGAAGGTCCGAGCGGCCGCGCGAAGATACATTCTGACGACCCGAAACACGCATTGGGTTTGGCCCAATACCTGCGGACTATCGGCTACACCGCTTGGATTGAGGACACAAACGGGAATGAGATCGACGAAAAGACCCTAAAGATGGCGATTGGGTCTCGTCACGAGGAGGCACCCCCCTCCTGATGCAGCTCGCCGGCACGGACAATTATTTCCTGCACGCTCAGTCGGTCTAAATGTGCCTGACGGAGCGTATGTCGTCATCGAATCGTTGTGCTTACGCCGCATCTCCGATGGAGCCTCTATGAGGTTTTCGTGAACGCGAAATTTTTTGAGGAACAGCGACGAGAGATGGTTGCGGCAATCAGGGCGATAGCCGAACACATGGCCCACGAGATTGGCAAGACCGGGCTGGACGAGCGAGTCCTCAGGGCAATGGCCAAGGTGCCGCGACACGAGTTTGTGCCGATCGAGGTCCAACAGTACGCTTATCTGAACAGGCCGCTTCCGATCGGCTTCGATAAGACGATCTCACAGCCGTTGATGGTTGCGGTGATGACTGATGTGCTTGAGCTAAAGCCTGACGACGTGGTTCTCGAAATCGGCACCGGCCTCGGCTATCAGTCCGCAGTGCTCGCTGAGCTGGCCGGCAGGGTGTACAGCGTCGAAATCATCGATGAGCTCGCGCAACGGGCAATACGGCGGTTGAAACAACAGGGCTACACCAACGTCGAAGTCCGCATCGGCAACGGCTATGCCGGCTGGCCCGAGCACGCCCCGTTCGACAAAGTGATGGTCACAGCAGCGCCGGATCTGATCCCTCCTCCCCTGATCAACCAGCTCAAGGCTGGCGGAAGGATGGTGATCCCGGTCGGCCTGCCCGGCGCCCAGCAGCTTGTCGTGGCCGAGAAGGACCCGAACGGCAGGGTCACAACGAAGGAAATTATGCCAGTACTGTTCTCGGTGCTCGAAGGATCCGACCAGCCTGCATTCCGGGCGTCCTGATCAAGATGATTGTCGAATCGACCCACGACGCTCGGTAGCGCTTACCTGCGCGTTTAGCCGGCATGCCGGGAAACGCTCAGACATCTATTCCTGGGATCTCATTGCGTCCGTACCGGATCCCCGAAGCCGGGGTTGCGGGTGTCAGGCCATCGGCGTCCGGCTTCTTCTTCGGATCGCAATCTAGAGCTTAACGGACATGAGGCGGACAACGAATTTCGTCCGCCTCTAGGGATAGCTTTTTCAGCCGACGTACTCGGCCCGCCTTTGCTCTTCGGCCTCCTTCTCCGTCTTGGGGTCGGCTGGAAGCTGCAGTACTGTTGCGTTCTGACCTTCCTCAAGATGAGTCAGAAGAATCTGCTGGCCGTCCGGCATCTCGAGGACATCGTGATGGACACTCGGCTTGTCCTTGTCCTTTTGCCGGAAGATGGCGGTCGTGAACCGGCCTTCAATGCTCCTGTCTTCGTTACACGACCATCGGAGCTTGATGGGCTTATCGAACGCAAGCTCGGTACCGGGAAGAATACAAACCGCCGTTGCGTCACCAATCGGATCGTCAACTGATTTGAATCCGATGGTACCGCGTCCGAAGTTGTGGCTTACCAATTTGTCGGCCACGACTGCGGGGCGGGACTTAGCGTGTTGCAGGCTAAAGTCGCACATGGTCAGAGGCCCTTTCCTAGTTTCGGTTGCTGCGAGAAGCAGCAAATCGCCTTTAACCAATTATACTCCTGATTCGCGGGGACCTTACGCCGAATAGGCCCTGCTGGCACCTACAGGACGGTATTGTCACGGCGGACGAGGACGACCTTTCGTTTTCCCTCGACCGGGAGGGATTCGATTACTGCGTCTGATGTCAGTTCCAGCGTTCAATGCAACACCTGTAACGCCGGTCTCTCTGACGGAATAATTTTTATATCCGTGACAGTTTCTCCGCGCGCGCGAAACACCGTTTCCTGCCACGACTTTGAGCCGGTCGAGCAAGTCTTCGTAATTCGGCCCCAAAACTCCGAGTCCTGGCACATCTCATGCGCTCTTCAGAATGGTGGCCGGAGCCGGTATCGTGACTATGTGCCAAGGACTTGCATTGGGAACGGATCGGCGCGCGTTATCGCTTGGCAATCGGCGAAGAGGCGGCAGAAGGCAAGCTCTTCCTGCCGTTCGGTGCGCCGGCGCAAGAAGAGGCGCGGATTTCAGCTGAGGAGCTCAAGGCGGCGCTCGAGAATAACAATGATCGCCGACCGGTACTTCTGGATCTCTGTCTCCCCAAGGATCTCCCGCGACGCACCGATATGCTGGCGGGTGCTTCCATGCACGCTCCTGCGGCGCCGCCGCGTTGGGTCGAGGAGCTGCCACGAGGCCGACCGATCGCGGTTTATTGCATTTGCGGATTTCAGGTCAGTGGCACCGCGGTAACCGAGCTGCGACGGCGAGGCTATGACGCCAGGGTTCTCGTCGGCGGAATTACGGCCTGCACGACGGTTCCGCTGGATGCCTCTGCGTACGAGGAGGCGCCATAAGAATTGGCGCCCCTTCTCGGAAGCGGTTTGTATTCCGGGGGGTAATGGCCATGTGGTTCAACCGCCGCAAGCTAGAGGATCAACGCCGGCGAGGCGCGACCAGGAAACGCCCGCGGTTTCCCGTCCATTTTTATCAGCACTTCTTTCGCGCATCGAGCGCGACATAGACCGTGCCCAGCACGATGCTGTAAGTTTGCAACATCACAAACGACAACACCGCTGGTCCGAACCCAGAGCCAACACTCACGGCGAATGGGCCGAGACCAATCAGCGGGAAGAAAATGAGTCCCATAAAAGCCCATCCGATAAAACCGAAGGTTACGCCTTTTACCGCGCCAGTTCGGCCTGGCAGCAACCGATTAATCCGAGCAAACAAGAACCCCACAATGGTCATGCCGTTGAGGAAATAAAGTGCCCACAGCACGATGGCGGGAACATTGGTGCCGACCCAATGACTAAGTGCCATCTGAAAGCTTTGATACGGTTGAAACGACGGCAACAAACCGATCCACGATTTGAAGTGCATGAACAAGAAATGGACTACTGTTCCGGCTGAACCTGCAATAACCGATTTCCAAATCCAGTCCTTCATGTGTGCGTCCGCGCGGCGTACAGCGCTACCAACATATAGGGCTACGGCTGCGCCTCATATGAGCCTGATCATATGCCGGGTTTCAGCAAACGAATCGTCCCTTTGCTGCGCTCGATTTCGCCATCGGCGCTCATGTCCGCGAGCGTTCGATAGAGGGCTTCGTGTGTGAGCCCTAATTCGGCGGCAATATCTTTGAGCGTCCCTGATAGCGAAACTGTCCGTCCACCGGGATCAGCATTGATAGCAAGGAAGTGTCGCACGCGGTCACGCGCCGAATGGATGTTACGTTGTTCAAGACGTGTTCGCAGTGTCATCACTTGGCGCGCGAGCATGGCGGCAAACGCCTGCGCGATTTTGGGATCGCGCTGGAGTTCAGCCAGCAGGACGGCCTTTGGATATAGCTTCACCGTCGCGGCTGTTTTCGCGACCGCATCACAATGGTATGTAGACGAGAATAAGGATGCTTCGGCCAAGATGTCGCCCGCAGAAGCCCTCTGCAGGATTGCCTCTCGCCCGCTGCGATCCGTACGAACAAGACAGACTGTACCGTTGAGAACTTCATACAGTCCGACTGTCTTAACGCCGGCACGGAATAAAGCCTTACCAGCCTCTAATTTTCGCTCTACTGCGGCGGCTCGAACTCTTGATGAAATCCATTCATTTACGGTCATGGCTAGGCCCGGCTGATGCTCGCATCAGCTTTTGATCATATGATCCTGATCATAGGGCGGCGCGCCGTTCGGGACTAGATTTTATCTGCTCGTAACGCCTCAGTTGCCCGGTGCGATCATGCGAAAAGAATGGCTACTTTCGTTCGGTGCTGTGGCGCTCGCGTTTCTCGGCTCTCAGCATCACAACCTAATGATGGTCCTTTTCGCGCTCGGCGTCGGGAGTGCTGGGATGAACTTGATGACCGAAATGCCACTTGTGCGCTTTTTAATGTTGGCTGTGTCGCTGGTGATGGTTGCAGCGATTGCGTATCGGATTTCAAAGCCCGGGCGTCCTTTCGCTGTGCGCTTCACCGGTTCGCTCTCGATTCTGCTAACCCTCGCCATCGTCGGATGGTCCGTACTGCGCTTTGGTTTGTGACGAGCCTGCTATGGAGAAGGCATTTCGCAAGGACCTGAGTCACCTCAGTTGGGACGAGGTGTACGCGCGACAGGCAAGTCGGGCCGCGCTCATCCCGGATTGGCTGAACGCGCTACATCTTAAATCCGGTGACCGAGTGCTGGAAATTGGCGCTGGCCCCGGCTTCGTTAGCTTCGCGCTCGCCGACCGCGTGGGGCCTACAGGTGTTGTCTACGCGCTTGACCAGTCGGCTGAGGCTCTAGCGCATCTTGAGCGTCGCCAAAGGGAGCGTGGGATCAGGCACATTCAGCGGATCGTCGCAGACGCAGCCACGGTGCGGCCCGATGGTGTGCAAGCGGGCTCGGCGTTGATCACGATGGTTCTGCACCATGCCGATGATCCGGCCGAAATCTTGCGTAACGTCGTCCGATTTGTGCCGCTCGGTGCGCCGGTTGTCATCGGCGAATTTCACCCCAATGGTCCCTGTTCGCAAGGCCCACCGCACAATCACCGGATAGCACCAGAGAAGGTTCGGGAATGGTGTAAGAAGGCAGGATTAGTGGCGGTGGGGTATCAGCGGCAATCGCCAGAGCATTATTTCGTGGTTGCCCGATCGCAGCGCCGGATCGGCCTTAATCCGGCTTGTGGCTGTATAGCCGTCCATTATCGGCAGTTGGATGTCCATCAAGATGAGGTCGGGCCGCTGCTTTGCTATGGCGACGAGCGCCTCCTCGCCGTTCTCCACCTCCGTGATCTCAAAATCGGTAGGGGCCAGCATATCGCGAATGATCTGCCGATTATCCGCTTGATCCTCTACCACCAGAATGCGCTTGGTCATGCCAGCTCCACCTGCCGCTCGACTATAACCGGGAGCGTGAAAGTAAAGGTGGAGCCTTGCCCCGGCTGTGACTCGACCCAAATCCGACCACCGTGCATTTCGATGATGCGCTTGGATATGGCGAGTCCCAAGCCGGTGCCGCCCTTCTTGCGCGTGATCGCATTGTCGGCCTGCTGAAACTCCTGAAACAGCTTGGCCTGATCGGCAGCGGAGATACCGGGTCCGGTGTCGCGTACCGATATATGAAATGAGCCATTGTTCGCTTCGGCCTTGATGGCGACTTCGCCGGCGTCGGTGAACTTGATCGCGTTGCCGACGAGGTTGATCAGGACCTGTGTCAAGCGACGACCGTCGCCGTGGCCCGGCGGTAAGTCGGGAGCAAGCTCCAGCTTGAACGCGAGCTTTTTGTCCGCCGCCAGCGGCTCAAGCGTGCTGCGAACCGTTTGGGCAATGTCCTGAACGCAATAATCGGAAAGTTCGAGTTCGAGTTGGCCGGCCTCGATCTTGGACAGATCGAGCACGTCATTGATGAGTCCTAGCAGGTGCCTGCCGTTGGCCTCAAGGCGTTTGAGTATGCCGAACATCTTCTCGGATGGCTCGCCGTAAGCACCGTCCGCCATCAATTCGGTGTAGCCCAGGATGGCATTGAGCGGGGTGCGCAGTTCGTGGCTCATATTGGCCAGGAACTGTGACTTGTGCTGGCTCGCCTCTTCAAGCTGCCGGCTCTTGTCCTGGATTTCGTCAAATAGTCGAACGTTCTCGATCGCGATCGCAGCTTGGTCGGCGAAGGTCGTGACCAACTCAATTTGCTTCTCAGTGAAAGGTCTCACACTGGTGCGGTTCAGGTTCAGTAGACCAATCGGGACGCCCTCTCGCAGGAGCGGCACACCGAGCATAGTACGATAACCAGCTCTCTTTTGAACTTCGTGCATCGCGTATTCAGGATCGGCCAGAACATCGACTATTTGAACAGGCTCGCACTCGAGCAAAACCCGTCCGAGCACCGATCCCCGTCCCCGTTCTATCGGCACAGTCTCTACGTAATCCTGGAAACCCGGCGGAAAGCCGTACCCCGCTACGATATGGTAGTATTCATCTTTCTCG
>Ga0306926_10004262_pt1 | contig 14992 bp, 11 predicted proteins | sample flu12Cox44000178_FD_203759 | JGI IMG/M metagenome (GOLD analysis project Ga0306926, IMG submission 203759) | Lab enrichment of tropical soil microbial communities from Luquillo Experimental Forest, Puerto Rico - flux8day.12C.oxic.44.000.178 (v2)... | ecosystem: Environmental > Terrestrial >...
CAGGTGGTCGCGATGACGCTGGGCAAACCGTCGGGGGAGGCGACGCATTGGACCGGTCGGGCGATGGCCAAGGCTGCTGGCATCAGCCATCGCAGCGTGCAGCGGATCTGGAAGAATACCCGAGCACTCCGCTCTACAATGCCGGCGTGCGAGCTCGCTCCAACCCTGCTGGCAGTCAGGGTTCGAGGATGATGTCAACTCGGCGATTGTACACGGTCGGATCGCTTGATCCGGTCTGGCCTATCGGCTCCTGCCGAATCATCGTGCGGGCGATTCCATCCGCCTCCAGCTGATCGGCGACGATTGAACTGCGCGTCTGCGCGAGGTATTTGTTTGTTTCGGTCGTGCCAGTAGCACTGGCGCGCGCCTGGACGACGATAGCCTTGGCCCCCATCTCCTGCGCCCGCTTCGCGGCATTGGCGATGACGGTCTTTGCCTCGTTGGATAGAAAAGCGCTGAATTCGTCAAAATAGACAAGAAATCGACCGGGAGCCTGATTGGCAGCGCTCGGCGGCGTCTGGGCACTTGCGGCGGTGGCGGCAACGAACGCCGTCAGCATCAGAGCCATACGCCAATATTTCAAAAACGCACAAAGCATTGCCTTGCTCCGTTGTGATTCACGATGCCCGCCGCAAGTCAACCGCCCGAGATTTCGCATTCGCATCGGACTTCAACGCCGGCGTCGCGCGGTAACTTCGGTGCGCGGAATTGTCTCCTCGGCCATCCATGATTGCAGGAGCGTGTAGCCTACCGCGAGCACCACCGGACCGAGGAAAATGCCGACTAGTCCAAAGGCGATGAGCCCGCCGATGACCCCGGCCAGAAGCAGGACCAGCGGCAGGTGAGCCCCTTTGCTGATCAGGAGCGGGCGTAATACGCTGTCGAGACTGCCGACGATAATGGTCCACACCAGAACAAAGGTCCCCCACCCCGACGCACCGCTCCAGTAAAGCCAAATTACAACGGGCACCAGCACCGGCAAGGGCCCAAGCTGGGCGATGCACAACATGAACATGAATGCCGTTAGCACGGCGGCAAAAGGCACACCAGCAAGTGCGATCCCGATGCCGCCGAGCACCGACTGTAGGACTGCCGTCACGACAACCCCGAGGGCCACGCTGCGGATCGCCTGACCGGCCAGCCGGACCGACTGCTCGCCGCGCTCACCCGCCAGACGATATCCGAAACGTTGTGCGATGCCGGCGGCGCGTTCACCACCGGCATAAAGGGTCGCCGCGATAGCCATGGTGAGCAGAAACTGAACGAAGACGATACCCAAGCCTCCCAGCGCGGCGACGAACCAGCTCGCCGCATCGCCGGCATAGGGCGCCGCCCTCGCGACCAGAGGCTCGATCCCGCTGGCAGCTATGCTTTCCCAGAACTGTGCAGTCCGTTCGCCAAACAGCGGAATCGTAGCAAGCCACTCCGGGGGCGGCGGCAGCTTGAACGATTTGAGCGACGTCCCCCACTCGACGACCCGGTCGAAGTTGTCGATGATCGTCGTGATCGCGAGCCAAAATGGCACGACGAAGACGAGCAGCAGGGCGAGCGTCATGATCGCGACGGCGAGTCCGCGGCGGTTCCATAGTCGATGCTGAACCCGCAGCATCACCGGCCAAGTGGCCACAACGAGCGTCGTTGCCCAGATAAGTGCTGGCAGAAACGGCCGTAAAATCCAGAAGCAAGCGGCGATCAATCCTGCGACGAATAGAACCGCAAGAGTCGTACGGGTAAGGTCGGACCGTCCTTCCATTCCCAGCGGGTGTCTGGGGCTGGTCTCTGCCCTGCAATCTTACGAGCGCACCATCAGCTGCAGGCGGTGTCCATCAGGATCGCGAAAATAAATGCAGCGGTCTTCGCCGGGGCGGCCGCTGACCGCGACCCCCTGCGCCTCCAGTTCGGCCTTGAGGGTTTCATAGGTCCCCGCCGCTACGTTCAGGGCCAAATGGTTGAGGTCGTTGCCCGCGATCAGCGGGCCACCCCCGGCTTTCTTGAACAGGGCCACGCCCTGATGGCCGGCGTGCAGAAACACCTGCCCGTCGTCCTCTCGGTATGCAGTCATACCAAGGATTTCGGTGTAAAACTTTTTCGAGCGCTGCACATCATCGACATGAAGGACGAGGTGGTCGACCCCGGTTGCCTGGATCATCGCTTCCTCCTCTGTTTGGCCCACTTTGAAAAGCGGCTGGTGCCCCGAGTCGGATTCGAACCAACGGCCTACCGCTTACGAAGCGGTTGCTCTACCGCTGAGCTACCGGGGCGAGGCGAGCGGATGGTTTGTAGCTGGTTCGGGCGTAGGCGCCAAGCTCGTTGACGCAGCGACCGGCGGTTCCGGCGAAGGCGAAGCAAGTTCTGGCGTCCCTTCGGGTTCAGCCGCAACCGGGAGATTGCCGCCTGGAGCCGCCCAGGCGGGGGTGCGCCATGAAAGGGTATCGAAGGCGCCGCAATGGGGACACAGCGAATGCCAGTCGAGGCTCTCTCTGCTGCAGCTCGTACAGACATAGCGCGGATCAGGTGGTGCGGCGACAGCGCGGTCGAGCCATTCGCGCACGGGTCCAAGCCCGCCGTGCTCAGCTTCTTCCAGTCGCGCCATCAGGCGGCATAGCCGCGGGGTCGCGCCGGTCGCCAGGGCGTCGTTCAAATGCCGGCGCGCCTCGCCCCAGAGCCGGGCATCGAGTGCGGCCTCGGCCAGCGCCAAGTGGCTCTCGCGCGCCGCCGGGTTTTGCGCCGCGAGCCGCTCGAGGGTCTTGACTTGGGCAAGCGGCGCCTCGCCATCGTGGATTTCGCCATAGACCTTCGCAAGATCAGGATGGGGGGCAGCGCGCCAAGCCCGTTCGACGGCCTTCGTCGCGCGACCGATCCGACCCTCGCGGAGCAATAACCGGGCATGGTGGACGGCTGGCGTGGCGAGGTCTTCGGTCAGCGCCCGGGCCTCGGCAGCCAAGGCGGTTGCTCGACGCTGGTCGCCATTAGCCAGAGCGGCACAACTCAGCTCGTAAAGAAGCACGCCGCGGTGATGGCGCGCCTGCTCGGCCGGGACCAGCCGGCGTTTTGCTGCTTGCGCGAGGGTTTCCCGTGCCGCCGCCCAGTGCCGCTCGCGCGTCTCCAGATCGAAGCGGCTTTGGACCGCCCAGCCTGTCCCCGGACGCAATGCCGTGGCGCGCGCGGCGAGACGAAGCGCGCTGCTTCGATCGCCGGCACGCAACGCCTGGTTTAAGAGGCCGCGAAGACCGAGGAACTCGGTTTCCGGCCGCTCGAGCATCGCGTTGAAAAATTTCTTTGCCGCGCCCTCGTCGCCGTCTAGCTGCGCCGCCTGAGCGGAAAGCAGCAAAGTCAGCGGCGGGTCGGCGAGCAGCAGATCGGCTTTCCTGGCGTAGCGCAGCGCCTCTTGCGGATCACCGGCGGCCACCGCGACCATACCTTGGGCGAGCGCCCGATAGCCGATGCGACGACGTCGCTCGCGCCGCAAGCGCAGCAATCTGTGTGGGGCATCGACGATCAGCGACAGGACCGAAAACAGTAGTCCTGCGACCAGGGCTGCGAGGATCGCGGCAGCGGCGAGCACCGCGACCGATGTCTCAACCTGCCAGCCTTGCCAGAGGATCTCGACCCGGCCGGGATGATCGGCAAAGAAAACCGCAGCGGCGATCAGCACCGAAACGATGATAATGCCGACTACAGCGCGGATCACGACGGTGAGGCCCTCGCCGGCGCCTCGGTCGGCACACCTCCCGGCGCCTCTGCGGGGGTGCCAAGGCGGGCCACGAGGAGCTCCTGCAAATGCCCTAGGGCCGCCTCGGCCGCGAGCCTTTGGCGCGCCATCTGCAACCAGGATTGGATGGCCCCGGAGTTCAAACCGGAGAGCGTTTGGAGCGCCGAAACGGCACCCGACAGATCATCACGGGCGAGGGCGGCTTCGGCGACACGCATCGCCGGCTGCTGCTCGGTATGCACCGCGGCATCGATGCGACGGACGGTTACCAAAGAGTGCAGCCACGCCAACGCCTCTGTTCCCAGATCCGAGCTCACAGGGGATGCCGCTGTTGTGGCGATCCGGCCGGAAAGTTTCCCCAGCTGGTCGCTCAGGACAGCGCGGCTGGGTACCCCCGCCTGGGCAGACCCGGCAAGCGGCTTGGCTGCCGCAATGAGGTCGGGTTGGTCGTGAGCGAGTGCTGTGAAGGCGTCATATTCGTTGGCAAAAGGGCGTGCCGCCTCAACCGCCTCGCGCATCCGGAACAGAGCCGCGAAGAGAGCGTCGTTGGTCCGCGCGACGCCGACCGCCCCGACTTTACGCTCGATCGCCGACAGCCGGTTGCCGAGATCGGCAGAGACGCTTCCGAATTGTGCAACCTCTTGCCCAAGTTTCGCGAACTCGGCAGTCTCGCTGTTGGTGCGCGAAGCCGATTGTTCCTCAAGTGCGCTCAGCCGCTGTTCGAGTTGCTGCAGGTCCGCTTTGATAACCGCGCCCGCCGCATCGGGTTGCCGACCCACGTTGCGTGCGGACTCCAGCTGATCGACTCGACGCGCCAACGCACTCGCCGCCGAGTTGATCGCGCTGAGATCGGGGGCTGCTGGGGCGGGGCTTTTCTCGATTGCTTCCAGCCGAGCGTTGACGGCGGCGAAGTCCTCCATTGGCGCGTCTGGCGTTCCGCCCCACGGCAGAAGCGGCGCGATGTCACGCGCCCAGAACGGCGACGAGCCGACCCCGGCGATTACCAGCAATAGGAGCGCGCCGAGCCACCAGATCGTTCGGGGAATGCCACCGGCCGGCGGCGCTGACTGCGCGCTCTCGCCGGGTGCGTGATCGGTCTCTGGCTGGAGCGCGCTGATCTCCGCCGGATGTTCTTGATGATGTTTTTCAGTCACGGTCAGCCTACCGCCGCTCGGCGAGAACAGCATCAAGGGTATCGAGCAAGGCCCGCTGGTTGGGCCTCTCGGCAACTTGCCGATCGCGCCACGGCAGGTCCGCGAGCGCGGCGTCGGCAGCCGGGCTAATCGCCAATGCAGTAATCGTTCTGCAGCACCCCGCAACCTCGGCGATGCCCGCGAGGCCGACAAAAATCGCCGCGGTGCGGGGTGAGAAGAACAAGGCGAAGTTGATCATCCGGTGGCGCAACGCGCAGAGCGTTGGCACGCTCAGCGCGCCGACCGGCCGGGCCTCGTAAAGGACAGTGCGCTCGATCATGAAGCCACGCGCCCGCAACTCGTCGACGAGGTCGCCGGCGACGGCACTGCCCGCCACATGCAGCAACCGCCCGTTCTGCGGCCGCAGCCGCGCTGCAGCAAGACGGACGAGATCGGCAACAGCACCGTCGGCGCTCGCCACATCGGTGAAGCCTTCGGCGCCGGCTCGCAAGGCGGTAGCCTCGCCGACGACGAGAAGTGGGAGTCCACGCTCGCCGGTGGCCCGCGCCAGCGCCCGCACGCCATTGGCGCTGGTGCACAAGATCGCCTGCACTGAAGCGAGATCAAGTGGCGCCGCGACGCGATTACGCACCTCCATCATCGGCTCTACGACGGCGCCGACACCGCGTTCCGCCAGCGCTGCTGCCAGTCTCCGCGCTTCCTCGCGCGGCCGCGTGACGAGCGCTTGCAGTCCTTGGTGTGACGCAAGCTTCGTAGGATCCCGGGCTCCGCTGCCCGCCATTCACGCCCCGACCCGCTCGGACCGGGCATTGGCAGTCTTCCCTTCGCGCCAAAAGGGCGGCGTGCGGGTCAGCCGATTGAGCCGTTTGCGGAGTTTTCGCTCAGCCTTGGCGATTGCCTTCTCGTGCCACTCGATCAGCCGGGCACCGGCGCCGGCGACCGGGCCTTGACGCGCTCCTGAGCTAAGCTCGGTCAGAATGTCACGTGCGACGCACACGTCGTTGGCGTAACCGAGATCGTCCTGTAGGCGCTTCAATGGCTTCATGAACCTCTGCAGATCATCCTGGTCGAACAGACTGCCGAGCAGCTCCATCGTATAACGGAGTTTCTTGGCGGCGATGCGCAATTTGTGGCGTTGCGGCGCCGTCAATCGGCCGAAGCGTTTGCTGCGTTTGCGCAGCTGGCGCCAGCGTCGGTCAAGCAGGCGGGAGGCCAGATTGCCGACTGGCGCGGTCAGTAAAGCGGATTGCGGGGCCCGTCCATCGCGCCAGCCCCGCGCCTCGAACCAATGCGAGAGACGCAGCATTCCGGCGGCATGCCGCTGCGAAAGGATGGCCCGCTCGACCCGTGCATATGCCGCGGTGCGCTCTTTGTTGAGCGCGGTTGCCAGATCGTCAATGCCGGCTTCGTGAGACAGCTCCGCTTGGGCGGGCAGCAGCAACTCAGTTGCGAAGACGTCGAGGTTGCGCGCCCTCCCAAGAATATCGACGAGCCACGTTAGTTTACCCGATACCCGGCGGCGATCCGCGGCCGGAAGGAGTTTTTTAAAGCCGGAGATTGCCGAGCGGATCCGGCGCACCGCGACGCGCATCTGATGAACGCCCTCTGGATTCATTGCGAGCGCCGCAGTCTCGTTGTGCAATAGATGCGTGAGGCAGGCCCGACCGATCTCTTGTAGGGCGGCTTCGACAGTCATGACCGGATCGAGAGCGACCGGCACCGCGTGGACAACCGAGGGTGTTGCCGCCGTCTCATCGCCGAGCCGGTAGCCCCGCTCAGACTTGCTGCGCGGCTCGATGCGGATCGCTGCGACATCGAGCAGCTGCAAGGCGACATCATAAAGCGCCGCCGGCTCGCCGCTCTTAAGCTCTAGCTCGACCTCGCTGATCGGCTCGATTCCTCCGTTACCAGCCGCGCGGATCTCGCCCTGGTCGATCGCTGCCTCGATGCGGGTTGCCGAGGCTGGTTTGATCGCAAACGTTGTGCGCGTAACATCGGTGGCAAAAAGCGGCTGCAGATCGCCGGAAATCCCCTCCGGCAGATGCTCGCCGCTCTGCGCAGCGTAGGGATCGGGACGGGCTTCGGCGAGCTCGTCCTCCCATTCGCCACGTTTCAGAATATCGATGCCGCCGGGATTTGTCGTCTTGACGGTTTGAATGAAGCGACCGCCCTGCTCCCGGACGCGAAGACTGAGGCCCCGGCGCTTCAACGCCAGGTCGGGAGTATCATAGTAGGTGCTGATCAGCCGGCTGGGCACGCCTGCCGAGGCAGGCGTCATCTTGACAAGCGCACGCTCTAGCTTCGGCACATCGGCTGCCGGAGCCGCAAGTTTGAGTTCAACTTCCGTCGAGATGTACCGCCTCCTTAGTTGCGGCCGATCGAGTCACTCGCCGTCACCGTCGCGATTCGCGAGCCTATCTGTTCCTTCCGCAGACTACTGATCTTGCCCCAGGTTTGGCGAGCCCCACGACGCTCCAATTTTGCACAGCGGTTGCCGGCTTTCCAGCCGACATGCGACAGCGCGACGAAGATGCGCATGACAGGGTTGCGGTCGAGGCTCTGTGCCGGGCGCGCTGTCGCTGGGCTAGGTTCCTATTTTCTCTCTCCCAGTTCGATAGGAAATTTGCCGTGACGTTGACGGTCTCCCCGACCGCACCCCGACAATGGCTCCTCGGTGAGCCGGATTTTCGCCGGCTCTGGCTCATCGGCCTGGTGGTCTTTTCAGTGCGGTGGCTCGAAATGCTGGCGGTGGCGGTGTTCGCCTATCAGCGCACCGGCTCCCCATTCATCGTCGCGCTGCTGACCATGCTACGGATGCTCCCGATGGCGCTGTTCGGCGCGCTAATCGGCGCCGCTGCGGAGCGCGTGGAACGGCGCACCGCACTCGTTTGCGTCATGGCGTTGATGCTGCTGTGCTCGATCGCTGTGGCGCTCCTCGCCTGGTCGCATGCCCTCGAAGTCTGGCATCTTGCGCTTGCGAGCTTCATCAGCGGCCTCACCTGGACCACCGACAATCCGGTGCGCCGCACGATGATTGGTGAGGTCGTCGGCTCCGGGCGGATGAGCGCCGCGATGTCGATCGATGTCGGCGCCAACAATGCGAGCCGCATGCTCGGTCCGACGGTCGGCGGTATCCTGCTCGCGACCCTCGGCATCGGCGGCGCCTTCACGGTCAGCGTCATCGGATACCTCGTCGCAACGATGGTTGCGCTGCGGGTGCGTCATCGCAATACGGCAATGCCTTCCACCGCTGCGGGCGTGCTCGAGCGGATGATCGAAGGGCTCGTCCTCGTGCGGCGCGACCCGCGATTGAGCGGAACCATGATCATCACGGTGATCTACAATACCTTCGGCTGGCCGTTCACCAGCATGATCCCGGTCATCGGCCAGGATCATCTGGGTCTCGGAGCCGCAGGCATTGGCCTGCTCGCCAGCATGGACGGGGTTGGCGCTTTCTGCGGCGCGATCACGATCGCTCTCTGTGCCAAACCGCCCCATTTCGCGCGGCTCTTTATTGTTGGCGTGGCGATATATCTTTCGATGCTGCCGGTGTTCGCGCTGGTGACCGATCCGCTGCTCGCGGGCTCGGTGTTGCTGCTTACGGGCTTGGCCAATTCCGGCTTCAGCATCATGCAGGCGACCCTTGTCTATCTTGCCGCACCGCCTGAGATGCGCGGCCGCGTCTTTGGTGTGCTCTCGGTCTGCATCGGAGTGGGGATGATCGGCTTCCTCCATCTTGGTTGGCTCGCGGGGGTGCTTGGCGCCACCTCGGCGATCATAACGATAGGCGTCGAGGGTCTTGCGGCCTTGCTTTTGACCCGGCGTTGGTGGCGCACAATCGGACCGTGAGCGCGGAAATCTTCGCTGCAACCGCCATACTCGATGTATCTTGAACCGGTACTGTAGGAGAAGAAAATGTCGTCGACTTCACTCGATCCGCGACGCGCTGACGCGCCTCTCGATTATATGGAGAGGGCGCGCGAGATCGCGCCGATGCTGGCGGCGGCGGCGGACGAGATCGAGGAGCGCCGCGAGCTTCCCGAGCGGATAGTTGAGGCGCTGATAGAGCGCGGCTTCTTCCGCATGCTGCTGCCGCGCTCGCTGGGGGGCGCCGAACTCGACCCATTGACCTATGCCCAGGTGCTCGAAGAGATCGCCAAAGCCGACCCCTCGACCGCGTGGTCTCTCGGGCAGAATTCGGGTTGCTCGATGACGGCTCCCTATCTCGACCCGGCCGTGGCGCGCGAGATTTTCGGGCCGCCGCGCGGCATCCTTGCTTGGGGCCCGGAGTTGCCGGGGGCCGGGCGTGGCGTCGCTGTCGAGGGCGGGATCCGTGTCACCGGGCGGTGGGGGTTTGCCACCGGCAGTCGGCACGCCACCTGGCTTGGCGCGCATGTCCCGATCTTCGAGCCTGATGGCACGCAGCGTCTTAACCCCAACGGCCGGCCGTTCGTCCGCACCGTGCTGTTCCCCAAGTCGAGTGCGGAGATCATCGACAACTGGCAAGTCATCGGGCTGCGCGGCACGGGTAGCGACAGCTATCGCGTCGACGATCTCTTCGTCCCGCAGAAATACACCGCCTCGCGCGACAACGAGGCCGAGCGGCGCGAGCCCGGCCTGCTCTACCGCTTTACCAGCGGCATGATCTATGCCGCGAGCTTCTCAAATGTTTCGCTCGGCATCGCCCGCGGCGCGCTCGATGCGTTTATCGTGCTGGCGCGTGACAAGATTCCCCGGGGGGCGCGTGGCACCTTGCGCGAAAACAACGTCGTCCAGTCGCAGGTCGCGCAATGCGAGGCGCGCCTGCGCTCCTCACGCGCTTTCATCCACCAGACCCTCGCCGAAATGTGGGAAGAGGCCGAGCGTAGGGGCGAGTTCTTGTACGAACAGCACGTCCGGCTGCGCCTGTCGACGACTTGGGCGATCCATCAGGCGCGCGACGTCGTCGCTACCGTCTATGGTGCGGCCGGCTCGACTGCGGTCTTTAATGAAAACCCGTTCGAGCGCCGGCTGCGCGACATCCACGCCGGCACCCAGCAGGGTCAGGGCCGGCCGATCCATTTCGAGACCGTTGGCCAGGTCCTTCTCGGCCTGCCGCCCCAGGGGCGGATGTTCCGATAGGCGTGCCACCCGCTCGCTGCTTTGCTGTTTTTTCAGGAAATTTACAGCGGGCGAGGTTTCGTTCGCCGCAGAAATCCTGGACCGACGGCGGTTCGGCAAGCGGGAAAACAGCAAACAGGCTCGCTGTTTTCCACTTTGCTCATTACAAAATAATAAATCGTAACACTTCATTACCTTCGGCTCGTCAACCGCTGCAGCCTACGATCGCAAACGGTGCTCACAATAACGTCTCAATAACATATTGTTAATATGAGAAATATACGTTTCTGGCACGGCGAGGCTCAGCATCATGCGCGCGCTTTCCGGATCGCCAGCCGGACTGTTTTGCCGCACAAACGACCGACTGATGGAGCCCCACCGCCGCTGATTTTCGCCCAATCGCACGCCGAAATTGCGAGATTGTAAAATAGCTTACATATTACTGGTTTAAAACTGGGTAATACGACCTTCGCGCCGGCCGCGTAACCGGGGACCTTCTCCCAAAGATGTGCGCCGACGCGGAAAAGGTTCTGTGTAGCGGGGAGGAGAGCGGATTAGAACAATTTAACGAAAGCCTTGCTCGGGACATACTCGATGATTTTCGAGGCGCCGGCTTTTACGCTGACCTTCTCGGCCTGCCGCCTCAGGCGCGGATTTTCCGCTGAGCTGCCCAGCGGCTGGCAAAAAGACGACGAAGGCTAATGGCGAACTGCCCCTAGCGAGAGGCAGAAAGATACGCGATGTTAGTAGCTTAGGTCACATATGGCGAGCCGAAATCGCAACGGGATCTGCCGCCCGGATCAACGAATTAAGACCCCCGAAATAACAACCGAATCTGGGGTACGAAAACAGCGAAATCTGGCTTCGTTGCCCGACATCTTCTCCCGACACCTTCTCTCCTGACATCTTCTAAAGCACGGGTCTGGTGCCTGACGGGAGAGCCTCGTCGCGGTTCTGCCGACGCTAATGTTAAGTTATCATTTGCCTCCATGAAGGCACTCTGGGAACGCCTCACCCTAGGCATCCAGGCACGGCTCGTGATCCTAATTCTCGCGACCGTGCTACCGCTGGTCGGGCTGGCGAGTTTCGCTATGATCCGCACCGTCGATAATGAGCGCGCGCGGATCCAGCGTGATGTCGGGGAAAGGGTGGAAAATCTGCTCGCCGCGGTCGATCGCCAGATAGCCAGCATCCAGGCCGAACTCCAGGTCCTCGCGGTGTCCCCGAGCTTGCAGAGCGGCGATTTTGCCGCCTTCGATCGTCAGATGCGAGAAGCGTTGAAAATCCGCGGGACATCAATCGTCCTTCATGACACCAAGGCCCAGCAGCTGCTCAGCACCAACCGACCGTTCGGCGAGCCGCTCCCACGCGCGACCAACAGCGAAATGCACGATCGCGTTGTCGAAACGGGCAAGCCGCAAATCTCGGACCTGATCATCGGGGCGGTGTTGCGGCGGCCGATCTTGACCGTAGGGGTGCCGGTTTTCCGAGATGGGAAGGTCGCCTACGTCCTGGCGATGGGGCTCGGGCCGGAAATATTGTCGGCCCTGTTGGACGAACAAAACCTACCCCGCGGCTGGAACGCCGGCATCTTCGACCGCAACTGCCTGATCGTCGCACACAACAATGGTCTGGGCCGCTTGATCGGCCAGCCGGCGACACCGGCCCTGCGTGCGCAGATTTCCAAAGGTTCCGAGGGTTGGTTTCCGGGCGTCACGCGGGACGGGGTGCCGGTGTATTCCGCATTCCGGCGGTCGCCAATTAGCGGCTGGACCGTGGCGATCGGTCTGCCGAGAGAGTTCGTCGACTCGCCGCTTCGGCGAACACAATGGCTTGCCTTTGGTGGTGGTGGGACGGCGTTCGCGGTGAGCCTTGCTCTTGCCTGGTGGATGGCTCGGGCGATCCGGCGGCCAGTCGAATCTCTGACAGCCACCGCCCGCGCGCTGGGCAGCGGCGAGCCTGCCGGGGCGCCGGTTGGCGGGGTTCGTGAGCTCGATCAGATTGGCGATGCACTGCGCGCTACCGCTGCCGCGCTTGAACAACGCGCTCGTGCCCGAGAGCGAGCCGAGGCGGCACTGCGCGCGAGCGAGGAGCGGTTTCGCATGCTGGCCGAGTCGCTGCCGCAGCTGGTGTGGACTTGCTCGCCGGATGGGCGAGTCGATTATTTGAGCCGACAATGGCTCGACTATACCGGCATGTCGGCGGCGGAGCCGCTGGATTCGCAGCGGCTGAAGCGGGTGATTCATCCCGATGATCTTGCGGCTACAACGGCAAGTTGGGGTGCTGCGGCCGAGGGGCGAGCGCCCTACGATCTGGAGCATCGCATCCGTGCCGCGGACGGCACCTACCGTTGGTTCAAGACCCGCGGCACGCCGGTCAGGGATGCAGCAGGACAGACGATCAGGTGGTTCGGGACTTGCACCGACATCCAAGACATCGTCGAGGCTCGCAATACGCTTGCGCGCAGCCGCGAACAGCTCGAGGTCATGGTCGAGGAGCGTACCCGCGAATTGGCCGCCGCCAACGCCCGGCTCCGCGCCGAGATCGATGCGCGAGAACTGGCGCAAACGGCGCTGGTTCAGGCGCAGAAGATGGAGGCGGTAGGCCAGCTCACAGGCGGCATCGCCCACGATTTCAACAATCTCCTGACTGCAGTGTCCGGTGCGCTGGAGCTGCTGGAAGCTCGGACCGCCGACGCGAAGAGCTTGCGACTTCTGCACACTGCGCAGCGTGGCGCATCGCGCGGGGCCAAACTGACTCAATCGCTGCTCGCCTTCGCGCGCAAGCAGCAACTGGAGCTGGTCCGGGCGGACTTGAACTCGGTCATCGCCGAGATGGGCCAGATGTTGCGCAGCTCCGTTGGTGCCCCGGTCGAGATTCGAGAGTCCCTTGCGAGCGGTCTCTGGCCGGTCATGATCGATGTCAATCAGATCGCGTCGGCGCTTTTGAATATTGCCATCAACGCGCGCGACGCCATGCCGCAAGGTGGCACCCTGCTGATCGAAACGGCCAATATCGGAGCCGGCAGCGAGGGGCTGCCGGACGAGTTGGCGGGCCGTGACTGCGTCCTCGTCTCGATGCGCGACACTGGAACCGGGATGAGCCCCGAAGTCATCGAGCATGCATTCGAGCCCTTTTTCACGACGAAGGAAATCGGCAGGGGAACGGGGTTGGGACTGTCCATGGTGTTCGGCATTGTGCGTCAATCCGGCGGGGCGATCCGTATTGACAGCCGCATCCGCGAAGGGACGACCGTGCAAATTTACCTGCCGCGAGCGATTGATGCGGCGGCACCCCGATCGCGACGACCGGTGCACATCCAATCAGCCGGAAAAGCGCACATTCTCGTAGTGGACGACGACCCAGACGTCCGTTGGGTCACCGCGGAATGTCTGCGTGGAAGCGGTCATCACGTGACGGAAGCCCGCAACGGGGGTAGCGCCCTGGCGATCCTCGATCGGGGCGATCCTTGCGATCTCCTGGTGATGGATCTGGCGATGCCGGGGCTATCGGGAGCGGAGACGGTACGTTTAGCTCGGCGCACCCGCCCGAACCTCAAAGCGTTATTTTGCACCGGCTATGCAGACGTCTCGAGGTTCGAAGCTGAAACCGGCGGCGACGTGCTGCTCAAAAAGCCCTTCGCGCCGGACGCTCTGATCGAGGCAGTGCAGCGCGCGTTGTACAGGAGCACCTCCCGTGGCTCGGGAAATGTGGTGCCGCTGCGGCGAGGTGAGCAGCCCCAAGCCCGCTGATAATGGTGCGGCGTAGCCCCGTGCTCACCGCTGCAACCGCTCGAACAAATCGATCACAACGAACAACGCAACAAACCACAATATCGCCAGGCTCGCCCAGACGACGATCTTCCACAGTCCATCATCCTGACCTGCGCCGCGGCGGCGAGTCTCCGCCTCGATTTCCCGGTTCCATTCCCGGACGATGCGTTTTGGGTCGGCCTCCATCCGTCCCTCCCGGCGCCGGTCTGGATCGGCGGACATTAAGTTCGATTTTGCCCGAGCCTTCGGCGCAGACGATCCGCATCGGAGTGTATCACCATTAAATTTTCTTTATCGGGTCATTCACAGCCCAGGCTGCACAGGTGCGCTCGCTGAGCCGTCCTTCTAGCAAGTTGAATATTTTCCAGATTTTTTCAACTCAAAACGTGGCAAATTTTTGTTTTCTTTTTGGCCAACGTTCGGTTTCATAACTGCCGTTAATCCATCTTAACCGGCTTGGGGGCCGGAAACACTACCAGCGACGGGCACTACAGCGACGGCTTTTGCGTCGTCGCCGAGCGGGGGACATTCCATGCGATCGATGGTGGCGCAGAGCCTCGTTTGGGGCGTTTGTTTTATCGCGAGTTTAATGGTGCATACCAGCCCGTCTGTGGCTGCCAATTGCGCGCTTTATGCTCGCGCCGAGACCGGGGTGGCGCTCTATGGCTCAGCCGGGGGATGGTGGGACGAGGCCGGCGGACGCTACGAGCGGGGCCATGTGCCGGCGGCGGGAGCCATCCTCGTCTTCAAGCGCAGCCGGCAAATTCCCTCCGGTCATGTCGCAGTCGTCGCGCGGATAATCAGCGCGCATGAGATCCTCGTCGACCACGCCAACTGGCGCCACGGAACGGTGAGTCGGGGCATGTCGGTGGTCGATACATCACGCGATCAAGATTGGACCACCGTCGCGGTCATCGACTTGCCGTCCGGGACGTACGGGCACGACTATCCAACCTATGGCTTTGTTTATCCTGGACCGAGGCCGAGAGAGATCGTCGAGACACGTGCCGGCGGCGGGTTTGACGCTGATGCCGTGGACGAGAGTTCGCGCTCTTCCCTGCTGCATTTTGCGGCAGCGACCGACAATTGGCCAGAGCGCGCCCATGGGACGACGAAGACACACCGAACCCGTCAAGCAAAGGAAGCAGCGACGCGCCCAGTCCACCTTACATCCACCGCTCATGGGCATAATCACCCGACGGCGAGCCCCAAGCCTCGCTCACCTGATCATGTACCGCGTGCCGGCACCGCTC
>Ga0306926_10004264_pt1 | contig 14992 bp, 13 predicted proteins | sample flu12Cox44000178_FD_203759 | JGI IMG/M metagenome (GOLD analysis project Ga0306926, IMG submission 203759) | Lab enrichment of tropical soil microbial communities from Luquillo Experimental Forest, Puerto Rico - flux8day.12C.oxic.44.000.178 (v2)... | ecosystem: Environmental > Terrestrial >...
ACGGCGAGAATACGAACATCGTAACGCTGTTACGGTGTAAGAAACAAGTGCTCAAGCATTTGGAAACGCCCGGCACCGCCACCTCGCTTGCCGTTGATATCGGCGGCACGTTTACGGATGTTGTTCTACGCCGCGGGGCCGAGTTGTTTGTCGACAAGACATTGACCACCCCGGATGACCTGCTCGATGGGTTCTTTAAGGGCGTGGATTCGGTGCTGCACAAGGCCGGCGCAACGCCAGCCGACATCGCAGGAACGATCGTGCATGCCACGACCGTGGTCACCAATGCGCTCATCGAACGCAAGGGTGCGCACACCGCCATGGTGTTTACTAAGGGCTTTGCCGATATCCTCGAAATTCGTGATGAGCGGCGCTATGACATGTACGACCCGCAAATCGAATTCCCAGCGCCGTTGGTCGACACCGACGACGTATTCACTATCGATGAACGGGTGCTCGCAGACGGCAGTGTTGCGCGGCCTTTGCAGACCCGCGACTTGGATGAGCTCTGCAACGCGTTGAGACACGAAGGGGTCGAGTCCGTCGGGGTATGTTTGCTGCACAGCTACAAGAACCCCCATCACGAACAGCAGATCGGCGACGCACTTCAACGGCAGCTACCCTCAATTTACGTGTCACTGTCATCGGACGTTGCGGGGCAGATTCGCGAATATCTGCGCGCGTCTACCACGGCGGCTAATGCCTACGCAGTGCCGGTCACGTACCCGTATCTGAACCGGCTGGAAGCGCGGCTCGAGCGCCAAGGGTTTAGAAGTCGACCGCTGATCATGCTCAGTTCGGGTGGAGTCGTGGGACCAGCCACGGCCGGACGAATGCCGGTGCGCATGATTGAAAGTGGGCCGGCCGCCGGCGCTCTTGGTGCCGCGTTTGCTGCGCATGCGCTTGGGCTGCGTGATCTGCTCGCCTTCGACATGGGTGGCACAACCGCAAAAGTCTGCCTAATTCAGGACCATCGGCCGCTCGTGACAGGCCTGTTCGAAATTGATCGTGTCTATCGTTTCAAGGAAGGCAGCGGGCTGCCGGTCACCGTGCCCTGCATCGATATGATCGAGATCGGCGCAGGCGGCGGGAGCATCGCCCACGTTAGCGATCTCGGCTTGCTCAATGTCGGCCCACGCAGTGCCGGGTCCCGACCTGGACCCGCTTGTTATGGACTCGGCGGCGCCGAAGCGACCGTAACTGATGCTGACGTGGTGCTTGGCGCGATCGATCCCTCGAAGTTTTTGGGCGGCACCATGCGGCTCGATGCAAAAGCCGCGATGGGCGCGGTCACCCGCATTGCAAACGAGCTTGGCGTGCCGCAGCTAGCTGCAGCCCGCGGAATTTTCCGGGTCGTCTGCGAGGCCATGGCAGGAGCAATCAAGGCGCACGCGAGCGACCGCGGCGTTGACTATCGCGGCATTCCCCTCCTCGCGTTCGGCGGTGCCGGCCCCGTGCATGCCTGTGAGGTGGCAGAGCTCCTTAACAGCCGAACGGTGATTTTTCCGCCGCATGGCAGCGTGTTTTCCGCAGTCGGCGCCCTTGTCACACCGACGCGGCTCGACCTTGTCCGATCGAGCCTTTCGCGGCTCGACGCAATGGATTGGAACGAGGTATCGGAGCGTTTTGAGGAGATGGAGCGCGAAGGCCGGCGCTCACTCGCCGAGGCAGGCTGTATCGAAGGCGATATCACGTTTCAATACGCTGCCGACATGCGCTACGTCGGCCAACACTACGACATCATGGTGGAACTCGGCGGCCGACCGGCGCGCAGCGACGGAGCGCAGGCGCTTCGAAGCTGCTTCGAAGCCGAATACGAGAAGCGGTACCGCATTGTTCAGAGGGAAGTCGCGGTCGAGGTCGTCAATTGGCGCGTTGTTTCAATGGGCGCAGCCCCCGCGACACCCGACCTCGGCCATCGTGCCCCGGCGGCTGCGACCGGCCCGACCACGCGGCCGGTCCATTTGTGGCAGGATGACCAACTCGTCACGACGATACCGCGAGCAGGACTGCACGAGAACACCGTCATGGCTGGGCCCGTCATCCTCGAAGAAGCTGAGACCACTTTAGTCATTCCGCCCGGTTGGACCGCCCGTCTGGGCGCACTCGGATGCGTCGTCGCCCAGCGTGACAAGTAGAGAGATCGGACGTGGATGGCATTGAAGTAGAACTGATGTGGTCGACGTTGCGCAGCGTCGTCACCGAGCGCGCCAAGGCGATGCAGCGGACCGCGTTCAGTCCCGTCGTGCGGGACGCCGGCGATCTCGCCTATGCGGTCTTCGACAGCCGCGGGCGCATTGTTGCGCAAGCTGATACAGGAACTCCGGGCCATATCAACTGCCTCGCCTTCACAGGTCACTATCTGGCGCAATTATTCGAGGGCCGGTTACGATCCGGCGACGTGCTTATCACCAACGATCCTTGGAAAGGAGCAGGGCATTTCTTCGACATAACGATTTTCGCGCCGGTGTTTCGCGACGGCTGCGTTCTCGGTTACGTCGGGTCTACCAATCATCATACTGACATTGGCGGTCTCGGCGTTAGCGTTGGCGCCAATGACGTGCATGAGGAAGGCTTGTGGATTCCGCCAGCGAAGCTCTACGAGGAAGGCCGTCCAAATGAGCTGTTGTACGAGATCATTCGGCGCAACGTGCGCACACCTGATTACATCAGCGGCGATCTCGCAGCGCAGGTGGCGAGTGCGCGCGATGGCGGCGAAGCGTTGATCGAATTGTGCGAGCGCTACGGCCTTGCCGATATCGAAGCCTTGTCGGATGAGATTATCGGGCGTTCCGACGCCGCGATGCGACGCGCGATCCGCGCATGTCCGGCCGGGACCTGGAACGGCGAGACCACGATCGATCTGTCGGGCGGAACCGAGATCACCTTGCGCGCCGCGCTGACGATCGATCATGACAAGGGCGAGGTGCTGATCGACTTCGCGGGCAGCTCACCCCAGATCAATAAGGGCATTAACGTGGTGCTCAACTATACTCACGCCTATTCGACGTTCGCAGTGCGCAGCTGCCTTAATCCCGGTCTACCCAACAACGCCGGCAGCCTCGCGCCGATCAAAGTCACCGCGCCCGAAGGAAGCATCGTCAACTGCAAGTATCCGGCGCCGGTGGCGGCCCGGCACGTGGTTGGCATGTACGTGCCGATGCCTATACTCAAGGCGTTGCATCATGTGGTTCCCGAGCGCGTGCTAGCGGAAGGCCCTGGTGCCGTGTGGTCGGCACAAGTGATCGGCACGCACAGCGACGGCAGCCCGTTTGTTTCAACTCAGTTCAGCTTTTCCGGCGGCATGGGCGCGCGCGCCACGAAGCCTGGGCCGAGCGCGACCTGCTATCCTACCGGCATTGGCGCCACCCCGATCGAGGTCCTCGAGATGGAGAGCCCGATTGTGTTCCAGCAACGCGAGCTTCGCCGCGGTTCTGGCGGACGCGGCCGTAGCTCGGGCGGGGACGGCCAGGTTGTTGAGTTCGGCGTGCGCACCGATCGGCCATGGACACTGAACGCGGCACCGACAGGCACGCGCTATGGCGCCGAAGGGTTGGACGGCGGCGAACCCGGCGCGACGGGTGTCTTTCGGGTGAATGGTGCGGCCTGGGCTGCGCGCGGCAAGACCGCGATGAACCCAGGCGACATCGTCTACATGGAAACCCCGGGTGGCGGCGGCTACGGACCGCCCGCTTCCGATACAGCGAGTGCCCGCCAAAATCAGGTTGCGAGGAGGAACGCACGATGAGCGCGACGACGGCAAAACAGGCTTTCCGATGGAATGAGCTGCCGGCGATCGATCTGCTTGGCGGCACCATGCGCCGCACCGGCTTTCGCAGCGACGGCTGCATTCTCACCTTCAACTGGATTCAGCCGACGATGCCACGCTGGGAACCGCATCACCATCCGTTCGATCAGGTCGTGCTGACTGTGAAGGGCCGGCAGATGCTGGAAGTCGAGGGCGAGGCGATGGAATGCACCGCCGGCACGATCACGCGCGTTCCCGCCAATGCCAAACACACTGGCTGGCCTGTCGGGACCGAGCCTATTCTCAACATCGACGTGTTCGCGCCGCCGCGCGAGGACTATCTGTTCCTGGTCGAGTATCAGATCGAATTTCCGCAGCCGAAAGGGCCGGTCCACAAATATCATCAGACACCGACCGCGCAGCCATTCACCGGAAAGGTCAAGACCGACACCAAGGATGTCTTGTTCGCCTGGAACAAGTTGCCGAGCATCGATCTTGCCGAAGGCACAATGAGGCGGAGCGGTTTTCGCGGCGACGATTGCCTAGTGACGTTCAACCGCATCAGCCCACGGATGACCCGGGCCGAGCCGCATTCGCATCCATTCGACCAGATCGTGATGGTCGCGAGCGGCCGCATGATGCTCGAGATCGATGGGGAAGCGATGGAATGCGGGCCCGAGACGATCGTGCGCGTGCCTGCCAACGCCCCGCACACCGGGTGGGGCCTTGGCGACGAGCCGATCCTCAACATCGACGTGTTCGCGCCCGCGCGCCAGGATTATCTCGATCTCGTGAAATATCAGAAGGAATATGCGAACTAGCCTGGCACTTCAACAACGCACGTCAACAACGTTCAGGGAGGGAAATCATGACTTACGTCGCGAAACTGAGCTCCGTGGCGCTGGCAGGGGTGGCTGCCTCGGCGTTGCTGCTCGCCGCATCGGGCGCTGCCTCCGCGAAGGACCCGATCGAGGTCGGCATGGCTGTCGCGCTTACCGGCTATCTCGCCTCGTTCGATGGGCAGTTGGTTGAAGGCGTCAAACTCGCTTCGAAACGCCTCAACGACGCCGGAGGGGTTGATGGCCACCAACTCAATTTTCACATCCTGGACAACGCTTCGAATGCGACAACCGGGGTTACAGTCACCAATCAGCTGCTTAATCAATATAACGTGGCGGTGCTGATCAACGGCGCATCCTCGGCGCAGAGCGTCGCCATCCATCCGATCGTCGCGCGCAACAAAGTCCCGTTCATCACCACGTCGCAGCTGCCGCCGGATCCAGTCTGGGCATTTCTCGCCGGTCCCGCTTATCAGGAAGTCCTCGACCGGCAGCTCAACTTCGCCAAGGACCAGCTCAAGGCGAAGAAAATCGCATTTCTGTTCTCCAACACGCCGTACGGGCAAAACGGGGCGAAGCTGCTGGCCACGCGCGCCCCTGAGCTCGGGCTCGAGATCGTGTTCTCGGAAGGCGTCGAGGGATCGGCCACGGATCTCACGCCGCAGCTTGCCAAGATCAAAGATGCCAAACCCGATGTTCTGCTCGATTTCCTTACCGGACCCGTCCACATCGTCGAAGGCAAGGCCGCCACAACGGTCGGTTTGGGTGTCCCGATCATCATGGCCCACGACGACACCGCTGTATCGAAGCAAGCGGCGGCGGCTTACGCCAACAACTACATCGTCGTTATGCCGGTACAGGCGTTTCCGAATGTTCCCAACCCAGAGCTCAAGACCGCCAATGCGGAGTTTTTGACCGCCTACAAGAATGCCGGGCTCGACCCATCCGGCATTGCCGGTGCGAGCTGGGGCTGGGACGCGGTTGGTACGCTGAGCCATGCGATCAGCTCCTCCGGTGCCACGGCCGGCGAGGCCTTGCGTGCCGCGATCGAGAAGGTCGATTTCGTGGGAACGACCGCGCACTACAAGTTCAGCCCGAAGGACCACACCGGCCAAATCAATGCACCCAAGGCGCTGCAAATTGGCCGTTATCGCGACGGCAGCCTGGAGATTGTCAACAGCGGCACCTAGAGCAGATGCCAACGCAGGTCGGAGTCGAAGCCGCTGCTGATCTGCTTCAGGTCGAGCAGGTCTGCGTTCACTACGGGAAAATCGTCGCGCTCAAGCCGACGTCGTTCGCGGTCGCTCGCGGCAGCCTCGTGCTTGTCCTCGGGCCTAACGGTGCCGGCAAGACGACTTTGCTCAAGGCGCTCGCGGGTTCGATTGCCTTGCGTTCGGGACACGTTGTGTTGGCCGGCAAGGACATCGGTGGCGTGCCGGCGCATCAACGTGTGAAGTACGGCATAGCGCTCGTGCCGGAAGGGCGTGGTAGGCTGCCCGGCCTCTCCGTCAAGGAAAACCTCGACCTCGGCTGGCACGCCGCCCCGCCCTCGCGGCGCGGCTCTTATGCGACCGGCCTCGAGGAAGTCTTGACCTTGTTTCCGCCGCTACGCGAGCGCCTGAACCAGGACTGCAGCACGCTGAGCGGCGGTGAAATGCAGATGCTGGCGATCGCCCGCGCACTGCTGGCGAAGCCCACGGTGCTTCTGCTCGATGAGCCGTCGCTCGGACTCGCTCCGAAAGCGATCGCGCGCGTCTATGCGGCCCTGGCGCAACTCAATGCGGCCGGTCTCGCCATGGTGCTGGTAGAGCAGAAGGCAGTGCCGTTGCCGGCACGCCGGGAGACAACGATCGTGCTGCAGAACGGATCGGTGGTGTTCCAGCAAAATCGCAGGCCGAGCGGCGACGAGTTGGCCGCACTCTATCTCGGCGAGAGGGCTGCCTGATGTCCGGGTGGATCGGCCGTAAGTTGGAAATGGCGGCGCTCGTGCTCGTTATCATTGCCGTGGTTGCTGCGCCATTGTCCGGCTCGCGCCTGCTCGTCTACTATTTCACGATCACTGCACTCTATGCGAGCGTCGTCATCGCGCTCAATCTACTGCTTGGTCTTGCCGGCCAGGTCAGCTTTGCGCAAACGACCTTCATGGCCATTGGCGGCTATGGCACCGCACTGATGACGGTTCGCCTAGGCCTAAATCCATGGCTGGCCACGTTGTTGGCCATGCTGCTGGCCACGCTGGCTGCTTTCGTGATCGGGCGCCCACTGCTGCGCCTGCGCGGCCATTATTTATCCATGGCAACGTTTGCGCTTGCGCTCGGCACTTATTCATTCGTGACCGCCGCGATGGGGCTGACCAATGGCGGGATTGGGATTTCAGGGATTCCACCGCTCGAGATCGGCGATGTTTCGTTCGCCGAACCGCGTACGTTCTATATCCTGAGCTGGATATTTTGCGCGCTTGTGCTCGCCGGTTACATGCTGCTAGCCGAGTCCCACGTCGGCCGTGCGTGGCGCGCGCTCGCGACCGGACAGGACATCGCCTCCACCCTCGGGATCGACGTCCCCGGCCTGAAGCTCATGGCGTTCGTCCTGGCCGCCATCGTTGCATCGGTAGTGGGCTCGCTTTACGTTGAATTCACGAGCTTTGTCGGACCCGATCTCTACGACATCAACATCATCCTCAGCCTGTTTTTCATGCTGTTCGTTGGCGGGCGTGGCTCGACCGTCGGCCCGATCATCGGCGCCGGCATCGTTGTGATCGTTCCGCAGCTGATGTCGGGCCTGGAGCGTTACCAGAATCTCATTTTCTTCGTCATTCTCCTGCTGCTGCTCCTGATCCGGCCGGCCGGCTTGCTCGGCCGTATGCGCGAATCCGTGCCGCTCACTGCGCTTCTGCCCGGATGGCTGCGCGTGACGCGAGAAGGCGGAACGGCATGAGTGCGCCACCCGAATTGAAGCTACATGGCGTCACCAAGCGCTTTGGCGGCATCGTCGCCGTGACTGATGTCTCGATGGCGCTTACTGCAGGCTCGGTCACCGGCTTGATCGGTCCGAACGGGGCAGGAAAATCGACGCTTATTAATCTTGTTTCTGGCTTCCGGCGACCGGATACAGGGCGGATCATGTTTGCCGACCACGATCTCACGCGGCTCGACCCGTCCGCGATCGCGCGCCTTGGCATCTCACGTACTTTTCAGCAGGCCGCTCCGTTGGTCGGCTTGAGCGTGATCGAAAATGTGATGGTGGGATTGCACACACGCTATCGGTCGGGCCTTGGCTCGATCGTGCTGCGGTCGCCGGCGATGCGTCGGGAAGCGCGCGCGAATGCGCAGACCGCGTACGCCCTGCTGGAGCAATTCGGACTTGCGGCCGATGTGCACGCCGAAGCATCCGATCTCCCATTTGGCAAGCTGCGATTCTTGGAGCTCGCGCGCGCCATCGGGATGCAGCCACAAGTGGTGTTGCTCGACGAACCTGCCGCCGGCCTCAACCGCGTCGAGACCGATCGGCTCGCCGCCCTCATTCGTGTTCTCCGTGACCGTGGCATCACCGTCTTGCTGGTCGATCACGATGTTCCATTCGTGTTCGGCTTGTGCGACCAAGTCGTCGTGATGAATTTTGGCAGCGTCATCGCCGCCGGGAAGCCAGACGATGTCTACGGCAATCCGGCGGTCCGCGAAGCCTACCTCGGCGGAGAAGACCAAGAGGCAGCAGCATGACCCTGATTCTTGCCATCGGGGTCGCGACCGGCTGCGTCTATGCGCTGGTCGCAGTCGGCTATTCACTGATTTACCGTACGACCGGGGTCGTTAACTTTGCGCAAGGTAGTTACGTGATGGCCGGTGGCTTCTCGACCTATTGGTTCTACGAGATTGCCCGTCTGCGCTACCCGATCGCCATTTTATGCGGGGTTGGTGTCTCTACGTTGCTCGGTCTTTTGTTGTGGACGGTAGTGGTCCTTCCGCTGTGGCGGCGACGAAGTCCCTCATACGTGGTGCTATTAGAAACGATCGTGTTCGGCGCAATTGTTGGGACCTCCGCGCTGCTTTTGCTCGGCCCCCTGCCCCAAACGTTGCCTCCTTGGCTGCCAGGATTTGCAATGGAATTCGGCAGTAACCGAATTGATGGACAGTACGTAGTCGTCATTATTGCGACTATTCTGTTGATGCTGGGCTTCAGTGCAATCCTTCGCTTCACCTCGCTCGGACGCTCCATGCGCGCATGCGCGGCTAGCCGTGATGTTGCTCAATTGCTCGGAATTTCACCCGAGCGCATTGGAGCGTTAGCATTCGCGGCTACGGCGGCCCTCGGCGGACTTGGCGGCGCCATGATCACGCCAGCTCAGTTCACCTCCGCCGATATCGGCCTGTCGTATGGGGTTTTCGGTTTTGTTGCCGCTGTCTTGGGCGGCTTCGGAAGTCTCTCCGGCGCGCTGGTCGGAGGTCTCATACTCGGCATCGTCAACGCGTTTGTCGGACGTTACATCTCATCGAGCTATCAGACCGTGCTCGCTTTCGGCCTATTGCTCGCGTTGCTGACACTGCGCCCACAAGGTCTCGTGGGCAAGGACTGGGAAGAAGCATGACGATGGAGCAAAGCCGCGCTGGCCGCGTAGCCGGCAAGGTGGCTCTGATAACCGGTGGGACGCGCGGCATGGGCCTGAGCCATGGGCGCGTATTGGCCGAGCATGGGGCTCGCGTCGTGCTCGGAGGGCGCGACGACATTCGTGGCAAGGAGGCGGCTGCCGCGCTACGAAGCGAAGGGCTCCCCGTGGATTACCTAAACCTTGACGTAACCCAAGAAACCGATTGGGACACGGCCGTTAAACTCATCGAAGAAACGCACGGAAAGCTCGACGTGCTCGTGAACAATGCCGGCATTTTCGGCTCGTCAGATGTGCTCGACTGCTCGCTGGCGGAATGGAACGACGTGATTGCGGTCAACCTGACCGGCGCCTTTCTAGGTATCAGGCATTGCGCGCCAGCGATGCGCCGCGCCGGTCGCGGTTCGATTGTCAATATCTCCTCTGTTCTTGGTACGATGGGCACGGAGTTCGCAGTCGCCTATCACGCAAGCAAAGGCGCGGTGCACGTGTTGACGCGCGCATCCGCCATGACCTTGGCGCCGCTGATCCGCGTCAATACCGTCACTCCATCGATTACCGCAACCGACATGGCCCAGGAGATGGGCGGCGACCAACTTAAGGCACGCGTCGCTACCTATCCCATGGGCCGTGCTGCCCAGCCCGCCGAGATCTCCCAGGGCGTATTGTTTCTGGCTTCAGACGAATCGTCTTTCGTGACTGGAGCGGACTATCGAATCGATGGCGGCGTATTGGCTGGCGTCAAACGCACGCCCGTCAATTAGGGCTTTATAACAAATCTCTGCGCGCCCCGTGAGACGTGGACACGTGCTGCCGGCTTGTGGAACTCGGGAGTTTCGATACCCGAGCCCAACCTGGTACAGAGATCATTGGCTGTTCCAGCTCCATCACAGCCTCTGCTGTATTCTCGCTTTCAATTGCGCTTGAAGCCCAGTTCGTGCTCGATCTGCAACGGCAGCAGAATGCGCACCACGCAATTGTACCACGCGACCGTCAGGACGACTTCCATCGCCTGTCGCACGGCGAAAAAGCCGCGCAGCGTATTCCACGTTGTATCACTTACTACGCCGTTCTCGGTTGCTTCCTTGGAAAAGCGCAGTACGGCGCGCTCCTGATCGGTGAAGTGCGGCGAGGTTTCGAACTGCGCCAGGTCTTGGAGTTGCTCGCGTCGCACGCCCGCCTGCAGTGCAGAATTCCAGTGATGATCGAACTCGTAATCGCTCTTGGTGACCAGCCCAACCATCAGCACTGCGAGCTCGCGATAGCGGCGCTCGAAAGTCGTATCGTTGCGTAGCGCGCCGGCGACCGAGACCATTGCGTCGCAGATCTTCGGGTGGTTTGCAATTGCACGCCAGATGTTGCCGGTGCCGCGCTCGCTCGCCATGCGCTCATAAAGGTGCCTCTCATTCTCCGGCAGGTCTTCCTTCCTCACATAAGGCACGCGAGCCATGGTCGTTCCCCCTATTTCTGCACAAACGTTGCATCAGACACTAAAGCCCTCGCGCCGTTCGTCAAAGTGAACGCCGTTTGCAAGCTGGAATTTGTCGCCATGGGACCCAGGCTATGGTGTCGTGGGATTTTGCCCACTGTAACGGGCTCCGAGGGCGGCGAGCCGTTTGCGGCAGTGGGAGCGCAACGCGCCACCCGAATACGATGCACCGTGCCGCTCTTTCATGCTGGACATGGGCGGGTGCATAGAGAAACAATGTCGGTGCAAAAAAATACACCTGCGTGAACGCAAGGCGCTCGGGAGGATAATGCGTGCGCGGAGAACGCGAAGCGCTGCTGCGTATCAATAATCTTTCGGCACGTTTCGGCGGTGTGCGAGCGCTCGACAGCGTGACATGCAAAATCAACACTGGCGAGATCTGCGGCCTAATTGGCCCGAACGGTGCCGGCAAGACCACGCTGTTCAACTGCATAACACGTCTCTATGCCATCGCGGACGGCGAGATCTCGTTTGCCGGACAGCGCATCGATGTCCTGCCGGCTCGGCAGATCATCTCGCTCGGGATCGCGCGAACGTTCCAGAATCTCGGCATCTATCCTGGAATGACCGTTATGGAAAACGTGGCGCTCGGAGCGCATCATTCGCACGGCGGCGGCTTTTTCCAGACGGTGACGCGTCCCTGGAAATCGGACGCGCGAGAGCGCGAAATGGTCGCGTGGTGCCGCTCGATCATGTGCAGGGTCGATCTTGACCGCTTCGAGGAGGAGCGAGCCGGCAATCTGCCCTACGGCACCTTAAAGCGTGTCGAGATCGCGCGCGCGCTCGCCGCAAAGCCGCGGCTGCTCCTGCTCGATGAGCCGGCGGCCGGCCTCAACCATGTCGAACGCATCGAGTTCAGCAACCTGGTCAAGCGCCTTCGCGACGAGTTCGAGCTGACCATTTTGCTGGTTGAGCATCAGATGGGTCTGGTGATGGGCCTATGCGGGCGGCTGCTCGTACTCAATCTCGGCCGACTACTTGCCGAGGGCTCCCCGGCAGAGATCAGTGCCGATCCGGCGGTCATTACCGCCTATCTCGGAGAAGCCGCATGACCGCAGTCTTGCAGGTGCACGGACTGCGGGCCGGCTACGGCTCGATCCGCGTCCTACACGGCATCGATTTCGAGGTAAAGGAGGGCGAAATCGTCGCTTTCCTCGGCGCGAACGGGGCCGGCAAGACAACGACGCTGCGCGCGCTCTCGGGTATAATTCCCGCGCGTGGCGCGATCTTGCTCGATGGCCAGGACGTAATCGCGATGAGCGCAGACAAGCGCGCTCAACGCGGCATCGCGCATATCCCGCAGGGGCGCGGCACGTTCGTGGACTTCACGGTCGCGGAGAACCTCGCGCTCGGCGCCTATCTGTTGCGCGACAAGGCCGCCATCCGTTCCGCACTCGATTACTGGGACGACATCTTCCCCTGGCTCGCCGCTCGACGAAATCAGCCGGCTGGAAGTTTATCCGGCGGCGAGCAGCAGATGCTCGCAGTCGCGCGCGCCCTGATGACGAAACCGCGCATCCTCATGTGCGACGAGCCCTCGCTCGGGCTTGCGCCTACGACCACCCAATCCCTGTTCTCGCTGCTGGATCGCCTCAGCAACGAGCGCGGCATGGCGATCCTTCTGGTCGAGCAGAACGCCCGGCTCACGCTGAAGATCGCCCACCGGGCGTACGTGATCGAGAGTGGCGAGATGAAGCTCGCTGGCAGTGCGGCGGAGCTACGTGACAATCCGCTCATTCGCCAAGCTTACCTTGGTGCCTGATATGCAGCTTTTCCTGCAACAGATCGTCGAAGGACTTGCGTCGGGCGCAATCTATGCTTCGCTCGCAATCGCGCTCGTGCTGATTTATCGCGCGACCCGCATCGTGAATTTCGCGCAAGGCGAGATGGCGACACTATCGGCTTATTTCGCCTGGCAACTTAATCAATGGGGCATGCCGTTTTGGCTCAGTCTTATCATCGTTGCCGCGGTGAGCTTTGTGATGGGCGCGCTGGTTTTTCGCCTGATAATGCGGCCAGTGCTCGGCGCGTCCGACAACACGATGGTCGTGGTCTGCATCGGACTTTTTGTCGGCTTCGAGGCAGTCGCGCTTTGGTTCTGGGGTGCCGATCCGCATGCGTTCCCCCGCATCTTTCCCGACTACGCGTGGACCATCGGCGGCGTGCGTCTGACAGCGAATAATCTCGGCATTCTGGCGACGCTTTGCCTGCTCACGGTGGGTCTGAGCGCTTTATTCCGCTATACCCGCATAGGGCTTGCGATGCGAGCGTCGGCGGCCGAGCGCGAGAAGAGTCCCCTCGTCGGCATTCCAGTCGAGAACATGCTGATGCTCGGCTGGGGCCTGGCGGCGACGGTCGGCTTCATCGCGGCGGCGCTGATCGCGCCGAGCCTGTTCCTATCGCCGCCGATGATGGTGTCGGTCGTGATCTATGCGCTCGCGGCCGCGACGCTCGGCGGATGGGATTCGCTTGCCGGCGCGATCGTAGGCGGGCTCGTGGTCGGCATCGCAGAAAGCCTGTGCGCAACCTTTATCGGTTTTATCGGCACGGATCTTAAGGTCGGCGTTCCCTTCGCACTGATGGCGATCGTCCTGCTCGCGCGGCCGCAGGGCCTGTTCGGCACGTCAGCGGTCATTCGCGCATGAACGGCGCGAGCATCGAAACGATGCTGCGCGCCGCCGGCTGTGCGGCACTCGCCTTCGCTTTGCTGATTGTGCCAGCGATGTTTCCGGATTTCCTTGTCTACCAGTTCAGCGTCGCGCTCACCTATGCAATTGCGATTCTCGGGCTCAATCTGCTGATGGGCTTCAATGGCCAAATCTCGGTCGCCCAAGGCGTGTTTTTTGCGGTGGGCGCCTACACCACTGCGATCTTTATGACCCGGTATGGTATGAACTACCTCTTGACACTGCCGATCGCGGTCCTGACCGCATCGATCCTCGGCTTGCTAGTCGGAATTCCGGCGTTGCGTTGGCAGGGATTGCCCCTCGCCTTCATTACCTTCGGGCTCGCGGTCCTCGGGCCGCCGCTCGCGCTCAAGCTTGAACCGATTACCAAGGGCGCAACCGGCATCAGCATGATCAAGCCCGCCGTGCCCAGCTGGTTTTCCGGCAACCAGGATACTTTTCTCTACACGCTCTGTCTCCTCGGCTTTGCGCTTTCGGCACTGTTCGTTTGGCGGTTGACGCGCGGCGACACTGGCCGCTCGCTGCGCGCCGCCCGCGACAGCGACCTCATCGCGGAGTCACTTGGCGTCCACCTGACGAAAGTGCGCCTCGCCGCTTTCGTGACTTGTTCCGGCATGGCGGGTTTTGCCGGCGGACTGTTCGCCATCGTCAACGGCTTTGTCAGCCCTGAGTCGTTCCAGATGACAAAATCGTTTGACTTCTTGGTTGGATCGATCGTTGGCGGTATTACCAGCATCAGCGGCTCGCTGATTGGCGCGCTGCTGATCGTATTCCTGCCCGATTGGGCCGCCGACATGAACATCGCCCTCTCCGGACTAATCTACGGCGCGGTGTTGGTGGTGATGATGCTCATCGCCCGGGATGGCGTGATGGGACTGCTGAGCACCCTTTTGACCGCGCTACGCACGCGTATCATCGCGACGCGCGCGACGGCAACTGCTGATGACCGGCTGAGCGGCCGGCGCATTCAAATCTGACGGGAGGGAATCATGAAATACGGACTTGGAGGATTGCTATTCGCCGCCGCGCTCACCGTAAGTCCCGCAGCCGCGCAATCGCCCGGTATCGCCGATACCTCGATCAGGCTTGGCACGCAGGCGCCGATGTCCGGCGTGGTCGCGATGATCGGCATGGTAGCCGAAGGGCAGAAGCTCAAGTTCGACGCAGTCAATGCAGCAGGCGGTGTCAAGATGGGCGACGGCAAGACGCGCCAGGTCGAACTCGTGATCATGGATGACGCCAACGAGCCACCGCGAACTGTCACCAACGCGCGTCGGATGGCGGAGCAGAACAAGGTATTCGCGTTCGTAGGCTCGGTCGGCACACCACAGAACCAAGCCATCAAGGCTTACATAACCCAGAACAAGATTCCGAACATATTCATCTATTCGGGTATCTATGAATGGGGTGATTCAAAGCAGAACCCCTGGGGCATCGGAATGGTCCCTTCATTCACAACGGAGGCCGCGATCTACGCGAAATACCTTGAGGAGCATAAGCCGAACGCGAAGGTCGCGATGCTTTATCTCAACACTGATTTCGGTAACAACTTTCTTGAAGGCTTCAAAGCTGCAATCAAGGGTACTAAAATCGAGCTCGTCGCCGCGCAGTCGAACGCGAACACCG
>Ga0306926_10004266_pt1 | contig 14989 bp, 15 predicted proteins | sample flu12Cox44000178_FD_203759 | JGI IMG/M metagenome (GOLD analysis project Ga0306926, IMG submission 203759) | Lab enrichment of tropical soil microbial communities from Luquillo Experimental Forest, Puerto Rico - flux8day.12C.oxic.44.000.178 (v2)... | ecosystem: Environmental > Terrestrial >...
CCCCACAGAGTCAAAACAGCAATTCGGGTACGGCTTCGTTCAGCGTCGGCAACGCAAATACATTGTTCAGTAACAACAACGGGAACAACGTCGCATTCATGGTATTGGCTGGCCCGAATGCGCCTGTGAACAACAACTGCGGCTCGTTCGATTGGGGCTTGGCGTTCTTCTACGACCGCAACGTCTTCACCGCCATCGAGCAGCAAGCGGTGACGGGAACCAGCTACGTCGGTCCCTTCTGGGCGTACTAAACCCAACTTCACCTCGAGCGGAGCCGTTGGCTCCGCTTTCGCTTTTCTTGACGCCGCGTATAGGCCCGAGTTCCAATGTGCCGATGGCGAAAACAAACCTCGCGCGCGCGTCCAAGGCTCCAACTCCCAGCCGCCCCTCGCTCCCCGGGGCATACGGCGTCCCCAAAGACTTGCAGGGAAGCGTCTCGTGGGCTTGGGCGAAAAAGCGGCTGACCGACTCCCACAATTACCTCATCACGACCGTCCGTCCGGACTGCCGTCCGCACACGATGATCGTGTGGGGCATCTGGCTCGACAATGCCTACTACTTCAGCACCGGATCGACCACCCGCAAAGCGCGGAACCTCGCCGCAAATCCGAACTGCCTTGTCTGCAATGAAAATGTCGAAGAGGCGGTGATCGTAGAAGGGAAAGCCCAGCCCCTGAAGGTTTCGGAAATCCCGAAGCGCGCATTTCTGCTGTATTTCAAGAAGTATGGCTGGAAGCTCGATCCGGAAATGGGCAACGTCTACAAGCTAACACCGAGCAAGGTGATCGCCATGCCCGAGAAGCTCTTCCCCAAAGGCGCCACGCGCTGGACCTTCGCGTAATCGAGACGGGTCGGGTCGTTCTGTCGGCGCCCACAGCATGACGTAAGTATCCATGAAGCTAAAACGCCACCGGAGGAGAAACGCCTTGGGCTTGCTGCCGACTCGAGAGGATGAAAACTCTTTGCGTCGTCGCATCCCTAGTCGCATAGCGAGCCGACGATTTTGTAGACAGGGGTGCGAGCCCCCGGGACGCTTACTTCGGCCCGCCACAGAATGCCACCGGGCCTAGAAAACGCAACTCCGCTACAGCCGGAATCAGCCCAATCTCGTGAGCGTAGCTCAGAAAGAGCTGCAGCCCGGCGTGATTTTCACGATCCAGAAAGTAGTCGATGTTCTCCGTCAGGTACGCCGTCACCTCGGCCTCAGTGATTCCCAGCTTCGGAGCCCACGCCCTGGCCAACATCGCCACGCTCTCCGGCAGCAGCCCGTGATCCCGTGATTGCTGGAACACCTCGCGCAGGTTCAAGCTTCTCGGCTGTCGATGACCCGCGTCGAGCCTCACCGCCCAGAACGCGAACACGAATGGCTTACCGGTCAGCCGTCGCCACTCGTGTGCCAGATCGTAGAGGTGATATGGCGAGTCGTGCATCGAGATCTGCAGCGCAGAGTCGCCAATCAGCAGAGCCGCGTCGTGCTCCTTGAGCATTTCCTTGACGTCTGGTGGGTGTGGCGTGAACTTCCGATGCCCGCCGAAGAACTTGGCAAAGAGAACCTGCGTCAGCGCTACCGATGTCCGTGACGATGTATCCGTCGCCACCGTCCGCACGTCTTCCATCGGCTTCTTGCTGATCAAGAGGATCGACCGCACATGATCCTTCGCAGCGATCGCAATGTTTGGCAGTATCACGAGGCCCGGAATCTGCGCGTAGGTAACGGCCGGAATAATCCCCATGTCGGCTGTTCCGCTTGCTAGTGCAGCAGCGCATTCTGACGGAATCGTGTACGAAATCTCGAAGTCTTTTCCGGCCTCGCCCCGCTCGAAGTCCCACATGAGCGGAGCCGTATTGAGGAAGGAGATCGCAGAAACTCGCAGGACGGACATGAAACTTCGAGTCTAACAAACGCAGACAACCCCTGAAGGAACGAAACTGACCAACAGTCATACACTTGCTGACACCGTTCAAGATGCATTGCAATCAACATTGCCACGGCTCGCTCTTTCTCTCAGCCAGGGGCCGGCGCTAGCCGCGTCGCAAGCTGGTTGAGCGCTTCGAGGACATCGGCCGGCTCTTGCCACGCCTCCCTGACCGAACTGGAAGCCGCTGGGCTGGCCGCCGGTTCGGCGCAAAGCCCGGCTCTCGCAACCGCATCACCACCGGTATGTCTATTGACGTGCTCGTAATCGAAGCAGGAGAATACAGCGGCACCCGTGTCATCGCTCGGTGCGCCCTAGCCTAGAGCTGGGGAGAGACGTCTACGCCGTTCCCGGCAACGCCACCAACGAGTTGTCTTGGGGTCCTAACGCATTGATAAAACAGGAAGCTGCGCTGGTTGCCACCTGGAAAGACGTTTGGGAAGCCCCACCCGCCGACCTCCCTCTGGCGCCGACTCCGCCCGAGCAGCGTGCATCCTCGGAGCCCGGAACAGCATCTTTGTTTGGCGGCCCGAATTTTGTTCCCGACGAGCAGAAGATTTTCGCGGTTCTGCGGGCTGACGAACCCACCCACATCGATGAGTCGGTCGGGCGCCTGGTAGCCGAGCGTTCCTCGTCGCAGATATTTGCAGCGCTGTTCGAGCTAGAGCTGAGCGGCCATATTCGCACGCTCCGGGGGAAATATTACGCAAGACCCATCTAGCGGCTACCAGCCTCATTTCGGAATTAAGAGGCAGTCGTGCTAGTGTCGTATCCGTATCAACCGAAATCATAATTGTTGTTGCGCAGAAATAAGAGGTTCCATTGGCAAAGGGTTTAGTGATCGTCGAGTCGCCCACCAAGGCGAAGACGATCCAGAAATATCTTGGCGCCGGTTACGAGGTCGAAGCCTCGCTCGGCCACATTAAAGACCTGCCCAAGAAGTCCCTTGGGGTCGACCTGGATAACGATTTTTCTACCGAATACGAAGTCATTCCGGGTAAAGAAAAGGTCATCGCCCGCCTGAAAAAGCTCGCCAAGGGAGCCGAGACCATCTATCTGGCGCCCGATCCTGATCGCGAGGGAGAGGCCATCGCAGCGCATTTGGCCGAGGAACTCGGCGGCGAGCGCGTGGACGGCAAGAAGAGCAGGAAGTCCTCCACCAGTATCCGGCGGGTTACTTTCAACGAGATTACGAAGAAGGCTGTACAAGACGCCTTCCGCCAACCCCGCGATATCGACCGCAACCTGGTTGATGCCCAACAGACCCGCCGTGTGCTCGACCGTCTGGTGGGATATCAGGTCTCGCCGCTGCTTTGGGACAAGGTCCGTCGTGGTCTCTCCGCTGGCCGTGTTCAGACGGTAGCGTTACGGTTGATCGTCGACCGTGAGCGCGAGATCAAGGCCTTCATCAAAGAAGAGTACTGGACGATCGCAGCGCATCTCGTGGGCGCCAAGCCGCCCCAGTTCATAGCTAACTTCATTGGCATCGGCGAAGAAAAGACGCCGATCCCCAACGGCGAAGAGGCGGATAAGCTTCGGGCGGCGCTGGAAAAGGCCGATTGGTCGGTCCGCTCCGTTGATAAGCGGGAGCGACGACGCAACGCAGCCGCTCCGTTTACCACCAGCAAACTGCAGCAGGACGCCTCGCGCAAACTTCGCTTCAGTGTGAAGCGCGCCATGATGATTGCTCAACGCCTGTATGAAGGCGTCGATCTCGGTGACGAGGGAACCGTCGGACTCATTACCTATATGCGTACCGACTCCACGCGCGTGTCGAACGATGCGATCGCTGAAGTACGCGAGCTGATTGCCAAGGAGTACGGCCCCGAGTTTCGTCCCGAGACGCCGAACTTCTTCAAGTCAAAGAAGGACACGCAGGACGCTCACGAGGCCATCCGTCCGACCTCTGCCGCACGTCATCCCGAGGCCATCAAGAAGTATCTGCAGGAGGACGAGTACAAGGTCTACAAGCTCATCTGGCAGCGCTTTGTGGCCTCGCAGATGAATCCCGCGGTGTTCGACCAGACGACGGTGGATATCGATGCGATCAACTCGGGCGTGACTTATCGCTTCCGCGTGACTGGTTCCGTGCTCAAGTTCGAAGGCTTCCTGAAAGTCTACGAAGAGTCGAAAGACGCCAAGGACGAAGAGGACGAGGCCTTAAAGCACAAGCTACCAGTTCTAACCGAAGGTCAGAAGCTTACGCTGAAGTCGCTCGACACCGAGCAACACTTCACGGAGCCGCCTCCGCGTTACAACGAAGCTTCGTTGGTCAAAGAGCTGGAGGAGCGTGGCATCGGCCGTCCGTCGACGTATGCGGCGATCATCAGCACGATCCAGGAGCGCCAATACGTGCAGAAGGTCGGCGGAAAATTTATTCCGACCGAAATTGGCCTGGTAGTGACCGACTTGCTGGTCGAGAACTTTAAGGACATCTTCGATTTCCAGTACACTGCCCGTCTCGAAGAGGAGCTCGACGAGATCGAGGATGGCAAGGAAATCTGGACTGATGCGCTAGCCGAGTTCTACAAGAAGTTTGAGAAAGACCTCCACTACGCTGAAAAGCACATGGAGAACGTGAAGCGGATGGAGAAGCCCACCGACGAAAAGTGCGAACGGTGCGGCTCGCCGCTGGTCATCAAGTGGGGCAAGCATGGTTCGTTCTACGCCTGCAGCGCGTACGACAAGAACGATCCCAATAGCTGCACGTTCACAAAAGAGAATCCGATCGACCTTCCCGACTTGGATTCCGCCGACCTCCAGGAAACGACCCAGGAAGAGTACTGCGAGAACTGCGGACGTCCCATGGTGCTCAAGCGGGGCCGCTTCGGACAGTTTATGGCCTGCACGGGATATCCCGACTGCAAGACCACGCGGCGCCTCGACCAGGCGAAGAAAGTCCCTGACATTCCGCTCGACGAGAAGTGCCCGCAGTGCGGACGCAATCTACTGATCCGCCACGGCCGATTTGGCGAGTTCATTTCGTGCAGCGGATATCCCGACTGCAAGTACGTCAAGCAGAACCTCATCGGCGTGAAATGCCCGGAATGTAAGGACGGAGACATCGCCGAGAAGAAGGCCCGCCGCGGCAATTACTTCTATGGCTGCACGAACTATCCTAAGTGCGAATTCACATCGGCATTCAAGCCTGTGGCGGAAGAGTGTCCTGAGTGCAAGAGCCCGTACCTCCTGGAGAAAACATTAAAGGACGGTGTATATCTCATCTGTCCGAACAACAAACGCACCGCTGCCGACGAACCGAAACGTCGGGGCAAAAAGAAGAAAGAAGAGCCGGAGAGCACAGTAAAGTGTGACTACTCGCGGCAGATTGCCACCCCAGAAGCTGTCGCCTGAGGAGATTGAGCTATGTCCGAATCGCAGCCTACGCATTACGATGCCGAAATCATTCTTAAGCTGTACGACCTCCGGCGCGAGCCAGTGATGCGCGAAGCCCGGGCTTTTTTTGTCCAGTTCTCCCTCAAGTCTCTCGATGACATGGTCAAGGTCGCCAACGCATTCGGCACCAAAGAGCAGGCCTATCTCCGCCAAGTAGCCGGATATTGGGAGATGGCAGCCTCACTTGTGAATCGTGGCGCGCTGAATCGTGAGCTTGCGCTGGATAACTTCCAGGAGATGTTCTTTGTTTACGCAAAGGTACAGCCCTACTTGGAAGAGTATCGACAAGCGATGGGAGCGCCAGGCTTCCTGCGGCAGGTCGAACAGCTCGCCGAAAGCTCGCCCGAAACTCGGAAGCGAACCTCTGACATGCAAGCGATGCAGGCCGCAAGGGCGCGTCGTCAGGCTGAGGCAATGGCGGCTGCCCGCTAGAACAATTCATAGCGCGGGTGGAGCACGCCGTTAGGGGCTGCTGAAAACGTCTGAAGTCGCCTCATGATGACAAGAATAAAAGGTCGTAGCGGCACGAAGGAAGTCGTGCTCGGATACGAATCATGTTTAGCTTAGATATTCGCGGATGTAGGGATCACGGCAGCGCAGAAGTTCTGGCGCCTTCCCTTCGAAAATGATTTTGTGATCGCGAAGAATCAGAAACGTCGTATGCACGTTTCTGGTCGATCCATCTTCCAACGGCACCATCTTGTTCAGTCTGCGATCGAAGTAGTGACTGGCCATCGTGAAGGCGTCCTGGAGACGATGGGTCACGAGCAGGGATCCTGTGTGGTAGACGTCGCGCTGCTTCACGACCAGCTCGATAATCGTATTCGACGTCACCGGATCGAGGCCGCCGGTCGGTGAGTCGTACAGCAGTATTTCCGGTTGGGTAATGATGGCGCGAGCAATGGCTACGCGCCTCCGCATCCCACCAGAAAGCTCGGAAGGAAACAGGTTGTACGTATTGGCCAACTCCACGAATTCCAGCGCCTCAATCACCTTGGCATGAATTTCGGGGGTAATGTCCCCGGTTTCTTCGATCAGCCGATACGCGACATTTTCCTCGACGGTAAGGGAGTCGAATAGCGCGCTCTCCTGAAACACCATTCCAATTTGCCGGCGAACGGGATACATGTCCTGCTCTCGCATCGCTGAGATTTCCTCTCCCAACACGATGATCCGCCCGGAGTCAGGCTTAATCAGACCAAGAGCGAGCTTCAAGATGAGTGTCTTTCCGGTGCCGGCTTCCCCCAGCAGAATCTTTGTTTCGCCGCTCGCCAGCTGAAAAGAAATATTATCGAGCACCGGATGCTCGTAGCTGATCGACACATCGTCAAAGCGAAGGAGTGTCTCGGAGCCTTTGAGTTGCTGTGGTTCCGTCTGCTCAATCGGAGTTGTGGGAGTTGCCATTGCTAGTAATGGAAAAATGCCATCAGCAGCTTGGTGAGGAAAAAGTCGGTAACCACGATCAGTACCGACGCTGCAACCACAGCCTGTGTAGTCGCACGCCCTACGCCCTGCGTGCCGCCTTTGGCCGTCACGCCGTAGTAGCAGCCGATCGATGCAATGATGAATCCAAAAACTACCGGCTTGCTCAGTCCCATGAATACGTCGCCAAAGCGCAGTGACTGATACGCGGTAGTCCAGTACTCGTTGGAGTCGAGCCCGAGCAAAAAGTACGAGATAAACCAGCCACCCACGAGTCCTACAAGATCAGAGATAATGCTGAGAAAGAAAAGCATGATTACGGTAGCTGTGACACGGGGCGTGACCAGCTTCTTGGTCGGATCGACACCCATGGCGCGCATGGCATCGATCTGTTCCGTCACTTTCATGGAGCCTAGTTCGCTGGCCATGCCGCTGGCGTTCCGGCCTGCTACCAGTATGCCGGTCAACACCGGACCTAACTCGCGCACCATCGAGAGCGAAACCAGCTGTCCGGTCAGCGAAAGCGAGCCGAACTGCTGTAACGTACTGGACGTCTGCAATGCCAGCACGGCTCCAGTAAACAAGCCGATGAGCACTACGATCGGCAGAGAGCCGACTCCAATTGAGTCAGCCTGCAGCAGGGTGTCGGCAAAGTATCGAGGTTGCGAGAAGAGGTTGGAGAGCGAGCGCCCCGCAAGCAGCGAGTAGTCCTGGACGGCTTCGATCCTGTCTTTAGCGATGTCGTTCAGAGAAGGAATGGCCATGCCGGCAAACGGTTTTGCTCCAGAACGAACTATAACAGAGGGCGGGTGCTGACTCCCCGGAATGAACCTCAGATATCACCACCGGCACGACTACCGACGCTAGAACAAACTTAAGGATGTGTTGGTCTTGGGTGCTTCCGGGGTTTATGAATTGCGCACCCCTGCCGTGTGATTTAGTATCAAAGTCCTAATGTGGTACCGCAGTAGCCTAAAGGGGGCAGCATGGCGTTTCAAGTGGATCGGAGTGCGTTCGACCCCGATTCCGGTTTCGAGTACTACATCTGTTTTAAGCCGGCCAGCCAGGTCGACGGGGACGAAGTCACTTCGCGCATTTCCATCGAGGTAGCAGTTTCAGTTTCGGAAACGGGCGACATTGCCGATCTTAGCTTCGTCTTGCCCAAAGCTTGCCGCTCCGACTATGCCCTGACTTATATCAAGAAAGACCCCACTGCCGTCTGTGTTGAAAACCGTGTCTTTGTCGCTCTACCCGGCCTGAGCGGCGACGCGGTGCTGACGGCCCCCGGCACCGTGGAACTCGACAACGCCGGACGCATCGTGGCAATTGAGATCAACGGCTGTCTACCGCACACCACAACCTTCAAGCCCGCCCGCGCATAGCTCTGCCAGCGTTCTTTGCGATACGTCAGGTATCATGACCAGGTGAAGGACGTATCCGTCTTTGTGCTCGCCGGCGGGCGCAGCTCGCGCATGGGAAGCGACAAGGCTTTGTTGCCGATCGCCGGCATGAACCTGCTGCAAATTGCCGTGGCCAAGGCGAGAGAAGTGTCGCCCCGTACCGCAATCGTCGGGAGTCGCGAGCGCTATGCGCAATACGGCGAAGTCATCGAGGACATCATCCCAGGCTGTGGACCGCTTAGCGGGATCCACGCCGCTCTGCGTACGACACGCTCTGAGCTGAACCTGATCTTGTCGGTGGACATGCCGCTCATAGCGCCGGATTTCCTGCGCTGGCTAACGCGAACGGCAGCCAGTGGCGATGAGCTAGCGACCGTACCGGAAGCTCACGGCCGCACACAGCCGCTCTGCTCGGTTTTTCGCCGCGCGGCTATCGCACCGGTTGAGAACGCGTTCGAGACCGGAGAGTACAAGGTCGATCGCCTGTTCTCGATTCTCCCCACGCGCCTCGTAGCGGAGATCGACTGGCGTGCAGCAGGATTCTTGCCCAACATTTTCCGCAACCTGAACACGCCGGAAGAATACGAAGCCGTCGTCGCAGAGATGGAAGTAATTCCGACCGGATCGGTTAGGGGTCCGCACTCATGACCGACCGCCAGCCCTACATCGAATTCGAGCACGTGCATAAGGCCTTCGGCAGCAAGGTGGTAATCAACGACGTCAGCTTCGACGTCATGCCCGGTGAGACCGTCTGTATTCTCGGCCGTAGCGGTGTCGGAAAGTCCGTGTCGCTGCAGATGATCATGGGCTTCCTCAGGGCCGATAGCGGTCGCATCAGCGTGGCGCACGGAGACATTACAAACTACACCGAAGCGCAGATGGAAGAGATCCGCAAGAAGGTCACCATGGTCTTCCAGAACGGTGCGCTCTTCGACTCACTCACTGTCGGCGAGAACGTCGCGTTTCCTCTGCGCGAGCGCGGCGGCCTGGAAGAAGAGCAGATCTACCAGATTATTGACGGTCTACTGGATATGGTCGGCGTGCGCGAATTCCGAGATCAGTTGCCGTCGGACCTGTCGACCGGTATGAAACGGTCCGTGGCCATTGCCCGTGCTTTAGCACAGCAACCCGACGCCATACTCTACGACGAGCCCACAACCATGGTTGATCCGCTGATGGCGCACCTTCTCGGCGACCTGATTAAGAAGCTCAAACGTCAGCTCAAGCTCACCAGCATTGTCGTCACGCACGACATGGCATTGGCCAAAAAGCTCGCCGATCGTGTGCTCTTTCTGTACGAAGCGCGAGCGGTGTTCTTCGGAACCTTCGACGAGATGCAGAAGTGCCAGGAGCCTATCGTGCAGGAGTTTCTCGAACTCGACTCGCTGGACTTCGAGCGCTATTTCGGGGCCCAGCGGCCGCCGCACACTGCCCCGGCCTAGAATCCCTGGGCCACCAGCCGATCGATCGTCAGCGTGCCTGACGGCTCGTCGCGGCGTGTCCACTTCTCTAAATACTTGGCGACGATGTCGGTCTCGATGTTCACCGGATCGCCAGGCTTCAGCGACTCGAGGTTGGTCATCTGGATGGTGTGCGGAATGATGGCGATGGTCAGGCGCAGCCCTTCGAGATGAGCGACCGTCAGGCTGATACCTTCAATTGCGACCGACCCCTTGAACACGAGATACTTCTCGAGGTCTTCCGGAACCTCGATGTGCAGCCAGCAGTCGTCGGCGTTCGCGATCGGCTCAAGGCCGATCAGCTTGCCCGTGCCGTCGACGTGGCCTTGCACGATGTGGCCGCCCATGCGCGCGTCAACCTTGAGGGGGAGTTCCAGGTTGACCAGCGCACCTTCAGTGATCCGCGAAAACGAAGTGCGCGTCCAGGTCTCTTTCGCCAGGTCCGCGCAAAAGGTGTCGGGCTTGATGTCGAGCGCTGTAAGACAAACGCCGCTGACGGCGATGCTGTTGCCCTCTTTCAGTCCCTTCGCGGACTGCGGCGCCTGAATCGTACTGCGGTGATTTCCACCCCGTTCAACAAGGCTGACGATGGTTCCAACTTCTTCGACCAGACCAGTAAACATGACGACGACCTCGAATAGCACCCACTTTGGCGGGCAAGTTATGAATTGTTCGGCACAACATGAATCACGTCCGCGTAGGGATCGCGTAAATAGCCTTCAACCGCAAAATCTTCGCCAAAGCGATGCAAGGTCAGCGAGCGTACATAAGCCGCTTCGCTAATCCGGCGGTATCCCGTGCCTAACGCGAGCGGGATTGACCCCGTGCCCGCCAGGATCTTCGGCGCGTAGTAGAAATAAATCTTGTCGACGATACCTGCTGACAGAGCAGCCCAATTCACCATGGCACCGCCTTCGATGATGACACTGGTGATCTCGTGCTCGCCCAAACGGGTCATCACCCGTTCCAGGTCAGGCCGGCCATCCGACGTCTGCGTGCCGCTAGGGAAGGGAATAGTCCCGTCTGCTAACGGCTGCCGCATCGGCACCTGTTCCACAATGATGCCGCGTTCTTCCAGTGCCTGCCGCCTACGTTCCTCCGCGAAGCAACAGAACACCACAACGTCGTAGTCGGCCGTGCGAACCACGCGCGAATCCAGAGGCAAGCGCAGGCGCGAATCGAGAATCACCCGCAACAGAGGCCTTCGCCGCGGAAGCCCGGTTCGATCGGTCAACAACGGATCGTCGGCGATTATGGTTCCCACGCCCACCATGATGGCGTCGTTAGCATGGCGCATCTCGTGTACATGGGCCCGCGCGACTTCGCTCGTGATCCAACCTCCCGTTGCCGCCATCGAGCCTATAGTGCTGGGATTGATACTGTCACCCGGCGGGGGAGCGATTTTGCCGTCGAGCGTCATGGCGGTTTTCAGCGTAACGAACGGCATTTTGTGGCGGATGTATCGCGCGAATGCCTCATTGAGCTTTCTCGCGTCCGCTTCGCACAGACCCTCATCGACTTCGATTCCGGCCGCCGTCAGCCGCTCGAATCCGCGCCCCGCAACCAGCGGATTTGGGTCCCGCATGGCTGCCACTACGCGTTGGATTCCGGCGGCAAGGATGGCGTCGACACACGGCCCCGTACGGCCGACGTGCGAACACGGCTCCAAATTGAGGTAGAGCGTACCGCCTCTTGCCCGATCAGCTGCAGCTTCCAGCGCGAGAACCTCGGCGTGTTTGACGCCGTCGTAAGTATGCGTGCCGCGACCGACGAGCTTTCCGGATCGAGAGACGACGACCGCTCCCACTCGCGGATTGGGAGACGCCAGCGCGATTCCCCGGCGCGCAAGCTCAAGGGCCTGCTGCATGAACCGTGCGTCATTCGGCTTCGGCGTCATCAGTTAAAGAGCGAATTCACGAAATCCTTGGCGTTGAAGGGCAGCAGATCCCCCACTTTCTCGCCAACTCCCACATAGCGAACTGGCAGACCAAGCTCTTTCGAGATCGCAACCACCACACCGCCCTTCGCTGTGCCGTCGAGCTTCGTCAGCACAATTCCGGTCACCCCCGCCGATTGGGTAAATAGCCGCGCCTGCTGTAAGCCGTTCTGCCCAGTCGTGGCGTCCATCACCAGCAACGTCTCATGCGGAGCCGTAGGAATAAATCTCTGTGCCGTCCGACGCATCTTTTCCAGTTCGGTCATCAAGTTGCTTTTGGTGTGCAAGCGGCCGGCGGTATCGACGACCACGTAATCGGTGTTACGCGCCTTGGCCGCCTGCAGAGCGTCAAACAAAACCGCTGACGGATCGCCGCCCGGCTTGTTCTTGATGACTTCAACCCCCGTACGGTCGCCCCAAATCTCCAATTGCTCGATCGCCGCTGCACGAAACGTATCAGCTGCGGCCAGCAGCACCGTCTTGCCCTGGGCGCGCAAGGCGTACGCCAGCTTCCCGGTCGACGTCGTCTTTCCAGTGCCGTTGACGCCCACCACCAGGATCACTTCCGGTTCGCCATCGACTTTTCGCACGGGTTGCTGGTCTGCGACATCCAGAATTTTGAGCAGCTCCTCCTTCAGCAGCCGCTTCAGTTCTTCGACGTTCCCGATCTGCTTACGGTCAACCTTCGCCCTCAGGGCCTCCAGCACAGAAGCTGTGGTGGCCGTTCCCAGGTCGGCGCTGATGAGAGTTGCCTCTAGGTCATCTAGGGTGTCACGGTCGATCTCCTTACCCATCGCCACGAGGTCGTCGATGCGCTCATTCAGGCTCTCACGCGTGCGCGTGACTGCCTCTTTCATTCGCTCCAGAAAACTCGGCTTTTCCTCGCTGCTGCCAAACAGGGTCTGAATCATATTTTCGGAAATGAAATATGCAAGTTACTGATTCTATTATGCGATTATTGCGCCTGTTGCGCCACTAGCTCCGGCGAGCGTGCAAAAAATTACAAATCTAGGGCGAAAATTTGGCGAAGCTACTTGCGCAAATCCCGATGAACTCGCAGCATCACAGACTCAGGGATGCGCCGGCCGCGGCGTCCGCGCTTGAAGCGTCCTTCCTCAGTACCAAACTCTAACACGCCCGGTTGGCCGTCGAACATCTTATGCACGGTCTTGGATTCTCAAAGTTTTTCAATGAGACCCAAGTACTAAAAGCGAGTACTTGGCCGGCAGGTGTTCTGATTAGCATAGCGACGGAGTTACAAGCCTACTTTCATTCATTTCGACAACCCTGGGGCGAATATCAACAAACGCATTCACGAAGTCTGGGATGCCCTATCGCCAACTTTTACAGTTAAGGAGTTGTATGACCAGCGTTACTCTCAACTGATGAAGGATCAAGGCATTAACATCATAATGAACTTGGATCGAGGGATCTTCACAAGCCTCCCCGCCGTTAGATTTTGACCCCTGAAATCTGCACTCGCCAAATCCAGTCGCACTAACGCTTCCCTTGTGCGTCCTCGGCCAGAAACTTGCCATAGAAGTTGTGGCGAACAAGGAACCTTATAAGCCTGTTCGTCTGTACTTCGGAGAGCTCACGTTGGGTGTTGTAGTACTGCCAACGAAGGTCCGGATCCACGCTCCCGCAGAGAAGCATTCGCGAGCTCCAGTCGTTCAAATCGCTGTAATTGACATTGACGGTACCAGCATCGTTGGGTTCGTCCAACCTAGACATCCACAATGTCTGCTCAGCCCGGCACTCTTCGACCGTGAGGGCATACTCTACTTGCTGAGAGTAGACCGGCTGGAGAAGAATAGCCATCGCCAGCAGCAGCCATAGTTTTTTCATTGCTTGCTTCCCTTTCTTAATCGGCGGCAGAGGCCCGGGGCGGCCGGTCCCTGATTTCTCTTAGCAGGGCTCCGATTCTGTCGAGTTGCTTTACGACTGCGATCACCGCCCATAGGAAGAACACGAGAATCGCGATGGGGATTGATTAATTGCAGCATTACTTTCAGCAGTGATGGCAAGTCGACACCCATTAGCGCACCTCGGAGGCACAAATCGGCGCCAGAATTGCGCCGGGAAAGGATTATCCGAGCGCTTTGGTTCAGCCAGCCGCGAATTTTTCATTATAGTCACCCAAATGCCAACACTCGGGTGTTGTTTTCGCCGAATCCATGCTCCTAAGTTGTTCATCTAACGGGTGTTGTGTCAGGAGAATTCGTGGCAGAGTGTGAACACCTCGGAGTTGCCAATCCCGCGGTTAAGCCCTTAAGCACGACCTGTCGGGAGTGCGCCGCGGTCGGACAGCGCCCCGTGGAGCTGCGCATGTGTCTCATCTGCGGCTACGTCGCCTGTTGCGACTCGACGCCCGGGCGGCATGCAACAAAGCACTTCCACGACACCGGCCACCCAGTGATGAAGCCGTACAGGTCAGACGCTTGGTTGTGGTGTTACGTTCACCAGTTGTACACCTACCAGAACGCTGAGAGTTCCTCATTCCTGACGCGACTACAAGAACCAATTCGCGGTTTTGTGTACTCTGTGAAGGAGCGCCTGAGTTCTTTCGTCGGCTGCCCCTACAATTGATGGCAAATTCCTCGACATGCTTAGCGCGACTGCGCATGCGTAGCTTCTGTGCAATTCTGCTGGCCGCTATCCTTTGTGTTGATCTCGCGGCCCAAGTTCCATCCCCATGGGTCGACACCAAGCCGCTTGCCGTTGACACAGGCGTTACAGGACTGAAGCTGACACTCCGCCGCCTGCATACAACTGCGCGCCTGATGCACACCACGGCGCATCCCGACGACGAAGATGGCGGCATGTTGACGCTGGAATCGCGTGGCCATGGGGTGACAGCTCTTCAACTGACATTGAACCGCGGCGAAGGTGGCCAGAACAAAGTCGGCAGCAATCTTCTGGATGAGCTAGGAATTCTCAGAACGCTGGAACTGCTTGGAGCCGATCGCTATTACGCTGTGGAACAACACTTCACCCGGGTCGCCGACTTCGGATTCTCGAAGAGCGCCGATGAGACGTTCGCCAAATGGGGAGGCCACGACGTCGCCCTGGGCGACATGGTTCGAATCATCCGCACGTTTCGACCAGACGTCATCTGCACACGCTTTCAGGGTTCGTCCCGCGACGGTCACGGCAATCATCAGGCATCGGGAATCTTGACCCGCGAGGCCTTTCGCGCTGCCGCCGATCCTACAAAGTTCCCCGACCAGATTCGCGAAGGTCTTGAACCGTGGCAAGCCAAGAAGCTCTACATGGACAATGTCCGAGCCAACGAAGACTGGAACGTCGAGCTAGAGACTTCACAGGATGATCCGCTTCTTGGTGAGTCGTACGTGAAGTTTGGCTTTAAGGGCCTGCAGCATCAGCTTTCGCAAGGCGCAGGCGGCTGGACCCTCTCGGAAGGGCGCCGCACCAGCTATTACAAGCTCATCGATTCGG
>Ga0306926_10004267_pt1 | contig 14988 bp, 28 predicted proteins | sample flu12Cox44000178_FD_203759 | JGI IMG/M metagenome (GOLD analysis project Ga0306926, IMG submission 203759) | Lab enrichment of tropical soil microbial communities from Luquillo Experimental Forest, Puerto Rico - flux8day.12C.oxic.44.000.178 (v2)... | ecosystem: Environmental > Terrestrial >...
TGTCCAGCCAACGGTTTCAGGAACCCGCCTCACGAACCTTGGCTCAAGCCTTGTACAGCGCCTTGATGGACTCGTGCAGCTTCATCGGTATAGGCGGCGCGACGTATTTGTCGGTAACCACCTCGATATACGCGCCGGTCCCGCAGGACTCAGCCTTGCTCATTGCGGCGTCGAACTCTCCGCAGGTGGTGGCGCGCGCCGTGAACCAGCCGTCGCAGCCGAGCGCCTGCGGCAGCAGGTGGTAATGCCATTGCGCGAGATCGTTGTAGTAGATGTTCGCGTCCTTGCAGAGCAGGCGCTCGATCAGATAGCCATTGTTGTTCAGAAGGAAGATGATTGGCTTCAGGCCACGGCGGTGAAACTGGCCCACCTCCTGCGCGGTGAGCTGGTGGGAGCCTTCGCCCGTGATCAGCACCGTGCGACGGTCGGGCGCCGCGACCGCGGCGCCGAAAGCGGCGGGCGTAGCCCATCCGATCGCGCCCCAGAGCGTCTGATTGTGGAACGTGGCACCTTTGGGCATTTTCGCCGGGCCAAGTCCCATCGAACTGGTGCCCGTCTCGGCGACAAGGATATCGTTCGGTTTCAGGAAGCGACTCCAACGCGGGTAGAGAGCCTCCGCTGTGATCTTGTCGCCCCCCGAGCCCGACGGAACGCCAAGTTCTGCCGGCTTAGGCCCTTTGAGGTCAGTGCGCTTCGGCAGCCGCTTGGCCAACGCCACCAGCACGTCTTTCATCTCGACGTCCTCAAAGAAGGCGTTACCGACCCGCGTCGAATGGTGAAACACGTTGATGGTTTTCGACCGGTCGAGCTTCGCCGTGAAGGCCCCGGTGTTGAAGTCGCTCGCGAGCGCGCCGAGGCCGAGGACACAGTCGGCCCCTTCGACGAAAGCGCGCACGCTCTCATCCGCGAGGCGGCCATCGTAGAGGCCGATGTAGTTCGGATGCGCCTCGTCGAGCGTGGTCTTGTCCATGAACATGGCGGCGAAGGGCAAGCCGGACGCGTCGATGAGTGCGGTCGCTTCGCGCCGGAGGCCGGCGCGGGCGACAAGGATTCCCGGCAGAACGCAGGCGGTTTTGGCGCGTGTGACGGCATCGACGATTGCCTTCACCGCGCTCTCGAGCGAGGCGGGGTTGCTCTGCGGCTCCGCGTGCGGGCGTCCCTCGCCCACCACAGGCTGATCGGGCACGTCCATCGGAAACGTCATGTAGACCGGACGCCGATGATAGAGCGCGGCGGCGATGAGCCGCTCCGTCTCCGCGATGCAATTCTCCGGCGTCACGATGGTGCGCGCGCATACGGCTGGCGCCGTCATCTGATAGAAGAGATCGAACTCGCCGTTGCCGAGGGTGTAGTGGACGATTGCTCGATCCCGTTGCATCGCCCGGCTCGGTTGGGCGGTCAGATGGACGATCGGCACATGCTCGGCGTAGGCGCCGGCGATGCCGGAGAGCGCATTGAGTTCGCCTGGGCCAAACGTCGTATTGATAGCCGCCAGCCCCTTGATGCGGGCGTAACCGTCCGCCGAATAGGCGGCGTTGATCTCGTTGCACGAGCCGATGAAGTTGACGTTCTTGTCCTCGCAGATCGCGTCGGTGATCGGAAAGGCGAAGTCGCCGGGAACGCCGAAGACGTCGCTTACCCCGAGCTGGCGCAGGCGGGATAACACATATTGGATGGCGGTTTGCGGCATCTGCTCCTCCTCGTGTTATCGGGGTTCGGTGGGGTTTTGCTTATGAGGATCCACGGCGGTAACCTGTATGCCTAGCGCGATACTGACTTGATCCAGATCAACGGGACGGCGGCGTCGGTTTTTATTGGCGCATCGAGAGGCCGATCTTCTGAGAGCTGCTAGTGAGCTCGACGCTGCTCCCGGTCTGGGGATCACGGGGTCGCCCTGCAGCAGCGCGCGACCGGCCCTGACCTAGGGAAAAAATCCCTTACGGGAAGAATCCGGCTCGCACCTTAGTGGATGCGGCTTGGCGCTCAGCGTCGACCTGTCGCCGCGTTGATCCGCACCTCGTCGATGAAAGCGTTGGCGGCTTGGTAGACCTTTTGCGTTGGGTACTGGTTGCACCAGTTGCGCATCCACAGATCCATCGCGGCGGGGTCGATCCTGACCTGCTGTTGCTGCTCGGCCTCGCTCGCGTGCTTGATGTTAAAGCCTGTCACGAATCCCATCAGCCATTGCTGATACATCGTGTATTCGTCGACGAAGAGGCCCTTCATAGTGTCCATCTCTCCGTGCTGGCCTAGGGGATGATCCCTGCCGATGGCGGCGATCAATTGGCCGCAGGAGTTCTGGCCTACGCCTATCACGAAGGCGCTTGCCTTCTCCGCATGTGCAACGTCAGCAGTCATCAGCAAGACGCACAAAATCATTGATCGCATGGCGAACCCCCAGAGGATCGCACATCCCTGCTCCGGTGTTGTTTCGGCAGACGCTTGATACGTGGCATCTGTCTCGGGAGTTATAGTCCTCCCTCGTACCGTTCACACCCTGGCATCCCGTGACACCACGCCGCCCCAGGGCGCCAATCAAAAAACGACTGCGTGCACGCACCAGTGTAGGTGTGGCAATATTGCCCCGAAGGACAAAGCCCAAACCGGGTTGATGCGTCCTGAGCGCGGCATACACATATTGCACTAACAAGACCCCCCGAGCAGGTTGGAAAATGGGCAAAGCTGAGAGAGTGACTTCGGGGTGTTAGCGCATGGACGGACCCGGCGGACAGGGTAATTGCCAGTAGAGCTACCGCGACTTTCGTCAACATATTTGTCCTCCAGTTTCGCTTATATTCGTTGGTGCGTGGGGATGGTGCCGCTGGGTGCTGGTGCTAAGTCCCACGTCCTAACGGCCGTCGGCACTGGAGCAAGCATTACTGCACGAGCTTAGCGCGCAATCGTACAAATTCAGCATCGCTGATCGACCCTGCCTGTTTCGCTGCGGCGAGGGCAAGTGCGCCCAGACTAACACGCCCAAAAATAAAAAGCGCGGGACCGATTAGCCCCGCGCTGACGATACTCAGGCCCGGATTTGGCAGGCTACAGCAAAGAGCTGACGCCTAATACGCGGTTTGTTTCACGGTCCCAGCCGGCGTGCGATAGTTTTTCGGGTTATACCCGGACTCGCGTAGCGCTTTCCTATAATTGTCACAGTCTCTGTAGCACGTACCCGGCGCAACTTCGTTGAGGACCACACCGGCCCAACCCGGCAATTGGCCCTGCGGTTGGGCTGATGAATATTGGGCGAAGCCGGAACTCGCAAAGCTGCCCGTAAATGCCTATCTTCGGGCCATGTTTAAGGCCTTTGAGTTCTGCACCCCCAACGGAGGCTGTAGCAATGAGAGCTCTTACTGCTGGATTGTTAGCCTTCACCATCGTCTCGTCCGCCCACGCGCAACGCTCAGCTGAGTCATTCCCCACCGTTGACCTTGATTGCTACCGATCGTTCGCTACAAAGACGCAATTTCCAGAAAGCTCTGGCAAGGATGTCTCGGTAGCGAACGATGATCTCGCGACACCACTGAAACGCTACCGGCTTCAAGTCGTTGGCAAAACAATTCTGAAAATTATCAGTGACCCAGATCGGGATGCCTTTCGAGAGGAGCACGGTAAAAGCATTTGGTGGATGAGCCGAGACTTTAACGACAAGCATCAGATTGTAGCCTGGCGAGAGGAACTGCCTGGCGGCATAGTGAGGCTCTTCTCATTCGACTTTGCAGACCTGGTATTGACTAGGCTTGACATTTCACCTGCGCATTCTATCGCGGCTGGCGTCCAGCTCGACGTCATGAAATGTAGCCCCAGGTCAACCGAGGTGGCGCGCTAGTTGTCGCATAACCCTATCGCTGGGCCTGCGGCCATCGTGGCGCGGCTGTGCGGCCTGACTTCAATTGGAATAAACAGACCGTCGCGATGATGGATTATCGCTGGTCAAATGTCCCAGCACAACGTCACAGGCTTGTTCGGCATCGGTAAGGGTCTTGAACGGCGAGCCGATGACCTTCACTGCGGACCTATTTTGATACCGCCAGGAGGCTACGAAGCCGGGTTTGCCCTGAAGACCGGAGCCGCTGCGACTCTCGTAACTGATCACAAACGAAAAGCCGTTACTACTCGCATTCCATATTTGGATGTCTTTGACCGGGAGAATAATGCGACTGAACTGCATGATATGCGCGACTATCGGGTAGCTGTTGCCCAGACGGCCCCGCCGGCCAAGAACGTCACTCCCGCGATGAAAATCGCGGTCTCCAACCTCGTCATCAGCCAACCGTTGCGCATGGCGCGCCTCAATTGTTTGACTGCTGGGATGGCTTCCGAATAACTAACCGATCGCAGCCCTCGTGTAGGGCGAAATCATGTCGCGGCCCCGTCTCCATTGGGACTACTTCGAATGGGTGAGCGTTTGCTCTAGCCAAACGAAAGCATGCGGCGGGAACCTGGGTTGCCAACAGGCGTTAGGTTGGAACAGCGCGGACTAATGCGTGGAGCAGACCTTCATGGCTGATGCGCCACAGATAACCTTCGCTGATGCGCTACAGATAAATTTCGCCGTATGGGGAATGCTGATTTGTGGGGGAATTGAAGCAGCGCACTGGGTGAGCTTATTAATCTAAAATAGGCGCCTGACGACCAGCAAGCCAATCCAGGCCAGTCCCGCGAGCCATCCCGCCATCGCGGCCATGAGCGCGAGTATCCATAACGCGGCAACTAACCTTTCTCGGAATCGCTTCGATTTGTCAGCGCGAGCTGAGCTACGCCGTAGCGGAAAGAGGAACATGTTTGATCTGGAAATTTTATAATTGCCAAGAAGGTATCCGCGTTTTGTGTCATCGCAACTGAAGTCGCTTGTTAAGCTTGATGCCGGGACTAAAGGTTAAATCTGGAACGGCTTAGTCGGGCAGAGTTGTCCGCGTGCATCCCAATTGGAAAACGAACAACGAAATCAATCAGGCGCCGTGTGCAAACTTGTCCGGCGCATCCGACCACTGACCAGATGATACCAGGTTGTCCAATATAGTGCCGCCGAAGCCGGTCAGGATGATGGGGTATCGCCGGATGCAAAGCCCGCCGACTTAGGCCGGGCCGTGAGCTGCCAGTAGCCTCAGGACCAGCACGGCGATGGCAGCCATCGCGGCGAGCAAGACAAGCGATCGTCGCATCGTCTTCGAGGCGGCAAGGGCCATCACCACCACCAGGATCAATATCAGGGCCGTCCCGCTCATGCCCTTCGGTATAGCTCTCCGCCCAGATTCGCAAAATCGACTCGATTGGCCTATCTACAGCCCATGTATGAGTTCTGCCTGCTCGGCTGCGGCATCCAGGTTCCCGCTGGCCCGGATTGGTATCACGAGATCAAGTACGACGGCTTTCGCTTGCTGTGCAGCGAGCGAAGGCATGGTCTCCAAGCATCGGGATCGACCCTATCGCGGAGGCCGGCAGAAGCACTGGATCAAGGTGAAGAACCGGAAGCACCCCGCCTGCGAGCGCGTCAAAGAATCTTTCTCATGACGAGTTGTATGCTGTCGCTCACGGCCTTGGGACTAATCCATTCGGAGGCCGCCGAGCCTTCCGCCAAGCGCGTGGCCGGGGGAGACGGCTGCTCTTCAGGCGTCAGCAAGCCCATCCGCACGGCTTCTTTCTTGGTGATCTTGTGACCCATGGCAGTGTCAAACGCCTGGCACGGCGCAAAGAGCGTTTCGACGGATGCTGCCGTCGGTTGCGGGCAGTAATAATCGGTGCCCCTAAGATGTTTGATCGTTAGCCCAGCTCCGGCAGCGATGGCCGTAGCTATCGTGAGGGCGGCGGCAAGTTCTTTCATGGCGACTGTCCTCCATCGCCTGCGAGATAATTGCGTGCGCTCGACTTGGTTCCGCTATGAGCGCCCCACTTTTCGCGCCCAGGCGACGGCGCCGAGTTCCAGTCGCGCTCATTTGAAGCGCGGTGCTGTGAGTTAGATTGGTTCGGGCATCCTGACGACCGCCATCGATCACGGGGTTCTGGGTTCGATCCCCAGCGCGCTCACCAGCCAAATCAAAGAGTTAATCGAAATTCGGGGCTAAAAGCGGCCGTGTCTGCATTGTGTCTGCAAACGCATTGCGGCGCGATGTGAAAAGCGCGGGGCAACAGCCAGCGGGATATTCTTGGCGATCTGGCTTTTGCTTTAGCTATCACTTTTTGTGCCAGATCAAGGCGCGATCCTGCCAGATCTGCAAATCTGCAGCGGCAACCGGGCGTCTGTGCTTGCTGCTTCGGTTGCGAGGTCGGATGGCCAGAATCCGGGCTTCCTTGCGCAAGTCCGCCGGTTGCCCGGTGGTGTCGGAGGAACCCACAGATGAACACGCAGAGTGGCCAGTCGGGCCGCGGCGGCCCGTTGAATAACCTTTGGCTGCAATTGGCTTTGCTAGTCATAGGCACAGTCGTCCTGCTTGTGGTCGCGGCGAAGTATCTTTGGTGACGGGTTGCCGCTGGTTGCCTCGACTGGGCGGGCGTAGAGGAGTGGGCAGCGCCACAAACGCCTCTGGATGCTCCGCCTGGCAGCGACCGCCATCCCCTGGCGGCCTCACGTCAGCCATGATCGGCGCAATTAACGATGTCCTGATTTGTGTTCGGCGCGCCAAGTTGCGGCGATCCGCTTCAGGGTAATTCGCGCTAAAGTGTTTCCGAAAGGACGATTCGAGGCCAAAGCACCTGAACGGCCGCCGGACGAAACTGCGGTGAGGCTGATGAGTAAGTTCCCGGACGAAACTTCCCGTCTAACCGCCAAAATGAATAGAGAACGCCTTGCGCGTGCGGAGCGCGAAGCAATCATGGAAGAAGAGGCAAAAAAGGCTGAAGCGATCCGCAAAAACATGGTCCGCCTCCGCGAATTGAGGCTGGCCAAGGAGGCGCTACGCGGTGCCGAACCTGCGGAAACGAAAACGCCGTCTCCTGGTTCAAAGCAGTAAGCACAATGCTGCAGCAACTGACTCTTGGTACCGCTGTAAGCCTCGGCAACATCGCCATTCATGCAGTGGTGATGATCGTGATTTTGTGGTGCCGTGAAGGAATCAGACCAATTTTACCACCGTCGCGACCGGCGCTGAGTTTGGTTGTGGCGATGGTTGCGGCAGTCTCGATACTGATGGCCGGTCATTTTTCTCAAATCGTGGTGTGGTCGATCACATATGCGCTCGTTGGCGCCGTCCCTTCGGGAACGGACCATCTGTACCTTGCCTTCGTCAATTATACGACACTCGGATACGGAGACGTGGTGCCGGTGAGGCGCTGGAATCTGCTTGGCCCGATAACGGCCATGAACGGCGTGCTGCTGTTCGGCTGGTCCACGGCGGTGATTTTCTATGTTTTGACGATACAGATTCGTGCTCATCCTCTATGGCCAGGTTTGCAGGGTGTTTCTGATCAGACCGGCGAGGCTTCCGCCATCTAATTTGGATCAGAGTAAAGCAAAGAGCCCCGAAGATTGGAGGGTGTTAACAGACACGCTTCACGCCAAGCATGCTCAAGCGGAACGGTGATGCGCTCAGACGCAGGGGGGTGGAAGATCGGGCGTAGTACTGTCGCAATTGAATATCGTAGTCCTGTCGCAATTGAATATAGTGATGGCCGCTAGTGGCCCCATCGCGTCATTTTGCTGCTGCGCAGTAACCTCATCGCTTTAGGAGCAAAAGCGGACAAAGGGATAATCACAGCGGGCCTGAGGCCGTCCGCCGCCTGGTGAAATAGGCCTCAATTGAAAGCGAGAAAAACCATGAACGGTCACAGGACATGGCTGAGGGTTGTAATTCTCGGCGCTATTTTTTCAACCAACGCGAACGCCGAAACACAAATCGATAAGTTGCGAAGTTGCCTGGCGATAGAAGACGCGTCGAAGGAGCGGCTCAATTGCTATGATGGCATCATACCGCCAGACCCAAAGCCAAAACCGGCAGTTGCAAAGGCGGTTGCCGACTGCAAATTCCTCAAAGAGGAGGACGAGCGATTGGGTTGTTTCAATCGCTTTTTGGTAAAGCCGGCGGCCACTCCGAAAGCTGCTCGAAAAGTCGCCCCGAAGGCTCAACCGGCACAATAACAGCCAGGTCGAGATCTGGGCTGAGGGCGAAGAAATGGTGGCGCGAGACCACGCGATGCGGCGCACAATAGTCTACGAAAAAATGGGGAAAACCGTTCGACGTCGGTCTGGAGCGCGATGAAATAAGTCTAAGACTTACGCGCAGGGTAGATCATCGGGCGCAAAGCTCGGTTCCCGTCAACTCGACATGATCGCTTTCGCCCTAACATTGGGGGAATAGCATGCCTCAAATCATTATCACAATTGTGTTCGGCTTTCTGTGGTGGTGGGTTTTCAGACACGTGGGACCCGGACTCGCCTATCTTGTGATCCTCGGTTCCGTGCTTGCCGTCTGTGTGTGCTGTTGCAAGGGAGGCGAGCAACAAGAATGGGGCTGGTGGAGGGTCAATTGGGACACCTACCGTACTTGTATCGGGCGGTGCTTATGGCCCACGCTAGCGCTGATAGTTGCGCTCGTCGTCATCGGCATTCTGGTGGTGCTCTACACGACCCACGCGTTTCCGAGCGGCGTCGAATTGACGAACATCCTGCTCGCTGCGATTTTCGCGCCTTTGTTTGTGCGCATTATCTGCTGCGCTTACGAATAAGGTGATACCGCGGAGAGAGCCGACACGTAGCTCTCTCCGTGCGGTTCATCTGCGGGGGCCTGTGGCAAGCGCGGCGCGGATGTGCGGCCTGACCTCAATTGTGGTTCACTTCCTGTAGCTTCGCACTAACCAGATCGCCGCAAGGATGATGAGCGATCCGGCAACGGCTGCGACGATGTCGCGCAGCGACACCGATACCTTGTCGAGGCCGGGAAGCAGGTTGAGCAACCGGAAAAGCCATCCACCGAGCAGCGCGCCGACGAGACCGAGGCCCAGGTTGCGGAAGTTGCCAAAGCCCTCACGATCCCAGGTGATCAGCCGCGAGGCAAGACTACCGCCGATCAGGCCGACGACAATCCAGACGACCAACTGCGAGACTGACGGTATCATTACCATCCCTCTTTTCGCCCGTTTTCAGATTACCACTTGAACAAAATGTTGGCGAGGACCTGAGCGCGCCGCTTGCGCCAAGCCCGCCGAACCGCCTCAGCCGACGAATTTCGAATTGGTTGTTCAACCTCTAGACCGCAAAGTCGCTTGGCCTGCAAACTCCGGACAGAGCCATTGCGTAAACGCGAACTTCGCGGTGTTGCGCTGCGAACGACCTGAAGCTGTCATGCGTAGGGATCCTGTGGATATCCTGCGTAGACAAGGCTGGAGCTGGCAACGAGAAATCCTTCCATCTTGCTGACCGTTTTGGCGACAACGCTCTGTGGCTCGCCGGCCAGAAGTTGTTGCTTTAGTTGAATTAGGGCGTGATTGGCGCCGTTGAGGCGGTGGGCCAACATCGTCGCGACATAAAGTACCGCGATCGGATTTTGCGTGAGAAGTGTACTCGCGTCGGCCAGATGAAATTGTGATGTTTCCAACGCGCGCACGTCCGCTGCGTGCGGCTGGTCCAGCAAGACAGACAGCTCGCCAAACACTGCGCCAGGTTCGGCCACCTTTGCAATCTCGGTCCCCTCCTTGACGATTGCGACAGTTCCCCTCTTGAGAACAAGCAGCCGACCGGTCCTCGAACCGTCGGCTATCACAGTTTCGCCGGCCTGGTAGGTGACGAGGGGAAGCGTTTCTAAACTCTTTTGGAAGGTGGCCCTGTCAGGAATAAGAAACATGACGTCAAACTCCCGATCGTTTGATCCCTGCCCCGGCCCCCCGTCGCCGGTGTTTTTCGTTCAGGTTGAAATCAGTGCCGCCGCGCCGGCCGCCCACGTGGTAAGTAATATGGATTGGCGTAGCATCGCGCGCCCCGGCCTGAGGCCGTGACATTGCACTGGGCAATCGAGGTGTACCGGCAGCTGATGTAACCGCCCGAAGACGAATAAATCTGCAGGCAGACCGGATAATTTGGATCGTAGGTCTGGGCGATTACCGGCGCTGAGGTACAGATCGCTCCCAGCGCGAGGATAATCCAGAGCAGTGCTGCGCGGGTTGTCATCTGAAGGAATCCAGAACTTGTGACCTGCCAAGGGTTGAGCCTGTGTGGTCGTGCGCTATCCATTGCGCAACATCAACCAGATCGCCACCAACGCGGTCGCCGTTAGGCCCACCATAAATATCAATGCTCGCCGCGCGAAATGCGACCCGGCCAGTGCCATCACCAGAACGGCAAGGGCAAGGATCGCCACCACCACGATTGCCGACATTTTCGGTGGCTCCTGCCCGGCTCTTTAACGGCATGAAACGGTATTTGCGGAAACCGATCAAGGCATTGTCCAGGTCAGCACCTTTGATCTGGATCAACACCCAGGTAAGCGAGGCGCTACCGTCTTGTCGATGATGGCGTCAGGGCGATGGCCGCAACTGCCCTCCCATCACATGTGGTGGAGGATACCGATGTGGGTCCTGATGTACGTCTTTTCCTACTCAGTCAGCCCGGCCGCTACAAACGAAAGGGCGGAATGGCGGCTTGTCCCAACCGTGGTGTTCCAGGAGTTCTCGAATGAAGAGCGATGCAAGACGGCCAAGGCAACACTTGAAAGCAGCTTGAGAGAAGCGGGAGCCAAGCTAAGGAGTGGTTTAGAAGACTTGAAGAGCTTGGGTAAGGCTGACCCAGCTCAGATCATCATCGCGTTTAATGTTGAATGCCTCCCGAAATAAAGTTCGCGGCCATCACCGCGGCGGATGGCTTGCGCTGGCCTTATCGACAAAAGTCGGCGCTTGTCTGAAAGTCGGTTTTTCCTGACGAAGCGTTGATCCCGAGCGCCGATCCGGGATGATGGGCTGCGCCCAGCGACGACAAGAGAATCTGCGCCTTGCTTCAGGTCTTCTGAATACGAGGTGCGATTATCCCCCATACTACCAGGATGATGATTGCGCCAACGATTGCGCCAATAAATCCAGCGCTTTCGCCAGCCTTGTACCACCCGACCGCCTGGCCAAGGTACGTTGCGACGAAGGCTCCGACAATGCCGAGCACCGTCGTCAGTATAAAGCCCGAAGGTTCATACCTGCCTCCAGGATGCAGGAGCTTTGCTATCACCCCTGCTACAAAGCCAATTATGATGGTCCATAGAATACTCATTGCGTCCTCCTATTGGTCGGGGCACTCATTGTGCGCGAAATGTGCGACGCAGGCGCTCTTGCAAGAAGTGGCTCCGTGGTCGAAATGCGTTCAAAAGCCCACCTGGGAGCCTGCAAAAGCTAGCGGTGTTTCATCGCGAAAACCAGTGGCCATGAAGGCAGCAACCGGCAGAAGAGATCGACGAAGCCCGGCGGCTGCGATTGATTTCTTGACGGTTCGATGACGGCTTTCGCGGTTTGATTGACTTAGATCAATATCGACCCAATAGGCCGTTTAGCTTTTGTTCCGCCGATGAGGGCGAGCGCCAGGTTGCTGGCCCCGCATCCCTGCCGCGCATCCAAAGATTGCGGCATGGAAGCGCGTGTCTCGATTCATGTTTCACGTCTTGGATGCAAAGCGGATCGCTTCGAAATTTCATTGCAGGTTATGGGAGATCGACATGGAGCAGATTTTGATCAACCTCGTTGCCGGAGCTCTTGGCGGTGTTGGCGCGGGCAAGGCGTCGCCAAACTTTGATCTTGGTACGATTGGCAATGTTGTTTCCGGGCTGGTTGGGGGCGGAGTGCTCGGCCAGGTCGTGACATTATTGCTGCCATCGATCATGGCCGCCGCGCAGACGGGCAATTTGAGTGTCGGCGGCGTCATTTCACAGGTGGTCGCTGGCGGCGCGGGCGGTGCCATACTCACGGCGCTCATTGGGGCAATCAAGAACAAGGCTGCGGCCTGACGCCCGGTAGCCACGTCGCACCAGGAATGGATCGCGCCTTGCCAGGCAAATGTCCCGAATCCGAAGTTCGCCGCAGTTTGCGGCGGGCTCTTTTGCAAACTTCGGATTCGAAAGGACACTGGAAACCCGAGATTCTAGTGTGGTTTTGGTTCGGAAGTTCTCTTGACTGACTTGCAGCAAAAATGAAGAGAACTTCCGGACCACCACACCAGGCGATTTCGGTTCAGCGACACTCAGGAGATGCCCCCAGGGCATCTCATCAACTGGGTGATCGATCGCATGAACAATGGAGGCAGCGATGAATTACTTGCGCACTGCAATCCTGCTGGCTGGCCTCACAGCCCTGTTCATGGGAGTTGGCTATCTGATAGGCGGCAGCAATGGCGCGATGATCGCCCTTGCCATTGCGGCCGCTACGAACTTTTTCGCCTATTGGAATTCGGATCGCATGGTGCTGTCGACGCACGGTGCCCACGAGGTCGATCCACATTCCGCGCCCGAGCTCGTCGAACTTGTGGCCGGACTCGCTGCGAGCGCGGGCCTGCCCATGCCGCGTGTATTCGTAATGGACAACCCGCAACCGAACGCGTTTGCGACCGGGCGTAATCCGCAAAACGCGGCGGTCGCCGTAACCACCGGATTGATGCAGTCCCTCAACCGAGAAGAACTCGCCGGCGTGATCGCCCACGAGTTGGCGCATATAAAAAATCACGACACGCTGTTGATGACGATCACCGCTACCATCGCCGGCGCAATTTCGATGCTCGCCCAGTTCGGGATGTTTTTCGGAGGCCATCGCAACAACAATAGCGGGCCGGGTGCGATCGCCTCGATCGTCATGATGGTTTTGGCACCGCTTGCTGCCATGCTGGTGCAGATGGCGATTAGCCGCTCGCGCGAATATGCCGCCGACAATCTCGGCGCGCGCATCGTCGGACAGCCGATGTGGCTCGCCGCCGCCTTGGCCAGAATCGAAGACGGGGCCCATCAAATCCCGAACATGGAGGCCGAGAATAATCCGGCGACCGCGCATCTGTTCATTATCAATCCATTGTCAGGCCATGGCGTCGACAATCTCTTCAGGACGCACCCGTCGACCGAGAACCGCATCGCCGCGTTGGAGCAGCTCGCGGCCCAAATCGGCACGCACAGCGCGACGCCGTGGCTGACGAACGAGGCCGATGATCCTGCTCGCAGCCCCTGGGACGGCTCGCCACCGGCGCGAGGGCCATGGGGATAGTGCGGTGCCACCGGGGGAGTGCCATGAGACGCTTTGCCAGACCCATTCTGACTAATCGTGTTCTTTTTGTTCGTGTGCTCTCGTTGTTGTTGCTCGCATTTGCTTGCGCGTTGATGGGTTGGCTCTTTTATGCGCAACCGATAGGTCCAGGTGCAAATGGAGACGCAACGCCGGCGGTCGGTTTGCCGACCGAAACCGCACCGATGTCGGGGCCGGGGCAGCGGTCTAAGCAATAGCCCGAAATCTTGGTGCGCGACGGCGGGGCCGGTCACCATCACGCCAGCGAGGTTGCCGATACGAAGCCCCGCCTACCCCGAATCGGTTGTATGATGCCGACGGAGGTTCGCCGTCTTGAGGCGACAAGACGGCGGGAGTTGTTGGCCAGGTTGGGGGGTGGACGATGACGCTCTTTCGGGTTGCTCTTTTGCTTCTTAACGCCACGCTGATCGCGTGGCTCGGCTATTATGTTTTCAAGTTGCCCGGCGATCCGCTCGGCTATGCCCTGTTGTTCTTCTTGCCGGCAAATTTGCTCTTTCTGTTGCTTGTTGCCGTTCGCCCGACTCAATCATGAAGAGACTGGGGAGCGGCTTGGCCGTTTGACTTGGATATTTGACGAGTCGCGATCCTACCAGGGGCTGTAGGGATAAGCATAAGGAGCGGGCGCGCCATACCCGGGAACCGCGTAGACGCCTCAATTATAATATGCTCCATAGCCGCGCTGCGGGCAGCCGGAATTATAGCCGTAATATCCATATGGACCGGGAACACCATAATCTCCGGGCCCATATGCATATGCTGAGGCAGCCAACCCGCCGATGACCGCTCCCGCTATCAGTGGCGCACCGACGCCGACCACCGGCCCGCCTCGCCAGTATCCGGCCTCCGCGAGGCTCGAAGATGCAATCACTGGAAGAACCAGTGCACCTATCAAAAGAAGGGCTGTCTTTTTCACGATGCGAACCTCCTTTTGCTAGATTGCTACCCTGGTAACGCGCGCACGCGGGAAGGTTCAATTGTGGCGGGTCGATTGGCCCTCGTGAGGGGATTATGACGACACCAACCTGCTCGTTCTGCGGCAAGAAGCAAGGTGAGGTGATGGCACTTGTTGCCGCGCCGCAAGCTTTGGTCTGCATTTGCGACGAATGCTCGATGCTGGCTGTCGAAATGATCAGTGTTCAACATCCCGACTGGCGCGAACACCTTGTGCGCACGTTGGATCTGCTTCCTAAACACCCCGGCCAGACCACAACCTGACCGACTTGCGGCCCACGACATCGCCGCCGCCCTTGAAAAGCGGCGCTGACATCGGCCGATCTTCAATCGCGGCCTCTCACATCCATCGCTCGATCACGCGGGCTCAATCTACCAGGCGCCGATAACAATCAGGACAAGGAATACGAAGGCCGAGGTGCAAGCGATTGTCGCCGGAACGATATACCAGTCGGACGTGTTCATGGCTTGCCTCCGAGCGGTTGGCTCTCAAAGGCAAATCTAATCCAATCGCACGACCGGGACTGTGAGCCGGCCCACAATCCAGCGCCGTCAGTCCTTCGGCTTGATCACCTCGGAGGCCATGAAGGCCGCTACCGCGTTGGAATATTCTTCCAGACCATTGAAATTGAAGTGCATGTCGCCCGTCCGCCAATAAAAATTCTCCGGCTTCGATCCGAAACGCCGCTTCAATGCGGGCGTAGCATTGTAGAAAACCAGGTTGTTTGCGACGCAGGTTTTTTGCACCGACGAGCTGACGATATCGTTCCACACATGGCCCGCGGCGTCAGGCTTCAGGTGCTCGATGTGCGGGTGATAGATGAATAACACCCGGCTCCCGTCCTT
>Ga0306926_10004268_pt1 | contig 14985 bp, 17 predicted proteins | sample flu12Cox44000178_FD_203759 | JGI IMG/M metagenome (GOLD analysis project Ga0306926, IMG submission 203759) | Lab enrichment of tropical soil microbial communities from Luquillo Experimental Forest, Puerto Rico - flux8day.12C.oxic.44.000.178 (v2)... | ecosystem: Environmental > Terrestrial >...
ACAAAGCCGCACCGCCGCACATCAAGGAAGCGATCCGGCTGAGCGGGGGGCTTCAGCCCGTCCGGCACCTTCGAGCAGGACGATATGGACAATTGGCAGGAATGCACCCGCACCTGCCGCGGCGTCGTCTCGCGGCGCCTGTCCGTGAACACGCAAATGGGTTTGGGGCACGAGCGCTTCGACGAGGACCTCCAAGGCTGGGCCAGCGATTTCCGCATGAGCGAGAGCAACCACCGCCAGTTCTATGGCCGCTGGTCGCAGCTGATGCGGGCCGATACCTGGGCCGAGGTGCCGCGCAGCAATGGATGGGCGGGAGCGGGCCATGTCGGGCATGAATGAAGACCTGACGCGCGAGCTCGAGCAGTTCCTCTACCGGGAAGCCCGTCTGCTGGACGAGCGGCGCTTTCACGAGTGGCTGGAATTGTTGACCGACGATATCCGCTACTGGATGGGCAGCAGAACCAACCGCTATCCGAAGTCGAGCAAGGCGCTCGCGATCCTCGACCCCGACCGCTATGTCGAGGACGACATGACCAGGGAAGACGAGCTTGCCATCTTGGACGAGAACAAGCAGACGCTCGGCCAGCGCGTGGCACGGCTCGATACCGGCATGGCCTGGGCCGAAGACCCGCCGTCGCGCAGCCGTCACCTGATCACCAACATCGAGGTGGAGCCGGGCGACGCGGCGAACGAGATCAAGGTCTACTCGAATTTCATGGTCTACCGCAGCCGGGCGGAGACCGAGCAGGACTTCTACGTCGGTGCCCGACGGGACGTGCTGCGACGCGTCGCCGGCGCCTGGAAGATCGCCGGCCGCAAGATCACCCTCGACCAGAACGTATTGTTGGCCAAGAATGTCAGCATCTTCTTTTGACCGACACGCTACTCAATGAGGAAGCGGCCCCGGTCGTTTTCCCTAATCGACAGGGAAATGCAGGCAAAATCGGCTTCGCGCCGGTTTTGCGGCCCCGATCAGCCTCGCCAACCCATTGTTTTATCAGATCAGCCGCCGACACATTCCCTATGCGACCGAACAGGGAATTAAATCCGTCGAACAGCGAGTTAAATCGGTCGAACAGAGAATTAAATCCCGGTGGCAGGGATTTAATCTTTCTCGCCGAACCCGACCAGCCGCTTCGCGCGCTACGGCGCGGCCGCGGCTTTTCGCGCGATGCTCGCAAGCATCGCGATCATGGCACCGGTCGCGGCGGCGGACGACGCGTCGAGCCCGTGACGATGCGCAAGCCAGCCCGGATCGTTGTACGACAGCCACACCCGCCCCGAAGCATCTTCCCATGCCAGCGCCTTGAGCGGCAGATCGATGCCGATCGTCTGGGCCGCCTGCATAGTGGCGTGCCGGCGGCCGCATTGCCGAAGATCAGCAGTTCCGTCGGACGCATGGCGAGCCCGGCCGACGCCGCGCCCGCCGCATGATCGATCCGTGCGAAGACTGTGGCGCCTCGGGCCTTGACCTCGCTTTCCAGCCGGTCGAGCGTCGCCTTGACGGTGCCGCTGCTCGGAATGTTGATCAATCCATCTGCGGCCATAGCCGGCGCGCTCCATAGAAGTGGGATGGACGGGAGTCTATCTTTGCGCAGATTTTAGAGCGAGCGGTCTCTCCTCAGAACCGATTAAACGGAGGGGCAACCAGACGGTCTCGGCGCCCGAGATGCCGCCGCGTGTCGCGCCAAAGCAAGCGGATCCCGCAGATCACCGGGCGTCCGAATTGGGCGGAGGCCCGATAGCGCGGCCAGGGGTATTGCGCCCGCATAACTGAGCGCGGATTTCGGCTTGACTTGGTTCACCAAACAAGGCGCTTTGAACGCCATCTAGCCATCCACGAGCGGCGTAAAGAGCTTCCAACGCGGCGGCGTCATCCATCGCCGGTAAGAGCGGCCGAAGTGTGGAAAGACGCATGATTTCACTTCGTAAATACGCATTGGGTTTGGCCTTCCTGCTGGTGACCACGGCCGGTTCCACCGCACGGGCGCAGACCGGCGAAGGTACGATCTATGGCGTGACAAATCTCGACATTGCGCCGGATGCGACAAACCAGGCCATCGCGCTGCTGAAACAGTACCGCGACGCGGCACTCAAGCAGGCAGGAAACGCGGGTGTCATGCTTCTACAGGAGGCGGGCTGGCCCAATCGGTTCATGATCTATGAGACCTGGAATGACCAATCGGCTTTCGACACAAATGAGAAGGCCGTCCATACCGCCGAGTTCCGCGACCGGCTCAAACCCATCGCCTGCGCTCCATACGATCGGCGCGACTATCACGTCATCGCCGTTGGCCCGGTCCGGCCGGCGCAGGGAGGCGATACCATTTACATGCAGGTGCATCTCGACGTCTTTCCGCCCGGACTTGCTCCAACCTTGGCAGCCGTCAAGGAGGTGGCGGAGGCCACGAGGAAGGGCGACGGCAATCTGCGCTACGATGTCGTCCAATCAGTCAAAACGCCGTTGAGCCATATGACCCTCTTTGCCGCGTGGCAAAACCGCAAAGCATTTGATTCCTACGAAATGTCCGATTACGGCCGGCAATTCCGCGACAAGGTGGGGCCACTGCTCGGCTCGCCTTTCGACGATCGCATCTACGTGCTGATTAACTGATCGCCGGTAATGGCCCATCGGGAGGAATAGGATCATGCGTGCCGTTCAGCAGGTGTCATCTGCGAGGTCATTCGCCCCAATCGGGGCCTGGGCATCGGCCATGGCCATCGGTCTCGGGATCGCTGTCTCCTCGCCTGCGCAAAGCCAAACCGTCAGCGAGCCGGTCTATGCCGTGACTTATCTCGACGTCGGTGCAAACTCGCTCGGCCGAGGCGTCGACCTGCTCAAGCAATACCGTGAATCCAGCCGCCGCGAAGCGGCAAATGTCGAGTTCACTGTCCTGCAAGAGACGGACCGCCCCAATCGCTTCGCGATCGTCGAAGGCTGGAAAGACCAATCGGCTTTTGACGCCCATCAGAATGCCGCATCTACAGCGCAATTCGAGGAGACGCTAAAGGCTATCCGCAACAGCCCGCCCAATCAGCACGTGCTGCAAGCCTTTGCGACGGGTTCAGCGCGGGCCGAACGGCCCAGTGATGCGCTCTACATGGTGGAGCATATCGACTTCCTACCAATGTTCGCCAATCTCGCTCAGCCCGCTGTCAGGAGGCTCGCAAAGCGAGCGCGAAGGAGGAAGGTACACTGCGCTACGACATCTACCAGGAGCCCGCCCCGCATTGCGAACCACTTTTCGGTCGTGGCTGTGTGGGCGACCCCGAAAGCCTTTGACGCCTATGAGACAGCCGCCCCTACCCGGGAGTTCCGAGCGGCCACGGTGATGCCGGCGCGCGGTAATCTTTACGACCAGCGGCTGTACAAGGTTGTCGACTGACCTTGCCACGATATGTGATGCGCTGATAGGCGCCTGCGCCTAGCACGCGGTCCCGAAGGGAACACACCAGAGTCCGATATCGGGCTGACAAACTCATCCCATTGCAGAGTAAAACACGGCGGTGGCGAGCGTCTGAGTTGATAAATAATCGCTCGTGAACCCCGCCTTTCAGTGGATGTGGCCAAGGCGTTCGTGGTCGAACTCGCCTTTGGCCATCGCTAAATGATGCGGCTGATGCATCGAACCGCTCACCAGGAGGCCGATAAAGCCGAGGCCACGAATGTGCTGGATTTCTTTCGGATCGGCGGCGGTGACTCTGAGTAGCTCGCCGTTCGGTAGCGAATCCACCTTGGCGGTCCAGCCGTTGAATCCGTTCACGTTCTGAGCGTAGGCGGGGATCATCCGTTGTATGGCGACGAGCGTGCGCCCGATGCCGGTGATCGTGACCTCCAATCCTCTGTCAATCGGCTTGGCGTCGGCGTCGGCTTTCAGCGTGACCTCGTTCATGTCGATGAGATGCTGGCGCAGCGCTTCGAGATCAACTTTTGACCAATCGGTCTTCGGGTCGGCGTCCAGAATACGCACGACTTCCTGAATCGCTCCGAAGGCATCCTGACCGGGCATTGTCGGCGTTACCGAGGCCCCGTGCATACCGGCACGACCCTCCATCGGCACCATGCCCTGGTGTTGACGCACCATCTCCTGCATATGACCCGGCCGCATCGGGTGCTGCCCGGACTGCATCATCTGCTGATGATCCGGTCCCATCGAATGGTCTCCGGGCATGGTTTGAGCGAATGCGATGCCGGCTCCCGCGACGGCGAGCACGGCACCGATGACAACGAGTTTACGGGTGGAAGGCATGGGAAAACCTCATCGGGTTGTGCCGACATGGCCAGAACCGTAGCGTATTCCAGTCGCGCGACCGCATGATCTGGATCATGGGCGGTCAGATTTCTCTGTTCGGGTCAGATACCCTTTGACCTCAAGCGCCGCGAGCGTCCGATACAACGCCTGGCGGGTAATGCCGAATCCGCCGCGATGTCTTGCAACCGGCCCTCGATCGCAATGCTGCGACCCTGGACGCCGGCACGCAGCCACAGATATTGAAGCACGCGGTCCCGGGCGGAGCGGACGTTGCGCAACTCCATCCGCGCGGAGTTCCTGTAGCTGGTGGGCGAGCCGCGCCATGAAGGCTTCCGCAAGCGCCGGGTCCGTGCTGAGCGCCTTCATCACGATCGCTTTCGGATAGACCCGAACTCGCGATTGCGCGGCGGCGACCGCATCGCTGTGATAGGATTCGGCAAAGAGGGAGGCTTCGGCGAAGAACTCGCCCTGGCGGGCCGTATGAAGGATCACTAAATGGTCATCGACGGTGCGACGGATAAGGCGAAGCCGCCCGCTTTCGACTTTGTAGACTGCCGTCGCCAGGTCGCCCTGCCGGAACAGTTGGTGGCCGGGAGCAAGAACGCTGACAACGCTCCCCGTTTCGAGCGAGGGGGGCACGGCATCGGCAGCTATTGCCGGTCCGCTGCGATGGCTATGAGCCGCCGCGATCGCCTTCACTTGCTGTCGTCTTGCCAGGACAGCATACCGATGAGGGCAATTCCAGCGAATGCGCCTCCTGCGATAAAGGTCGCAGGGGGACCGAAGCCTGCCCACAGCGAGCCGGCTAGAACGCTCCCCAGCAGCAACGCGACGCCAGTTATCAGATTGTACATTCCGAGCGCCGTGCGCCTGAGATCGGCGGGAGCGGCATCGACGACGAGCGTTGACAACAGCCCTTGCGTCGCTCCCATGTGCAAACCCCAAAAAACAACGCCCGCGGCGACTCGCCGCGGTGTGCTGGCGGTCGCCAGGATGATGTCCGCCACGATCAGGAAGCCTACCCCGAATGCCAGAAGCAGTCGCCGACTGACGACATCCGAGAGCCGGCCAAACGGGTATGCGCTCGCCGCGTAGACGACATTCATAACGACGAACACACCAGGGATCAGCGCTATCGCGAGCCCGACGTGCTCGGCAGCGAGCAACAGGAACGCCTCGCTGAATCGCCCGAAGGTGAGGGTCGTGGCGATCCCGACAAGCCACCAGTAGGCGCCATCCAAGCGTCGCAATTCGGCTCGCTGGATCGGGAACGGACGCCGCTCTGCTGCGCGGCACGTCCGGCTCTTGCACCCCGTACAGGATCAACACAACTGCGATTATTGCGGGAAGTACGGCAACCCAAAACACAAGCCGGAAGTTGTCGCTGCTCGCCGCCATGAGCAGCATGGCGAGCAGCGGGCCGATGAAGGCCCCAACCGTGTCCATCGCTTGACGTAGCCCGAAAGCGGTGCCGCGCAATTCAACAGGAGTGACATCTCCGATCAGGGCGTCCCGTGGCGCACCCCGAATTCCCTTCCCGATCCGATCGATGAAGCGGGCGGCCACCACGACACCGACACCGGAGGCGAGTGGGAACAATGGCTTTGTCAATGCGGAGAGTCCGTAGCCTATCAGGACAAGCGGCTTCCGTTTCCCGACCCAATCGCTGATCGCACCTGCGAATAGCTTGCTGACCTGCGATGCCGCCTCCGCAATTCCTTCGATGAATCCCACGGAGAGAGCACTGGCCCCGAGCACAGCGACCAAAAACACCGGCAACAGGCTGTGGATGATTTCCGACGAGATGTCCATGAACAGCGACACCAAGCCGAGCGCGACAACGCTGCGCGGAACCGCCCGTATAGCCGAGACACCCCCCGGCACCCGGACCTTATCTTCGACCGACATTAGTTCGCCTCACAGGTAATGGAAGGCCGAGACGGCGAAGGCGACCGACCACCTAAATTCTAATCCAGCCGCGCTTAAGCGCGTAGGCCAGAGGCAGTCCAACGGCAAAGGCGGCAACCCGATTCAGGGCAACGCCGACGGCGGCCATCAATAGCACTAAAAACAAGTCTCCATTCCGGTAATCCTGCGGCTTCGATGACAGCGCCAGTTCGAGGCCGGAAAACATCAGAAGCCCGCCTAACACCGCGTCGGGAATTGTCCGAAGCAGCGCATAGCCGCTTGAGCCAAAACCGATTCCGAGAGTGACAAACGTAAGGCCGATAAGTACCGGGCAGTTGCGGTGCGTGCGCCAAATCGGACATGACCAGCGATCCCACCCGCACCGTGGCACATAAGATAGCCGCCGCAGGGTGCCGCCAGGAGATTGCCGAGGCCGGTTGTGATCGCAAGGTTTCGTTCATTGACCGGGTGGAGTTCCTTCGGGAAAAGCTGTCGCGACACGGCGGCGGTGACAATGATGGCGTTCGTCAACGTAAAGGGAATCTGCGGTAAAACGGCGTTTTGCGTGCCGTGTACGATCTGCGCCCAGCTTGGGATTACAAGCTGCGGAAAGTGCCACCCGAAGTCCAAAACCGGCAAGAGCGGGCCTATACCGAGCAACTGGCCGACAATGATTCCAGCGACGATGGCGACAAGGGCCACCGGCATGCGCGGGTAACGCATCAGCACCAGCATGAAAGCGGCCATTGCTACGCCAAGCCATAGCTGTTTTTCGATAAGATGCACGCCGAGCGCCGCAAGGGACAGACCGAGGCCAAGCTGCAACCCGGCAGCGATCGTGCCCGGCAACACCCGCGCGAGACGGCTGACCACCCCCGTCATGCCCATGAGCAGAAAGAACGCGCCGATGACAAGACCGGCTCCGGCGATTGCGCCGGGGTCCATCGGCTCGATCAGCACCGCCGCCGACGCCGCCTTCATCGGCTGCACGGCCATGGGGACGCCGTAAAAAGCTCCCGACAGTGCATAGAACAAACCGAAGGTCGTCAGGATGCCGGTCGGCTCCATGCCAACAATCGTGATCGCGCCGACAATGTGGGGCAGGAAGGTGCCGAGGTCGCCGAGCGAGCCGGACACTTCGCCGATGCTCCAACCAAAGCGCGAACGGATGAACTTCGGCGCCTCGTCGGCCTCTTGCCGAACCGGGATTGCGGGAATACGTAGCCTACCGCGCCGCGCTTCGGTGATGAGGCGCGCGCTGCGCGGGATATCTTCTTTCTCTAGCTGCTCGATCTCGCTGGGCATGGCCGATTATGCCATGCGACAGGCGGGGGAGAAGGGTTTCTACATCTTGTGGTTTGCTGGCCGTCCGGGCTCGCCCGAAAAGCCGCATTAGCGCCATATGGAAAAGGTGGCAAATATAGCGCGCCGAACCCCTTCGATAATACTATAACAGCGTCAGGTAAATCTGTCTTCGCCGTTCGGCCTGCCACGCTCCTCGAAATCTGCCGCCGCGCATGGCACAGTGCGACATGGCGCGGGTGCGAGTCAGCATCGTTTTCGAGTCCGGGGCGCGGATCGGCCCAGGCAAGGCCAAGCTGCTCGAAAGCATCCGGGACAGCGGCTCGATCTCGGCCGCCGCGCGCGACATGGGCATGTCGTACAAGCGCGCGTGGGTGCTGCTCGACAGCATCAATAAGGCGTTCGCCGAGCCGGTCGTCACCGCCGCACCGGGCGGGGCGGGAGGCGGCGGGGCGAGCCTGACGCCGTTCGGCATCGAAGTACTCGAACGCTACAACCGTATCCTCGACCGCGCCGCAATCGATGCCGTCGATGATCTCGCGGCGCTCGCACGGCGCGCGCGCCCGGACGCTGGGCCGAAGGTCTGAAAATTTTCGCTATGGTGATTTTGCCATAGCGACTACCTGCGCTATCGCCTAACTGCCATAGCGCGAGACAACAATGAGCGACCGTCTTACCGCGCCCACATTCGCCCGCGAGGTCGGGGATGCCGGCCGCAGCTCTCCGGCGGCCTTCGGCGGCGGCGCGGTCATCGGCGCTCTCGGTGGGCTGATCGGCCTTGGCGGTGCGGAGTTTCGGTTGCCGCTGCTGATTGGCACGTTTCGCTTCGCCGCGCTGCAAGCGGTGATCCTCAACAAGGCGATGAGCCTTTCCGTTGTCGCCTCGGCATTGCCGTTCCGGGCGGCGACGGTTCCTTGCGCCGCCGTCGCGGCCCACTGGCCGATCATCGTCAACCTGCTCGCCGGCAGCCTGCTCGGCGCGTGGTTCGGCGCAGGGTGGGCAACCCGGCTCGCCTCGCAGACGCTTTACCGCGTCATCGCTGTGCTGCTGCTCGGGATCGCGGTCGTCCTCGTGCTTGGACATGACACAGGGCCAGCCTCGGGTGCGATGCTCACGGGCGCGGCGCAGATGATCGCCGGTGTCGGCGCCGGATTTGTCATCGGCATTGTCGCCGCCCTGCTCGGGGTCGCTGGCGGCGAGCTGCTGATCCCGACGCTCGTGCTGCTGTTCGGGGCCGACATCAAGCTCGCCGGTAGCCTGTCGCTCGCCGTGAGCCTACCGACGATGCTGGTCGGCTTCGCGTGCTACAGCCGGGATCGGAGTTTTGTGGTGCTCGGCGAGAACCGCCGCTTCGTGCTGGTCATGGCCGCCGGCTCGATCTGTGGTAGTTTCATCGGCGGCCGGCTGCTCGGCCTTGCGCCAAACGCCGTCCTGTCGCCGCTTCTTACGGTGATCCTGATTCTCTCGGCCGTCAAGGTCTGGCGACATCAATGACGGCCGCCACGCGAGTCTCGGATGACGGTTGCGGATATCGATGTCACTCCCGGTAGCCCGTTGTGGCTCCGCCTCTCGCGCATTGCAAGGCTTCTGTCGTCGGTGACGCTCGTCTGGCTGGGCATCGAAGGCGCAATCGGTGTTATGGCAGGCGTTATAGCCGGCTCGATTGCGCTCGTCGCCTTTGGGCTGGACAGCGCGATCGAGGGCCTTGCGAGCGTCATCGTGATTTGGCGCTTCACCGGAAGCCGGACGATCTCGGCTGATGCCGAACGCCGCGCTCAGAAATGGGTGGCGATTAGCTTTTTCTTGCTGGCCCCCTACGTGGCGGTCGAAGCGATCGAGACCTTGATTGAAGGGGCCGCCGCCGAAACCTCGTGGCTCGGCATCGGCCTGACCGCCGGCACGCTCCTGATCTGCCCATGGCTCGGGCGGGCCAAGCAACGCGTCGCCGAAAAGCTCCGCTCGCGCGCCACCTATGGCGAGGGGACGCAAAACGTGCTGTGCGCTCTTCTCGCCGGCGCGGTGCTGATCGGATTGGCTGCGAACGCGCTCTTTGGTCTGTGGTGGCTCGATCCGGCGATTGCGATCGCGATTTCGGTGATCTGCGTGCGTGAAGGGCAGAAGGCCTGTCGCGGCGAGGAATGCGGGTGCGCCACCTGTTCTTAGGCCGCTGATCGTGAGTAACCGCTTGCGGCGGCGCAGCAGCCTGCAAGCTTACCGTCGACGACGACGCTCGGCAGGCTTCGGATCCCGAGCTGCTTTTGCCCGCGCGGCGACCTGCGCCCGATGCATGTCGTGAATTTCGATATCGTGCGCCGATCCCGCAACGCGTCTGACCAGTTCAACCGTTTCAGTACAGATCGTGCATCCGGCACTGAATATCTCTATCTTTCGTCTCTGACCTTGCGCCATTGCTTTATTTTCCTTTCTCAAAGCAAGCTTTACTATCTCCTGCCTTTCAGCGACCCCTGGCCCGCTTGGCGCATTACGGCGCCGCCATCCGCTGGACCGGCGGACACGCGACCAATCCGTAAGAGCAGAACATGCAGCAATCCCCTGTCTTCGGACGAAAGAGTGCGCCACAGCCGGTGCGCTCGTAAAAAACAGCATGCATCGATGAGCATCGTCGCGCTTTTCGGAGATGCCGCAGATAGGACAAATCATGACCGACACAAGGATCACACGCCTTCTCCCGCAAAGACGGCGCCGCGCAAGTTCAAAACGGCGCCGAGGGCCAACTCACCTGGCACGGATGGGATGTGGGAGGGAGTACTCCCTCCCGCATCTCGCATGGCTCAAGACCCAGAACGCTGAAGCAGCGCTTGCGCTTCGCCGACCTGGGCGAGCGCTTCATGGTAACGCACGGCCAGACACGCATCCGCAGCCCGATCGATCAGTACCTTCGCGTAGTTGATTTGCGACCCGGCGAGATGCCGTCCGTCGCTCGTGACGATGTGCTGTTGGGCCGCGATGTGGCTACCGTGGCTGAGCGATCGCCACTCGGCGTTCGCGGCCTCGATCGTGGTGTAGCAGTCCGGTTGGCCGAGGATGGTGCTCGCGAGCGGGTGCGCGGCGAATGCCTGTGCTGTAGCCAGAACAAGAACAGCCGCGCCAAAGACAGCCCGAGTGGCAGGATAACGCGAAATCATAGGGATCTCCGATCTAGCGGCAGCCCGAAGGCGGCCGCAGCTTGCCTGAACGCTCGGGAATTCATGCCGTGAGGACGATCGCGGCTGGTTGCGCGTGATGCCGGGCAAGAAATCCGAGATAGAAAAATCCGCCGAGCTATCGGCGGCTCGGTTCAGGCGTGCGAGATCGGAGGATCGAGAGCAGGCGCCAGGCTACGGCCGTGCAACACCGGCACGACCGGATGAAAGGCGATAGACGACCAGGCCGTCGGTATCGCGAAGCCAATCAGCCGCGTGGGCACGCCCGTCAACAAGATGCACCCCGCCGCGCTAAAACAGCCACCAATCCTCTCTTCGCACGGCAGAGGGCCGTCGATCGCGCTCCCGGCGAAGTGCGGGGCCTTATCCACAGCGGCCGCCGTCCCGGCCATGCCGGGCATGAGACCGGTGACGGCCAGATACGCCGCCACAGTCAGGAACACGATGACCCTGCGAAAGAGGCGCAAGGCATTCCCTCAGCTTAAGTATAAGCGCTTGCCAATCCGACGCGAACCGCAGAGATAGACCGCCCCGGCCATATTTTTATTCGCGCGAGCGAGCATCTCAGATCGGCAGGCTCGCAATCGTGATCGCAGCCGCTCACGGGAAACCTCACTTTCCCGACTCGGTTAAATATGGGAGCGTTCGGCCATCTGCACGCCCCCCAAATAGCACTTTTTTCGGGCAGATTTCGGGGTTCCGGGAGACATATACCAATGGTCGTCGGTGATTTACGATAGCGCCTCCGATGCATTGCATGGTCGCACAATCAAGCCTGCCCTAGGCCCTCCTATCTCCCTCGCTTGAACTGGAGCGGGCCGACTCTGTCGGCGCCCTCTCTCGCTCGGCAGCCTTTGTTTCCGACGCTATCGACGCGCGTAGCGTCGGTCGCCGAAGCCGATGGCCTGAGCGAAACCCGGTGCTGCGCCCTCGACGGCGGGTGTTGCAGGCGAACGCGGCCAGCCTCATTCGAGGCCGTGGATATAGGGAGATTTGATCATGCGCTGCCATGAGCACATGCGCCAAAAGTGACCATGCCGCGCCAGCTTTCCCGCTCATCGCCGCCGCGTGTCACGTTCGCGCTTGCGCTCGGTTGGCGATCCTGCTTACGGCCGAACCGGCCGTCGCCGAAGCGGCGGTCTCATTGGCCACACCGGGCGCCACGCTCGACGCCGGTCACTTGAGTCGATAGCCTCGATCGCATATATGCCTGCCCCATGATGCCGATCATCCTCCGCCGCCTGGTGGTGGCGCTGTCGGTTCTCGCCTTTATCAGCGGGATGACGGTGCAAGCGGTTCCGTCGGCCAGAGCGCTGGGTATGAGGTCGATGGCAGGGGGCGCGAAGGACGACCCCGAGTGCCCGCGCATGGCGATGGGTCACCACAGCCCGATCATGCCGGTACCTGCGCCTTGTAAGGGCATCATGCTCGATTGCGTCAAGCAGATGGGCTGCCTTGGCACCCCAGCCCTCCCGGATCGCTCCGCTGCGGTCAGTGTGCCGATCGCCTATAGCATCGTGGCTTACTGGGCGCCCGGCTCGGCGCTATTGGGGCGAAACGTCGAGCCCGAAGTTTTTCCTCCCATAGCCGGCTGATCTCGGCGGCGCGCCGCAGGCGCGCGTCCGGTGCCGTGGGCAAACCCCGCGGCTGTCAATCAGCAGCTGTGCCCATCCGCATCTTCATGCGGCCGAGGCAAGGGAGATAGATCGTGTCATTCACTCGTTCCGCCGCCGGCGCTGCCGCCCTCGGCTACGCAGTAGCCACCACCTTCGTGCCCCCTGCGGCCGTTGCCGCCGCGCAGGATTACCGTTTCGAAGCCGCCGGGCCACCGGTCAAGTCGGGAAAAGCGACGATCGTCAAGATCCGCCTGGTCCACCTCCCCGACGGCAAACCCGTACCCGGAGCGGTGATCTTCCAGACCCGGTTCGATATGGGACCGGACGGGATGGCCGAGATGACGGCGCCGGCGAAGCTCGCGCGCTCGAACGATAAGAATCTGTACCAGCTGGAGCTGGAGCCGCAGATGGGCGGCAATTGGGCGCTGAGCCTTTCGGCCAAGGTGCAGGGCGAGACCGAAACGGTCTCTGGCTCGGTGCCGATCACGATCCCGAAGTGACATGAAACCCCTCGTCCGCGTGGGCAGTGCCGCCGTCGCACTCCTAGTTGGTTCGACGCAAGTGGCATGGAGTGGCGAGCGCGTCCCGGGGGCTACGGTCGATGAGCTCCTGGCTCGCGTCCGGCAGTTCAACCCGGAGCTCGCGGCAGCAGCGCTCGATCGGGAAGCGGCCGTGGCAAAGATCTACCCTGCGGGCGCGCTCGACGACCCGATGGTCAATCTGTCGCGCGACCAAGGCTTTCGCCAGTGGCTCATTACTGCTTCCCAGGATTTCCCGCTGTGGGGCAAACGCGATCTTCGCCGCGGTGTCGCCGAAGCGAACGCCGAAGCGGCCGCAGGTCGCCAGGGCAGTGTCACCGCCGGGCTCGAAGAGCAGACCAAGGTCGTCTTTGCCCAATATTACCAATCCGATCAGGCGATCCGGGTGACCGGCGAGATCCGTTCGTTGTTGAACACGGTCGCCGAGACCGTGCGCGCGCGATACGCGCAGGGGCTCGGCACCCAGTCGGACGCGATACGGGCCGAGCTGGAACGAACCCGCCTCGATCCCGAGCTGTCGGCGCTCGAGCGCGACGAGGAGGCCGCGAAGGCCAAGATCAACGCTCTGATCGGCCGCTCCGCCGATGCGGCGCTCGCGCCGCCGCGCGGGCTTCGCATGCTGCCGCCCACCGGGTCGCTCAAGCTCGACGGGCTGATGGCCCGCGCGCGCGAAAGTAATCCGTTGCTGGCGACGGCGCGCGCCGAGATCGATGCCGCGGAGGGCGAAAGCCGGCTCGTCGACAAGAGCTGGTATCCGGACGTGACGTTGACCCTCGGCGCCAATGATCTTGCCGACATCGGGTCGCGAGTAACGGGAACCGTCGGGATCAAGGTCCCGCTGCAATGGGGCGTCCGCGAAGCGCAGGCGCGGGAGGCTACCGCCAAAAAGGGAGCGGCACAATTGCGCCAGGAGGCCGCGGCCCTGAAAATCGAGAGCGAGCTGCAATCGGCATTGGCGAGTCTCGACCGGGCGCAGCGCACAGAAGATCTTTTAAAGCATGGGCTGAGCCAGCAGAGCGATGCCGCCTACCAGTCGGCGCTCGCTTCCTACCAGCAAGGGCGTGGCGATCTCACCTCGATACTCGACGCGGCTCGCCGCCGGCTCGAGATACGGCTCGAAGTTCTTCGCGTCGGAACCGAGGCCCAGACGGCGTTTGCGGCGATGGAACGCCTGGTCGGAGTCGAGCGGTGAGGCGTGGCCTCGCCGTACCGCTGCTCGCCGTTGGCTTGGCGATCGCCGCCGGCGGATATTGGCTCGGTTCTTCCGCTGCGCCTCCGGGAGAAGAACAGGGCCGCAATGTCCTTTATTACCGCGACCCGATGGGGAAGCCTGAATACTCTGCCGAGCCGAAGAAGGATTCGATGGGGATGGATTATATTCCCGTGTACCAAGACGAGGAGGACAGCGGCCAAGCGCCACCATCGCCCGCAGCGCCGGTCGCCGCGGCAACGGGCAAGATCCTCTATTACCGCAACCCGATGGGGCTTCCCGACACCTCGCCGGTGCCAAAGAAAGACTCGATGGGGATGGATTATATCCCCGTCTATGAAGGCGAGGCGCCCGACGAAACCGGCGCGGTCAAGATCGGGCTCGCCAAGGTGCAAAAGCTCGGCGTGCAGATCGCTCCGGTCGAACGACGTGCACTCAGCCGCACGGTCCGCGCTGTCGGCACCGTGCAAGCCGACGAGCGGCGCCTCTTCATCGTCAACACCAAATTCGAGGGCTGGATCGAAAAGCTTTACGTCAATGCGACCGGCGAGACGGTGCGGCGTGGTGAGCCGCTAATGGAGATCTACGCGCCCGAGCTTGTCGTCGCCGAGCGCGAGTATTTGCTGGCTTGGCGCTCGCAGGAGGACCTGGCGGGCGCCGGCCCCGATATCCGCCATTCGGCCGGCCAGCTCGCAGAGGCTGCGCTGCAGCGTCTCTCGAATTGGGACATATCCGCCGACCAGGTGAAGCGGCTTCAGCGCGCCGGGACCGTCACCCGGACGTTGACTTTGCGCGCGCCGGCCGACGGCACAGTAATGGAGAAGATGGCGGTCGAAGGAATGCACTTCACGGCTGGCGACCCGCTCTACCGCATTGCCGATCTCTCGACTGTGTGGGTCACCGCCGACGTCTTCGAGCAGGATATCGGCTTGCTCCGCCGCGGCCAGGACGCGACGATCGCGGTCAACGCCTATCCCGGCACCAAGTTTGGTG
>Ga0306926_10004269_pt1 | contig 14985 bp, 13 predicted proteins | sample flu12Cox44000178_FD_203759 | JGI IMG/M metagenome (GOLD analysis project Ga0306926, IMG submission 203759) | Lab enrichment of tropical soil microbial communities from Luquillo Experimental Forest, Puerto Rico - flux8day.12C.oxic.44.000.178 (v2)... | ecosystem: Environmental > Terrestrial >...
GGAAGGCGCGACATACTAACAGACATGCCCGGGGCGAGCGGCGCTTCACTCGTCACGGGTATTGAAACAAAATAAAACCCGGGCTCTCCGAAGCAACCTTCGGAGGGCCCGGTTTCTTTTGTGAGCGTCACCGAGAAGAAGCGTGATGAGGAGCAGAGATTGCAGTTAAGGGTCGCGATTGGGATTCTGCTGATCCTGGGATTAAACGCCAGCACGGAGGCGCAAACATGGAGCCGGCTGGGGCCCGAAGGCGGAATGGTAGTCTCATTGGGAGCAAGCGGCACGACCCTCTATCTCGGGACGGCGGACGGGCACGTGTTTGCAAGCCAGGACGGAGCGAATACTTGGGAACTGCGCGGGCGCGTCGGCACACGCACAGACGCGGTGGTTAGCGCTCTCGTCGTGGACGCGCGGGACAGCCGACGAGCATTTGCAGCCGTGTGGTACCAGGCACCCGGGGCGGGAGGCGGCGTTTTTCAGAGCGACGACACAGGACGAAACTGGCGCCTGCTAGGATTGCGCGATGAGGCTGTGCGCGCGTTAGAGATCGCGCCATCCCAACCGGAAATGCTACTCGCCGGGACGCACAGCGGTGTATTCCGTTCGCGCGACCGCGGCACCCCGTGGGAGCGCATCTCTCCCCTTGGGGATGCGGAGTTGCGAAACGTTGATTCGTTGGCCATCGACCCGCAAAACCCCGAAATTATTTATGCAGGGACTTACCATTTGCCCTGGAAGACGACAGACGGCGGGAAATCGTGGAAGACCATACCGGCCGGACTCATCGATGATTCCGACATTATGAGTCTGCGTATCGACCCAATGAACCCTGAACGTGTTTTTCTGAGCGCATGCTCCGGAATCTACCGCAGCGAGAATAAGGGCGGGCAGTGGACGAAATTGCAGGGGATTCCCTACACCGCCAGGCGAACGCAGGTGATTGTCCAAGATCCCGTGAGCCCAAAGTTGCTGTATGCGGGCACGACTGAAGGGCTGTGGGTGACGCGTGACGGCGGAGAAAGTTGGAAGCAAACAACACCAACCGACTGGGTGGTGAACAGCATCGTTGTACTGCCTGCGGGTGCCGGACGCCACGGGCGCTTGGTGATGGGCACGGAGCAGGGAATCCGCGTAAGTGATGACGCCGGCGAGAGTTTCGAGGTAGCCGATCGCGGCTTTACGCACGCAGTCGTCAAACAATTGATTGCCGATCCACGCGATCCACGACACCTTTTGATGCTTCGCGGCTGGAATGCCCGTGATCTCCAAGAGAGCCGCGACGCGGGAAAAACCTGGGCACTTCTTCCTTCGGCCATCGAAACGAAGAGCGAAACAAGCGAACCTAAGATGGAATCGGTCGACGAGGCCTACGCAAGCCCCTGGGGCTGGCTCACGCGATTGAAGAACGGGCAGGTGTGGATTTGGGACGACAGAAAGCAGAACTGGCATGCGTCGACCTTGCGCCTCACAGGCTCTGCCATACCCGAAAAGCAAAATACAGCCACAGGCAAAAAATCAGCCGAGGCGAGGCCGCTTGAAATGATTGGGAGCGCGCTCGCGTTTACTCAACTGGAGTTGTACATCAACTCGCGAGTCGGCGTGGTGCACTGCAAACCGAATGGGACCTGCACGCCGGTGAAGGCGTTCTCGCGCCGCATGACAGTGCAAGCGCTCTGGGTGAATGAAAGTGGCTCGGAAGCAGCGGTGGTTGCGGAAGGAAAGCTCGGACTCTCCAAAGATGGCGGAGCGACTGCGGTTTGGCGCGATTTGCCCGTGCCAGGAAATGAAGTGCGTTGGCTGGCTTCCCCTCTCGGCCGCGAGCAGCCCACTTTCTTTCTCGCAACTGATAAGGGACTCTATGAATCGCAGAGCGAGGGCCTTCAATGGAGTGTAGTCGGAGGCGGATTGCCAACAGGGCGAATCGAGCGGTGGCTCGAGGGCGAAAAACTGGAAGTAGCCACGCTCGGAGGCGGAGGGATGTACGTTTCGCGCGATCGGGGCACGAGTTGGATGCGAGTCGACGGCGATCGAGAGCGAGGGCGCTTTTCCGGATTGGTACCGGGGGGTCCAGGAACGATTTTGGCTGGTTCCGAAAGCGAAGGACTACTGCAGCTCAACGTCGCGTCAGTGCCGTAAGTCAAGCTGAAACAATGGTATAGGAGCATTCGTCCGGGGAATTGTGGTCCACCGGAGGTTGAAAACTCAGGAGCGGAAGAGGACGTCCTCTCGTTGAAACATTTTCACGGCAAGGAAAATTGCCGCAAGAGCATAGAGACACGTGGAAGCGAAAATCAGGATGATGGAGTTCCAGTGGTATGTCCCGGTAATGATTTCCTTACAGACCAGGCTGGTGTTGAGCACAGGGATGAGCGCGAGCTTCGGAGTAAGTTCGACGCCCGGCATGACCGAAGCGACAGCTGGAATCACGACAAGGAATGTCAGCGGGGTGAGGTAGCTCTGCGCTTCCTTGTACGTTTTGGCAAACAAAGCGATCGTCATCAGGACAGCGGAAAACAGAACCGCCAGAGGAAGGGCCATACAAAAGACCGCGACCACGGAAGTGAAACCCAGGTTCAGATTCAGGCTTGGTTCTCCTGAAGATTGCATCAGGTGAGAATGGCCCAGGAAGGCGAAGGACAAACCCATGGAAGTGACGGAAAGGATCGCGGAAGCGAGCGAAGCGGAAAAGACCAGCAAAAACTTGCCGATGACAAGGTCCAGCCGGGAGATCGGGCTGGACAGGATGGTTTCAATAGTTCCGCGCTCTTTCTCGCCGGCGGTGAGATCGATCGCCGGGTACATCGCTCCCGTGAGGCACAGCAGGATTACGGCATAGCCGATAAACCCTCCAACACTCGCGCCGCCAACTTTTTCAGGTGGCGCGACGTTTTCTTGTTTGATGCTAAAAGGCGTCAGGACACTTGCGGGCAGATTCTTGGCCGCCAGACGATCCTTGATGACGGAATCACGGTATTCCTCAACCGCTTTTTGCAGGTGGTCGGCGCCAAAGGAAGACTTGAGTTCGCCCTGGTAGAAGTAAATGTTGACCGTCTGCGCTCTTCCTTCGGCAAGAGCTGCCTGGAATCCCTTGGGGATTTCGACCGCAGCACGGATGTCCTTATTGGAAATCTGATCCTTCCAATTCACGGCGTAGGGAACCACTTCCAATTTGTCCAGTTTGTGCAGGCGCTCCAAAAGCTGGGGCGAGTCCTCCCCGCCGAGAATCATGATTTTTGGGATTTCCTTTTCCGCGTTGCCGATCATAACGGTCGCGAGAGCCGTAATACCCACCATCAGGATCGGAAAAGCAAGCAGCGGCACCAAGACGGTGGAAATGAGGGTGCGTCGATCGCGCAGCCATTCCGTTAGTTCTTTGCGATAAACGACCGCGACGGCGGCAAGATTCATAGCTCAGGCCTCCGGAGAGCCCTGATAGGGGCCAACGACGCTGACGAAGATTTCCTCGAGGTCGTACTGGCTGTAATGATCGCGCAATTCGCCCAGCGAGCCTTCCGCAAGAAGTTTGCCGGACTCGATAATGCCGACGACATCGCACAGTTTTTCGACTTCGCTCATGACGTGAGTCGAGAAGATGACGGTTTTGCCGCGCTGGCGGCACTCGCGGATGAAATCGATGATGGTGCGCGCTGTCATAATGTCGAGGCCGAGTGTCGGCTCATCGAAGATCATAACCTGCGGGTCATGAACGAGAGTCCGCGCAATTGACGTCTTTTGTTTCATTCCGGTGGAGAGCTTGTCGCAGCGGCGGTCGCGGAACGAATTCATGTCGAGGCGCGAGAAGATTTCATCGGCGCGCTTTTTCAGGGTGCCTTCATCGAGGCCGTTCAGGCGGCCGAAGTATTCGACCATTTCTCGGGAGGTTAGCCGGGGATATAACGCTGTAGCGGCTGATAGGAAACCGACATTGGCCCGCACCTTATGGGGCTCGTCGACGACGTCGTGGCCGCAGACGACGGCGGTGCCGTCGGTCGGCTCAAGAATCGTGGCGAGCATCCGCAGGGTCGTTGTCTTGCCGGCCCCGTTTGCGCCCAGAAGCCCGTAAATCTGGCCAGGCTTGCAGACAAAGCTGACGTTGTCGACCGCGCGGATAGCGCCACGCTTTTTGTCGTGGAAGACCTTGCACAGACCTCGAGTTTCGATCATAAGCGTGTCTTCAACCTGCGTAACAAAGCTTGGGCCAAGCGGACGCTAACAGGGATACGCCGCTGCGGCAGAAAACATATCATTAATCGGGTAATCCTGCGGGAACTGCGCGCCCAAGCTGTCGCTCGAGGCTCTCATCCCTTGTGACAGTTGGGGCACTGCTTGGCATCGAACTTGTCAGGGGGCACACGAAAGACATTGTTGCACTGAACGCAAACCCGGTGAAGAACGGGCGCCTGCGTGGTTGCATGGGAAGCGGGTTTTGGAGCGGCGGTCGAGCCGGGTTGGGGATTGTCGGACATGGACGGCAGTTTAGCACGCCGTTCTGACGAAAGGACGGCATCCCCCGCCCCGACTGGCAGCATCTCAAGGACACAGACGGTGAACGATGTGTGGAGAAATAGGTTAACCTCCTGATAGACTTTCGGTTAGGACGCCACCGCCTGCGGCAATTCGGCCAGCAAGCCAAACAGATTCGAGAAGCGTATCCGGCGCGCTGGAGCGATCCGGGTGTGGATTCAATGTCGCGCTAATGGATTGCGGAAGAAAGATTTCAGAAACTTATGGATAGAAAGCTGAGAAACCGGACGCTGCTGTTTCTGGCGCTCGCCGCCATTGTCGCGTTCGTCCTGGTGCGTCTCAGTGGCCGGCAGCCCGTGGCGAAGATTTCGGCAACGACACCGGTGCGCCAGAACATCGTTTCTTCGATCATCAGCAACGGCAAGGTCGAACCGATTTCACCTTACACAATACGCGCGGAGCTGGACACGTTCGTGGAAAAAGTACTGGCCTCGGAAGGTCAGAATGTCAAGAAAGGCCAATTGCTGCTCCGGCTCGACGTGAAAGACGCTACGTCACTGCTCGCGGCCGCAAAGGCAAGGCTCCTCCGCGCCCAGGATGAACTGCGCTCTGCACGGGCAGGTGGCCGGGCCGATGAAGCGGCGCGAATTAACGGGGACCTCGCGAAAGCTCAAGCGGAACTCGACCGGCGGACACATAATCATGATTCGCTCGAACGCCTGCTGGCGCAGGGAGCGGCGACCAAGGATGAGCTGGCGGCCAACGACTTGGCCCTGGCAGGGGCGCAGGCCGATGTGAACAAATTGACCGCCGCGAAAAAGGAATTCAACCGGGCCGCGGCGCTCGATACATCACGCGCGGAACTGACGGTGCAACAGGCACAGAGCGATGTCGCGGCACTCGAGGCAAAGGTCCGGCAGGGAAGCATTGTGGCACCCGTAGACGGCACCCTTTATGCGTTGCCGGCAAAACCGGGCGAGTACGTGAAGGTCGGAGATTTGCTTGCAGAAATGGCCGATCTGCACAAGGTACGTGTGAGGGCGTTCGTCGACGAACCGGAGATGGGTGGTCTCGAGCCGGGGCTGCCCGTGAAAATCACTTGGGATGCCTTGCCTAACCGAACCTGGGAAGGCAGGACGGAAATCATCCCGAAGCAGGTTGTGGCGAGAGGCTCGCGAAGCGTGGGCGAATTGCTTTGCTCGGTCGATAACGAAAAACTGGAGCTGCTGCCGAACACAAATGTCAACGTGCGCATCCATTCGAAAGAGCGCATGAATGTGGTTGCCGTGCCCCGCGGTGCGGTCGAACGGGAATCCGGCCAAAGCTACGTCTTCGTCGTAATCAGCAAGGTAGGCAAGACGATGCTGGAGAAGCGCCCGATCCAGGTCGGAATTGCGGACGCGACGAATTTCGAGGTCATGAGCGGATTGCAGGCGGGCGAAGTCGTTGCGCTACCCGGAGACGTGGACTTGAAAGACGGCATGGCGGTGAAGGTCGTCAACATGGACCTGTCAAACATCAAGGGTGACAAGAATGCGGGGCTTTTCTAGCCGGTTCGTCATTCCAAACGGAGTCGGCGAAGTGGGCAATCCCTCTTGGCTCGACCTATCGATTGAAGAGCGATTCCCCACCCCGCCCGAAAGGATAGGCAAGCGGCTTTGTCTGGGCACCAGCGCCGCAATGTTCTCCGTCTTTTTTTGGCTGGTGGCTCTTCTCCCTGCGGCCATGGCGCAAGACTCGCCTCTCGACACCGCCAAACACGCTTATGAAAAAGGCGACTACAAAAAGGCGATCGAAATCCTAAAGCCCGCAGCCGATAGCGATCCGGGCGACGGCGAACTCCAGCTGCTGCTGACGAAATGCTATCTCGAAACAAAACAGTGGGACGCGGCCGTGAGCAGCGGCGAAAAGGCGGTGGCAAGCAACCCGAAAAGCTCCGCGTATCACGAGTGGCTGGGCGATGCTTACGGACAAAAAGCCGACCACGCCTCGATGCTGAGCGCGTACTCATTTGCACGAAAAACGCAAAAAGAGTTTGAGGCAGCCATACAATTGGACGAAAGAAACTTCGACGCTACGCTGAACTTGATTGAGTACGACTGCACGGCACCTTCGGTCGTCGGTGGCGGCGACGATAAGGCACAAGCGCTGATCCAGAAGCTGACCAACCTGGATCCGGCCGCAGCGCATTACGGAGCCGGCATCTGCAAAGCACAGAAAAAAGACTACCCAGCAGCTGACGCGGAATTCGCGAAGGCCCTCGAAAACAAACTGAAGCTGGTGGACCGCGTTTACGATATTGGCGATTATTTTCAGCAGCGCGGGAAGGCCGACAAGCTGCTGGCAGTTGCGGACGCAGGAGAAGCCATTGCGCCGAATGATCCGAGAGCCAACTTCTACCGCGCTGTCGGCTGGATTCTGCAAGGCCAAAAACTGCCGGAAGCCGGGACGTTATTGACTGAGTATTCCAGCGCGGCGCCAGTGCGTTCAACCTATCCGAAGCCCTGGGAAGTGCACTACTGGATGGGCAAGCTCTACGAAGCGCAAAAGAACGTGGCGGGCGCCAAACGCGAGTACCAAGCCGCGTTGAAGCTCGAACCAAAGTATAAGCGAGCACAAGACGCCTTGAAGCGGCTAGGTGGCTGAAAACAAGAAAGGCAACGGGCGGAGGTTCTGAATGCAGCTCAAGGAAACTCTATCGGTAGCCGTGGATGCGCTGCGGGCCAACAAAATGCGGGCGGTGCTGACCTCGATTGGCGTGATCATAGGCAGTGCGTCAATCGTGCTGGTAGTGACCGTCGCGCTAACCAGCCGCAAATATGTGATCTCGCAGATTGAGGCAGTTGGTTCGAACCTGGTATGGGCCGAAATGATCAAGACGCCTGACAAGGAGCAGCCATTGAGTCACCGGCTGACTTTGGGGGACATGACTGCGCTGAAGGAAACCATTCCGGGAGTTGTCACGGCCGCTGGTATCACCGATATGCCCATGACGGTCGTTGTAGAGGGCCGCACGAGGCCGGTGTCGCTGATCGGAGTCACAGATGGCTACCAGCAGATCCGCCGGCTCGTAATCTTGCGAGGACGCTATTTCGATGAAGGCGACATGGCAACGCACAGCAAGGTGTGCCTGGTCACGCAGGATCTTGCGTTGCGTGTTTTCGGTGTCGACAATCCGATCGGCGGGACCATTCGAATGGGAGAATTGACGTTCACCGTCATTGGCGTCTTTCGCGAACGCGTTGCGACATTCGGCCTGACGGAATTGCAAAAGGAATCGGTGCTCATTCCGCAGCCGCTGATGAAGTACTACACAGGACAAGACGTTTTGAACGTATTGTACGCGCAGGCTTCGAGCCCGGATGACGTGAGCACTCTCGCGCGGCAAATGACCCGATTGCTCAAGAGCCGGCATCCACCCGAAGCCGAGTACGATGTGCAAACTTTGACCGCGATCGTTGGAGCGGCTCGTGCCATCTCCGAGGCCTTAACGATCGTGCTGCTCGTGATTGCTTGCATTGCGCTGCTGATTAGCGGAATTGGCATCATGAACATCATGCTGGTGACCGTCCGGGAACGCACCCGCGAAATCGGGATTCGAAAAGCCATCGGGGCGCCGCGAACCGATATTATGGGACAGTTTTTGATTGAGGCGTTCTTGATCAGTGGAGGCGGCGCGGTCATCGGCGTCCTGATCGGGATTGCCATCCCGGTTGGTGTGCAGCAAGTCTTGCCGGGAAATCTTCGGGTGCCGATTTCGCCAGCGAGCGTGATTGTGGCGTTCACGGTTTCGTGCGTGACGGGGTTATTTTTTGGATGGCTGCCGGCGAATCAAGCAGCGAGGCTGGACCCGGTGGAGTCCTTGCGATACGAGTAAGGAGTTGCTGATCACCAGACGCAAAACCAAATTGCGGGGAAGGCGGGGAAATGGATTGGACGCGATGCATCGCTTACGCGGTTTTGTGCTTCGCGGGAGGTACGGCAAGCTCGCGCGCGCAGGATACGAGCCAAACACAACCTGCCGCCGCGCCAGTGGTGCTGACACTGAAACGGAGCATCGACCTGGCGCTGCAGAACAGTAAGGACATCCAGTTAGCGAAGATTCAGGCCCGTGTCGCGGATCAGGCAGCTAGCCTCACCAAAGCAGAATTCCTACCAAATCTTTATGCAGGTTCGGGCGCAGGTTATACCTACGGGCTTCCTGAAACGCCGGGCGGGCGGCCACCCTCCATCTTCAGTCTTACCTACACTGAAGAAGTGCTTAACGGGCCTCTCCGTGGATTGGCGAAGGAGCAACAGGAACAGGCACGTGCGCAGCGCATAGCCCTCGAAGATACCCGTAATATCGTGATGCAGCGAGTGGCGACCGCTTATCTTGAACTCGTCAAGGTTCGTCACTCCCTCGAGTTACTGAGGAAGGAAAAAGACAGCGCCGAGAAAATCGTCGAAGTGACAGAAGAGCGTCAAGCGGAAGGCTTCGAACTGCCGACAGAAGTAACCAAAGCCCAGCTGACCAAGGCGCAGGTGGTGCAGCGAATTCTCCAACTCGAAGGACGCCAGGATGAACTGGAAGTTTTCCTGCGAAATGAGCTGGGCTTGGCGCCCGAGCAACGGATCGAGGTAACGCCAGAGGACCTGCCAGGCTCTGCCGAACAGGCTGGCGCGAACCTTGTGGCGATGGCGGCGCAAGGGAACACGAGCCTGGCTTTCGCCGAATCGGACGTTAAAGCCAAAGAATTCCGTCTCGCCGGCGAGAAAAAGGGATATTGGCCGACGCTGCAACTGGTTTCAATTTACAGCGTGCTGGCGAAATATAATTTCAGCAACTACTCGAACATCTATACCAACTTCAAGTACAACAATCTCAACGCCGGCATCAACGTCAACGTCCCTATCTTCAGCGCAAAAACACGAGCCAACGTGGCTCTGGCGCAGGCCAACCTAGACGCGGCAAAAGTGAACCTCGCGGGGAAGCGCAACCAGGTAAGCGCGGAAGTTCGTCAACGCTCCCGAAAAGTGCAGGAAACCGAGGCCGCACGAGAAGTGGCGCGGCTTGAGCTTCAACTCGCCCAGCAAGACTTAGCGGTGATTCAGTCGCAATTCGGTGAAGGGAAAATGAGCTTGCGCAACGTCGAAAAAGCCCGGCTTGACGAGAACGAGAAATGGATGGCGTATCTCGAAGCGAATTTCCGCAGGCAGCAGGCACAGCTCGAGCTTTTGAGATCAGCCGGTCAACTCGACAAGGTGCTGGAATAGACGCGCATGCTCGACAGGGAGAGTGTGGAGCTGCTGCGCGAGGCACTCGAGAAACTGGACGCAGGTTTTGCCACGCTTCCTGAAAATCCCGCGCGGCCGCCAAGCTCGGAACGCATGGCCGATGTGCTCAACGCGGCGGCCGACAAGCTGCAGAATAATTTCCCTTACTTCCACCCTCTGTATGCCGGGCAAATGCTCAAGCCGCCTCATCCCGTGGCGCGCATTGCTTATGCTCTAGCGCAATGGATCAACCCCAATAACCATGCACTGGACGGCGGGCGAGCCTCGTCGGCGATGGAGAAGGAGGCCATCGTCGAGTTGGCGCGCATGTTTGGTTGGCCTGAACATCTCGGACACCTGACGAGCGGTGGAACGATGGCAAACCTCGAAGCACTCTGGGTGGCAGGTCAACTGGCGCCCGGCAAGACGATTGTGGCCAGCGAACAGGCGCATTACACCCACAAGCGGATCAGCGGGGTTTTGCAACTGCCGTTCGAAGCTATTCCCTGCGACTCACGCGCAAGAATGGATGTGGATGCGCTTCAGAAAAGGTTGATACGAGGCGATGTGGGAGCGGTTGTGGCGACGATAGGAACGACTGCCACTGGTTCAGTCGATCCGTTGAAGGAAATATTCGAACTATCCAGGTCGCACCGTGTCCACGTGCATGCTGACGCTGCCTACGGGGGTTACTTCGCCTTGGCAAGCAATTTGACGGAAGAGACGCGCGCTGCGTTCAAATGCTTGGGGGAGGCCGATTCCATCGTGATCGACCCTCACAAACACGGCCTCCAACCATACGGGTGCGGCTGCATCGTCTTTCGTGATCCCGCAGTGGGCCGGCTGTACAAACATGAATCCCCTTATACCTATTTCAGTTCCAAGGAACTGCATCTCGGTGAAATTAGCCTGGAATGCTCGCGGGCGGGTGCGTCAGCGGTCGCGCTGTGGTCCACGCAGAAGCTTCTACCGCTCGCAAGGGGCGGTGAATTTGCCAAAGGTCTGGAGTCCTGCCGCGAAGCTGCGCTGGACTTGCATCGGAGATTGCTGGGAGATAAGCGGTTTATCACAGCGTTCCCCCCGGAACTGGACATCGTGGTCTTCGCGCCCCGAGCTGCAAGCGTGGCCGAAGCTTCGGTACTCACAAGGAAGATTTTCGACGCCTCCGCGCGGAGAAATCTGCATCTGGCGGTCGCTGAGCTGCCCACAGACTTCTTTGCCGCCGATATGGCGGGGATGAAAAGAGACCGGCCTGCGCTGGCCTGCTTGCGCTCGGTGCTGATGAAACCCGAACATCGGGAGTGGGTTGGGCGGATCTGGGCCATCCTCGACGAGGCAACAACGGAAACGCTGGGTGGCTAGCTTTTTTCGACCCCGTCGAGACGAGAATCAAAAAGTAACGGGTGTAGGTGAAGGCAAGCGCGGCATGGGTTTGACCTGGTGACCGAATGCTCCCGATTTCATTCCCATGTCCACGCCTTTGTGCTAGGTCTTACGGCCCCAGAGAATCGTGTCGATGTTTTCGAAGAACTCGCCGTATCCGTAGTTGCCGTTCGGTCGCGGACGATCGAGCCACGCCACGTCGCCATCCAACCACGCGATGTAACCGTCCCCGCTTGTAGCAATGTAGACCACTATCTTTCTAACTTCGACCATAAGCGGCACTCCGAGGACCGGCCAAGTCTCCCCTGGAACCGCTCCGCCAAGCTCAGTAACTGCCATTGAATGCGGTATTTAACACTTGGATGCGTTGACATGCCGTTGGCAGAAAGGCTTGGGCGGATGCAACCAAGTCCGGTAGACTATAATCTAGACTTTAAGGGTTTGGAAGGCGGCCACGGCCTGAATCCTATCAGTGTGGGCTGGCCGAAAGTCGTGGGAAGCTAATTTGAATGGCACTGAGGGTGAAGAATGCCTGATGTCTTCAAGACAATTCTATTGAATCCGCCGAGTTTTGAAAATTTTGATGGCGGCGCGAGTTCGCGGTGGCCGGCGACGCGCGAAATCGAATCCTATTGGTTCCCGGTGTGGCTAACTTACCCGGCAGGGCTGATTCCTGGCAGCCGGCTGCTTGACGCTTCCCCACATAAAATCAACTGGCAGCAGACCGTACAGATCTGCAAGGACTACGAGTTCCTCGTGCTGTTTACCTCCACCGTGGGTTTTGACAGCGACGTCAAGCTGTTGAGAAAAATTAAGGAAGGCAATCCCTCGTTGAAAGTGGCTTTCGTTGGACCGCACGGCCACATCAAGCCGGACGAAACGCTGAATGCCAGCGAGGACATCGATTTTGTCGTTCGCGGCGAATTTGACCACGCGGTTGCCGAATACGCCCACGGCAGACCGCTCGATCAGATCCTTGGTGCCAGCTACCGGCAAAACGGTCAAATCGTGCACAATGCGCCACGCCCGCAGCTTCATACCGAAGAGCTCGACGCCCTACCCTTTGCCGCAGACATTTATAAGCGCGATCTGCAAATTGAGAGATATAACGTCCCGTTTCTGCTCAACCCCTTCATTTCGTTCTACAGCTCGCGTGGCTGCCCCGCGTTGTGCACCTTTTGCATGTGGCCGCAGACGCTTTCCGGACATGCTTGGCGGACACGCTCGGTTGACAACGTGGTTCAGGAAGTCAAGAACGCCCTCGGGTATTTCCCGCAAATGAAGGAGATATTCTTCGATGACGACACGTTCAACATCCGCAAGGATCGCGTCATCGAGCTGAGCCAAAAATTCAAGTCGTTGAAGTTTCAATGGTCCTGCACAGCCCGCTGCCACAGCAAGTATGAAGAATTGAAAGCTATGGCGGATGGCGGGGCCCGTCTCTTCATCGTCGGTTTCGAATCCGGCGACCCACAAATTCTGAAGAACGTCAAGAAAGGCGCGACCGTGGAGATGGCGCGCGAGTTCATGAAGAACTGCCGGAAAGTCGGGATCAAGGTGCACGGCGATTTCATCATTGGCCTGCCGGGCGAGACCAAGGAAACCATCAACAAGACGATCGAGTTTGCCAAGGAACTGGATTGCGAAACCATCCAGGTTTCCCTGGCCCATGCCATGCCCGGAACTGAATTGCACGACCAGATGGCAAAGGAAGGCTTCTTGCGCGTCGAAGCCCTGGCGGACTCGAGTGGCCACCAACTCCCTCATATCGAATACCCCCATCTTTCGAAGGCGGAAATGATGGCGGGAGTGAACCGCTTCTACGACGAGTATTACTTCCGCCCGCGCGTAGCGTGGCGGATCGTTCGCGAGGCTCTCTGGGACAGCCATGAACGCAAGCGGCTATACCACGAAGCGACGGACTTTCTTAAACTCCGCGCGGAGCGACTGAAGTGGGTTAGACAAGGCGGAGATGAGCCGAAAGCGATGGTCTCCGTGCCGGGAGCCAGTTCAGCCGGCGGAAACGACTAACCCGACAAAAGTAATGACCCCAGATCAAAGAGTTAGATATAAGACGCTGTTCATGGTCTTGCTGATGGTAGTGTCAGCAAATCTTGGTGACCTCATGCTCAAGCGCGGCATGGTGCAGATAGGCGCGGTCGAGATGTCCCCATCGGGCTTATGGCGCGCTCTGATGTCCACAGCTCATAATGGCACCATTTGGATGGGAATCTTTTTCCTTATCGGATTTACGTTCTGTTACATGACCGCAGTGAGTTGGGCGGACTATAGCTATGTTATGCCGGCGGGCGCGTTCGGATACGCTGTGCAGACGTTCCTGGCAGTGGTGATACTGCACGAGGCAGTAAGTGGGCGGCGCTGGTTTGGAGTAGTTCTGATCGTTGTGGGTGTGTTGTTGGTTGGACAGACGCATCCCGTTACCACCAGCCCAAAGGCGGTGTCCTCGTGATTCGCGTGGTCCTGATGCTTGCGTTTTTCATTTTCTGCAGCACAAGCGGCGAAATCGCCCTGACCTACGGCATGAAAATGGTTGGTGAACCGGCTAGCTTCAGGCCGGCCGCGCTTTTGCGTTTTTTGAGCAAAGCCTTAAGAAATGGTTGGGTTTGGACGGCGTTGCCGCTGCTTGCGGGATCGTTCTATTCGCTTCTAGTGCTGCTTTCCTGGGCCCCATTGAGCGTCGTGATACCGGCAACCGCCTTCAACTATGTTGTCGGCACATTGGGGGCGAAGTACATATTGAATGAGCACGTGTCGAAGAAACGCTGGATGGGAGTGGCGATGGTTTGCCTAGGCGTGGCGCTCGTTCTCATCAACGGATGACCGCGGCGTTCGCGCCGAGTGGCGGCATCCTTGCCTTTTCTCCCTACAGACTAATCAGATGCATAGCGAGCCTGCCTTGAGTTAGCATTGGTGACGGCCGGAGTGAACGGCGGGGTTCCGCTGCATCGGAGGCTGTAAAGGCCCCGGAAGATGCCTCGCACGACAATAGTCAAATGGCTTACAGTTATGATATGGTTCGGTTCAACTGCCAGGCCAAAATGCGTAAAGTCGCGGATTTCGGGACGCTGAGAACTCCGCTGGGGAGTAGATAGCGGCGTGTGGCCGAACACCCTTCGAGCTCTGATTCTACTGGTCGCGCTGTCTCCGTTGATCTACTACGGCCTGGCCGTGTATGCCGGACTGAGTTTTTTCCGCTGGAAAAAGAGACTGCCTCCGCTTGATCGTTCCTATGCCCCGCCGATAAGCATCTTAAAGCCGGTCCGAGGAGTGGATCGGGAAGCCTATGAGAATTTCGCCAGCATGTGCGAACTCGATTATCCGGAGTACGAAATCGTCTTCGCGGTAGCCGAAAAAGATGACCCGGTCATTTCACTGATCCGGAGGCTCCAAGACGCGTTTCCTCGCCGACCCATCCGGCTGATTGAGGGCGTCGAACAGGTGGGAAATTGCCGGAAAACCAACAGCCTGTGCCGTTTGGCGAAAGAAGCGAAATACGAACTGCTGGTGATAAACGACAGCGATGTGCGAGTCGACAAGGATTATTTGTGGGATGTCGTCGCGCCATTCAGCGACCCCAAGGTTGGCGTCGTAACAGCCCTCTTCCGGAGCAAAACGGGTGGCGGCATTGCCGCAGACGTCGACGCAGTCGGTGTGCCAACCGACGCTTCGGCCAACACGCTTCTAGCCTGGAAGTTCGGCCGAATTGATTTTGCGCTGGGCTGGACTATGGCTATCACGAAAGAGCGGCTAGGGGAGATCGGCGGCTTTGAGGCGCTCATCAATATGCATTCAGACGATTTCGCGCTTGGCAATGAGATCGCGAAAAAAGGCTACCGTGTGGAGTTGATGCGCAATCCCGTC
>Ga0306926_10004271_pt1 | contig 14983 bp, 15 predicted proteins | sample flu12Cox44000178_FD_203759 | JGI IMG/M metagenome (GOLD analysis project Ga0306926, IMG submission 203759) | Lab enrichment of tropical soil microbial communities from Luquillo Experimental Forest, Puerto Rico - flux8day.12C.oxic.44.000.178 (v2)... | ecosystem: Environmental > Terrestrial >...
GATCACGAGCCGCCAGCTCTCTATTAGGCGTGCGTTTCCGGACGCGCTCGACCTGCTGCTGATCTGCGTCGAGTCCGGGATGTCGATCGAGACCGGTTTCAAGCGGGTAGCGGAGGAGATCGGGACCCAATCCATCCCGCTGACCGAGGAGCTTACACTGACCACTGCCGAGCTGTCCTACCTGCAGGACCGTCGGCAGGCTTACGAGAACCTCGCCAAACGAACCAATCTCGAAGGAGTAAAATCGGTGTGCATGGCGTTGCAGCAGGCCGAGCGTTATGGAACGCCCATGGCGCAAACGCTGCGCGTGATGGCGCAGGAGAATCGCGACATGCGCATGTCGGAGGCGGAGAAAAAGGCGGCAGCCCTGCCGCCGAAGCTCACTGTTCCGATGATCCTGTTCTTTCTGCCGGTCCTGTTCATCGTGATTCTCGGACCCGCCGCCATCAAGGTGATGGAGACCATGAAGTGAGCGCCTGATCGGGCTGCCTCGTGAGAAGTCTGATCAGCCGGCTTATCAGCTGCCTTGCGGGCGCACCGGCTTGCTTGGCTCTGCCGTCGCCTTCCAGCCGTTTTGCTGTGCCAGCATCTGCCGCAGATAGGCAACGTTGGTGGCAGCCTCATCCGAAGGCAGATCGGCCTGGGCGATGCTTTCAGCTTCCCCGAAGCGGCCCTGCAGTCCGACCACGAGGGCAAGATTCTGTCGCACGCGCGGATCGACGCGCGACTGCGCCGCCGCCTTCCGCAGCGTCGCCTCCGCCCTTACCAGGTCCTTCGAGAGCGCATAGGAGAGGCCGAGATTCGACAGGACCGATGGCTCATCCGGGACGATCCGAAGCGCAGTCCCGTAGTAGCGCTGGGCTTCCTCATGCCGGCCCATCTGGTCAAGCACTGCCCCTTGCACGGAAAGAATCCGCCAATCCGGCTGCTCCGGCGTGTGCGCGCGATTGAGCACTTCCAGAGCCTGCTTGAAGTTTCCGACATCCGCGAGCGCGCGACCATAAGCGCCGAGCACATTCATGTCCTTGGGGTGCTGGATCGAAGCCTGCTCGAGCACCGCGACGGCCTGCGCGCGCTGCCCGTTGCCGCGCAGCGATTGCGCATAGTTGATGGCGGCTTGCGGATCGTTCGGATTGGCGCGATAGCGCTCGCCCCAGGTTTCCGCCGAGCGCCGCCAATCCGCCTCTCCCTGCGGGACCGAGGCCATAGCAAGCGAGCCAGTCGTCTCCGCCGGTGAGGTGGTCTGGCAGCCCGCCACTGCAATCGAGAAGGCAGCCACGAGCGCGATCGGAGCGAAACGTCCGACAAATTCGATGGCTCTGGAGCCCACGGAAGAAGAAATCATTTCGGCCTCGTTTGGGCCCCCGAGGCTCGGCAATAATGGGTTAGTCTTAACGGCGGGTTAACTTACATCGAGGGGTAAGCGCCTGAAGATACTGCTTTTTTCGCAATGAATTGGCTAACCTTGGGAGGGGTTAGCCAGCCGATGTTCAATCTTTGTCCGGCAAGAGCCCAATTGCGGCCCGGGCCAGCCGTTGCTGATCCGCTTGTCGAGTATATCGTTCGATCTCCGATAGAGACCGATGGCCCGAAACGGCCTGAATTTGCTTCAAGGTTGAGCCATGCTCTGCGAGCCGTCGTAGCGCAGCTTTACGAAGCCCGTGAGCGACGCAGTCGGGAGGCAGGCCAGCTGCCTTGGCTGCGATTCGAATCAGACGCGAAAGGGTGGCGCGTTTGATCGGCCGCCCTACCCCGTCTCCAATCAGGTATAGGCCGTTCGATGGACCAGATTTCAGAGCGCGATCCAACGCGGGGTGGATTGCAACATACAGCTCAACCCCGGTTTTTAACTGCACGGTGTGAATGGCCCCCTTGTGAATGTCTGCTCGCCGCATTCGCACGACATCGCTGACACGCTGCCCGGTATACAACAAGAGCGCATACGCCAAACGTTGACGTGTGCCAAGCGGCCAACGTTTCTCAAATGCCTCTAACTGCGCATCGGTCCAGGTATGATGAGTGCCTAGCTTATATTTCGGAACACGCTGAAATGGATTATCTCGACGCATCCCGAGGTCAATAGCGTAGGAAAACAGGCGCCGTAGCACGGCTCGCGTCAGATTGGCCATTCCTGGCCGTCGCAGACCGATTTCTTGAATCAACTTGCGTGCCTTATCGGGCTGAAGATCGCGTACAAGACGGTGTCCGTCGCGCTGTACGACCGGATCAAGGACCCAGCGGTAAGTCGCGCTTGAAGAGCTTGAAAGGTTTGCGAAGATGACGGACTGATAAAAATCAGCCGCAAGAGCACCGAGCGTTCCAGTCTTGGGCCGGAAGCGCGCAATCGGCTCGGCGTTACTGACAGCCTCCTGGTAGGCGTGCATGAACTCAGGCGAGCCTGGAATGCCCGGAAGGGGAACGCGACGCGATCCTGGGCGCCTAACGTAGCGGCGTAGCTTGCCGTGGCGATCCCGATATTCGTGAACATATTCCAACCGAAGACGGGTCATCTGTCGTCCCATGAGTTGCCGGGCGCCGCCCCGGAATCATCACGCGGGAGATCGTCAAAGCTCAAGTCCAGTTCCCGCACGTCCCACACCTTTCTGCCGTCTATTCTTCGGGCACCGGGCATCCGGCCATCCGCAATCAACTGGTCAAACTTCGAGGGCGAGATGCCAATATATGCCGCGGCCTCGAGGCGCGAGAGACCACGCCGCGCGATACCCACACCAGCCGCGACCACGGCCTTGACGGCCCTGGTTACGTCCTGTTGCCGGAATGTGGAGGGTGCGCGGCTCATAAAGCCCTGCCGATTACTGCTCGCTTGCCAAGAGATCGAGAGCACGCGCCAGCGGTCCCGAAGCCGAGCCATCGCTGTTGCGCGTCAGGGCGCGACACAGTGTGTCCACCGGGCAGCCGTGTTGGAGAAGGAGGGATACGGCCACAGCGGCATCGCGGGCGTTCACGTCAACGGCCGTCCCGCGCTTGGCGGCATTTAGAAAAATTTCAGCCAGGCCACCGTCGGCAAAGCGACCAACCCCTGCCGTATACCTGATCCCTTCGTGTTCGAAGGTCAGTAGCTCGTGTTGGCGTCGGTTTGGGAGGCACTGTCGTGTCATGTTAAGCGCCCCCGACGGCTATCTCGTCCTCGGCTCCGACCTGCCGCATCAGCATCTGCGCGCGCCCTGTAGCGAGGTGAAGCCAGCCGCAACCGCTTCGTGCGATCGATATTTTTTCCAGCCACCAATGGCGGAAAGGTCAGAAAGGTCAGAAAGGGCTATTCCGGTCACTACCCGACCGCCCTTTCTGACCTTTCTGACCTTTCTGGCGCTGGTACCCCCGAAAAAAGCTGCGGGTTGACCTGCCACCGATGGATCGCGCGACCTTCCGTCTTCGTGGTCGCCAGCTTCAGCCAGCCAGCTCGGACCAAACCATCGAGCAGGCTGCGTGTCTGTTCGGCATCAAGCCGGCGGCCGAGCGCCTCACGCCGGATGTCCAACAGCGATACCTCCGGCTTCCGGCTTGTCCGAATCCAACACAGTGCGCGGCGGGCGTTGGTATGCTTCTCCGTCAGCCCGATTTGCCGGAGCGCTGTTCGGCTATGAGGCCAGAAATAATCTCGCCACAGCCGCACAGCGGCCTCAACGTATCGTTCACTGGCCAATTGCGGCTCCGCACCACCGAGCATCGCCCAATCCAAATAGGCGAGTGTGCCACCCAGCCTTAGAACATGCGTTCCACCCTTAGCTGCCCATTCCCGTTCCCGGCCATCAAGTTCGGTCTTGGCGTGCGCCAGAAAGGTCCTAAAGGTCTCAAAGGCAGAGACAGCTTCTGCAGATAGATCCACCGTTCTCGGCGCAAAGACGCCGTCCTCACTTGCGGGCAAATCGACGATGCGCGTGAGCGCGTTCTGAATCTCAGGCTCGATCTCGGTAACCTCATTGGAAAGGGGCATGTGGACCGGCTCTTCCGGCCAGGCAAAAAGGAACCGCGCATACATGCCGTCATCATCGCCCTCAAAAGCCCGAGCAAGTTTGTCCGGCTGAAAGCCCCCAGCAATACCGACCAATAGGTAGTCCAGAACAACTGGTGGTCGCCCCTGCCGTTCGACGATGAAATTCTTTCCATTCCAGGCTTCGAGCCAGAACTCGTTGTCCTGCCCGCTGGAGTAGCGCTTCATATTCAGGAAAAGGCGCGCGAGCTCGTCGGCGATGAAAGCAATACCCTGTGGTCGCGCTTCCAGTAGAACGGCGATTCTTTCAATCGCGCTGTCCGACAAGGACAACCTCGGCGCCACGAACGGCCCCAGTTCGGTTGCCTCGGCTGGCTTTGGCGGTGCCGGCAAATTAGCCTCAACCGCGTCGGCGACGGCCTGCTCCCATTTTTTCTTTTCCGCCTTCGCCTTCTGCGCGCGGGTTTCGTGCTCGCGTCGCAGCTCCGCAATCCTGTACTTCCGATCGCGTTCAATCAGGGACAGAGCGCGCCTTGTAACGTCAATGCCTGGTGTCTTGCCGGTGCCGGAGAAGCCAATGATGGCCAACCACATGGTCAGCGGCTCTGACCAGGAGCGGGATGCGCGGACGCGACGTGCCGTGCCAATCAGACTGGACGCAATGCCAAGGAGTGGCACTGCGACGTGTCCTAGCGTCACACCAGCGCCGCGCGCCGTTCGGAGAAGCCATCCCTGCAGCGAGAACGGCAATACCTCAAGCGGAAAGTCAGGCAGTTCGCCACGCCTGTCATCTAGCAGCGCCCAATCCGGCTCCTCCCACGTGCCCGTTTCGATCCCCCGACCGCTTGCCGGCCATTTGCCGTTGGGTTTTGAAATAGCGCCCTGTGCGGCGGAAAGGTCAGAAAGGTCAGAAAGGGGGGCACGGTCATCATCGGATGCATCCCGGTCAGGCAAATCCGAGTGCGGCTCCTTCTTGCCGGCCTCGATCCCGCTCTTGATCGTGGCCAGTGCCGCGTCGCTGCCATCATCCTCGACGGAGCCATTCAAGATAGCGGCATCGTAAAGCCGCTTCTCGACCGTATCACGTGGGATCCAATCACGCGCGATCATGCTGCCGAGCCGAAAAGCTGCTTTGTTCAGCGCGTCGTTTCGTCCGCCCGGTGCGCTGTTGGATAGCTCAGCAACGCACCCATCTAAGGTCGCCTTCGCATATTGACGTTCGCGATAGCCACCTTCACCGTATGAAGACGTTGGACGTTTTGCGTCATTGCTGGCCGGCTGCCTGGATTTCTTTTCTTCCCATCCAGCGTTGCGCATGATGTCGGTAGCGGCGTCAATGAATTGCCTCGCCATGGCCTCGGTGAGGATAGGTAGATCGCAGTGGCTGACGCTGTTCGGCGCGCCCTGTGGCCACTCGTACTCGCATCCAGTGTCTGGGTGTCGACCAAATGCGACAATCTGCTGGCCGTCGCAGAGGATCTCGACATGATGTGTCGCACCGTCCGGTGACGTGAAGTCCGCCGTTCTGATCTTGTCGAACGGCTCGTCGGTCCGAAATAATATGGCACGCTTGGGTTGTTTTCCGAACCGCACCAGGAGCGGGGCGCCTTTGGCGACCAGCTGAGCGGCGCGACCCGCAATGGTATTAGCAACAATGTTATCTGTCACATCAACGTCGATGGCCGGCGTCCATTTGGTGAGAATGCCGGTGTTGAAGGCATCGCGGCATATTGCTTTCCACGACATAATTTCGGACTCGCTGGGCGCGACGTCGCTTTGCCAAGCGGTATTCGTTGGCCGCTTACCGTTCAGCGGGATTGGCACATAACCGCCCGCGAGCAGCGCTAGGCGATGAGCATGCGCCTTATCCAGTCGTTCCCAAGTGGCCTCGTATTCGCTCATGACGCCCTAAACCAGCAGCAACGGCCCGCACCAGCTAGGGTGCGAGCCGTTCCGTCGCGTATTCAGAACGGGATGGCGTCGTCGCTGTCGTTGGTCGGCGGCACAGGCTTCGTCGGCCGCGTCGACGCCGCTTGCGCTGGCGGGGGCCGGAAGCGACGCACACGAATACAATCGACCATCTTGCTGCCGAACTGAGTCTGCGTCGAAAACAACTCGATCGCTTTTCCGCCCCAATTGTCACTGTCCTCTTCGTTTAAGGCGGCTGCTATTAGATCCCAATTGGTACCGTTCAGAACCAGCTGCTTCTCCTGGCCCTTGAAGTACACAACCCATTTTAGTTCCTGATCGAGTCCAACCTTTTCTCGTTCGACCTTTGCGATCTTCAAGAGTAGCCCGTTGTCCGGGATGTCTGCTGCTTTGAAAAATCTGCTCGGAAATGCTTCACGTTTAGTTGGCATCTTTCGTTCCTTTATTTCGAGGTGGGGAAAGAGTTAGGGCGCTTTTCTGCCCAGGCTTTGAGTTGCTGCCCATAAGGAGTTTGCGAAAGCCCGCGGCAGCGGATCGGACTTGAGCAAGCTGGGTAGTGGGCCAAAGCGTGTGGCCGTCAGCGCGCCGCACGATTACCCAAAGAGTGTCGCTGTCTGACGGGGCTACCATCGCTACCCATCGGAGTTATCCCTTGTGACGCTGTGGAGAATTGGTCACGGCGCGCACCCTGTCCGCTGTTCGGCGGCTTTGCCGAGCGCCAAAGCTAGCAGGGGCGCTGGCCTGCCCTGCGTATCCCGCGAGAGCGCAGGGTCGGGCCCGCCCAGGCTGTTTTTTCGCATAGGCGAAGCTGCGCCACACCTTGCCGGGCGCACTAGACGGAAGCGAGGGCGGCCGTTTTGGATATCTTCGACGACCAGATGGGCGGCCTCGCCGATTGAGCGGATTCGAAGCGCAAGAACCCCGCCGCGATAGATGGCGAGTGCCATCTCCGGGCTTGCTCCGGCCGCGAGCAATTCGCGACACATGGCAAGTCCTGGCGCATACCCAACAGTTCGGATGCCATACGATTCGCAATCGCAGCAACGCGAACCGATCAGTTCGGCTGTAAGGAAAATTGAAAGCGGACGCTCACTGCGGCTTGTGTTCCGCGTTTCAGGCTTGCGGATAGCCTCTAAAATTTGTATCTGCATGTTGCGGTTCGTTGCTGCCGATTGACAGTCGGCGGATCAAAACCCTGAAGAAGCTGCGCACCGTCCGGGTCGCCACCGGGCGGTGCTCGTTTGTGATGATTGTCCTAAGGTGCCGTCGCATCGCCAGTGCTCATGTCCGACCGGCCATTGCACTGCTCGGCGACACAGAGCGCTCGTTTCACCAATTCGCGAATAGCATCCGGTCTCGAAGGGATTTTTTCCTGCCTACGGCGCCAGTTTTCAATTTGCGCAAAGATAGGTCCCTCTAATTGGAACCGTACAGCGGCGCTAAGCCGGGTTGAATCGTCATTGTGCATTGTGTTCACCTCGGTCTGTCTGCACGAGGTGACAATTGACAATAGTTCTCAGATCGCTGCAAAAATTAAAAAATTCACGTGATACGTTTTTATGAATTTATTTGCGGACCGGCGTTCCTCGCCGAGGACGGCCTCGCGGCTTTGGGCCACCTTCAATGACTCGCAGCGCTTCGACCGCCTGTTCGTATGTCGCTGGCAGCTCTTTTTGCACGTGAACCCACATGCGCGGAATAGAGGTAACGCGGCCGATTGATTGCTCCCCGTCCACATAGTTCTGGACCACCCGACGAACTGCCGCGTCGGACGGGCGCTTCCGCCTAGGCGAGTTGGCTGCTTTCGTGTCGACTTTTAACCACGTATCAAACTCCTTCGGATCGCACTTCAGGTTTCTGACCCAGCCGAATTTGAAGGGATCGACACTTTCGATCCCAGGCAATAAGCGGAGAATCCTACTGCGCAACGTTCGTCCTACTCCATCAACGGTGTCGAGTGAAACACCTTCAGGAAGGACGAGAGGTAAGGTGTTCTGCACAATTGCTTCGAGAGCCCAACGGCACAATCGCCGCGGCACTATGCTGTGCAATACGGCTCTGTTCTCTATAAGATCGCGAAGGCTCTCTTGCTTGCGCGACATGCGCTTCTGCCCGGCGCTCCGCAGGGATTGGACGCAGCTGAAGGCGGATGCGGTACCCGCCGTGTCGGCAATCCCTATCCGCCGGAATGCAAGCAGAGCAGCGACTGGTTCTGTGGTCAACAGGATTGTGCATGAGAGATTTTTTTGTGGGGAATACACAGTAGGGTGCTCAGAATTGTTCTTTCAGGGCCCATCGGCCTCCCCCGATCTCGTTACCTCGTGCAACAAACAGAACAAAGGAAAACCGCTATTTTACTACGCTTTCTGCCTTATCACAAACGGAGGAATAAGAGACACACAAGATATTGTGGATGTTTCCCACAATGGAGGGCTCTTTTTAAATTTCATCCGCTCAGCCGAGCGCTGCGATCAAGAATGCGCTTCACCGTCATTGGAGTCATGACCTTTTTGAACTCGGCAGCGATGATCGCGCTGACCTCGCGCAGCGGCGTCTCGGCCGCGCGAAGCTCTTTCATGCGAGCTATGGCTGCTTGCTCGCTCGGGTTCGGTACCAGCCGGCCCTCAACGATGTCGAAGCCGAACGGTCGCTTGCCGCCGCCATAAATCCCCTGCGTGGCGAGATGGCGCTTCACGTCACGAATCCGTTCACGAATGCGGTCGCGTTCGTTCTCGGCCACCGCTGAGAGGATCGTAAACACGAGCTTGCTGATGCCGTTGCCGCACACGTCTCCGCCCAGGTCGATCATGTGCAGCCCGACGCCTTGCTCCTTGAACCCCTCGAGCGTGCCAAGCGCGTCAGCGGCAGAGCGGAACGCGCGATCGAGGCGGGAGGTAATAATCACGTCGCCGGCAGCCACACTGGCGAGCAAGCGCTGGCCTTCGGGACGATCAGCGAGCGGCACAGAACCGCTCACACCACGGTCGACAAAGAACCCTGCGACCTGCCAGCCCTTCATCATGGCGTAGCCGGTGATCTGCTGGCGCTGGGTGTCGATGCTGTCGCCGTTGTTGGCCTGCTCGGCGGTGCTCACCCGGACGTAGCCGAAAACCTTTGTGGTGGCGGGCTTTTTAGCCTTTCTGGGCCTAGTCCTCCGCCGCATGGTTGTATCCTTGCTTTAGCAAGGATACATAATCAGCAATGATACGCAGTTTGGCAAGCGGAAAAATGGAAAATCACCCGATGAAAAACGGATCCTGGCTCTGGCCAGGACGCCAACAACGGGCGCTGTCAGCCCCGTGTGCTATCCTGACCGCGTGACGCCGCTCACAAGGGCCCCACATGACACATGCCGAGCAAGTCGCACGTGATCAGCACGGCCGCTGGCGTCGCGGCGTGAGTGGGAATCGGTTGGGTCGACCCCGGGGCGCGAAGGATAGCGCTCCACGCCGTCGCTCTGGCGACCGCGAACGTGCGGCCGAGTGGACCGAGCACGACTGGCAGGTGTTCTACCGGCGGACGTTCCATTCCGCAGAGGGTGGACCGGCCGAAAAGCATGGAGCGGCATTCGCCGAATGCATGGCGCTATGGCTCTTGCTCAACCCGCCAGTGCAGCGGCCCGGACTATGCTGCCACTGCGGCAAGGTTCTCGACGTGCCATTGAGTTCAGTGAATGCCGCCCCAATTCGGGTCGATGGCGCATGGGTCCATTGGACCTGCCTGCCCTGGTTTTCCCGCGCTCGGTGGGACACCGCCAAGATGGCACTGCAGCGGCTCGGGATCACTGGGCAAGCGTTCTGAAAATTTTCTGAGCGCGGTGATGTGGAAGAATTTTTCTTTCAGGACCCATCGGCCTCCGGCGGCTCTGTCAGCTCGTGCAGCAAACAGAACAAAGGAAAACCGCTAACAAATGGTGGTTTTGCTATGCTTTCTGCCTGTCTCAAACGGGGGAATAAGGGACACACAAGATATCGTGGGTGTTTCTCATTAGCCGCGTGTTCGTCAGCCGGCCGTCGACAATATCGAAACCAAACGGCCGCTTACCACCGTCGTAGGCCTTCGTTTCTCCTGTTTTGTTTGCGGTGTTACTCGCTCAGTCTTGCCGCTGCCGGTCACACGGCATCCGCCGGCTATCGCTTCATCCGGCGGCGGCGCTTGCGCCGGTGAAAGGGCTGCCGGTCATCTCCAACAATCGCGCTACCTGAACGGCTGACCACTTGCCCCCTCGAGCTGCTGGAATGCCGCGCTCCTCGAGGCCCGCTGCAATAGCCCGCAATGACTCATAGCCGGCCGCCTGTAGCTCTTTGATGGTCGGGGCGAGATCGGCTGCCCGGGCGTGAGCTTTCGCCTGCAGGGCCGCCCGGCCGAGCGCTCGCTGCTTGGCGGTGAGCCGAGCGCCGCGATCACCGCCGAGCTTGACGCCGCGCCGCTTGGCAGCCGCAAGCGCGGCCTTGGTGCGCTCGCTGATCATGCGGCGCTCGTGCTCGGCCATGACGGCCATAATGCCAATGGTCAGTCGGTTGGCTTGCGGCATGTCGGCGGCCACGAAGTCAACGCCGGCTTTTTCGAGCCCCAGAAGGAAATGGGCGTCGCGGGACAGGCGGTCGAGCTTTGCAATGACTAGCTTGGCGCCGAGCAGCCGACAGAGCTGGAAGGCCTTTTCCAGCTGCGGTCGGTCGGCCTTTTTGCCGCTCTCCACCTCGACAAATTGCTTCACCAGCTGCCAATTGCCCCCATTGAGATAGTCCTCAACGGCCTTGCGCTGGGCTTCCAGGCCGAGGCCAGATCGGCCCTGGCGCGCCGTGGAAACCCGCAGATACGAGACAAACTTGCCTTCAGCCATCGTGCCCTCCGACCCTACGAGATAAACGTCCCTCGGTGATTAGGTTGTAACAGAGATTTTAACCGGTTTCCGGCAAGACGCAACAACTGTTATGGTGATATGGGCTCATGTTAGCTCGCAGAGGTCCGCACGTGACACACGTTGAGCAAACCGAACGGGACCGAGGCCGCTGGCGACGCGGCGTGAGCGGGAATCGTCTGGGCCGGCCCCGGGGCGCGAAGGACAGAACTCCACGCCGTCGGGCTGGCGACCGCGAACGCGCGGCCGAGTGGACCGAGCACGACTGGCAGGTGTTCTACCGGCGGACGTTCCATTCCGCAGAGGGCGGACCGGCCGAAAAGCATGGAGCGGCTCTCGCCGAATGCACGACGCTGTGGCTCTTAATCAACCCGCCCGCGCAGCGGCCCGGACTGTGCGCCCACTGCGGCAAGGTTCTCGACGTGCCATTGAGTTCAGTGAATGCCGCCCCAATTCGGGTCGATGGCGCCTGGGTTCATTGGGTCTGCCTACCCTGGTTTTCCCGCGCGCGGTGGGACGCCGCCAAGTTGGCCCTGCAGCGGCTCGGGATCACCGGACAGGCGTTCTGAAAATTTTCTGAGCGCGGTGGTGGGGTACTTACCTCGCCTCCAAATCGATTGCGCTCTGAGATCAGGTGGGCCTCTACCAGCCCTGTTCATGCCTGATTTCATAAGCCCCCTGCTCCGGTTCGAGTACTGGCACTTTCGAAGGGCTCGATCCCAGGATGTCCCGCACTCACCGTGCATTCCCGGGCATTTGCGGGCCAGCGCATAAATCCGATCTACACCCTATGGGCCTTGCGGCCGCCACGCTCGATCGAGGCTGGTGCCTCGTCCTGCGCGATTAAGCGCGTTGCAAGATCGAGTAGCCGCTTCGCGAGCATGCCTGCGCCCTCAGCGAGCTCCTTCGAGTTTCGCACCATCGCGACGTTATTCTCCATGTCTTCGTGCGACCAACCGCGCGAATGAGCGATAAACGGGAATTGCGGGAAGATGAAGCCGAGCTCAGCGAAAAAGCCGAGCATCTGGCCGGCAACCATCTGGATGTTGTCCTGACCGCCAACGATGATGAAGCCCGCAACCTTGTTGCGAATTAGGATACGGTTGGCGATCGTGATTTGGTTCTGGACGCAGTTCATCCGTTCGACCATCTTGAAATAAAGTGATGACGCCGTGCCCCAGCGAATCGGCGATGCGACGATGACTGCGTCCGCCCAATGCACGAAGGCATCATAGACGCGGTCCAACTCGTCGCTCGCGTCCATCTGCGTGATCGAGCAAGGCCAGGTGCAGGCTTGCGCCGCCTTCGAATAGTAACCCTCGCAGGCCCGAAACTTGAGATCGTTGAGCCGTATGAGCCGCGTGTCGGCGCCCAGCTCACTCGCCGCTTTGAGCGAATGGTCGAGCAGATAGTCGGAGCCCGAGAAGCGTGGATTGGCTGTGTCCATTACGGTCGTCGAGATGCCGACAAGACGCAGTGACCCTGGCGCACGTTCAGGCTTGCGCGAGAGTGGATGAGGTCGATGCGGTGCTTTGACACGCCGCGACGGCGCCGCGACGTTGATGAGTACGCGGCCGCTTTCGACCTTCACCGGGAAGGCCGGCACACGATCCTGTTCGAATCCAGGCTCCCCGACGCCGGTGCGACGATGGAACTTCCAACCGTGCCAAGGACAAATGATGTAATCGCCGTCGAGACGGCCGTCGCCGAGCGGCCCACCGACGTGGTTGCAGATGTTCGACACCGCGCCAAACTGTCCATCCTTGAACGAGATCGCAAGAGCGGTGGTTCCAGCCTTGCAGCTCTTCAACGGGATGCTCGCGACTTCCTCGGTGCTGCCGATGTCGATCCATTCCTCTTTATCGGTCATGGCGTTCTCCCAATATTGGTGTTTCTTTTTCGAGCTCGGCGCCGCTTAGTGTACGTCATCGCTTTTGCTGCGACGCTTCGCCTGCGCTCACCTGCCGGAGGCGTGTCTCTATGGTGCCGCCGATATTACTTGTTCGTTCCACCACTTCGTTTGGGCGCGATGCATGAAAAGCTTCACGCAGCGCTAGCACGACTCATTCATAACCGACACGCCGCTCGGCGATGAACTGAGGGACCGCGCCCCAGCGGACGCGAACTTCCATACACCTGAAGAGCTGGCCCAGGAAGTGGACGAGACTCGCCACCGGCACCGGCAACCTGCGCGATCGGCATTACGAAGCCGCGTACTACATCCTCCGCATCCAGCCCGAGGAGAATCCCGATGAGCTTCGGCACGTCGTCATAGGACGAGACTGGTCGCAGATTTGGACGCCAAAGCCATCGACTCTGAGCCGCGCGGGCAGCGGCCAGCGCGGTTGCGACACGGACTTGCCGGAGGCGCACATGATCTCGACATCGCCCAAGCTTGCTGTGAAGCGCTGTGCATTGCGCTTGGCGACTTCGCCAGACCCTTTGGGCAATGGCACAGCACCAGCGACGCTTATGCAGGGCGCCCCTGGGATCCACCTCCGAAGCGCACGCTACTATAAGTGCGTCCCCTACTTGATGGCAACGGCGAGCTTCGGCCAATCCTCCATTTGCACACGCGCCACCAGCTGATACTTGCCACCCTCAGGTTTGAAGATCGACGCTTCGCCTTCCTTCACATCGAACCACTCCCTCCCCAGGGCGTCGATAATGTTGGGCTTGTGCGTGATAAGGATGCTGTTTTTGCCCTGTTCGGGCGCATGCGCCAGCATCTTGCGAAGTGCCGCGGCTCGCCGGCTATTTTCGTCCGGCGACACAACGAGACCGCCCTCCGTCAGATCGATAGTCTTCTCAATGTCTTTAAATCCCGCCAGGACCGCGGTCTCATAAGCTCGATTGAAGTTGCTTGTGTAGACTTTACCAACGGGGATACCAAGCTGGTGGATTGCATCGCCAAACTCTTTGGCCAGCTGCTTACCCTTCTCGTTGAGGTTCCGCTGCTTGGCGATGTTATCGAAATTGAAGGGGTCGGTATCGGCTTGATCCGAGAAGGTCGCGCCATGCCGGACAACAATAACGTATCCCCCCGCGCGTAGCGATTGGAGCAGCTTTTCGGGGGTGCCGATCGTGTCCACCTGCTCCTGTTGCGCCAAGGACGGCGGGACCAGACTTAACAGCAAGCTGGTAGCCAGCACTAGATAGCCAACAGATCTTCTTGAAAACATACTCATCTCATTTCTCCCTTTTGCTTTGTACGTCGCTTCGAGCCATCATCAGGGACGAGCTCATGTCGGCACATGATCCGGACTCGCACTCAGCAAACGGTATTCCACGGTTCAACTATTCGTGATTGGTGCTTGCCCGTCAAAAAAATATGGGGACCATGCAATTCTTCCCACGGGAATAAAACGTCTGCTCGCCTGATCCTACGTCCTAGTTGACGAGCTGACTCGTGTGCAACCGCACGAGAAGTGGCTAGCACGACCTCTTCGCCGCTTATGCTTTCATGTCACAGAGGAATACACCCACATGCCCGACGCCACCTCGCCGGCTCGGCCGGCCTATTATGACAAGAAAGTTGCGCTTGTGCTGCAAGGTGGAGGCGCCCTCGGTAGCTATCAGGCCGGTGTCTATGAAGCGCTCGCTTCCTCCGAATATGCACCCGATTGGGTAGCGGGCGTTTCTATCGGCGCCATCAACGCCGCCATCATTGCTGGTAACGCTCCCGAAAACCGCGTGGCACAGCTGCGCACCTTCTGGGAAGAAGTTACGCCTCGCCATCAAATGTGGCCCTCGGCCCTCGGTGGGCCGTTTGCTGAAGGCGAGCGCCGATTAAGCTCACTCGCCGCGCTGATGTTTGGTCAACCCGGCTTCTTCGCGCCACGATCGATGCTGGACTGGCTCTCGTTTCCAAATCTAATTAGTTACTACAACACAGGCTCGCTTAAGAGCACGCTCGAACGCTTGGTCGACTTCGATCGCATCAATGCCAAAGTAATGCGTTTCAGCGTAGGCGCGGTGAATGTGCGCACCGGCAGCCTCACTTTTTTTGATAACGATTCTATACCCATCCGTCCCGAGCACGTGATGGCAAGCGGAGCTCTGCCACCGGGTTTTCCAGCAGTTGAGATCGATGGCGAGCAATACTGGGACGGCGGACTTATCTCCAACACTCCGCTGCAATACGTGCTCGATTACCTTCCTCGCCGCAGCCGTCTCAGCTTCCAGGTTGATCTGTTTCACGCACACGGCCGCATCCCTACCAGTTTGGAGGAAGTCAGTGA
>Ga0306926_10004273_pt1 | contig 14979 bp, 23 predicted proteins | sample flu12Cox44000178_FD_203759 | JGI IMG/M metagenome (GOLD analysis project Ga0306926, IMG submission 203759) | Lab enrichment of tropical soil microbial communities from Luquillo Experimental Forest, Puerto Rico - flux8day.12C.oxic.44.000.178 (v2)... | ecosystem: Environmental > Terrestrial >...
TACAAGCCCCTCGACGCACGCATCGGCGAGTTTAACTCAATGATTGACGGTTACGAATTTTCTGTGCGAACTCTGTTGCTTTGGCCCCATTGCAGTTTGCTTCATGCCAGTTTGATAATGGTGTCGGCGATGGCATCGAGCGTGCCGTCTTTTTTCAGTTGCGCCAGTCGCTCGCAGAGATCGCAGAACTCTTTCAGTCGCGCTATTTCGTGCTGGTAATCCGGGCCGAGCAAAAACGCACGAACCTCCTTCAATGGCTGTAACAGATGCGCGACTTCGCCAACGATTGCCATCCGCGATTGCCGCACATCCTCCAGCGCGACTTTTACTCTTGCATTGAATCCCTCCATCACCGGGCCAATTTGTTTCATGTTTTCGTCAAGCACGTTGCGGGCATCGACTGCCGCTCGTGCCAGTGCCGTCAATTGCTGCGGTTCTCTATTGATGTCCGCAATCACTTTCACCGCCACGTCATGGATGTTGAAGTACTGCTCGGGATTGTGATCTCGCGGAATCCCCAAACCCGCTTCCATTGGTGATCCCAATGCTGTCCTCGCGGTCGGGAAGTTGTTATCGGAGCGATTAAACGTGGTTTCACTTACTTTGCCTTTGTCTGCCATGTGTTTTATTCCTTTCTTTTTTCTGGTTTCTTTTTTTGATAGTTGCTGCTGCTCCATGGGTGGTTTTGCCCACTCACTCGCCTTTTGAACAAGTCTGCCTGCTTCGCGGTTGATCGGCTCGCGACCGCGAATTTGTTTTGCCATGTCCCCCGGCATGCCGAACATCTTGCGGCACGCCGATCGATAACGATCCTCGGCACGGAGTCGTTCAACCTTGTCTTTTTCGCGCTGCTCTTTCGCGCGCTTTTTCTCTGCTTGTTTGATACACCACTGCCTGTCTGCCAGCCTGCGCCGCCAATCATTCGTCACTGTTTTCGCCCATCATATCCAGGAACCCCTTGTGATGTTCCGGCAATGGTATATCCGTCAGTGATCGGATAATGGTGCGCCCTTTAGGTTTGGACACTTTTCCCTGCTCGTATTCGGTGGCAACGCGATCGGCGATTGCAGACATCATTCCTTTCACGTTGCGCACGCGAAGCCGGAAATACACCTGTGCTACGGGGTCGTTCATGATGTTCTTCAGCGAGAGCAGACGAACGCCATGAGCCTTGTGCTGCAACGCCAGACACATTCTGATCGCCTCGTCACTTCGCGGTTCACGGTGCTCATAAATCTCGAAGTAGGTTTCGCTCATCAGAATGGCGCACGTGCCCAGCCGCCGCAGTTGTTTCTGCGCGGACTGCCATGCGTCGCGGATTGCTCTGATATGCCCGGACCCGGGACATTTGATCTGCCAGAGGCCTCTGGCGATTTCATCAAACGTCTGACGGTGATGCCTGTTTCTAAATGCATGTTCGAGATAATCGCATAGGATTTTGGGCTGAAGTTTCCTCATCATAAAATGCGCTCCTCGTTTTCATGATTCCAAAAACAACGGCGCGCGCTCCAGCATCTGATCCAACATCTCTTTGGCCGCGTTTAACCGACGTTGCGCTTCATTGGTCCCGCCCTTCCTGTCAGGATGCATTTTGATTGACAGCGTGCGGTAGCCGGTGCTGATGATCTTGCCCGCCAGCTCGCTCACAAGATCGTTTTCGACCTCCTTCGCGCTGCGCTTGATCTGGAAGTGCGCGGGGTCTTGATACTCCTCATCAAGGATGCGCTTGTAAGTCAGCCGCGCCTTGTTTCTTTGTTGGTCGCTGCGGTATGTTTTCGGAGATATGGTTTTGATTAGCACTGGCAACTCGAGATCGCGCGGAACTCCGCGCGGTCTCCCAAGTTTCTTTGATAGTTCCTCGTAATAGACCATATACCGCTGGCGCGACCTCTTATGGAGCTTTGGCCAATGTTTTGCGCAGAGCCTGTTGAAATCAACGTCGCCGTTGTAACCTGGATCGGGCAGCATGGCACGTAATCGCGTGAACATCTCGCCAAGCGCGTAAAAGTAATGCCGCTGCCACTTCTCGAAGCTGACCTGCATTTTGGCCAGCGTGTCGTCTATGTTGCGGATCAGGTTGTCACGTTTGCGCACCGCGTTTCCTACTTCATCTACCACTAATGTTTTACTCATTGATGTTTTTGCCTTTGGTTTGTTGTTTCTGTTTGTCTGCTCTGAGGGAAATCTGAGGGGAATCTTGCCCTTGCAATAATTTCAGCGATTTCACCCGAGCAGCCCGAATTGTTTTGCTTCGCGATACTGCGCGTTATAGCATTCGCTGTTGCACATCTTGACCTTGGCTTCGCGCTCTTTCGTGCCTGCGTCGCGCATCGTCTTGTAATCGGGATGCATGTTGCACCAGTCCCAGAACTTTTTGCTGGGATGCGGGTTCCAATCACGGAACACGTATTGCTGGTAATGGATTTTAGCGATTTCGGCGCTGCAGCCGTAATGCTTGCACGCGCGCTTGATCCAGTCTGTCATTTCATCTTTTGTCATTAGTTGGTCTTCCTTATTTTGGATTTGAACTTTTCCATTTCAGTACGCGCGATGTCGCGCGCCTTTTTAAATTCCTCGTCGGTCTGTTCACGTGTTTCCTGCAGTTGAGAATACTTCGGCCGTGTTAACTCGACAGACTCGGCAACAGGACGAACTTTGCGCCACGCGCCAGCCACCTCCCGCGCGAATCGCGCGAATGCTGGAATGTTGCGTTTCCATGTGCGCAACGCCGCGCGCCAGTCTTTCATCTTCACGCCACGCGCCAGCCACCACCCGCGCGCTTCGTGATGATTAAAGAAGTGCTCGCAATCCTCGGCGCTGAGGCCAAGCGTGTTGCTGTGTTCAGTGACTTCCTTCAAAGACGGAACGCGAAAGCGGGAACCGCCATATATATATTTTTTATTAGTCTTATTAGAATCAGTCTTATTAAGGTGCGGCTTCTCACACTTGAGAGTTTCTACTTTGAGGTTTTCACGTTGTCTCAAAAGCGCATCAGGCGGCAGTCTTCTCGTTTCATCAATCGTTAGTCGCCGCTCGCGAATACGGCCGCCTTCACGGATGTTTTCCAGCCGCGCGTAATGATGTTCGCGCAATTCGCGCAATGAATGACGCACGACTGTTTCACCATCTGCGCCATGCTTAATAATGTCGCGAACATGGACTTCCCAACCGTTGTGTTTGCTGAGCAGATAGCAGAGTATGCCCTTGGATTGCCAGGACAGACTCGCATCATCCAGTAACCGATTATCGACTTTGGTGAAGCCATCTTCATGTTTCTTGTGTAGTATCATCGCATGTTTGTCCTTTCATTTTGTACTGTCCAGCGTGTGCATTGGCCATTCGCCGGATTCGATTTTCTGTCTGAGTAGACTTTTTTTCGGCAGCAGCTTTGCCGTAAGCGATTCGCGCCGGAGCGCCCACAGCTTGCGTTTCCCGCGCCGCCCGCGTTTGGACCACGACCAGATTTCCACGTCCATGTGGAACACCAGCTGACGCGCCACCGGCAACGCTTTGATGGCACTCGTGTGCCCGGCATGATGCGCGCCGTCACTGACTTGCAACGCCAGCAGGTGCTCGTCGTTTACAGCCAGAACGTCAATGAACCCGAACAAATCCTGACGTTTTTTGGCGTAGAAGTTAAAATGCTCGGTCTTCTCTGCGGTGTAGCCGTGGTCACGCAGGTATTTCAACGTGCGTTGGACAGGCGACATTGCTCGATTTCGTTGCGCGTTTCCATTGCCATCCGGAACATGTTAACTGCCAGATATCCTGCGGCTTCCGACTTAAACGCTATCATGCGCAGCGGCAGGACGATCAGGGCATCACAGCGTGCGCAGCACCGGCCTTTGCATAGTGGGTGCGGATTGCATGGGTATTCCTTGAACTCTTCGTTACAGATCGAACAGGTATTCATTTGGTTTTGCTTTCCTTATTGGTTCTTGGTTTTTGCGTTTTGACACTGCTAAAGGCAATTCTGGGCATTTGATTTTGCGCTTTGGCGGGCACGCGCCAAGGAATGCCGCGCGGCTTTCGCCGAGCACGTACCCGCACACGTCGCACACCCAGCGATCGACGTTGCGTTGATAAATGAGCCGGTGTCGCGTGCCGGGTGTGAGTTCGGGCAATGGGCTAAGGTTTCCTGTGCGAAGAGCGCGCGTATTCTTCAAAGAATATATGTCCAGTCCATGGTTACATGCTCCATCGCCCGAGAGCGGATTTGCGTTGCGCGGAGCGGCTTTTGCACCGGAGGAGGAGATGTGAGCTAAGAACGCGATGCGCCATCTTACCGCCCTTCATTACTTCGCCGCCTTCTGCTGCGCGATTTGTTGATCGATGAACTTCCTCACAGATTTGATCGAAAACAGCCGCTTGCCGCGTGCTTGCCCCCGCCGACGCAACGAGACAGCCTCAATCACGCCCTCATCCAGCAACGCGTAAGCCAATCCGCGCTTGATGCCGAATCGAGCGTATAGTCCGGCGACGTCGGTATATTCGGGCTCGATGGATTGTTCCACTCGCTTTTTCATGCTGCGTCTCCACCTCCCTGCTGCTCATGATCTTTCAGCTCGGCTCGCGCCATGAACAGTGCGGCATCCAGCAGCACGTCCTTCTCGCTGGGCAGGCCTTTGTATGGTTCGGGATGCCAGTCTTCCAAGTACCAGCGCAATGAGCGCATCGACAGTTTGCCCAGTGGTGTGCCACGGTTTTTGCCAAAGTGCACTTTCACGTCGCGCCAGTCGCTGTAGCCTGCGTAATCGAGATAATCATCGGGTGTTATGTCTTCGATCTTGCAGAACACCCGCGGTTCTGGCTGCGTTTGATCTCCTTCGTTCGTGCGCACTTCGCCGCTTCTGGGCGGCGTCGGCACTTTGCTGTTCTTCCACGCGTCGAGCAGGTTCTCCAACGACTTCTCGTTGAGCACACGCCGGATAATAGCGGGCTGAACGTTGGCAAGTTTTTTGACGTTGGCGTTGATGAGTTTCTTTTCCACCAGCATCGCCAGCACGAACGATTCCGGCACGTGACGTACTCCCATCCACGTGCTTAACAGCATGAGATCAGTGATTTCCTTGCCCTGCTTGTCCTCTTCCTTCTCAGCTTTATGTTCGTATTCTGTTGTCTGCCTGTGATCGGATACTGCTGCTTGTGGTCGTTCAGCATGCGCTTCTGGGTCATCTTTCTCATCACTAATCATGAACAACGCTTTCAAGTGCGCTTTCAATGATGCAGTGATGGCTTTGGGTGTGGCCTTGTCGCCAGTGTCCCAGCCTAATCCCGCGCTACGGAACGTCAGCACTTCCTTGCTGTCGCAATCATGATAACTGTGGTCAGTGATCACGGATGCGAACAATCCCGACTTAGCGTCGTCGCCGTAACGGTAATCGACTTCAACCAGCGCAGTTCCGAAAAAGACGTTGTGCTCTGACAGTTTTGGTTCCAGTAATGCGTTGAGTTGCTCCAGCCCGACATAGTTGTAACCAAAGTGCGGATTGCGTTTGGTCTTTTCGACTTTGCCGAGACTCCTGCGGATCTCGACCAGTTTAGCTGCTAATGATTTGACTTCTGATTTTGCCATAGTTTCTTTCTAGGTTGTTGCATTTATTGTTTGTTTTGGCGGCGCGTCACAGAACTGTTGGCGCGCCGTTTCTGTTTCCTTTACTTGACTGCCTTGAACAGGTCGCGCAGCCGCACGTAGTAACGCGCCTTCTGCGCTGGACTGCTCCGGCGCGAATGGACTTCACCATCGCGCACCGCCGTGCGTAGCCGCTGCGGCGGCATCCACGAGTACTTGGGATGGTCGGCGATCCATCGCAATGCGTCAGCCAGTGGCATGTACTCATCAAGTTCTTCTTTTTTGTTCGCCATGGTTAAACCTCCTTTCTATTTTACTTGCTTTGAATGGCAAACCGCCAGCGATGCGGCGGGACAAGACGATTGCCAAGGACTAAGTGCGGCAGACCAGCGGCGCCAAAGCGCAAAATCAAATGCCCAGAATTGCCTTTAGTAGTCTCCACTTCTTGTGCAACTCTGCCCACTGCCGCGCACGCTCTATCAGCATCTGCGCTTCTGCTTGCGCTTCAACAAAGCGCGAGTTTTTTGCGGAACGCTTTTGCTTTTTGTTTCCGCTGCACTTTTTGCCGTCACCACTTCTAAGCGTTGGCGCGAACTTTCCCGTTTTGTTTGCTTGCTCGGGTGATTTCCTTTTCCCACCCGAGTCCGACTTGCTTTTGTTTCGATCACTCATGTTCCTTTCGTTGTTTTTGGTTTGTTTACCCGCTCTAAATCAGTGGCATACTGAAGATCTCCGTCGTTGAGCAAATCGATCCGGCGCAGCTTCGGGCGCACCTTTCTGCACATTTCTTCTTCGATGGTGTGCGCGGCGAATACCACACGCTGGATACTGACCGCACCACCGGCACGATGAGCGCGCCCTAACGTTTGCCTTAGATCGATTGCTGACGGAGTCGGGCTGATCAGCACCAGCCGCGGCCGGCCGTCGCGCGTGCCGTGCAACGATATGCCCAGCCCACCGGCTTTGATGTTCATGACCACTACGTGAAGATCATCATCGTTGAATTCTTCGATCACTTGCTGGCGCTCGTCGCCTTTATCCTGCCCAGTGATGGTTTCAACGTTGTACTTGGTTTGGAGTTGTCGCGCACACGCCATCACTGAATCGTGATAGTTCAATGCCACGATCACTGATGACCCTTCTTCCAGTCCGTCCCTGGCCATGCTAACGATGGTCGGCACCTTCAGCAGTTCGGTTTCCTGTCGGGCGCGCAGCATCGCCGTCAGCACATTGCTCTGCCAATCAGTTGCCTTGGCTCGCTCCAACTTGTCGATCTCGCGCCGCATCAACTGATAGATGCGGTTGATCTGTTTCGTGGTTTCTTTTCCCATGTCGTAAGCTTCTGCGGCGATCTGCGTCTCGGGAAAACGCTTCCCAAGTTCCGCGATGCGGATGCGCGAACCGCGTGCCGGAAAGATTTGCCGATGCAACCGCTGCAACACTTCGTGGCCACCCACAAATTCCATTCCCCACTTGCCCTTGCGCACGCCGTTGCTCATCAACCAGCCGCGCCAGTGCGCCGGATGCTCGATCAATCCCGTTAGTAACGCCGTGAACTTCATGTGGAGCGGGTTATCTGCTGCCGTCGCTGACAACCCAATGGTTCGGTAATGCAGTTGCAATGATGCGATTCCCATGGCGCAATTTTGTGTCCGGTAATCTTTCAAACGGTGGCACTCATCAAACACGAACAACCAATCGTCGGGATCGAACATGCGCGAGTTGAACACAAAGCGCTTGCGTTGCCATTCGCCCAGATCCGTGCGCCCGGTGCGCAGCATTTCGTAATTGATGATCCTGGCATCAACACCGAAACGTTGCACGAACGCTTCCCAAGGCGGGATAACCGACTTCGGGCATACCACCAACAGTTTCCGACCACATACGCGCGCTACCGCGCAAGCCACGGCAGTCTTGCCGGTGCCAGTATCGCTCGCGTCGAGCGCGCCGCCGTTAGCTTCCACCGCAAGTGCCAGTCGTTTTATCGACGGGAACTGAAAACTGTAATCTTCGCCTGTCTCACCTTCGAACTTGCGATAGATCCCTTCCACTTCCTTAAACCGTTCAGCCATCATCGCTGGTAACGGCGGGTCGATGTTGGCACCTGCGCCGCCCAGTTGCGCCAGAGTCTGCGCCGCTTGCACAGCTTGCTCTCGCGAGCGCGATTGCGCGCCCTGACCCACCAGCCGCCACTCGTTCAGCATCCAACGATCCTGCCACTTGGTGACCGAGTAACCCCGCTGTTTGAGCGTGCTTTTGGTGTTGTTCCATAAACTCCAGAAAGACGACTGGCGCGGGATGAACCACGTGCGCACTTGCCGACGCGCGCCACCCTTGGTGGTGGTCAGGTGCGGCTCGCTCCACACAATTGAACTCATTTTGAACGTGCTCATCTTGTCACTCCCACCATGTGATTGCGCTCGAACATCTCGCCATGCGGATAGATGTCGATTTCGCGAGTGCCGATTATCAACCGCGATGTAGGAACGCCTTCGACCTGATAGTTCAGCTGACGCTCTAGGATCCAATTGTGCTGCTCGCGCTCGCGCTCGCGCTCGCGACTGGCGCGTTCAGGATCGTCTGCTTGCACGGTTACTGCCGCGCACAGTATCAGTAGTAGTATTGCTTGTTTCATTTCTCATGTTTCCTTTCATGTGTTGTTGTGTGTTGTTTTTGTTCGTTGTCGCAAATGGGGGTCATGATCGACGCGTAAACACCCGTTTGCCGCTCTTTAAACGCCCTGTACGGCGTTTTTGCGTCAATATCGCATCAACACGCCCAAAACGCGTCAATACGCCCGAATACGCTCTAAAACGGTGTTTGCCGCTCGTTAAACGCTCTGTACGGCGTTTTTATGCTTCCAAAGAAGGGGGTTTTCCCCCGCCGCGAGAGTCCGCTTCCAAAGTTCTTGCGGTTTGGAGTGCTCTCTCGCGCTTCGCCGGTGTGGGTGCGCGAGTTTCACCTCCGGCAAGGGCCAGCTTGAGGCACGGGGAAATCTTCCCTAGCTCGCGTGCTCGCGCTGAAACGCGTTCTTCTCCATGTGGATCTTGAACGCCTGTTCCATCTGATCAGACCAGATAGGATCGACCTTAATCGTCCACGGGCCCTGCACCCGATGAAAGAAATTTGGGCAACCCCGAAACTTCTCCGGAGTGAGCGTCTCCCAGCGGCTGGTAGTTTTTATATCGCGCAGTTTCATCTGACCATAGGGCATCAGCGTCGGGCGTATCGCCAACGCCGCCACTATGATCACGCATCCGATGAACAGCCGGTACAGTGTCTCTTTGATCATTTCATTCACCTCCTTTCTGTTCTGGCAGGGAAAATCTCTGCTCTATGTAATAGCCAAGCTCTGGATGGGTTCGAGCAAGTTCGAATTCATCCAGAGCGCACTTTAGCTGCTCGTAGACTTTTATCTGTTCTTCGTGACGTTCGACCGCGGTCAGGAGTCTCAGGAATTTGCACGCATTCCTGGCCGCGCTAATTATCTGTCTTTCTGTGTATGTCATAGTTTTAACCGCTTTCTCTTTAACAGGAATAGTCCGGCGATTGCGCCGCCGAACATGAGTGCCGTGCTGCCCTCTTCAGGAACGAACACGGGACTGAATGCGCGAATCTCCAATTGGATCGGGCCGGTAACGTTATGATCAAAATTAAGCTCGGGTGCCTGAAAAAACCAGAGGGCCGAACTGTAATCTGGCGGGAGCGTTATCCCGGTGATGCTATTTATTTCCCCCAGCGCCAGCAGGCTTGCCATGCCGCCAGCCAGAATCACTCCGGTACTGCTAAATGATATTCCATCGAGCGTGAAAGTTGTCGTGCCGACTGTGCCCAGCGAGCCAGCGCCCCCTAGCATGTCCCCCGGCGAGACGTGACCGGAGAACATGCCTGAGACATTCGTGACCGTTTGCAGTCCAAATGTCCCCAGTGGTTGCGCACTGGGATCGTTGAAGTTATACAGGTGATCGGTGGTAAACTGGCCAGTGAACATGATGTCACCGATCAATTTGCCGTGAGCACTCGGCAGGAGCGCGAGGAGTGATAGTGCGAGCAGTATAGGTTTTGTTTTCATTCAGCTTATATTGCTTTCAAAGCCTTCCGGTACCTCGCCGCCCAGGAAATTGCGTATGTGATCCTTGACCGCGCGCCACTGGCTAATATCAAAGTGCCGCAACAGTTGATGAAACTTCCGATAAACTTCCGTGCCCAGTTGATCCGGCGCAAAGATTTTGCTTTTCGGTTTCTTCACGCGCTCTTTTTTCGGGGCATCTTTGGCCGCATCCTTCAACTTCCGCTTGCCGGAAATGACGGCTTTGGCCATACCAGACTTGCGTACCTTCTCCAACTGGTCTGCTCGGTGTCGAGTAATGTTTAACTGTTCCGCTACTTGATCCGCCACCGATCCGCCCTCCTCGATAGGTTGGCAACCGCCGAATGTATCGGACTTGCCACCAACCTTCTCATGATTTTCATGAGAAGGTCTAACGCCTGCTTTCTTTCTTGCTTTGGCTTCCTTTTCGAGCTGCGGCGCGATGAGCGCATCCCGCAACTGATCACGTTGATCGTCGGTCAAATGGCGACGGAGCACGTTCCGCGACCAGATGATCTTCTCGATGTCGTCATCCTTGCCCTTGTAGTATTCGACCGGCACCTGCTTAAGCTCCAGTTCGTGCGCAATGTTCCAGCGATTGCGCCCGTCGATGATCTGCTTCCCGTCATTGGTCAGCAGGATCGGCAACTGCACACCGTGCTCTTTGATGTCCGCTTTCAATTCCTTTGCTTCTTTGCTTTCCAGTAATCGCAACCAGCGCACCAACGATTTTGCTTTGGGATGCAACTCAAGGTTGATCTTGCCAGCGGCGATTGTTTTTGGTTTTGCCATCCTTGTTCTCCTTCTTATCTCGCTTAGGGTTCAATTCTCGTCAGTGCGACCAGTGAACCGCTGCTGTAGTCGCAGACTCAGATTAGTCACTCCGCTGAGTTTCGAATCATATTTAATGCGCACTTAGTCCTACGCCTGACAATAGCCACGCCGGGATAGCGCACCGTCCATGTGAACGGACGCGGCGGCGTTTCGCTGATGCTCACGCGTTGGATAAACTCCTGCGTGCGCTTGTCGTAACAGCGATGCACGCGCGTCACCGTTCCGTCCACGCACAGCGGGTGCCCTTCCCGCTCGGGGTTGAACATCACGTAATCGCCCACCCTGAACGCGATAACCCGCTGCTTGCGCTGCCTGATCGCTTTCGGCTTCGGCTCGCGCAGGGTCACACGCTTCTGCTTGCGCACCTTGCTTGGGAGACCACGCTTCGCTTTGAAGCGCACCTCGCCATTTTCCTGCGTATCATCGAATGACCAATGGTTTTTATGCTTTGTCTTTGGCCGTGATAACGGCACTGCCCAGAACGGCATATCTTTATAACCGAGCCCTTTTCCCATGCTATTCATACTTGTTTGTTCCTTTCGATCTTGTTCGCCTTTAGATGCGCGGTGCGCGGTGCGCGTAACTGATGCGTTGTTGTAGAGCGCAACCAATGTCGGCTCGTCACCGTTGCGCCACGTGCGCGATTTTGCGCTCCTGGCGTTGCTTTTCTGCGAGCCGGAGAAAATAGGCGTCGAGCGATTCCGCATCGACCAAGCGGATTTTTCGGCGCGAGCCGGGAAGCTGCAATAAGACGCTCAAAAAAGCGTCCGCGGAAATGAGCCGATACGTAGTCCCGCGAGACCACACTGGCGAAAAAGCCATTGCCCGTGGCCACACCACGAGACGAGTTGCGCCCGCGTCGCTCTTACGCCATTGTTGAGCGCTAGATTGACGTTGTGCGCGTGCTCGGTCGCAAGCCGAGCGCGTTCACTTTTACGGGGAGCCGACATCGGGTCTAGACTCCTTTCGCGGTTGCGATGATGGCGGCCTCGGCGTCGGCGGCCTTGTTTTCTGCCAGCGGATTTGCGTTGCGCGGAATTGCTTTTGGACCGGTCGGAAAAACTGCCCCGGTGTGCGATACGTCATTCGAAAGTGACCTTTCATCGGGTCTGCTCCGCAATCAGCTTTTCCATGAACGCTGCCACTTGCGCGTATGGAATGAGAGTGACGCCAGTTCGCTTGCCCTTGTCGCGCACCCGAATCAGTGTCCAATAACCGCGTTCCTCGCCCTCGTAGTAATACGTCCGAGAGAAACCAAAATGCGGGTCAGCTTCGCCCGGAGTCGGCAAGCGAAATGTTACGGGCGGAACCGGGGGCAGACTATTCAGGTAAGAACGATAGTCTGCCGAGATTGACATGACCGGACGCTATGCAATGCAAGCGTGCCGGGTAGCACATTTAAATCGAGTTTCGGTGCTATTCGTCCAGCGGGATGCCCAACCGTGCGATTGCACGCTTCAACGCGAAATTACTCGCCAGCGGGTTGCGACCGATACGCGCTTTGATGCTCCGCTCTGTCACCGGCTTTTGCTTCAAACGTAGATACTCGACGGCATCCCAAATAAGTTTGTCGGAGGCCGAGATTTTCAATTTGCCGTCAAGTGCATCGGCAACCAGCCGTAGAAACTTAGCGGGATTGCCGCCGGACAAATCAAAGAACATAGCGGCAGCGGTATAAAATAACCTCTCCGGTCGCTTCCAGTCCGCTTGCTTCCAATTCCCCTTGTAAGCCAAGCGAAACAGCGCCTCTCTCGCCTCTTTCCCATTGCGAAAGTTTCGTGCGCCCCACTCTGCCATCCAGCGTTCGTATTCTGTCGCGCCTTTTGGCGGCCGTCCGGTTTTCACAGCGGGGCAACTGTTAGGACGCAATCGCTGGTATGACTGAAATCGCGCTCCGCACCGTTTCCAATTCCCTGTGCGTGTAAATTTCATTCATCCGCTCGCTGGCGTGTCCGGTTAAGACCTGCCGCACTTCACGCGCTACACCGCGATTTGCCAACGCGCTGTTGAAGCTGTGCCTGAAACTGTGGAAGCCTTTTGTCTCGTTCTTGCGGCCGTGTGCCGTGTGCCTGACGACAGCGCCACGCACGCCCGCTTTTAGCATGATTGCCTTGAACTCTGCCGAAAGTCCGCGAGTGCCGCCAGTTTCGCGTCCGACCAAGCCCGGGAGAATTGCGGCAGTGCCAACGCCGGGATTTTTCAACAGTTCCCTTTTCAGTTCGGCATGAAGCGGGACACCGACCGATTTCTTTTTGCGGCGCTTCGTTTTTTCCGGCGTGAATACCAGCAGTTCCTTGTCCCAATCAAGTGCGCTCCACGTCAGATTGGCAATGTCGGTGAGCCGTGCGCCCGTGAAATAGGCCAACAGAATTGCCCGACGCCAATCGCCGGTTGCGACCTTCAAAATCCGTTTTACCTCTGCCGCAGTAAACGGCTCACGCTCCGCCTGATCTTCGTAGAGTGCACCAAGTCCCAAGCATGGATTGAATTTGATCTTGTTCTGCCGCAGCGCGTCGGCAAAACACATCGACACGATTTTGACAGCCAAATTTGCGCTCTTATTGGAAAGCCCGCGCCCGGACTCGGCGTCCCGGTATGACAGAATGTCTTTATCCGCGATGTGCTCCAAGGGGAGCTTGGCACGTTGACCGAGTGAGCTGACAAAATCACGGGCCACTTGCGCGTAACGTTCGGCGGTTGATGCGCTCCACTTTTTTGTGCCCTTTTCAATCCACCACTTGAACCACGTCTCAGCGGTGTAATGCTGAACCGGCGCTCCGGTCAGGCGCTCCAATGTTTCCTCAAGCAATTCCCGCAGCCGCGTCTCATTAAACGCACCGCTCCGGGCCAGATGTTCGCCATGATCGAGGGCAAAAGCGACTTCCAGCGCCTTTTTCTTGTTGGTCAGCTTCGTTGACTTTTTTAATCGCCGCCCGGTTGCATCGGTGTAACAGGCGACCCAATACGGGCTGCGGCCCCGACTATCTTTGACGACGTATGCCATAAAAGTCAGACCATAGTCAGACAATCTATGCTGTCCAATTATGTTTTATGCCGTCTTTTTGCCTAGGTGGAAGCAATTTTCACTCGTAGCTTCCTTAAATGTGGGTTCGATTCCCGCCGGGGACGTTTACCTAGCTAAAAGCGGCCAAACTCGCCAAAAGTCAGACCGGAATCAGCCCATCTTCGGAACGGGGGCCCGCGCCGCGCCGCTGTATGGCTTATTTCTGCGTTTTGGTTGGCCGGACGGCTCCAGGGTAGCGGCCCGACGGCTCCGACGCGATGGCGGGGCAACAACATTGTCGGCGTGACTAAGGTAACTTTTTACCCGCTCCCCGTTCGAACGGCTCGCCTCAGTCGATCAACACGAGTGCGTCGAGCACTTCGCCGATCAGCCTTGACGGAGTCGCTTTCTCGTAGCACTTCATGGCGTGCCATGAAAAAACAAAGGAATCAGCCTGATCGCCTGCCGTTCGTTGATCGACTCGCGATTCGCATTGTCGCGGGCGGCTGCCCGTCATGCGCGCCTTCATCTGCCGTCGAATCCGCGCACGACGGCAATCAGTCGAAGTCGATGAAAGATTTGCTCGGCGTGATCTATCGGCGCAGTGCGCACAGCGTCACCTTTCGATGCAATCATTGCTCGCTGAAATGGACTGTGACGCTTGTCAGCTTGCGCAAAGCGGCGCAATCGAAGATCGACAAGATCACTGACGAATCTCTCAAAGACTTCTATGGAGTTGTCGTCTCAGAGACACGCGGCGTTGACGAGCGCGAAGCAGCACGCAGAACAGCAATCAAGCACCAAACCAACAGGCGCGTGATTCGCTTATAAGACCGCCGGGGTTTGAGCATTTCCGAAAGCTGGCGGTCAATAGCACACCGCGATTGCATGCTGTGATATATATGATTGGAGCCAGCGAATGCACAATCATCATCAGCGACCGCCTGCAATGGAAGCCGCTCGAAAAATGCCGCCGCTACCACACTTCGTGCGCGGTGAGCCGTCGTTCGATATCATGCGCTCCAAAGCCGCTGAATGGCTGTCACGGCAGCCGGAAATCCGGCAATGGCTTTGGAACATTGCCAAGAAACACGGCTCAATCATTCTCGACCTGGAGAATCATGTCTGGCACGGCGCGGACCATCGTCCTTGAAAAAGCCATCGCGCCCCGAATCTCGCCCAAAACGAGAAGTCGGGGCGCTTCACCCTAATAGGAGCATTCTATGCGATTGCAATTTTAGCAGCGAAATGCTTACGTTCAAAGCGCAATGCCCGACGAGCAGCAGTTTGTTACTGAATATGGCCCGTCGCATATCATCTCCGATTGGCAGACCGAGCCATCAGACCGGCCAGTGAATGCCGGATACAGTGCCGAAGCTGCTGAAGCGTTGAGCCGCGAAGCCGTCGCCCGTGACCGCGCTCTGCTATCTGCGATGAACAGAGCGCCAGGGACACCAGCTAGTACTCGCGAGCCTGTTT
>Ga0306926_10004275_pt1 | contig 14976 bp, 13 predicted proteins | sample flu12Cox44000178_FD_203759 | JGI IMG/M metagenome (GOLD analysis project Ga0306926, IMG submission 203759) | Lab enrichment of tropical soil microbial communities from Luquillo Experimental Forest, Puerto Rico - flux8day.12C.oxic.44.000.178 (v2)... | ecosystem: Environmental > Terrestrial >...
CCGGTCTACTTGAAAGACATCGCCACGGTAAAAAATGGATTGCAGGACGAACGCATCAGCATGCGCTTTTGGTACCGCGGACACGAGGTTCCGGCCGCTACGGTCGTCGTTGCGGTTTTCCGGCGTGCGGGATCAAACGCCGTCGAGGTGGCTAAATCCATCCGCGACCTCCTTCCCACCGTGCAAGCGCAACTTCCCAGTTCTGTTGGAATCGTTCCCATTTATGACCGTTCTCAAGGCATCGTGAACAGCGTCAAGGATGTCCAGGCGACGTTGTTCGTCGCGTTCGCCTTGGTTGTCCTGGTGATTTTCTTTTTTCTAGGCCGCGCGCGCGACACCTTGATTCCGGTTGTGGCGCTGCCGCTCTCGCTCCTGCTCACCTTCGTGGTCATGGACATCCTGGGCTACAGCCTCGACAACTTGTCCCTGATGGCCCTGACGCTGGCCATCGGATTCTTGGTCGATGACGCCATCGTCTTCTTGGAGAATACCGTTCGCCTCATGGAGAGCGGCCTGGGGGCACTGGAGGCCTCTCTGCAATCTGCCAAGGAAATCAGCTTCACGATTCTGGCCATGACCGTTTCCCTAGCCGCTGTATTCCTTCCGCTAGTTTTTATGGGCGGCCTGGTTGGCCGCATCTTTCGAGAGTTCTCGATCACCATTATCGTTTCGATTTTTGCCAGCGGCATCGTTTCGCTGACACTTACACCGCTTATGTGCTCCGGCCTGCTCCAGGAACGCGGAGCGCGCGCGAAAAAGAACTGGATCGAGCGCGTGATCGGCGGCACAGAAAAAAGGGTGCTATCGGTCTACGGGCGTTCGTTGTGGTTTTTTCTTCGGTATCGCTGGATTTCCCTGGCGATTTGGGTGGTTTGCCTGCTGGGAACTGTCTACTTTTTCTATACCGTTCCCAAGGCCTTCCTCCCCATCGGCGATAGTTCCTTCGCCCTCGGCGTCTTCGTTGCTCAGGAGGGCACGTCGCACTACGAAATGCATACCCACCAGATGCAGGTTGAGGAGGTCCTCCATACCAACCCCGCCGTGGACATGACCTTCACCATGAGCGGCAACAATGCATTTTTCCCGGCCAACCAAGGCCTGGTCCTCGCCTTTCTGAAACCTCCCGATAAGCGTCTGCCTATTCAAGCCGTGGCCGGGCAATTGATGGGGCAGTTGAACTCCAAAGTCCCCGGCCTGATCACATTTTTGAAGCCCCAGCCCGTGTTGCAGATTAGCACCGGAGCCACGGCGCAGCTGCAGGGCCAGTTTGCTTATTCGATTTCCGGGATCAATCCCAACGAGGTCTATGCCAGCGCCGGAACCCTGATGCGTAAAATGTTCAAGTTCCCGGGATTCCTCTTCGTCAACTCCGACCTGTTCAACCATACCCCGAATCTGCGGGTCGACATCCTCCGCGAGCAAGCAAAGACCTACGGAGTCTCTGAGACTCGGATTCTTAATCTTCTGCATCAAGCGTACTCGCAGAACTACGTCTATCTCATCAAGAAGCCCACCGACCAATACCAGGTGATCCTGGAGGTTGCCGACGACCAGCGTTCCAAGCCTCAGGATCTGCACCTGCTGTACATCAAGAGCGACGACGGCTCGCGCATGGTTCCGCTCAACGCCCTAGCGACCTGGCATCCGATCTTGGGCCCGCAGTCCGTCAATCACATCAACCAATTCACGAGCGCCACACTGTTCTTCAACCTAAAGCCCGGCTATTCCATCGGGCAGGCCACTGATTTCGTCGAGAAGGCTGCGAAGCAAGTCTTGCCACCAGGAATTCGCGGCGAGTTCCGGGGCGAGGCGCTTACGTTCCGAGACACGGTATCGAGCCTCACCATCCTGATGTTCCTTGCAGTCTTTGTTATGTACGTGATTTTGGCCATTTTGTACGAAAGCTACCTGCATCCGATTACCGTGCTCTCCTCGTTGCCGGTTGCGCTCGTAGGCGGGCTCTTGACCCTGTGGTTGTTCGGCGCCGAGGCTTCGTTATACGCGTTTATCGGCATGTTCATGCTCATGGGCATCGTGAAGAAAAACGGAATCATGATCGTGGACTTCGCGCAACAGCGTGTCGAGCATGGTGTCCCGGACGACAAGGCGATTCACGACGCCAGCATGGAGCGCTTTCGGCCCATCATGATGACCACCATGGCCGCGCTCATGGGCGCGCTGCCGATCGCCCTTGGCTACGGGGCGGATGGCGCTTCACGCCGGCCGCTGGGACTCGTTGTGGTCGGCGGGCTGATTGTGTCGCAGTTCATCACCCTTTTCATCACTCCGGCCATCTATCTTTACCTCGAAGAGTTCCAGGAGAAGGTCCTGGATCACTTTGCCCTCTTCCGGGCTCGACATTCGCGGCCGACTGCCCGGCCACCCGGGCCGGGACACGCAACCGCGGACTAAGGACAAGATGTTCGTGCGTCAGTTCGATAATGCTTTGCGCTTAAGGTGAAAAGGTGCAGATGACTACAGAAACCGACAGAACGTTGTCCTGCGCGACCGCACTCGAACAGGTACACCTAGCTTCTATATGACTCCGCCGTCCATTACTTCCGGTTTGTCGGCAATTCGCAGGTCATACCCAAAAGCCGTTCTGGGATAATTCCTGACTTGTTCGCCTGGTTTTTATCAACGAGCTCTGCACTGGCATCCGACGTTTCGTTTCGGAAGAGCGAACGGGCAAATGCGAAGAAACCGTATTAGTTTCGCGGATGGTATTCGATCGTCGACGGTCCGAGAGTCAAAATCTGGGGACAATAAGGGGACGATAACAGGTGACAAATGGTATCTTGTGGTATCAACAGATGTCCGCCAACACCGTTTGATATCAACAGATTACATCACGTCATTGCCCTGTCACGGCAGAGGCCGCGGGTTCGAGTCCCGTCGTCCCCGCCAGTCTATCGCCTGATTTTTCATTCAGTTCACGACCTCACCGTTTTTGTGTACCTTATACGTCCCCTTCGTCGGCCTTTCCATGATCAGAAGTGGATCGCTTTCCCAACTCGCCAGCACGTCAGCCTCCGCCCGCTCCTGGCGAGCCTTCACCCAGGCCGCATAGTGTTTCTGAGTTGTACGAACACTTGCGTGGCCCAGAAATGCTGCGACGTTCTCGATCGGCGTTCCTTTCTTCAACAACTCGACAGCAAACGTATCGCGGAAACGGTGCGCGTGCCCGTCCTTCACTTTTGCATCGCGGAAAACTCTCGCCAACGCCTCGCTCCACTTCTTTCGCGCTGTCTCGACTGTTCCTCGCGCCGTCCAGAACCAATAGCACTCGTGCACAGGCTCACATTCCTCCACAGCTTTGACCACCATCTCGGGCAGAGGTACGTACACTTCCTGGCCCGTTTTCGCCGTGTACAAGAAGAGCTTACCGTCGCGGATTCGCTCCACACCACACCCGACGGCATCCGAAATGCGCAAGCCGCTATAGCGAAGAAAAAGAACCAGCGCCCGGACGCGACGCCACTTCCTGCGCTGGCCCGCTGTGGCGGCCGTTGTGATTTTCTTCTCGACCGCCACGAGAATCCTGCCCATCTCCTCCTGTGTGAACGGTAAAGTCGGGACTTGCCTCACAATCGGCATCTCAAGCTCCAGAGCCGGATTGTCGGCCACGATTTTCATTTTCTTCGCGAAGCCGAAAATCGCGCGCAACCGCTCGAGCTTTTTCTGCCCTGAGAGGGCACCATCTTTCCACGATCCCCGGAACTGTAGCAGCTTCGCGAAGTCCAACTCCCTGACGAAACGAATTCCCTTTTCCTCAGCGAATTTTTCGAGTTGGCGAAAAATAATGCGATATCGGTCTACCGTCGTCCCCTTCAGTTTTCGGCCGTTCTCGGCATTGTCGAGATATATCTTCCTCAGCTCCTCGATCGTCACGGGCTCGCCAGCGTCACTGGCTGACAGTTCTCCGGCCGCTTCCCACTCGCGAATCATATCCTGCGCTTTTTCCCAGTCACGCGTGCCAACCGACTTCCGGATCTCCCGGCCTGCGACAAATCCGTCGACCCAGATCGGGCAGCGGCAGCGGCGATACTTGCGTCCTTCGCCGCGATGGTCACAATCCTTGAGGTGTCGCCGGTATGTGGTCAGCATGGCGCGAGAGTCTACACCTTCGAGAGCTTTCTGTGAACCCGCTCGACGACAAACTCAGGAATTCGCAGCGTCGTGTACTTCCGTTTGCGGCCGCGCGGCCGTTGATCTCCCAGAATCAAAACGTCGGGTTCACTCTGAAAAATTCCTCGCACGGCTTCATCGCTCAGGTTCCAGAGTGTGGCAATCTCGGCAACCGTATAGTGACGCACAGCGAAACGGGGAACCTCCGCTTCTGGCGCTGGTGCTCCGAGTTTGCTGGGTGTGACCATTTCATTTAGCGAATCGGACCGCAGTTGCCATCTTCTATTCGAGCTTTGGAGGTCGTGGTTTAGCTTCCTGGACGATCTCACACGTGGCGGGTTGAATCTCCGGCTCGTTACACTCTGGAGTTTTCGGCTCTTTCGAGGACGTAATCCCTGGGGCGCGTCCCTCTTCATGGCTGGCAGATCGAGGCAGTAGTTTTTGTGCGGCGTCCGCGAGCAGGTCCCGCAATTCACCCTCCGGGAGGAGAAATTCGTCCTGCATTAGCTCGCCCCAGGCAATGTAGGACTCGATGAATTTCTTTTTCACCCAGACATGGAGTGCTTCTAGGGAATCGTGGTCTCGGAAAACGCCGGCAGCTCTCGCGGCTTGCTCGGTGCGCTCATCGAGTCGCGGCATTCCGCGAGAGAACCCACCCGGCATATCTGGATTCCAATAAAGCCGGCGCAATTTGAGCACGCGCTGCCAGGCGTTGTCTGCCTCCATAGTCGTAGCATTGCGTTCCGCCTGGGTGACGTGCTCCCGGATATCGGCCACTTTCACCGGCCAGTATTTGCACGTTTTGAGTGTCTTCTTGAAAGCGGCTTTCAGCACGCTATAGGCCAAATCCTCGAATCCCTCATTCCACAAAGCCTCATAAACGCCGACAGCCGTAACGTCGAGCTCCTGTCCGGCGTTGAGCGCGAGTTTAACGATCCACTCCCTAATTAGGACGGTCTTGCTCTGCGGTTCGGTAGGCTGCGAGTGTGGCTCGCATCTTGTCGCCAACGCTTCGCTTTTCATGGTTTGCACCTTTCTGTGGCGCGGCCATAATCGGACCGTCCGAAAACTTGTCGAGATTCGAGCAAAAGTAGGCGAGCGAATCGCCCTGCTTAGCGGTAAATGCCTCGGTTGAACTAAGGAAGTTTCGCCAGAGGGTTTGTAGGCGCTCGGCGGGAAGTACCTCGGCGCTCTGGTTCCTGAGAAGGTTTTTCAGGCCGTTCCGGTCTTTCCCTTGCCAGATCGGTTTTCGGCTATGCTTGCGCGCGAACGATTCGTAGGCGAACTGAAAAAACGGCTGGAAGCGGGGGTCCGCGGGCGGCGCGGGTTTCGCCGCGGGTTTTTCCTCTGTCTCTTTCTTTATTCTCTTTTTCTTCTGAGCGGCACTGTGCTCGACACCGTGCTCGACATCACCCTCGACATCATGCTCGCGGGCGAAGTACATCAAATCACCAGGACTTTTTGAATCGATTGCGTTTAGGTGCTCGCCATTATGCTCGCCGTCTGTAATGAGAAACTTGTGAATCAAGATCGGATAACAGGCGTGGCGCCCTGGGACGGGAAATCGACGGATGTAGCCGCCGCGCTCCATCCTTTCGAGAACGTCTCGGGCTGTCCTATCGGGGACTCCGAGTTCGCCTGAAAGCGCGCTTGCTGAACCTTTCCAGATGCCAGTGCGCGTGTCGGCTTCAGAGCAGATGTAGATAAACGCGAGGGTTTCTGTGATGGACATGCGCCCGTCGCGTAGGTGCTCCCACAGCCCACGGCGAAGCTGGAGGAAACCGTTTTGTCTACTCACTGGCGTACCGCCGCGTCGAAAAGCCTGGCCCTGGCCCTAGAACGCGTAGACGGTCTCTCCAGCCGTGAGATCGTTCAGAGGGAGCCGCTTGCGCCGCTTCGCTAAGTGTGGTATTCGTCTGCATAAGTAAGAGCACGAACCTGAGAGGGCCGATAAGGATCAGCGCCTCCCAAGCTCGCTACGCCTCCTTTCAAGTTCTACCTACCCTGCGTCCATCAAACGCGGGTAGGTGTGCCCACAATTCGGCTATGTGCTCGAATGCTCCAATTCCATCTGTTCGATAGCCCGCAGGGTTTGCCATCTCCGATTCAGAAATGAGACTACGAGCGCGAGCTCCGTATTGTTCAGCGGCTTACGCCCCTGCTCGGCCGCACCAAGCGCCGAAACAGGAACGCCGGTACAAAAGCTCACGTCAAGCTGGCGCAGCCCGCACAGCAAACGCATTCGCTTCAAATCCGTAGACACCACGCGAGCATACTTCAGGTGGGAAAATCGGTTTTGTACCAAAATCGTCGGTTTTGGTACAAATCGAGGGCGGAGGGTAACTACCGCTTCCGACGGCTTCCAATGCGAGAGATGATCTGACGGGATTTCCCGGCGGCCACGCTGCCTTGATAGTCGAACCATCCGTCAAGAACAGCCCCAGGCGTCATCCCGCCGGTTACAAATCTTGGAGTTAGCGGGCCGAGATATTCCGAAAACGATCTCAGATTGGCCGTGAGGTACGTGTACGCGCTTGGCGAGGCAGCGACCTCTGCGCGGATCGCGGAATAAGCATCAGTGGGGTTCGGGATCCTGTTTTTTGCGGCAAATTGCGAAACCATCTTGCGCTGAAGAGCTTTCACTTCCCTAAACGCATCCTTTCGGGTTTGATACCACTCCTGCTCTCTAAACGAATGCCGCTGCAGCCCTCGCCCAATCTTGGCATTGCCTTCGAGGCTTTCGTTGAACTTCTCAAGTTTTTCAATGCCGCGCGTGTCCTTGTCCATCCAATATGCGATGCGTTGAATTACCATATTGCTCTCAAGCATTCGCCAACCGAGGCTCTCTGCCTGCTCGATAAGAACGTCATCGAACTTATTCAAGACGTGGTCAATTTCTCGAGAGCCAACTGCATCTCCCCGAGAAAACCTCAGCCAAAAGTTGGTTTCGGCACGGGACAGCCTGCCTCTTAAGATCTTATCCAAGCTCTCGATCAAGCGGTTACCCCGCGATCGTCTCTCCGCCGGGTCGTTGGTTGGTGCCTCCAGAGACATGAAATCAATGATCTTCGCGGCAACCTGCTCCTGACTTGAGGGACCGGCAACGGATGATCGGTGCAGTTCCATTGCTCTGCGTTTACTCTTTTTCTTTTTTGCTAGGTCCTGGTAGCGTCGTACTACGTCGCCCCTTTTGGTGCGTGTTTGCGCAACCGCTTTTTGTTTTGTCCTTCGTGCCTGCCGTGAATGCGGGTAAGTATTCTTCCGGCGTGTTCGCAAAGCTAGACCTCCATGAGGCCGCGGTTGCAGCCGGGGCTTTCTTCTACTTCGTCTTTTGCCGTTGCTCAGCGTCCCTGGGTACTTGGCTCAGGTAATCCAGCACTGTAAGGCCACGCCGCGTCGGTCGATAGCAATAGTCCTGCGGTGCCATATGACTTGTGTTCCGAAGCACCTCGGCCGCGAACCCAAACCCTCTAAGGTGCTCACATGCAGAAAGAAAATCGTCGCGACTAAAGCCGTTCACACCAATCGCCGTGTTGAGCGTGCCTGTTTCTCGACTAAAAGCGTCTGGATTGTTTAAATTTGGGGTGGCTTCAATCGCAGACGCGTGCACGTGGCGCAGAATTGAAAGCACTTTGAGATCTTTCTCCCCTAGCTGCCCGACGTCACGAATGAGCGCAGCGATATCTTCATTCGAATCTGCCCATCGGTTGTGGTCCAGCGACCCGACGAGCACAGCAGCGAGTTGTCCAATCTTTCTTTCGCTCGCCGCTCGCGCTGCTTCTTCGCAAGCAACCGCTATCGCCTCGGAGAACTGTGGCGTGCTGAGCTTTTCTTCCACCGATTTCAGTCGGGCGCGGTCGGTCGCCTTCTCCGTTTCGAGGTTTTTTATGCCAAGTCTTATCCCATTTAGAAGATACTCGATACGCGCAAACCTATTAGGGCTTGCAAATTGGTCCTTCAGAATCTTGGCGATTTTGGCCGGCGTGAAGACGAGCCCGCTAAAAGTGAGCGCTAGCTCACCAGCCTTCTGCCCCATGTCGGTAGATTCAGCAGGCCACGCCCCGAATGAAGCTTCAATCGGATCGTCGATTTTCCCCATCCCTTTCCGTCCTTTCTAATCGAATCCCAACAACTTTTTCAGGAATTCACGCTCCCCGAAGTCCCGAACTGCATCAGGCTCGCAACCATCGGCGATCGATCGACAAAACCCGTGAATTTGGGGCCTTGAAGTTCATGCCCTAGGCCGAGCACTTGGATGGATCTCGTCAATTCGGACATTGCACGCGCTGCTCCAGTTCAGCCCGGCCAACATCCTAGCAGGCTATTGACACCGTGTCCAGTATCTGTTATTTTCCTAGCTGATGGCTGCAAAGACCTACACCACGCGGGAAGCGGCAAAAGCCCTCGGCGTTTCGCCTCAAACGCTTTACACGTGGATCGAGCGCCGGCAGATTGACGCTCCGTCGCCGATCAGTTTAGGGCGGAGTACCATTCGGATCTGGACGGCAGCCGATATCGGGCGCGCTCGGAAGTTTAAGGGTAGGTTGAAGCCAGGTCCGAAGGGCACAAAGAAAGCGAAGTAAAACAAAAACGGGACGCTCCGGTGCTGGTAACACCGAAACGCCCCTAATCACCAAGGAGGGTAAGCTCCCGTGGCAACTCAGCAAATCATATCGCAGTCGAAACCCGCTCGTTCATTTCCACGAAGTGCCGGTCCGATGAGAGTCGCGATCTACGCCCGCGTGAGCACGGCGAACAACGGGCAGGATCCAACGATGCAGACGCGCGAGTTACGGGAATTTTGCGACCGCCGCGGCTGGGAGATTGCTGAGCAATTTGCAGATCGAGTCTGTGGCAGCAAGGACTCGCGTCCGGGCCTGAATCGGCTACTTGCAGATGCCCGACGCCGGAAGTTTGACGTGGTTGTGGTCTACCGCTACGACAGATTCGCGAGATCACTTCGTCAATTGGTGAACGCTCTGGCCGAGTTCGACGCTTTGGGCATCCACTTTATCTCGCTCCATGAGGGTGTTGATACCTCGACGCCAAACGGCCGACTTGTGTTTGGTATTTTCGCCAGTATTGCAGAGTTTGAGCGTGAACTCATCCGGTCTCGGGTACGTTCTGGATTAGCCGCTGCTCGAGCTCACGGTAAGCGTTTGGGGCGTCCGCGCGTGATGGTGGATCCCCAAAGGATCTTCGTGCTCCGCGAGAAGGGAGCTTCCTGGGCTACGATTTGCCGCGAGACCGGGCTGAGCAAGGGAACGGCCCAACGCGCCCTTTATAGCTTGCCCAAAAACCACTGCGGCCATATGTCTTCAGGCGGTTGAGAGTTCCTAGGGGCGCCCCGTGATCGCTGTGGCCTTCCATGTTCTGAGGTAATGGAGGCCTTGCCCAGAATCATATGAAATTTGTTCGCGGGCCTTTTGGGGGTCTATGACGTAGGCTTATCAGCCGGTTCCACATGTGGAGGCGGCATATTGGGCAGATAGAGGCGATGGGGATAGAAAACGCCACGCCCTTTCTTGCAATTGGCCGATTTCCGCCTTCCTAGGCCATTTGGCCTCCAAGGCTGTGGGCCAAAAGTTCGGGAGAACCGCTTAACGTCCCGGGAGAAACAACTACTTCGGAAGGTGTGGATGCGCTCCTGCGAGAGATAGATCGCTGAATGATAGAATGAGAGCCACACACCTTTTTGATCTCATAACGCGAGGTGGTTTGTGGCGGAGCCCGTTTCAGAAGCGGCGGTTCCTTTGCTGCGGAGCGTAGGTAGAGCGGATGCCCAGCTCGAGAAACTGCTCCCGGAGCGAGATAGCCTTCAGAGGGTCCTCGGCCATCTCGAATCTGTAACGACGGAACCATTACTGGTCGAAGAAGCATTCGAGCGCCGGCGATTATGGCAGGATGCGGGGCTATTCTACTCGAACTCAGGACGGCTTCTGGAAGCGATCGAACTGTTTTAGGAACGCTCTACGCCCTGAATCTGCGCCCCGCGAAAGCTGCCACCGAAGCTGTCAATCCATTCCCTGGCCATCACTTCTGCCCGTGCTGCTGGCTTCTCATCAATGTCTTGTACGCGGTGCAACGAGTTCGCGGCGATTCGACTGGCAAGCCGGCTGAACGCTGGTATACCCGGCCAGTAGAGAACTGCGTTCGAAGCGTGCGCCTCGTCGAAACAGATTCGATCAATCCTCCCATCGCGTTCGCTTACGTAGGTGCCGTCTGACTCGGGAGTGAACTGCGTTCCAAGACTGGCGAGTGCTGCGAGAACAAAAGCTTCCGGCTCCATCGATTTCATGGCACGCGGAAGATGAGGGTACGGAATCGTGTCGCGATCCTCGTCCATTCCGCCCAACATTGCGTCGATGTTTTTTTCCTGGCTCTGGAGTTCTACCTTAGCGTCGGTGATGCTTTTCTCTGCCATACGCGTCGCGGTCTCAACATTCTTGCCGGCCAAAGAAGCGACCACCAGTTGACGTATTTTCTCGATGAAAGCGGTGCCATCAGCGGTGCCATCTTGATCTTCGTCTTCCATCCCTGACGCTTCGAGAATAGCTTCGATGTCGCCGATGGCATGACAGGCCATTTGAAGTTTCTCCATCAGCCTGCCGACAATGTATTCCTCAAAAGTCCCGCGCAGGATGATGTTAACAATGCAGACGCTCGCATGTGCGGACGCTAAGCGCTGAATCCTGCCGATGCGTTGTTCGACAATCATGGGATTCCAAGGAAGGTCAAAATTAACCAGCACGTTGGCGGCTTGCAGATTAACGCCTTCCGAGCCCGCTTCGGTCGAAACGATGGCATGGATTTCCGGCACCGGTTTCTTAAATTTCGCAATCGTCCGCTGATTGCGTTCGCCGGAATCTCCATTGATGAGGCCGCACGTGATTCCGCGCTCCCCGAGAAACGCTTCAATCGTGGTTTGCGTTTCGCGACGCGTCGTGAACACAACGACGCGCCAACGCTCGGGATGATCTGTCTTGAGCCGGTCCACCAGTGTAGCCAGGCCCTTCAATTTCGCCGTCACTCGAATTCGTCCGACGACTTGCTCGACGCTCTCCGCGAGGCCTTGGGGAACCGTCTTGTTCCGCGCCATGTGTTTTAACTGTGCAAGCAACGCGTGCGGGCTGCTGACGAGTGCCTGAAGAATAGAAATCTGTGCGAGGCGATTGAGATTCTGGATCGGCCCGGCAATGAGGCGGATCAGTTCCAGTTCTTCAACAGACGGATCGACCCGATAGAGTTGCACGATTCGTTCTGGGAAGTGTAGGTTCGCATCCGCGCGTCGAATCCGCGACATATAACCGTAAACCACGGAACGAAATGCTTCCCTCATTTGGGGATTGAGATGCCGCGCCTCCGTACGGTTGTCCGCGATAAAAGTCCTGGCAAAAATGCCTTCACTCCCAAACGGATTCTGATGCCCACGTGCGACGGCCAACAAATCCACGAGCGAGTAAATGTCCCAAAGCCTGTTGTGAATAGGCGTGGCGGTGAGCATCAGAACGTACTTAAACATTCGCGCCGCCAGCGCATCGCGGAACTGTTGCGCCACCTGTGGCGATTGGTTGGTGCCGTACAGGTTGCGAAGTTTGTGCGCCTCGTCCAGAACCAACATTTCAAACCCTGCTTGACCTAGAACGCTGAGGTACATTCGCGCGGACTGATACGTGGTAATGACCGCGCCACCCCCTTCGGGAACTTCGGCTTCTAGTAGCTCTTTGCCAATGGCGAGGACCCCGGGGATGCCGAACTTGCTCTCGAGCTCCTCTTTCCACTGTGGCATCAACAACTTCGGGCAAACCACAAGGAATTTCGAAATCCTGTTTCGCGACATCAGTTCGCTTGCGACCAAACCGGCGCTGATCGTCTTTCCGAGTCCAACATCGTCTGCCAATAAGGTCACCGGCAAGCGCCGGCAGAAGGTAATCAAGTTCTTGATTTGGTGATAGTAGGGTTCGATGTGGTCGCGCCACTTGTGCTCGGATTTTAAGTCCTGGCGATCCTTGATCAGGATCGGATCCACCAGGTCCCATTCCTGGGCTGCGCGGTAGAGTTGGTAGGCGGCCGCATCTCGAGCGCGCCTCAGGTTCTTCGTTTGCAGCTTTGGAATAAGAACATCCATCGTCAATCAGCTTCCACCAAACCAACCAAGGCCCGCCAAATCGCAACCATTCCGTACGAGTCGAGAGCACAATACGCCCTCAGCTTCTCGCCGAGGTCGGCAGATTCTCTTTCGCTCAGCTCCCCAGAAAGTAGCTGGCTCCAAGCCAGAGCCGCTGTCGCTCCGTTCTGGATTGCTAACCTGGAATAGCTCAATTCGGGCGCGAGAACCGGCAAGACTCTCTTGATCGAAACTTTCCCGACCAGGTCTCTATGGACAAAGTATTGCTTTTCGAAAATGTCTTTCAGATCGTAAATGCGATCGTTTACCTCGGCGAGATAGTTTCGCACTTCCGGTAATCTGTGTGCGATTCGATCGTTCACCAGCGACTCAAACGATTTGTTCCAAACGATGATCGCTCCAAAGGAGCCGACGTGTTGTTGGAGTGAATGCAGAAACGAGGCGGTGGGGTCGTCGCGGAGGGAGTGGAGAAAATCGCAGTGGATCGGTTCCTCGCCTGGAGATCCCACAATGTGCACGGAGTATTGGAGAGGAATGTGGTCGTAGGGAGAAAAGCAATCGAACTGTGGCAATGCCGGAGCATACGTTTCGTAGTCTATGAAGTGCATCGGAAAATTCAGTTCGCCGAACTCTCTCACGATCGCTTTCTTGTCGAGGACCGTTTCACCGGTACGGTACACGCGGACTTGTGTCTTTTGTGCGTCGCTTAGCTTGATGTCCGAAGACACCTGATCGAGTTTGAGGACACCGGCGTCCACCAATTCCTTGAGCTTCTCCGGACTATTGCCAATGCGCGCGATGTCATGGACGCCGTACTCGGGCACGTCCGGATTGGAGTATCGGAAGGTGCTGCAGTGCCGCGACCTTCCTTTATAGATACAAGAGCAGGATCCCTTCGGCTCTGTTTCGGCTAAGAGGTAGGTGCGCGCCTGCTCCATCTCCGCCGCAACGCTGTCGGCAATCTGATCGACTCGGCTGGTCATATCGACCGAGAGAAAGAGATTCGCGAGGTCAAGATCACCCTGCCGGGTGTAATTTGGGTTTAAATGAACAAGGTAGGCCCGGCTCACCTTCCGACCGTTCTTTCGAAGAAGCACCACCTGGAACGCCAGGTCATAGAGATGTTGCTCTTCGATTTGTGTGGAGGATTTGATTTCGTGAATCGCGTATCCGCCCGTCTCGTCATCGAATTGCAGCACGTCAATCGCTGCGAGGAGGCCGTCTTTCTCGAACACGGGCTGGAACAACGTTCGGGTGTTTGCGATGAGGAGGCCGGTCGTTTTTTGTTGTGCCTCGGTTGTCGACCCCGTTACCAGGATGCCGTCAGGAAAAAGTCCGCGCGCGACGGCTTCCACCTCCATCCCGGCATAGATCACGGATTGCTCGAACTCCGTCAATTCTGCGGCGTAGTAGATGTCAGGCCTATGCAGCTTGAGCCACGCATTTTTGGCGCACTCTCGCCAAAGTACGTAGTCGGTTTTCGAAATGCAGCTCATACGGCTGTACCCACAATCGTAGTGAATTGGCTCGGGCCCCGGGAATAAACTGTATCCAGGGTTAGACGTAACTATCACGGCCCCAAAGCCCATCACTATTCAAACAGGTAAAGTGCTTGTGCCTAGAATCAGACACTTGCGATTCACGACGCAGTTGGGTTTTTGGGCAGCTTTGCGTATGCGCACATCCCGGAGCGTTGTTCTGATCTGATCGTCTGGCAATGCGTCGGCTAGGCACGTGAACCAACGCCCTCTTTGCCACCGATTGGATCACTGAGAATACTGAACTGACGTCCTCATGGCTTGACGTAGACCGGGCGTCTTGCATTCGCACGAGCTCCTCCAGGCAGCTTCGTCCAGGACCTGGAGCCGCGGGGTGCGTAAAGCTGCCAGTCGACTGGTTCTCTGCGACGAGACTCGCGATTCAAAAGGTTAACTATATGCAGGTAGCTTTCAAGAAAAACCGTAGCATCACTATCTGTGTCCCAGCTGCCTCCAGAATTTGCAGGGTGCAGCATTCCGCGATCAAGAACGATAATGCGATCGACACAGTCTAAAGATATCCCCGCTTCGCTCGCTGCCAAGCGCGCTCGTTCATTCTCTTTTTCCAGCCACTTCGAATCGTTTGCCAAGTCTGATGTATAGCCAAAAATGATGTACATACACCTGTGATTCTTGTCATTCGCAGGCAATCCGTCTTGCCGGGGCGCTACGAACGTAGCTCCGAACGGCCGCAACGCGCGAATTTTTCCGGCTGCCAGAAACGAAGTGTTCAATTCTTTCTGGCTGATCGTAGTCTTCACTTCGACCACAGCATACAAGGCTTCGCACGGGAGGAGAACATTCTCATTTTGTCGGCTGATTGGGGCACAGCTAGCTTGGTCATAGATCATTACATCTAATTGCCCGCTCCGCTGATCTAGGTGGTCGATAACCTCCCCTTTTCCGACGCCAAACTTCTCCGGCAGCTTCTCACGGAGGAATCTCGAAAAAGCGGCCGCTCGCTCGTCACCGCGTATGCCCTTGTGTAGAAACGCCTCGGCTTTTGCACCATCAATTAGAAGTTCCTGTTTGGCTTGCGCGAGCACTGCGTTGAAAATTTCGCTTGCCTTACGGACGGGGTTGGGCATCACTCTTCCTCACAAACCGTTATGTGTGGCTTCATCTTGTTTCAGGCTTTGTCCCTAATCCTGTAGGAAAGTGAATAGCGTATTTTCTCTGAGA
>Ga0306926_10004278_pt1 | contig 14968 bp, 13 predicted proteins | sample flu12Cox44000178_FD_203759 | JGI IMG/M metagenome (GOLD analysis project Ga0306926, IMG submission 203759) | Lab enrichment of tropical soil microbial communities from Luquillo Experimental Forest, Puerto Rico - flux8day.12C.oxic.44.000.178 (v2)... | ecosystem: Environmental > Terrestrial >...
AAGGGATAGCCGCTCACGGCCCGGTTTGCCATGCATGATGATCCGGTTGTCGCCATGGTCGCGCAGGATCGTCTTGTCCTTGTCGTAGGGCAGGTTCAACGGCGGCATGTTATTGCCGTTGTGCACGTGGCCCGTCACGATCGGCCGGTCGGGGTCGCCCTCGAGAAAGGACACGACTACCTCCTGCCCGACATGCGGGGTCGCGAGGCCGCCCCAATGAGAGCCCGCCGCATGCTGCGACACCCGGATCCAGCACGAGGCGTGCTCGTCGCGCTTGCCGCGCCGGTCCCAATGGAACAGCACGCGCACCCGGCCGTATTGGTCGGTGTGGATGTTCTCGCCGGCCGGCCCGACCACGGTCGCGGTCTGCGGGCCTTGGACAACTGGCTTGTCGGTCAGCCGCTCCGGGCGGAACGGGGTTTCGGCCGGGATCGCGACAAACCGGTTGCTATAGGTCGCCGGCTCGCCGGAGGTGGAAAAATAGCCGGGTTCGCGCGCGCTGTGCCGCAGCTCGGTCAGGAGGTAGGTCTCCGGCTTCTCTTCACCCATCGCTTCGTCGACCGCCAGCGTGAAGCGTTTGCCGGCGTCGAACCCGACGCAGGACCCCGAGCCCACTATCCGGTGGTGCCGCGCTTCCTCCTCTTCCATCCGCAGCCGGGTCAGCCCGGCCCCGTGGTCGCGCGCGGTGTAGCTGCCCGGATAGTCATAGATTTCAAACTGTCTCATCGGCTCGATATCGAGCCGGGTCGGCTCGTGAGTGCGCAGGTTCTTGGTCGGCACCTCGAAATCAAAATCGTTGAGCGCCCAGTTTCCGGTGTGAAACGTGTAATCGTGCTCCAGCTCCTGGATCTCGCCGAGGTCCGGGCGCAGCGACAGCGTTGCCTGCCGAGGCTGCGTGAAAGGCGCCTTGTTGTTTGCGTCGGAAAGCACCAGCAGGTGCCGGTCCTGGTTGCTCAAACCAATAGAAGATGCCGACATGCTCCATCAGGCGCGAGACAAAGGCAAAAGCGCTTTCCCGGTACTGCACGCAGAAAACCAGCTTGGAGTATTGGGCGCCAAGGCGGAAGTCGTAATGCGACAACCCATGCTCGTCGAACACGCTGCGCAAGATCTCGGGAACCGTGAGATCCTGGTAGATGCGGCAATCGATGCTCCGGGTCAGAAACCACAGCCACGGTGCGACTTCCGCCCCCCAGAGGCGATATCCGCGGAGGCCGACAGTGAGCCGCGTGAGATGGCGGACATGACCGTGCAATGGCCGGCGCTCGGTCGCATTGTCATTGCGCAGCCACATCGTCACCGGCTTGCCGAGCAGTGTCCGCACCTCGGTATCAGATGCCAGGGTCAGCATCTCGATCGTGTAGACAAAGCCGCGCGACACTGTCTCCGTGCCGTCGAGCGCGGTCAACACCAGAACGTCCTTGCCGAGGGCGTCTCAATCGCCAGCAGATGCCCGTCCTGGGTGGGTGCGGCCGTCTCGTCGGCCTCACCCGAGCGGGAATTCCCCACTGCCATCATCATCCTCCGGCTAACTGTTCTTCGATGTTGCGCCCCAAGCACTGATCGCCGGTGGCAGCAAGAGACCTGCTTCGTCAACGCGTCAACGGCCGGCGCGAGCGATGCGTCTTCCGCAGCCGTCAGTTATTATAGCAGTCTACCGCGAACCTTGCTGCGCGCAGTGTGAGGTGGATCACACTACCGCGAAAAGGTTATGGTTGGCGATGGACGCGGCAAAAGATTATTGGCGGAATCGAGTGCGAGTCTGTTTGCATTGTGGACCTCAAATTCGGCCGGTGGCCTGAATCGGACGATGACCGAGAATCAGCGCCTCTATGCCGCTATCGGCTACGAGGAGACCGGGCGCGGCACCGAGGCCGGTTACGAGCGCGTGTTCATGCGCAAACGACTCGCCGGCTAGAGCAGAGGATCAGAAGAAGCTCGAACCCGGCGGACCCTGTGCCAACGCCGGGTCATCCCACGGAAGCTCAAGCTGTCAGGCGGTCTGCTCACCCCAGCCGCGCAGCGCCTGCGCCGTCGCCTTATCCATCGGGAAGAAGAATTCGATCCGCACTTCCTGCAATGTCACGTCGCGCGGGGTGCCGAGCGTTGCAATCGTCGTGAAGAGCCGCAGCGATGTCGCTTTGTGGAGAAAGTGGATCGGCAAGACCGGGCTTTGGCCTTCCTCCTCCGGAGGCATCGTCTCTGAAAGAGCCGCGACATCGGGGAAGGCGAGCAGCCGGGCCAGCAGATCTGCCGTCTCGGGCGTGCCATCCGTACGCGCATCGGCCTGCACACCGCGCACGAAATAGAGAGCGACCTCCTGCCAGTTGACGATAAACGGCCGCAATCCGCCACCGGATACCAGAGCAACCGCCAGATTGACCGGCTCCGAGGGAGGGTCCGCGGGCGCCGGGCCGATCAGGAATTCGGTAAGGTTCACCGCACCCCGATTTGCCCTGAGCAGGTTCCAACACCGGTCGACGACGAAGGCTGGATAGGGCTCATGCTGGGCGAGCATGTAGTCGAGCGCGCTGTTCACGACGGCGAGGTCGGGTGTCGCGAGATTGCGCTCCCGCCAAACCGGCGCATACCCGGCTGCCAGCATCAACGCGTTCTGCTGGCGCAGCGGAAGGTTCATCGTCGCCGCAAGCCGCAGAATCATCGGGCGGCTCGGTGTGGCCCTGCCCGACTCGATAAAGCTGAGATGCCGCTGGGTGGTGTGCGCGGCGAGTGCCAGGTCGAGCTGCGAGAAGCCGCGTCGTCCGCGCCAGCCTCTCAATAGCCGGCCAAAGGCGCTGCCGTTCGCGGCGATGCCCGCATTTGTCGGGGCTCGAGGTGCATCCATGAGCGGCACGATAGCCGTGCCCGGACCGCGCGGCTATTCCCTCCGGAGGAATTGAAGCGCTGTCACCCGACCGACACAGTTGCATCCGATGCGGAAGGGAGGCCTGTCGTGCTGCGTGTCGCGTTTGCCGGTACTTTTGCTGCGCGTCTCGAGGAGCCCGTACGCCGTCATCTGGGCATACCGTGCGAGATCGTCGTTGCCGACGAGACTGGCATCATCGCGCAACTTGCCGGTGTCGACGTGCTGGTGACGATGGCGCTGACCGCCGAAATGGGGCGGGCGGCCACTCGCTTGAAACTGGTTCAGGTGCCGGGTGCCGGGCTCGATCGGATCGATCGTTCGGCGCTGCCCGGCGGCGCCCGGCTCGCGAACGTCTATGGGCACGAGACCGGAATTGCCGAATACGTGATTGGCGCGATGCTGGCACTGACCCGGAATTTCTCTCGGCTCGATACGGCGCTGCGCGCCGGGGAATGGCAGAGCCAATGGTCGGTCGGCGTCGTCCGCCGCCGGTCTGGCTGGAACTGGCGGGCAAAACGATCGGAATATTTGGGTATGGGCGTATCGGTCAGGCGGTCGCTCGCCGGGCTCGCGCCTTCGACATGAGTGTCTGCGCAATACGCCGCGATGTCCGGCGCTCTGCCGAGGATGAACCGGGCTTCGTCGGCGGTCCAGAGGCGATCGGCGAGGTGCTCAAGCGCTCGGACTACGCGCTGATTTCGATGCCGGCAACTGCTGAGACGATCGGGTCCATCGATCGCGGGCGGCTCGGCTTGATGAAGCCGACCGCTTTCCTGATCAACGTGGCGAGGGCGGAGATCATCGATGAGGACGCGCTCTACGAGGCCTTGGCGCGGCGTTCGATCGCCGGTGCCGCGCTCGATGTCTGGTATTGCTATCCCCACGAGCCGGGGCACGCGGCCCCGGCCACGCGCCCCTTCCACGAATTGCCGAATGTGCTGATGACCCCACATGTCGCGGGCTGGACCGATGGCATGCTGGACACGCGCGCAAAGCTGATTGCCGAAAACATCCGACGTGTTGCATGCGGAGAGACCCCGCTCAATCTGATTGCCTGATGAACGACGGCCTGCCTCTGAACCCGACGCTTACCCGGTTGCGCGGTATCCGGCTGCCGTTCTTCTACGGCTGGGTCCTGGTTGCCGTCGCCTTTGTGACGATGGCAGTTGGGGTCAACGCACGCACGGCCTTCTCGCTGCTGTTCCCCGCGATCCTGGACGAATTCGGGTGGGATCGCGCCGTGACGGCCGGCGCCTTCTCGTTCGGGTTTTTGGTTTCAGCGTTGGTGACACCGCTTGTCGGGTGGCTGATGGACTTGCGCGGCCCGCGACTCGTGATCGAGCTCGGCGTTGTCATGATGGGCGTCGGGCTGCTCTTTGCCGGCCTCATTCACGAGCCGTGGCAGCTCTATCTGACACTCGGAGCGCTGGTCGGCGGCGGCGTCAACTGCCTCGCCTATACCGGTCAGTCGCTTTACTTGACCAACTGGTTTGTGCGCCGGCGCGGGTTGGCGCTCAGCATCGCCTTTTCCGGCGTCGGCATCGGCTCGATCACGATCCTGCCCTGGCAAGGGTGGATGATCGAAACCGGCGGGTGGCGTTCCGCCTGTCTCTGGTTCGGCATTCTGGTGCTGGTCCTATTGGGGCCGCTCAACCTATTGCTGAAGAGACGCCCCGAAGACCTGGGTCTGGCACCGGACGGTACGTCATCGGGCGGCAGCGCCGCCACCGGTCGTGCCGCAAATGTCGTCGATCACGCCTGGGCGGCGGTTGACTGGACACTCGGGCGAGCGTTGCGCACGCGCCGATTTTGGTGGATCGCGGCCGGCTATTTCTGTGGTCTCTACTCGTGGTACGCCGTCCAGGTCCATCAAACGAAGTACCTGATCGAGATCGGTTTTGCGCCGAGCGAGGCAGCTTGGGCGCTCGGTGCGGTGAGCCTCGTGGCAATTCCGGGCCAGATCGCGTTCGGTCATCTGTCGGACCAGATCGGACGCGAATGGGTATGGATGATCGGCAATTTGGGCTTTGTCGTCTGCTGCGCAGCCTTGATCCTGCTCCGGCACAGTCCGACCGTGCCGTTATTGTTTGTCATGGTTCTTGCGCAAGGGACGCTCGGCTACAGCCTGACCTCGGTGATGGGTGCCATCCCTGCCGAGATCTTCGAGGGTCGGCACTTTGGCCGGATCTTCGGCAGTGTGATGGTGGCAGCAATCATCGGCGGGGCGGCCGGTCCATGGGTTAGCGGCGCTCTCTATGACGCGACAGGCAGCTATGCGATCGCGTTTTGGATCGCGGCGGGATGCAGTGCCGCCTCGGTCGTGGCGATCTGGCTTGCGGCACCCGGGAAGGTACGGGCCGTTGCCGGGCGCGCCGACCGGCTTGCCACCGGTTGAAGCGGGGGCCGTGATTACCGCGTCGGAAGTTATCAATTCCGCCTTCTGCGGATGATGGCGAAGTAGCCTTCGAGGATACGGAAATGCCCAAGGCCGAAGAACCTGGCGATCGCGCGATTCGCGTCCCACGCGCATCATCGAGATGATCAACAAGGTGGCGCGGACTGCGCGCCGGATGCCGCGCGATATCGAACGCCAGCCGACCCCCGAGGAGCTCGTAGAAAAACTCGCGATGCCGCTCGACGAGGTGCACTGGGTCTTGGCGGCCGCCAACCGGCCGATCCGGCTGGACACAGCCATTGGCGAGAAGAATCCTGGTCTTTTTCTAACCTTGCACCAAGCTTCTCCAGCGGGCGGGCTGGATCAGCGCTCAGCTGCGCCGCATTCGGCTTCTTCTGCGCCGGCAGGGACCGCTCATGGGGCGTCGAATGTCACAGGCGTAAATCCGGTGGCCGAGACGTCGCCGTCACATGGCACAAATACCCGAACAGGTTTGGGAACCTCGGGTGGCCCGAAGACCTCAAAGCAGCGGGCATAAGTAAGAGTCACGGTTCCGATGCTGGAGGTCACTCCTGACGCCTTTATGCCTGAATTGTCGGGATCAGAGACATTGACCTTCGCACCGGCGACCGCAGCACCCGTTCCAGAATTCGTGACGGTGACGAGGATGGTATGTTTTCCTGGAGGGGCCGCCCGCTGGGAGACGCGGACAGAGAGCTGGGCGAAGGAGAGTGGCTGCAACGAGCTGCCGGGAAAGTTGAAAATGTGACTCACATCGATGGTCGCACGACCCAGGGCGCTGGGGCCGTGCAAGTCGAAGTGGCAGCTGAAACAATTTGAGCCGCCGCTCGCGGCTGTGGTGTCTGTCCCTTGCTGGTAGGTCTCCATGGTACTTCCGGCCAACAAGCTTGTTCCGACCTGATTGCCCGGGGTGGGCGGGTTGGTAAAGCTCGGAGAACCGCCGAAAATCGTCCAGGTGGCACCGGGAGTGTAGTAGTTGGTGCGGACGTCACCGGCCGGCATCATCCCGCGAACGCTGTTGTTGATCGAAATGATTTCCGTGTTGGAGGCGACGGCGCTGCCGTCAATCGGGTTCGGGGAAACATCTGAGGCCGCACCCCAAGCCTTCTGCCGCAGCGTGTCGCTGGCCGTAAACGAGCCGGCGGGGCAAGGAGCCCCAGGGTTGAACGGCACAATGTTCCCTGCGGATTCCATCATATGCATACAATTGAAAGGCCCATTGGAATTGCTTTTGGAGAACAGCCAAGTTCCGGCGGTGCTCCGGTTCACGGCCTTCGGGCCGGCGGTCGAGTTGTAGGTGTAGGTGGCGAGCGGCGTGTTCCCGAGGTGCTCGAAGGTCGCCCAGATCATTTCGGGATGGCCCGGGCCACTCGAGCTGCCGTGTGTTCCTGTGCTGCCGACCACATGCATGCCCACCAAGGCCAACTGCACCGTCTTGGTGCCGTTCGGGGTCCATTGATTGGGGTTGCTGGTGTTGTAGGTGGGTACCGTCGCGGTCATCGTGACGTAATTGCCCGGGTCGGGTAGGCTGGAGGTCTCGACCCACGCAGTCTTGATTTCAACAGCCAACGCATTGGGGTCGGGAAACGTAACACCGTGCGTCCCGGCAAAAGCCGTGATCTGCGCCAGGTCCGCGGGGGTCGTAGGGAACTGGCCGAGGGGCTGCTGCGCGGTCGGTGCGGTCGGGGTGATCGCATGATCTTTTAGCCCGGTCAGGAAGTAGGCATACACGTCGTTGACGGTGATCGCGTAATAAACGAGCGAGCCGGTCTGCGCCATCAGCACACCGCCGGTCCCCGCCTGGCCTTGCTCGATCTCGACCACATTGCCAAACGGATCGATGAAGATCGGCCGTGCGCCGATCATGAACTGCTGAACGATCGGCGCTTTCTTGATCAGCTCCGGCGGGAAGGGAGTGTGAAGGATAGGTCTGGCCCCTAAAATCGGTTTGCCGGCGCGGTCCAGAAAAATGGCCTTGCCCTCGTTGCTGAGGGTGACACCTTGGACCTCTACTGAGACGCCCGAGGAACTGAAGACGAGGGGCTTGCCGGTGGGACCGGTGAGCGGAGTTTCGACCTCGAGCAGCCGGCCTGCTTTGTCAAAAATGACGGGAAGGCCATGCCCGCCCACCTGAGCGCTGCGCACATTGAGAAACCTGTTCACGCCGCCAAGTGGGTTGCAGGTGTGGGTGATCAAGGTGCGGTTGCCGCTCGCATCGGGAGGCGAAACATCAAAGAAGGCCGGCGAATCAAAAACATGGGCGCCGCCGCCGCAATAGGTAGCCGGCGCGGGCGAGGTGAGCCACAAAAACATCTGTTCAGCCCACTGATAGAAGCTGCAGTTCGGCTGATCGGGAAAGTTCAGGCTGTCTGCGGGCTTCACGACGCCGTTCACAGCCGGAGTTCCTGTTTCGAACCAACCGGCAAAATCCGCGGGGGCAACCGTGCAGGTAGTTTGCGCATCCGACGGAATGGTTTGCGCGCTGAGCGGCGACGGGTCCGCCAGCAGGCCGAACGACACCACCAGTATTGCAGCGAGCAGTGACGGCAAGACCCCTTTCAACATCGACATCGCTTCCTCCTCGGCCGCCGCATTAATCGCACCGATATTGATCTTGATCTCTGCCGCTGGTGCATTGGCGACCAGCTTCGCCGCGGATTAACCATGTTAGGGGGCGAGCAACTTCCTAGTCAATCAACTGACGTTGTCGTCTACCCGCTGATCTCCGCTTGCCCGATGGCACCCACAGGCGATCCCGCGGAGCCGGATCCGGGAGAGGTGGGGCCCACCTCACCCACCCCGCCATTGCCTGCATTCTCCCTTCGGCGGAGGCTCGGGAGGGTCGAGGTCGGGCGGCGAACTGGAGTGCAAACCGTATTGAGGTTACAGAACCAGATATGCTATAAAGATAAACACAATTTGTGCTATTGTGGAAACGATGAAGCCGGGTTTGATTTCTCCCTGCTGCCTCCCTCAGCACGGTCGATTGCCCCCTGCTCCGTGCGCACCAAACGTCCTACAACCATTTGAATTATATGGTGTTATGGCCCGATTTGGCAGACGCTTTTCGAGTTTTCTCCCTGCTGTGAGAGAGCTGTGGGAGAGCAGCGCTCAGCGGGCCAGCCCCTCGGCACCGGCGGGGACATCGTAGAAGGCGAGGGTCATCGACACGCTGGTATAGAAGCCGATCAGGCAGATCGTATCGGTGATGCCCTCGTGGCCGAGCGCCTCGACCGCGCGGTCGAAGAGCCCCTTGGAGACCCAGCGCGAATTGACCAGGCACGTCGCCATCTCGTAGATGACCTGCTCACGCTTGTCGTCGAACGAGGCCGGCAGACCGGAAAGCAATGCCTCGACCTTGTCGGCTGGCAACCCCGCCGCCTTGCCGGCGCGCTCATGCGCATTGGTCGGGTAGGCGGAGTGCCATTTGCTGCAGGTGATGCAGACGGCGATCTCGCGCTCGCGCTCGCTCAACGAATAGCCGGTGCGGAAATAGGCTCCGAGCGGGCCCATCACCTTCACGAGCTTGGGGTTATGGACATAGATTTTGTTCGGGCCGGGGAGCCGCCCGCGCGCTTCGAGCAGAAGGCGATAGCCCTCCTGCTGCTCCGGCGTCATCCGGTCGTAGGGGATCTCGGCATAGCGGCCAAAGGTCGGTGTGTCGGGCATCGGGCGATTTCCTCTTGTCGAGTGGGGAACCGGTGCACTTTGCCTCCGGTCGTCGCCGGTAAGCCAGCAACATTCGCACCCTCAAGCGAGTTGACCGGAACCGGGCTTCGGCGTTTGATCGGCCCGCAAGAGAGGAGCTACCGATGGCGGGGATGTTGGATGGCAAAATTGCGGTCGTTACGGGTGCCGGCGGCGGCATCGGACGGGAGATCGCGATCGCAATGGCGCGCGCCGGCGCGAAAGTTGTCATCAACGACATCGGCGCCTCGCTTGCCGGCGAGGGCCGCTCGGCGACCCCGGCCGAGGAGACCAAGCGGTTGATCGAGGGGGCTGGTGGAACGGCCGCGATCAGCACCGACTCGGTCGCCGAGTGGGGCTCGGCGCAAAAGATCGTGCAGGCCGCGCTCGACCATTTCGGCGGGCTCGATGTTGTCGTCAACAATGCCGGCGTGCTGCGCGATCAGATCTTCCACCGCATGACGCCGGAAGACTGGCTGACCGTCATCTCGGTTCACCTCAACGGCAGCTTCTTTGTCAGCCGTGCCGCCGCCGACCAGTACCGCAAGCAGGAGAGCGGCGCCCTTGTCCACATCACCAGCACCTCGGGGCTGATCGGCAATATGGGCCAGGCGAACTATGCCTCGGCAAAGCTCGGTATCACCGCGCTGTCAAAGGCGATCGCGATCGACATGAAGCGGTTTAACGTTCGCTCAAACTGCCTGTCGCCCTGGGCGTGGAGCCGGATGACCCAGTCGATCCCGGCGCGCACCGAGGAGGAACGCGCGCGGGTCGCAAAAATCCAGCAGATGACCCCCGACAAGAATGCGCCGATGGCGGTGTTTCTCGCTTCCGACGCGGCGCGCGATGTGACCGGCCAGGTCTTCGGGACGCGGATGAACGAGGTCTACCTCTTCAGCTCGCCGCGGCCGGTCCGCAGCCTGCACAGTGCGGCGGGCTGGACCCCCGAGACAATCGCCGAGCTGGCGCTCCCGGCGCTCAAGCCGTCGTTTATGCCGCTCGACCGCTCGGGCGATCTCTTTAGCTGGGACCCGTTGTAAGGCAGTCGAGGACGCGTATGCCCAAGGTCACCTACATCGAACATAACGGCACTGAGCACCCGGCCGAGGTGCCGGCCGGCCTGTCGGTCATGCGCGGGGCGGTCAACAACAACGTGCCGGGAATCGACGCCGATTGCGGCGGCGAATGCGCTTGCGCAACCTGCCACGTCTTTGTCGATCCGGCCTGGCTCGACCGGACCGGGACCCCGGTGCCCGGATCTCAGGAGGCGAGCATGCTGAGCTTTGCCGCCGAGGCCGAGTTCAATTCGCGGCTGTCGTGCCAGATTGCGATGCGCGAGGAGCTCGACGGTTTGGTCGTCCGCATGCCGCAGGGCCAGCATTGACGATGGGAGCAACCTCTATGAGTGCCCAACCCCACGACGCCTACTCGATCCCGCTCGACGCGATCGATGTCAGCGACCCGCAGCTCTATCAGGACGACACCTGGTATCCCTATTTCGAGCGGCTGCGCCGCGAGGCGCCGGTGCATTGGTGCCGCGAGAGCCGCTACGGCCCGTATTGGTCGGTGTGCAAGTACAAGGACATCATGCAGGTCGAGGTAAACCATCAGGTCTACTCCTCGGACGCCGCGATTTCGGTTCTCGACCCGCCCAAAGGCCTGGAGCGGCAAAGCTTTATTGCGATGGATCCGCCAAAACATGACGAGCAGCGCAAGGTCGTCAGTCCGGCGGTCGCGCCGGGCAACCTCGCCAATATGGAAGGGCTGATCCGCGAGCGGACGATCCGGGTGCTCGAAGGGCTGCCGCGCAACGAGACCTTCGACTGGGTCGACCGGGTGTCGATCGAGCTGACGACGATGATGCTGGCGACCCTGTTCGACTATCCCTGGGACGATCGGCGCCAGCTGACTTACTGGTCGGATGTCGTGATCGCCAACGTCGACGCGCCGGAGTCGCCGGTGCACTCCGAGGAGGAAAAATTCGCCGAGTTGACCAACATGACCGAGGCCTTGGGCAAGCTGTTCAACGAGCGGGCGCAGCTGGCGCCCAAATTCGACCTGCTGTCGATGCTCGCCCACCATGGCGCCACCCGTGAAATGCCGTTCCGCGAGCTCATGGGCAACCTGTCGCTGCTGATCGTCGGCGGCAACGACACGACGCGCAACTCGATGACCGGCGGCCTCTGGACTTTGAGCCAGCACCCGCACGAATATCAAAAATTGCGGGATGATCCGGCGCTAATTGCCAGCCTGGTTCCCGAAATCATTCGCTATGTGACCCCGGTTATCCATATGCGGCGGACTGCGACGCAGGATGTCGAACTCGGCGGCCAGCACATCCGCGCCAGCGACAAGGTCGTCATGTGGTATGTCTCGGGGAACCGCGATCCCGATGCGATCGACGATCCCGACAATTTCATCATCGACCGGTCGCGGCCGCGCCAGCATTTGTCCTTCGGCTTTGGTATCCATCGCTGCGTCGGCAACCGGCTCGCCGAAATGCAGCTCCGCATTCTGTGGGAGGAATTGCTGCCGCGCTACCCGGTCATCGAGGTGTTGGCGCCGCCGCGCCGCACCTACTCGAACTTCATCCACGGCATGCGCTCGATGCCGGTGCGCATCCCGCTGCATTAGATGGCCTCGCCCCACTGCTGCCTTCCCTCGAAGCGGAGGAAGGTGCCTCCGATTACGACTTGGGAATCTTGAACACCTGACCCGGATAGATCTTGTCGGGATTGCGGATCTGGTCGGGATTTGCCGAGTAGATGATCACATACCGCATCCCCGCGCCATAGGCGTGCTGGGCGATCCGCCAAAGATTGTTGCCGCGCTGCACGACATAGTTCTGCCCAGGCGCCGGCTCCATCGCAGCTCCCTGGCCGAAGGGTAGCGCGACCCGCTGGGCGACCCGTCCGCTGGAAGCCAGCTGGTCGAGACGAAGCTCTAGTTGCCCGGGAGGGACCGCTTGTGAGGAAGTCGCCGACCACGCGCCTGCAGCGTCCGCGGTTACCGTCGCGAGCGGCTCGTTGCCGAGATAGATTTGGACGGTCGCGCCCGGTGCGGCGTGGCCCGACAGCACGACCCGGCCTTGCGTATCGTATTCGGCGGTGTTCATCGACAACGAGTTCGGCTTTCCGGACGCCGAGTCGGTCGGCAGCTGCAGCACTCGCGCACCGCCGGCGCCCTGATGCGGCAGTACGACCGCGAGCGCCGTCTCGCTCGCGCGACCGGCCGACCCAGGCGGGCTGATCGACAACGCCACGGTCTCTTCCGACTTCACTGTCGCGCCGGTGCCCGGGTTCGACGCCTCGGCGGAGAGCAGCCGGTTGCCCGGCCCGATCGGCTGCGCGGGGATCAAGACCCATTCGCCACGCCGATCGGCGGTGACTTCGCCAATCGCGTTGTCTCCGTCGCGCACAATGACCTTCGCCCCGGGCTCGGCACGCCCGGCGATGACTGCCGTTCCGGTCGGACCGACCTTGACCACGTCAAAGCTTGGCGGGACGGGGCGCGGGGGCTGCGCGATAGGTTCCGGCTCGGTCGGCTTGGCGAGCGCGAGTGCCGGCTTGCTCGGCGGAGCCGTTGTCTCGCTGGATTTGGATGGCTCGCTCCGGTGCGTGCCATCGCCGCGAAAGACCACCGCGCCGGTGGCGACCGCGAGCACAGCTGCCGTCGCCGAGCCGATCAGAAAGCCGTATCGCACCACCCCTCGCGACTCGTGAGATTGCGATGCCTCAACCTTATGCTTGGGCGTAGCGCGTTGCAATCTTGACTGCCTCGGCGGGAGGTTGGTTGGCGATGAAGAAAATCCGACGGCTGTGCGTTTATTGCGGCTCGTCGGGAGCTGTTGAGCTGCAATTTCGGGAGGCCGCCAGTGAGCTCGGGAGGCTTCTGGGCGAGGCCGGGATCGAGCTTGTCTATGGCGGCGGACGGGTCGGGTTGATGGGCTTGCTCGCCGATGCCGCGCTGAACGCAGGAGGGAAGGTGACCGGTGTTATCCCGTCGCGTCTTCTCCGAGCCGAAGTCGCCCACCCAGGCGTCACCGAACTGGTCGCCGTCGACAGCATGCACGACCGCAAGCGCTTGATGGCCGAAAAGGCCGACGCCTTCGCGGTTTTGCCCGGCGGGATCGGGACGCTCGACGAGCTGTTCGAGACCTTGAGCTGGAAGCAGCTCGAGCTGCACGACAAGCCGATCCTGCTCGTCGACATCGGCGGCTACTGGGCGCCGTTGCGCGAGCTTCTCGACCACATCGTGGTCAGCGGCTTCGCGCGCGAGCAGACCCGCGGATTGCTGCGCGTCGTCGCGAGCGTGTCGGCTTTGATGACCGCGCTCTCAGCGGAGTCGGTAGGATTGCAAAAAACGGACGTAGACCAGCTCTGAACGGCGGCTTGTCTCACCTCTCGGCGGCCCTTATCCTCGCCCGGTTGGTCGCATCCGAAGGTGGAAATCGATGGCGAAGATCAAGGTAGCTCAGCCGGTCGTCGAGCTCGACGGCGACGAAATGGCGCGCATCATGTGGAGCAAGCTGATCTAGCCGTATCTCGAAGTCGACCTGAAATACTACAACCTCGGCATGGAGAGCCGCGACGCCCTCACGTCAGTGCGACAAGACAGGCCGTAATCGTCTATAGATCAACGCAGCCGAAACGAAAGCGGCGCGCGGAGGTGCAAGAATGTCAGATCTCGAAATCGTTTGGACGAAGGTTGATGAAGCACCTGCGCTTGCTACTTTTTCCCTTCTGCCAATCGTCGAGGCCTTCGTTGGGGCGGCCGGCGTGAAGATGAAGCTGAAGGACATTTCGCTGACTGGCCGCATCATCGCCAACTTCCCCGACAAACTGACGCCAGCGCAAAAGATTAACGACGAGCTCGCCGAACTTGGCGAACTTGCGATGCGCCCCGAGGCCAACATCATCAAGCTGCCCAACATCTCCGCCTCGATTCCGCAGCTGAAGGCTGCGATCAAGGAGTTGCAGAGCAAGGGTTACAACGTGCCGAACTATCCGGACAGCGACGCGACGCCAGCGGATAAGGAAATCCGCGCCCGCTACGGCAAGGTGCTCGGCAGCGCCGTCAATCCGGTGCTGCGCGAGGGCAATTCCGACCGCCGCGCCGCTGGCGCCGTGAAGCAGTACGCGCGCAACAATCCACATAGGATGGGCGCTTGGACCAAGGACTCGAAATCGCGCGTGGCGCACATGTCGGGTGGCGATTTCTACGGTTCGGAGATCGCGACGACCATTGCGGCGCCGACCAATGCCCGTATCGATTTGGTCGGAAGCGATGGCGCGGTCACGGTGCTGAAGGCGAAGACGCCCCTTCAGGCCGGCGAGATCATCGACGCGTCGGTGATGAACCGTAAGGCGTTGCGTGCCTTCTTCGCCGCGCAGATCGACGCCGCGAAGAAGGACGGCGTCCTATTCTCGCTGCACGTTAAGACGACCATGATGAAGATCTCGGATCCCATCATCTTCGGTCATTGCGTTTCCGTGTTCTTCGCCGATGTGTTCGAGAAGCATGGCGCCACGCTGACGCGCCTGGGCGTTGATCCCGACAACGGCGTGGCTGACATGCTGACCCGGATCGAGACGTTGCCGGAGGCTGAAAAGGCGGCGATCAAGGCCGATATCCAGGCCACCTACGCGAAGCGGCCTGGCCTGGCCATGGTCAATTCCGACCGGGGAATCACCAATTTGCACGTGCCGAGTGACGTGATCATCGATGCATCGATGCCGGCGATGATTCGCGAATCCGGGCGCATGTGGGGCCCTGACGGCAAGCTGCACGAGGTGATCGCCGCGATCCCCGATCGTTGCTACGCGACGCTGTTCCAGGCCGTCATCGAGGACTGTAAGGCGCAGGGCGCTTTCGACCCGAAGACCATGGGCGATGTGCCGAACGTTGGGTTGATGGCGCAGCAAGCCGAGGAGTATGGCTCGCACGACAAGACGTTTGAGGTCGCCACGGGCGGAACGGTGCGCGTGGTCGCCGATGAC